>Ga0115002_10002226_pt1 | contig 25592 bp, 23 predicted proteins | sample ArcticOcean_MG_C_8_FD_89576 | JGI IMG/M metagenome (GOLD analysis project Ga0115002, IMG submission 89576) | Marine microbial communities from western Arctic Ocean - ArcticOcean_MG_CB11_86 | ecosystem: Environmental > Aquatic > Marine > Oceanic | place: Arctic Ocean: Canada Basin | collected... | reverse complement strand
TTCAACCGCACCACCTGATCGACCCTTAGCGACGTAAAACGCCGCGACCATTCCGCCGCCCACAAGTATCGTGTCGACTTTTGCAGATAGATGTCGAAGGACCTGGATCTTGTCGGCGACTTTAGCACCACCTACGATTGCGATAGTGGCTCCTGTTGAACCCTCTAGCGACTGTCCGAGCATTTCTAGTTCCCGTTCCATAAGCAATCCTGCGTATGCAGGTAAATGGGCGGCGACTCCGGCTGTCGATGCGTGCGCGCGGTGTGCCGTACCGAAGGCATCGTTTACGTATAGATCGGCTAGCGAGGCGAGGTGTTTGGAAAAATCTTCGTCGTTCGCCTCTTCGCCTGCATCGAATCTCAAATTCTCAAGTAGAGCGAAACCACCAGTATCGAGCCCGGATAACACGCTCGCAGGACGATCAGTATTCGGACCTTCAGCATCTGCGACTGGAGAGCCGAGTAACTCTGACAACCGTTCTCTAACTATGCCGAGTCGCATGTCTTCGACGACTTGACCCTTCGGTCGACCGAAGTGAGAGCATACGACAACCTTCGCTCCGCCATTTCTCAAGAGGTTCAATGTTGGGAGCGCTGCTCGAATTCGAGAGTCGTCGGAAATGACACCGTTTCGCGTTGGTACGTTGAAATCGACCCGCACGAGTACGGTCTTGCCTTTTACGTCTACACCTTGAATTGATCGTTTGTTCATCAGAAGAATAGTTTCTACTTTGTTCCGACGATCAATTTGGCGCTATCAGCGAGTAACTGCTGCTGTTCATCCGGCAAAGTGGCCCTGTTTAAAGCACCAAGCGCTTCGTCTACGAGTTCGTCGATCTTGCCTTCAGCGAACGCTCGGCTCTTCGTCTCGCCGAGAATAATGGTCACTTCGTCCAAATCAGCAGGATCCAAAACACGTTTCATGAATATCTCGCCAAGCCGGCGACGGGTTGTGGGAGTGCCGTTTTCTATAGCGTGCGCGGTTGCAATCGATTTCTTCTTTGATTGCAACCGACCACGTTGAACCTCAGTACGTTCAGTGCCTTCCTCAGGCCACTGTGCTTGTAGATCGATGTTCAAGTTCTGAGCAGTACCGAGTGCACTACCAAACTTATATAAAGCGTTTAGTACTTCGTCATCCGCAGCTGCGGCAATTCCACCAAGTTTGGCTGAAACTCCGTACAGAGCACCGTGCTTTCGGGCGACCGAAACGATTTCAGCCACGCTAACGGCAGCTCGTTCTTGATACGAAATGTCTAAGTATTCACCCTCGCAAACATCAAGCGTCGCGTTGTCGAGCGATTCCAAAGCCATTGAGATATAACGAGGATCGGCGGCAGGACCACTAGCGTTTCGCTGTTCAAATATAGACATCCGCGCCATAGCGTGTATCCCATCACCAGCGTTGATCGCCTGAGCCGGCCCCCATGCCCACCAGATTGTTGGTCGCATGTTGCGCTCGGTGTTGGCGTTCTGCACATCTTCATGAACTAATAAGAAGTTGTAAAGCATCTCGACTGACACGGCATAAGGCATAGCCGAGGCGTTATCTACACCAACTGCTTTTGCAACGCTCAATACGAGTTGCCCATGAGATCGATCTTGGACGACCGCCTGTTCAGGCTCACCATTCTGATCAACCCAGCCCAAGTGATAGGCCATCATTTTGTAAAGCGGTAGCTCGCGTGAATCGACGAATTTTTTTAAGGCGGCCTCAAACTGATCTGAATCGTCAGCGGTAAGCCCTGGTAGTGTTCCCGTGAAAGACAATCAAGTTCTCCGAAAAGTACGTGCCGAGATCGCCAGAATTGTCTGACTACTCGGCTATCAAATGAAACTACAGTTACACAAGAATAACCGAGAGCAGTTAGCTGGCGACAATATCGCCAACAATATTGTGAATAGATTCAGCACCGATAGCACCTGTGCGAAACAAGACGACCTCACCGTCAACGTATGAAACTACGGTGCTCGGCGACGAACTGTCACCACAAGGGGCGTCGACACAGCCTGCGATCATATCTCCGAATATTTGGTCGACGAAAATCGCATCTTTCACAGGATCACTTCCAGTGAGATTACAACTGGTTCCAGTGATCGGAACTCCTGCGAGTTCAATAATTTTTCTCGTAATAGCGTGATCTGGTACGCGGACTCCGACTGTGCCTGTATTGGCAGTAACAACTGCCGGAACTTTGTTAGCGGCAGGCATCACGATCGTCAAAGCACCCGGCCAGAAACTATCAGCCAATTTTCTAAGCGGCTCTGGAAACTTAGTGCAAAGCGATTCAGCCATCTCTGAATCACTTACTAATAGAGGTACCGGGGTGCCTGGGTTACGACCTTTCGTAGCGAACACATTTTGAACGGCTTTTGTATTGAGACCGTCTGCGCCAAGGGCGAAATAGGTATCTGTTGGAAACGCTATGAGGTCTCCTTTTTTGATCGCCAGTACGGCTTGTTTAAGCCCCGAAACATCGGTTGAAATCAGCATTGATTAATCTTATCGACCTAGGACTAGTGTGAAAGGTCCATTATCTGTTAGAAATTTCCAAAATTAGCCGTGACTCTAATGACGGGGAGATGTAAATTTACTTATCAGGTTTACACGGACGTAATCACACGACTCGATAATGGGACGTAGCGGTTGTACCGAATGGCATTTCGCTAACCTGTTTTGTCACTGCGAGCGGGGATCCAAACCATGATCGAAAACCCACCAAATGACGATTCATCCAGCCGGGTATCTACATCAGACGACATCGAAGTAGGTACGTATCTCGAGATTGCGCAAGCCGACCGTGCTCAAGGTAGCAACTCATCGGTCGACGAGAGAATGAAAACTATTGTCATTCTAGACTTCGGATCCCAGTACTCTCGGTTGATCGCACGACGTGTTCGGGAGTCCAACACCTACTGTGAATTGGTCCCCCACGATGCCGGCCCTGAAATCCTCAAGGAACAGGACGTTATTGGCATCATCCTCTCGGGTGGTCCTAATAGCGTGTACGAAGATGACTCACCGATGGCTCCAACATGGGTCTATGACGCCGGGGTTCCTATTCTAGGTATTTGCTACGGCATGCAGCTCATTGCACACCAACTAGGTGGAACTGTAGCCCGAGGTACAGAGAGAGAGTATGGACACGCAGTAGTACATAAAGAAGGTCAGGACAATAAACTTTTCGACGGTCTCGAAAATGAAGTTCCCGTATGGATGAGCCACGGCGACCGTATTGAAGAACTACCTCCAGGATTTCGTTCTATGGCGTACACCGAGAACTCCCCACTCGCAGTCATGGGCAACGAAGAGGGAACCTATTTTGGAATCCAGTTCCACCCGGAAGTTGCCCACACGCCGCAAGGCACAGAAATCCTGCGGAACTTCTTATTCGGAGTATGTAATGCTCCAGGTGACTGGACCCCAGCTAATTTCGTAAATGATGCTGTCGCGAGAATTAAAGAACAAGTAGGTGGTGGCAAGGTCATCTGCGCATTATCCGGTGGAGTCGACTCCACAGTTGCTGCCGCACTCATTCACCGAGCCATCGGTAATCGACTCACCTGTATTTTCGTCGACAACGGTCTAATGCGAAAAGGCGAAGCCGACCGAGTTCAAAACGTATTTGCAAGCCAACTCGGCGTTAACTTGATTTTCGTCGACGGCACAGAGCGATTCTTGAGCGCCTTGAAAGGCGTAACTAATCCTGAAGTAAAACGAAAATCTATCGGTGCAGAGTTCATCAAAATCTTTGAAGAAGTGGCCATCGACATCGGCGAAGTCGACTATCTAGCGCAAGGCACACTGTATCCAGACGTTATCGAAAGCACCAGTGCCGACTCTAAAGCGTCACATAAGATCAAGACTCATCACAACGTAGGTGGCCTCCCCGAGCATATGGATCTCAAGTTGGTTGAGCCACTGAGATACATGTTCAAAGACGAAGTTCGCAAGGCCGGCGCAGAGCTTGGACTCACACCGCAAAGCGTGAATCGCCAACCTTTTCCTGGACCCGGACTCGCAATACGAATCATGGGCGAAGTGACCTACGAAAAACTAGAAATATTGCGAAACGTCGACTGGATCGTCATAGATGAAATCAAAAACGATGGTCTCTATGACAAACTCTGGCAGTCGTTCGCTGTTCTAACGAACACACAGACTGTTGGAGTTATGGGCGATCAGCGAACGTACCAGTACGTTGTTGCAATTCGAGCAGTCACAAGTGCCGACGCCATGACAGCAGACTGGGCGCGACTCCCCTACGACACTCTTGCGAAGATATCGAACCGAATCGTCAACGAAGTCGACGAAGTGAACCGAGTCGTTCTCGACATAACAAGCAAACCGCCTGGAACTATTGAGTGGGAGTAGTTCGGATCGTTTGAGTTGAACGAAGCGCAGCTGGTTTCCCGAGTCAGGTCTAAATGAGACGCAAATTGAGGCATTCACCATTGAAAGTTCTACTAATTGGATCAGGTGGGCGTGAACACGCAATGGCGTGGAAACTTGCGCAGAGCCCGAAAATTACCGAGTTATTGATTGCGCCCGGAAATGCTGGCACGGCTGAAGTCGGAACGAACGTAAATATCGGAGTCGATGACCACGCCGACATCGTGGAATTTGCAACAAATGAGAATGTCGATCTAGTTGTCGTAGCTCCCGACCAACCCATCGTCGATGGATTATGCGATCGACTAAGATCAGCCGGAATTACAACATTTGGGCCATCAGCCGCCGCCGCTCGAATAGAAGGTTCAAAGATCTGGTCAGACGACATCATGACCAAATATGCCATTCCAACTGCCGAATCAGTCGCGTTCAGCAATTCCGGGCTGGCAATCGAATACGCTCGCTCGAAACCCGCTGGATCATTGGTCGTCAAAGCCGACGGACTCGCAGCAGGCAAAGGCGTAATTTTGCCTGAGACCAGTGATGATCTTCATAGTGCGATCATCGGAATGCTTGATCACGGCGCGTTCGGCGAGTCATCTTCAAGTATTTTGCTTGCTGAACGTATGAGTGGCCCGGAAGCCAGCGTGTTCGCATTCGTCGATGGCGAGCACGTCTCTGCCGAGATTGCCACCTGTGACTACAAACGAGTCGGTGAAAACGATGTCGGCCTCAACACAGGGGGCATGGGAGCGTACGGTCCACCCGAGTTCTGGAACGCTGAATTAGCCGCAACAGTTCGTAGAGAAATCCTAGAGCCAGTAGCAAAGGCGTTAGTTGCCGAAAATAGTTCTTTCTCCGGGGTGATTTACGCGGGACTAATGATCACCGAGGCTGGTCCTAAAGTGGTCGAATTCAACTGCAGATTTGGCGATCCCGAAACTCAAATTCTGATGCCAATGCTCGATTCCGATCTTCTGGATATCTGCCTTTCAGTCGCTGAAAACCGCCTTGTCCAAGAAGAAGTTGTTTGGTCGACGGAACCTCACACGTTTGTAGTTGCCGTATCGGGTGGTTACCCTGGTTCTTACCCAACAGGATTTCAAATATCAGGCATCGACCATGCTACCGAACACGGAGTCGTATTCCACGCTGGAACATCCGTTGACGATAACGATGTTCTTATAACTTCGGGTGGTCGTGTGCTCGGCGTGTCCTCATCTGGTACCACCATCAAAGATGCTCGAATGTCCGCTTACACTGGTATGGCACAAATCTTATTTGAAGGTATGCAGTATCGACGTGATATTGCCGAACGGGCGGTTCAGAACTAACTTTGAGCACGATCAGCGTTGTATTCGATTTCGACTGCTCTCTCGCAACTTCGTTTGTTGGAGGAATGATGTTCAACGGCTATATTCCTGAGTCGAAGCTCGAAATTGCTCGTGAGCGGTTTCAGTCCGACACAACGTCACTCCGCCTGTATCAAGAAGAGGTGTTCGATAGCGTTAGCCAAACGCCAGCCGAGATGTCACAAAGGGCAGCCGATGGAGCAGAAATTCGTCCGCTAGCTCAACAATTATGTGACGAAGTTCGAAAAACTGGCGGATCGGTTGTTGTCGCCTCGGCGGGACTTGATTTCTATATTAAACCAGTGCTCGATCGAGCCAATCTTGACCAACTCGATATTCACAGTGGAATTGTAATTTCCGATCCGACATGTCCACCGCCATTTAGATACGATTACCCTTCTGCCGGCGACGCTTGTGAAGGCGATTGGGTTACATGCAAATGCAAGGTAATCAAAGATTTAAGAGATGCAGTAGCCGATAGCGAAGTAATATTCATTGGCGATGGATCAGGGGCCGACGTATGCGCTGCCACAAACGCCGCCGATAAGATTTTCGCACGCGGTCGGTTACTCGCATATTGCAAAGAAAATGATATTTCAGTTACGGAATTCGGTGACGATTTTGGACCGGTTCTAAGTTACGTCAACAACAAGACGTCAGCCAACGGAGCTCAATAGACAGTGATCCCACGATATTCTCGACCCGAAATGAACGCCATCTGGTCTGAAGACAACGCCTTCGATCTATGGCTGCAGGTTGAAATTGCAGCATCCCAAGCATGGACAGACCAAGGCGTCGTCCCCGCAGAAGACATGGCAAAAATTCGTCATGCCAAGTTCGATCGCAACGCATACGATCGTTGGTTTGACGAGACCAAGCACGACATCGTTTCGTTTACTCGCGCCGTTGGCGAAAGTCTTGGTACGGAAAGTCGCTGGATTCACCACGGTCTAACGTCCAATGATGTAAAAGACACTGCCCTCAGCATGCAACTTACACAGTCGTGTGATTTGTTGGACCGAGGTGTTGTCGTGCTACTTAACGCACTCCAATCCCAAGCGATCAAATACAAGAAAACCCCTTGCATCGGTCGTTCACACGGCATTCACGCCGAGCCAATTAGCTTTGGAATGAAACTCGCCCTCTGGTTCGCCGAAATGAAACGAAACCGGGAACGACTGGCTGGGGCAAGAAAACGAGTAGCTGTGGGAATGCTCTCTGGACCTGTTGGCACATTCGCTTCGGTACCACCAGTGATCGAAGAATCTGTATGTGAACAGCTGAATCTCTCCCCTGCTGAAATATCAAACCAAGTGATCCAAAGAGATCGACACGCCGAGTACGTACAAGTCCTCGCATTGATCGCTGCAACGCTCGAAAAAATGGCGACTGAAATTCGTGGACTACAACGCACCGAGGTCAGAGAAGTTGAAGAGCCGTTCGGCAAGCCCGGTTACGTAACCAAGGGTTCTTCGTCGATGCCTCACAAGCGCAACCCTGAGCTGTCAGAACGCATTTGCGGACTCGCACGCTTAATTAGAGGTCATTCGATCACAGCGTTAGAAAACGTCGCTCTGTGGCACGAACGCGATATCTCTCACTCTTCTGCCGAACGCATGATTCTTCCGGATTCTTCGCTCGGACTCGACTACATCATGAGTTTGATGACTGGAATCATCACCGACATGGTCGTACATGAAGATCGAATGATGCAAAACCTCGAATCAACACGAGGTCTCGTCTTCTCACCAAGGGTAATGCTGCTGCTAGTCGAGTATGGAGTCGACCGCGATGATGCCTACGACGTGGTACAACGTAACTCGATGAAATCGTGGGACGAAGAACTCGACTTTCGAGAACTCGTGAAAACTGATCCAGTGGTTTCGGAAAAAGTCTCAGCTGAGGTACTCGACGGTCTGTTCGACTACAACTTCTATCTTGGCCATGTAGATCACATTTACAGTCGAGTAGGTATCTCGGAGGCTGGTATTGACTGACGCCATTCTCGAAACGAACCTACAAGGTCTTCTTTACCGAGGCAAAGTCAGAGATACATACGATCTCGGAGATGATCGTCTGCTGCTGGTCGCTTCAGATCGAATCTCGGCGTTCGATGTGATTATGGATCAGCCCATACCGGGAAAAGGTGTGATTCTCACGCAGATGTCATCGTTTTGGTTCGACATCATCCAGCACGTAATGCCCAACCACGTTATCGCCACCGTTAGTGATGAAGCTGCGATGGCAAACGTTGAAATCACCGGTGCCTTAGTCGGTCTGTCACCTGAAATAGCACGAAGATCGATGGTAATAAAAAAAGCAGAACGACTAGATATCGAATGTGTCGTCAGGAATTACATCGCAGGCTCGGCGTGGGCTGAATATGAAGAATCAGGCACGATGAACGGGCAACCCCTCCCTACTCGTATGAAAGCAGCGGATCGATTCTCGGAACCAGTCTTCACACCTTCTACAAAGGCTGAGTCGGGTCACGACATGCCGATGACTCCACAAGAGGCCAAGGATCTAGTCGGTGTTGAAATGCACCGTATTCTTGAAGAAAAAAGTATCGAAATCTTCCAAGTCGCTCACGACTATGCAAGTGAACGCGGAATGATTTTAGTAGATACAAAATTTGAGTTCGGTTTCGTTGATGACGAACTGACCATCATCGACGAAGTACTAACTCCCGACTCAAGCCGATACTGGGATGTAAACGACTGGGTACCGGGAAATTTCCCTCCAGCATTTGATAAACAATTCCTGCGAGCGTGGCTTCTCGATAATGATTGGAATCAGGAACCACCTCCGCCCGCACTGCCCGCCACAATTGTTGAGCAAACTCAGGCTCGATATCTCGAGTCTTATCGGCGACTCTCGGGCAAGTCACTGGTACTGTAGATAGCTGTTGAAATTACTGACACACATTCAGTGTGACTAATGGGATCGTATGGCAGACATAAAACGCAAAGCAACCACCCGTCCTGACAGCCACCGCGGCATGACCAAAGGACAAATTCGTGAAGAACGTCGAAGCCGAAGTAGGTCACGGGCGCGCAGAAAACGCACCCTTATTATGTTCGGTGGAATCTTATTCGCCATCGTATTCATAGCTGCACTTGTATTGCCATCGAACTTCGGTTCACAAAACACTGGTGGCGGAGTTCATTCAGGTGGTTACCTAGAAATCGATGCCGACGACGGTCGAGGCCATATCGAAGGCAACACCCCACAGACTGAGGCCTATTCCATAGTTCCTGCGACCTCTGGTGCTCACTGGGCTGGTGCAACAACGCCACTAGGAATCCCTTCCCCGGCACGCTGGGGACCATATGACGCTATGATTCCTGATGAGATCCTAATTCACAATCTTGAGCATGGAGGAATTGGCTTTCACTACGACTGTGAAGAAGAATGTCCCGAAATCGTGGCTGCGCTCGACGACCTAATGCCTCAAAACCCTTCGCAGTACATCATGTCTCCCTATCAGGGATTGCCAAGCAAGATCGCGATCACAGCATGGCGCCATCACATCTATCTTGATGAAGTGGATGCCGAAGAGATCCTCAAATTTATTGAGGAATATCAAGATCGCGCACCTGAGCAGGTTTACCAGAACCAGTATTAGGGCTTCTTAAGGGAAACTCTAAAGCCAAACCAGTCACCAACTAACGACAGAAAGCCTAAAAGCAAAGAATGTTTCTCGCAAAGGTTCATGTATCGCTAAAGCCTACGGTCAATGACCCGCAGGGTCTGACGATCGCACGCGCTCTGGGTCGTCTGGGCTTCGATTCTGTCGACTCGTTACGGGCTGGTAAGTACTTCGAAGTAAAGATAGAAGGCAACGATAAGGCAGTAGCGGAATCCAACGTAAAGTTGATGTGCGAAAAGCTGCTAGCCAACCCGGTTATCGAGACGTTTAACTACGAACTGGAAGCCGTATAAGGTACTTCAGATTCGTGCACATGCAAGCTTAGTCGGTCAGCGTGCCTTTGGTGCTTGGAATTCCGTCAGGATTGCGGTCGTCGATTCGTGAAGCATCGCGTAACGCTCGTGCAAATGCCTTGAAAGACGACTCGATCACGTGGTGTTCGTTCTTTCCTGCTAGTACTCGGATGTGTAGGCAGAACCGGCCCTCGACAGCCATAGCCTCGAAGAAGTGACGAGCCATGTCAGCTGGGAACTCTCCGACATTATTATCTGAACCCATGTCGATTACTGCGTAGCCGCGACCCGATAGATCGAGTACTGCATGCGTCAGTGCCTCATCCAGCGGACAGCTTCGATCTGCCATGCGCACGATGCCCTTGCGATCACCAAGTGCCTGGTCGATTGCTCTACCAAGGACAATCGCTGTGTCTTCGACTGTGTGGTGAGACCCTGTTTCGAGGTCTCCATTGGCTTCCACCTTGAGGTCAATCAAACCATGTCGAGCAACCTGGCTCAGCATGTGCTTCAAGAAGCCGATAGGACTATCAACCTCAACTTGACCAGTTCCATCGAGGTTGATGGTAACGGCGATTTTACTTTCGCCAGTCTCGCGAACGATAGTTGCTACGCGAGCGTCTTTTTCTGACATGCCTGAACCCTTGACTCACAAATGTACGTCACAAACAAAAAGTTAGTTGAACGCTATGAACGATACTAACTGGCAGCTAGCAAACTAAACAATGCTTCTGAGTGCGTCGATTAGCCGGTCTGTCTGCTCACAAGTACCTGCGCTGATGCGCAAGGAGTCATTGAGAACACTCTGTGGAAATCGACGAACGAAGATTCCATGCTTGGCAAGCCCGATATACGCTTCTTCCGCTGTATGGCGCTCGAATCGGCACAGTAGAAAGTTGCCCTTAGACGGATAGTAAGAAATACCATCCAAGCTATCGATAAGTTCTTCTAATCGCACACGCTGTTCGACAAGGCTTGCAGCACGTTTTAGCAATTCATATCGGTGCTTTAAAGCGGCAAGCACCGCAGCTTCCCCCGCGATGTTGATGTTGTACGGCTGCTTGATGTCCATCAGGTGACCGATCAAGACTTCTGAAGCGATCGCATAGCCGACTCGAAGACCCGCAATGCCGGCCCATTTACTGAAAGAACGCAGAATTACTAAGTTTTCGTACTCTTCGAGCAAGTGTGAAAGAGAGCTTTGCGCGAACTCGTAGTAGGTCTCATCCACACAAACGATGATGCCAGTTTCGAGCAGCGCACGAGCATCCGACTCAGTAAGCAGATTCCCAGTTGGATTGTTAGGCGATGCAAGGAACACGATTCTAGCCTGGTCGTCGATAGCTTCCAGCATTTCAGGAATATCGATATCCCAAGTTTTATTTCGGGGAACTGAAACGATTTCACCATCAGCTAGTCGAGCAGAGAATCCATACATCCCAAACGTCGGCTGGCAATCAATCACCTTTTGACCACGCTCGACGAACAATCGCATCAAAAGGTCGATGATCTCATCACCACCGGCCCCCGCAATGATCCGTTCCGAAGGTTGTCCTGTGTACTCACTCAACGCTGCCCGCAAAATTCGCTGTTGCGTGTCGGGGTATAAATGCAAATCAAGCGTCGTCAGAGCCTCAGAGACCTTGTCGTAAGCACCGTAAGGGTTCTCGTTGGCATTCAGCCGAATAACGTCTTCCGGCTTGATACCAGCCTGGCGAGCGAGTTCGCCTGACGGATCTACACCGTGGTAGGTCGCTATCTTGGCCATGTGTGGCCGCATGAGTTTTTCAAGTTGTGACATTTTGTGTGATTCTGAAGTTTTCGAAGATTATTCTCCGATGATGTGTCGACGTCGGTATTCCGATGCTGCGGCGTGTCCATGTAACCCTTCGAGTTTGGCAAGGAGTTCAGCGTCTTTAGACAACTTCAAGAAAGTATCATCATCGAACGTCAAAACGGGTGTGACTCTCACGAAATTTCGCACCGATAATGCCGACGAGAACCTAGCAGTCCCCGCAGTTGGCATAACGTGAGATGGTCCGGCAACGTAGTCGGCCATTACTTCTGCCGACCACTCGCCAATGAATAATCCGCCAGCGCTTGTTACTTTGTCTACAAGATCGTTAGCATCGGCAGTGAGAATGCATAAGTGCTCCGGTGCCGCAGCGTTCGCCACGGCAATCGCTTCTGTCGTGTTGTCCACGACCACCGCGACTCCACGATTCATGAACGCCGCCCTCGCAATGCTTTCTCTTGGAAGATCTTCAAGCTGGCGTTCTATCTCAGCTTCTGTTTTGTCGACAATTTCATCTGACATCCCGACCAGAATCGGCATCGCAACAGTGTCGTGCTCGGCCTGAGCGATCAAATCGGATGCTGTGAATCTAGGATCAGCTGAGTCGTCAGCGATAACCAGGGTTTCGGTCGGACCATATAGGCCGTCGATGCCGACGTCACCGAAGACGAGTTTCTTCGCTGCCGTTACCCATGCACTCCCCGGTCCACAAATAAGATCTACCGACGGTATGGTTTCAGTTCCGTATGCCATTGCTGCGATTGCCTGAGCGCCACCGAGTTTAAAAATACGTGATGCACCTGCAATTTTAGCTGCGGCCAAAACTGCAGGGTGAGGCATTGAATCGGCAGGAGCTGGAGTAACGACGATGATCTCTTCGACCCCTGCAACCTTGGCAGGAACTACCGTCATTATTACGGTCGAAGCCAGTGGAGCAGTGCCAGCAGGTACATACGCTGCGACAGAACCGAGAGGGGTCACTCGTTCGCCGAATTTACCGGCTCCATCGCTCCAGCTTTTCGGAAGACCCTTGCTCTGGAACTTTCGTACGCGGTCGGCAGCAAGTTCCAGAGCATTGATTGAAGCAGGATCTAGATTATTAAATGCTATGTCGATCTCAGACTGAGGGACTTCAAACGTAACAGGCGAAGAGCCGTCCAATGCCGTATTTATGCGAACAAGACCGGTGTCACCTTCGTTTCGAACAATGTCGATGATCCGTGATGCAAATTCGATGGGAGAAACTTTATCGGGGAATAATCCGCGACCATCCGACAAAACTGCCTGAGCAGGCATATTTCGTTCACGCTTGAAGTAGTCGATTCCGGCTGCAGCACCGATGACTCGTTTCACGATTACTCGCCCGATTCTTTGAACGGCTTCAGGTTTTCGATGAGACGGTCATACATCTCGCATCTTTCCCGGTAGACGTACTGAACGTCATTTGCAGCAATACCTATACCACCGAGATCGCGGAAGTGACTCACAACATCGGGTAGGTCTGATTTACGAACCAAAACCTGAACTGTGAACCAATTGTTCTGCTTGCCTGTGTGCACAGCCGAAATAGTTGGACCATCTAATCCACCAAGCTCAGGACGGCCCATTACCTGTCGTGCAATTTCATCTTCAGATTCGCCTTGAATATCTCCCGTTACCCGTTGGTATTTCTGAGCACGTTGGCTTGCCTCGATCTTTTCGATAATTTGGCGAGCGTGTGTGAGTTTTTCCGAGTCGTTTGCCAAAGCACGACCGTTACCAACGATCACTGACTGCGATTCGATCACAGTACCGTCGACCAAAATACGTAATCCGTTCTCACGTAGGGTAGTGCCTGTCGCCGTGATATCAGCAATCACGTCGGCATATCCCATTACCGGAGCCGCTTCGAGCCCGCCAGAGACATGAACCATCGAAACGTAGTTGACGTCGTTCTCGTTCAAGAAACGTTTCACGAGGCGTTCGTATTTGCAGGCGATCCGTAGATCGCGCCCCTTGGCTCGGAATTCCAGCGCTATTTCAGCAAGATCAGCCATGCTGGTCACATCAAGCCACGCATCTGGAACTGCGATCACTAGCTTTGAACTACCGAATCCGAGCCCATCGTGCAATAACACAGTATCGCCACGTTCGAGGCGTGATTCGTAATAACGGTCGAGCCCGACAACACCAATGTCAGCACTTCCGCCGTCAATCTCGATCGTAATATCCGACTGTCGCTGGAAAAGTACATCGACACCTGGCAAAGACGGGATGTCAGCCGTGTAGCGTCGAGAATTGGCGCGTCTTACTGATAGTCCGCACTCGTCCAATAATTTGGAAGTGCCATCGTATAAAGCTCCGCTAGATGGCAGGGCAAAACGCAGATTGGTCATTACGCCCCTTGCCCTTCGCTAGGTTCACTTGAATTTTGGAAATCGATAGCGGATCGTTTTCCGCTGGATCGAAGTTGTTTAGCTTTAGCTACCGCCGCAGCAAATGATCCTTCCGAAACAGATGAAACCATCGTGGTCCTTTGGGAAACATCGTGACTGGGCCCAATCGCAGCTATTACGGAGTCAACGTTGTACGCGAACCCGAGTGAAGGTACATCGCGGTCATAACCGAGAGCCCTGGTAAGGCCGTCGTATCGGCCTCCACCACCAAGCGTTTCCGACTGATCGTCATTAAGATAAATATCAAAGAGCATCCCAGTGTAGTAGGCAATGCCCCGAGCCATTCCGAAGTCGATGCTTAAACGGTCGCTTGAGACGCCCTCGATTTTCGCCGACTCAAGGACTTCGCTCAAATTCGAAATCAATTCGACAGATACTCCGGCGGATGAAAGAACACCTTCCCCCTGTTTGAGCGCACTCGCCGCTGAGCCACTGACCTGTGAAAGTTTTGTCAGCATCTCCAGCGCTCTCTTGAAGTCTTCGGGATTATCGACTTGTGACATCTTACGAGAGAGTCTTGCAACAATCTCAGCTGGTGTTCGGACTCCGGTGTTATTACCGAATTGCACGCCCATACCTTCAGCCAAAACTTGCTCAATTGTCGAAGCGATGCGGTCCCGATCTGCGGCTGCTTGGGCGTCATCGACTACCGCTTCGGTAATAAATCCGAGCGCAGTCGCTTTGCTAGACACCGCTGCGATTTCACCGTTCTTCAGTTCGCCGATGTTGTTGATCAGAAATAATTTTGCTCTTTCCGAAAGGTTGAACTCGGATAGAGCATCGACTAAAACACCAACGTGCCCGACAACTACCCGCCCACCAGTAATCCCTAGCGCTTCAAGACCTTCGAGGGCCATCGCAATAACTTCGCCATCGGCTGAAGGATCGGACGCACCGATCATTTCAGCTCCGAGTTGTGTGAACTGACGAGTTTTGTCGCCGTCCTCGTCTTCTGGGCTGGCATATCGGAAAACAGGTCCGTCGTACATGAGCCGAATCTGCCCGTCGCTCACAGTAGCGTTAGCGACCTGTCTTAGTATTGCTGAAGTAAATTCAGGCCTTAAACTAACGTCTAGTCCGCTAGGCTCCGAGAACCCGTAGAGCCTCGATGATAGAGCTCCACCAGATTTCCGAATGTAGAGTTCCGTTTGCTCGAGGATCGGAGTCTCGGAACGGTCGTAACCGCGTAGATCGAATACTTCGCGTAACGTCGTAATCGCAGCGTCACGCTCTGCCAGTGCAGTCGAACCTATGTCTTGCATATTGGGGAGCCGACGAATGGGCTCGAATTGAGAAGTCATCGTGCTATTAATTATGAGCGATTTCTCTGCCGAATTTCGAGTCAGAATATCTAATTCTAATCGAGTTTGCCTAAACTACCCCGCCACTAAGACCGTGAACCGTGTAATTTGTGGAACGCTGCAAGACGAATATCGAACGATTGTTCCGCTGGTGAGGTGTTGAGTCATGGTTGAATCGAAACGCAAAGTCGCTGTGGTAACCGACTCTGCTACTGCGTTCACGCCCGAATTAGTAGCTGTACACAGTTTGTACGTAGCCCGAATGGAAATCACTATCGACGGCAATACGATGGTCGATGGTGCGAATACGGAATTGCCCAACTTTTACTCGATGCTGGAGTCATCCGAATCGATTCCTACTTCTTCAGCGCCCAAGCCTGCTGAATACGTGCACCAATTCACAAAAACGTCACAGACCGCAGAATCAATATTCTGCGTGAACGTCGCTGCTAAGTTGAGTGCGGCTTATGACGCTGCTCAATCCGGTGCTTATCTGTTCAAAAACGATCATCCTGAAACCGAAATTAGAGTTTTCGATTCAGCCACCGCAGCAAGCTCTCAGGCGTTAATCACACTGGCTGCCGCTCGTGCCGCTGCCGCAGGATGCTCTATTGATGAAGTAGAAGCAGCGGCCTCCAATGTCGCTAGTAAAGTCCGACTCGTAGCAATGCTCGACACCCTTCGATTTATCCATCGAAGTGGCAGAGTTCCGAAAATCGCAGTCTGGGCCAGCAACGCGTTGAACGTAAAGCCAGTGATGGAATATTCGACTGGTCGTATTGGCTCAATATCTCGACCAAGATCAGTGACAAAAGCAATTGAACGAATCTGCTCAGAAATGTCGAATGATCTCACAGGAAAAACCGCACACATCAATGTGATGCATGCGGGTGCACCTGAACGTGCTGACATTCTGAGAGAGTGGGCTTCCCGCAATCTAAACTGCCCCGAAATATTCATAACCCAATTTCACCCGTTTATGGGCGCACACACCGGACCCGGACTCGTCGGAGCCTCTTGGTGGGCTGAATAGGCAATCGGCGAAACCTAGCTAGAACCTAGAATCCCCAAACTCGAGCTGCCGTCTTACCCAGTACCCAATCTATGTCGTCGCCCTTAGCAAATACCGGATGACTACGAACACCTTCAAGACTGTTCCCGTAACCTTCACGACCCGCACTCGGTGGATAGTCACTTCCCCACATCATGCGATCTACCCCAAACGCTTCGTATGCCATTTCAAAGAGAGGCGGAATATCGTCGAAGCGGAAGTCAGGCAGTAAAATCGGTGGTCGAGGAGTAATTTCGCCCAAGCCTGGAACCTTGATCGTAGTATTTGGGCGCTGGGCGCATTCAAGCGCAGATTCGAAGTCAGTGTACGGAGCGACAGTAATGCCGACACCTGCCAAGTGCTCAATAACGATCTGAGTGTCTGGGCAATCATCAATGATCTTCTTGAAACTATCGCTGGCAAACCGTTTGTCATCACCAATCGAACTGATCACCAAGCCCAAAGACCCTGCTTTGCGCCAGATATCCGTTACGTCAGGTAACGCATTGAATGCACCGTCTGGCGCAATTCGTACACCTGCAGCGCCCTGCTCCGCCAATGTTTCCAGGGTTCCGAGAGGATCGGGATCTGCCGGGTCGACCATTACGACCACCTTGAACCGACCGCCGCGTTTCGCAGCTTCCTCGAACAAGTAGTCGTTATCGTATGTGCCACCGTGCTGAATCAGCACGGCACCATCGACACCCGCCTGGTTCATTTCGAACTCAAGAGATTCAATAGGAAGAAACCAGGTTTTACCTGCATGGCAATGGGTGTCGATGATCATGTGATAGTGCGTTTTGCGTTATGTATGTAGTAACTGTGATGAACACGATTCGCCAGACTAAGTTGCGATTTCCATTCCCGATGTACCTACGCCTGAACCTTCGGAAAGCACGAGAGTGTCGATTTCCTTACGGATATCATCTGACATCTCCCAGTCTCCGCCAAGATTCTCAGTAGCTTCAGCCGGGGTTACTGAACCGGCGAGCGCAACGCTTATTGCATTGTTGGCAAGCACCCAAGCAATTGCTAGCTGAGGAATCGTCTTGCCGTGATCGCCCGCTATGACCTTCAACTTCTCAACGACCGCGACGTTGGCGGCTAGGTTCTCAGGTCCCCAAGAGTTGATTCCGAAGTTGGCTCCACTGCGGCGCCAGTCGTCATCACCGAACGTCTTGTCGGCAGTCCATGCGCCTGTGAGTAAACCGTGTGCAAGTGATCCGTAAGCCATGATTCCCATGCCGTTTTTCTTCACGAAAGGCATGACGTCGGCTTCAGGTCGACGGTCGAAAATGTGGTAGCCGATCTGGTTGGTGATGATCGGACTTGTCTCTCGACTTTCAGCCATCATTTCGACCGAGAAGTTGGAAACGCCAGTGTGGCGGATTTTCCCAGCTTTCTTTGCCTGTTCAAGAGCTTCCATCGGTTCCGAGAACGCGCGGTCGTGATCAGGCCAGTGGATCAGAAACAAGTCGATGTAATCGGTCTGCAATCGCTGAAGACTTTCGTCGATAGATGCCAGAAGACGTTTAGGATCTGAGTCTGAAACGGTTGCCGCACGACGATCTGGATTATCTCTAACCCATTCACGTGCGCCCTTTGTAACGAGAACAACGTCCTCGCGGATGCCTTTGAGCGCTTTGCCCATCAGCGTTTCACCGTATCCCCAACCGTAAACGGCCGCTGTGTCGAACAGAGTGATACCGTTCTCGTACGAAGTTCGGGCTGCTGCAATAGCCTGATCATCGTCGAAATCGCCATACATACCTCTGCCCATCGGCCATCCGCCGTAGCCGATAACTGAAGTTTCAAGTCCTGAGTCGCCGAACATTCGCTTACGCATTGTCGATCCTGTCTGTTGTTATTAGTTTTTCGCTATCTAAGTTTTTCGTCTTGCGAGCGGCCGCTATGTCAGCGACACGCACACGTATCTATTCAAATGTCACGTTGCCGTCCAGATCCACCCTATTGACTGTTCCAGTTCCAGTGAAAGGGCCTGCTGTGATGGTCACTGAAACCGTCGCTCCAGCTCCGATATTCAAAGCACTGCCGTTTTCTTGAGCTTGCTTTATACCGCCATTTCCGAAGCTTGTGCAGGGTTCTAAGCCTGCGTTGTAGCACCTTCCGTACCATGGATAGCCATATCCGCCGCCAAAATTCCGCCAGTACCACAGGTACTTAAATGTCTCGACTGGATAGCTAACCGCCCAGCCGATGTTCGTCTCTTCGTTGAGCAGAGCGTACCAGCCCTCCGACATCTCAGTCATATATGCCATATCGAGTGAACGATCCTCTTTCGTCGGAATACGACTGAAGTCGAGAACAGATCCATCTTTGGCGTTCATGTTAGGCCAGTCACCAATGAAATCAGGTTCCAGTTTAGAATTTGGATCAATGCTCTCAGGGTGGCTCAGTAGCTTAGATTCCGGAACGAATAATCGGGATTTATCTGAAAGCACCGGTGGTCCAATGGCGATGTGTTCTAGCCAAACGACATCCAGGTCTTCTTCACCTTCGTTGGTAACCGATTCTTCGACTTTCAAAGTTGGTGAACCCGATACCAGCGTAAGTGTCTTCGTTACTTTCATCGGCATGCGAACGCTCTTCGCACTGAATCGCACGCTTACCGATTTGGAAGTGTCTTCTACGACCACGGTATCCCACGGAATCAAGTTCACATCACCGTGAATTCCGAAGTCGGCACCGTAAACCTGATCTGAATATCCGCCGTGTGGAACAACTGTCTGCCAACCACCCTCGTAGAAATCTAGCCAGATCGAACTTGGATCTCCCGTCGGAGGCACCGACTTACTGGGATCACGAACACCCCAAGGTGTCTTCCACATGAAATCAGTATCGGTCGGCTTATGAACAAAGCTGTAGATGTCAGCTCCCTTGTCCGCAAGCACCGTAATTCGCACAATTTCGTTCTCAAGAACAACAGTCTTTAGACCTCGATACGTCCAGGCATCTGAAATCCTACAACCCGTCGTTCGCTCGTCTTGATAGTGCAATCTGTTGAAGCCTTTCTACGATCCTGGCTGAATTACGATTCGGTAAATCTCTTTGTTCGGATCGAGCATCCTATGGAACCCATCTTCCATAGCTCGACTCAACGGAACAATGTCGGATATGAGTGGCTTCACGTTGATACTGCCGTTACGAACCAATTCGACGGCAGCTTCGAGATCGCCTGGTGATGTAGCCACTGATCCGATTACGGTAATTTCAGGCCCGACCACATTATTGAAATTTATCTCAGGTGTCGTTGAGTAGATTCCCAGCAACAGCGTCTTACCGCCTCTGCGCGTCCACTCAATAGCCATGCGAGGAGTTTCCTTCGCTCCAGCGGTTTCGGCAACGATGTCGGGTCCGATTCCACTAGTAAGTTCTAGTAATTTTGCCGCCGCCGCCGCTTCGTCTCGCGAGCTTACGATTTCGTCTGCACCAAGCTCTTTGGCAAGCTTCAAACTTTGTTCTCTAACGTCGATGGCGACCACTCGTGCGCCGGCGGCTTTGAACGCTTGAACTGTGAGTAGCCCGACCGTACCGCACCCAAGCACAGCCACGTTATCTCCCGGTCGAACTCCTGAACGACGCACACCATGAACTGCCACTGTCGCTGGCTCAAGGAGCGGTCCTTCAGCATCCGAAATGCTGTCGGGCATCGGCACTAATTTATCTGCAGGCCAGACCATGAATTCAGCGAGACCACCGTCGGCCATGAATCCTGCAACTGCCATATTCGGACAAACGGCCTGTTGCCCTCTCATGCACCAAAAACAAGTCCCACACGTAAGAACGGTGTTGATCGCAACTCGATCGCCAACTGAGACGTTACCGACGCCCTTTCCGAGTTCTGCCACAGTTCCTGCTGTTTCATGCCCTAGAACAAGCGGGGTCTGCTGGCCCGTCATCGGGTTTGGGAATCCATGCTGTACCCACAATGGACCGTACTGCCATTCTTCAATATCCGTAGCGCAGATAGACGTTCCGGTGATCCGTAACTTTACCTCGCCGAGACCCGGATTTGGCTCGGTGATGTCTTCGAGTCTGACGTCTTTGTTGTCGTGATAAACGATTGCTTGCATATGTGTGTCGATGGTTTTGGCGCTAGTTGATTATATTTCGACGGAATTCTACACGCACCACAATCGTCCGCAATCGCCCTTGCTGTGATGAATTGAACAACATAGAAGTGCTAACATCTCGCCGCGAAATCAAATCAGTTAGGCGCTAACTTCTGCTTTCCTAACAGCCCGTCGAGCCGTCACAACAGCTACCAACTAGGAGAATCAAATGCAAGCCAGTCCGAAGATCACCAAAGTCTCGGTCACGACATACGAACACGAGCTTGAAAATGTTGGAAAGGACTACAACACATTCAACATGGTTTACGAAGCTGGCTCCAAGTTGAAGCAATTTGGAACAGTGCTCCAGATCCACACTGATCAAGGAATCGTCGGTGAATATCCTAATATTGGAAACGCTATCGGCGACGTTCAAACAGTCGCTGAATACCTGATAGGTAAAGACTCACTGTCACGCGAGAAAATCTACAATGACACCAAACGCGGGCTCCGACATGGAGCAATGCTAGGCGTTGGTGTGATCGATATAGCACTTTGGGACATTGCTGGTAAGTTCTACGACGAGCCTCTCTACCGTCTTCTTGGCGGCGAGAAAAAAGCACTTCCGGCATATGCATCGACTCTCCATGGTGATGAGAACGGCGGGCTCGCAACTCCCCAAGACTTCGCTGATTTCGCCGAGCAGTGCTACGAAATGGGATATAGATCATTTAAGGTCCACGGCTGGGGACTCGCTGGAAGCAATATTCAACGTGAACTCGATAACGTATTGAATCTAGGCAAGCAATTCGCCGGTAGACTCGATTTGCTGATCGATCCTGCCTGCGAGGTCAAAAACTTTGGCGACGCCCTACGGCTTGGCCGAGCATGTGACGAAGCGAACTTCTTCTGGTGGGAAGATCCGTATCAGGACGGTGGCGTATCGCAGTTTGCCCATCGCAAACTACGACAAATGGTCAAAACACCAATCCTGCAGACCGAACACATTCGACTCCTAGAGCAGCATGTTGATTTCATCGTTGCCGAAGGTACTGACTATGTACGCGCTGGTGCCCATGAAGACGGCGGCGTGACCGGTGCAATGAAAATCGCCCACGCTTCTGAAGGATTTGGACTCGATGTTGAACTACACGGTCCTGGCCCTGTGCACCGCCACATCATGTCGTCGATTCGTAATACGAATTTCTTCGAACTAGGACTCGTTCATCCAAAGGTGAAGACCACTAAAGCTCCGGTCTATCTCGGCTACAACGACGATCTCGACGGAATTGATAGCGACGGCAACGTGTTTGCTCCAGACGGACCAGGCATTGGAGTACCACTCGACTGGGACTGGATCCGAGCACATCAAACCGATGCAGGTGTTCTCGCCGAAGCTTAGGCTCAAAAATTGCGGTAACAAAAACGGGCGGATGTCAGAGCAATTGTTCTGACATTACACCCGTTCTTCGTTTCATACATTCCCTAAACCGTTAGCTAATTGTCACATCACCATCTGGAGAAATCCTTGAAACTCCAGTCGTGCTTTCGTACACAACAGCTTTAACCGTCGCACTGCGAGTTTCACCCGGCTTGAAAATAATTGAAGTACGCTGATCGGACCCCGGCTCGGGAATTCCTGCGCTCAGGCTCGTAAATGGCTCAAGCCCAACGTTGTACGATCGGCCGTACCACGGGTAACCCGATCCACCTCCAAACACTTGCCAATACCAGAGGTATTTGAACGTATCTACTGGGTAGGCAAGGCCGAATCCAACTCCACGATCGGGATTAGTTACGGCATACCAGCCTTCTTTTTGATTCTTGAAGACTGAATAATCTTCTACTCGATCCGACTTCGGGGGGAAGCTTGTCAAATCGACTTCATTCCCGTCAGGGTCGACAGCTATTGGCCACTTTCCAACATGACCATCCAGTAATCTATCTCCACCTCGTTCGGGAACGAAATGATCAGCAGGTGCCATGTCTAGTCGGCAGTTCGGCGTCACAAATGGATCACCCAAAGCGACGTGCTGACCCCACTGAGCTTCCGCATTTTCTTCAGCCTGATTAGTCAAGGTATCGGTTACTGTGACTACAGGACTTCCAGCTTCGAGTGATACCATTTTTTCGATCCAAAACGGAGTGCGAACAGTGCGTACTGTGAACTTCGCACTAACCTTTTCTGTGGAATCCTCAACGATCACTGCATCCCAAGGCATGAGCGTTGCTTCGGTGTGCTGGCCCAGGTCTGCATTCGCGTAGGTCTGAGGAGGACCACCGGTAGGAGCAATCGTTTGCCATCCACCGATGTATGAATCGTGCCAAATGTTGTCGCCATTTCCCGTAGGGGGTGTCGATAAACTCTGGTTCCTTACCGACCATGGCGTTCTCCACATGAATTCAGTGTCAGTCTTCTTGTGAGTCAGCTCAAAAACATCAGCACCCTTGTCGGCGATTATCGAAACTCGCAACAATTCGTTTTCAAGAACAACCGTCTTTAACCCTCTATAGGTCCATGAATCGGATATCCGACAGCCGTTCGTTCGTTCGTCTTGATAGTGCATAACAGTCCTTGAAGTACCTAACTCATGCCGTTACAGGGGCAGTACGCACTGAACCCAGTGTTTTGAACTTTATATTTAGCAACGTGCAACGTGTAATGGGTATAACGTCTGATGTAACAGCATTAAACTTTAGCATCCTGACACCCACCTACTGAGTTATTTTAGTTCGTTGCATCTATCGGCGATCCATAAAATCATTGTGCTAATACATCTGCAAGAGCAACGCAATTTTCTACTGATAGCTCACAAAGCATTACGGTATTTCCAACTACAACGAAGGCTCTATATTTTGTTGTGCCTTTGGTCCCTGCTCCCGAAGGACTAGCTCCGTAAGTCTCTGCTCCTCTAAAACTTTGGTCGATCGTATTTGCCGCATTTTCAAAGCCCGCAGTGTTTGCGACTTCGTGCGAATCGTAAAAACGAACCTCGATGTCCTTTGAATTGAAGAATCCGTACCAAATTTCAGTTGCTTCCGGAACAGTAGCAGTGTCGTACTGTTTGGATTTCTTCCATCCGGCTCCCACGTAATCGTCGAACGTTAAGGTTTTGTTATGGGCTATGATTCGTGAGACTTCTGCCAGACCATCTTCGGATTCTTCACCTGTTGCCCCTAGCTCTCCCTCTGTGACTGAGCTTGAATTAGGTTCAGAGCCTGATCCACAAGAGATTGCCGCTGACAAGATGCCGATAAGAAGTACAGTTAGAAGAAGCCTTGCAAGATTGAAAAGATAAATGTTGGATATGGCAGTTAACATACTTGGCTTCTTTTCTCGATTGCGAGAGCTGTGGTATACCTAATTATTGAAGCGGAGATCATAACATCGATTGATGTTCTCACTACACTGTTATTTTTCGATCGACAAATATAACGGATGGAATGCATAGGCGTGAGATGCTCCACACGGTTCGTGACTCGGATTCACCGGGGGGGAGTATCGCCGATATTTTCATTGCGCACTCGATATTGTAGTTCTTGAAAACACCAAGTAATCTTTCCTATCGAAATAGATGCAAAGACTGTTGAACTCCGAGTTTACTGGGATTTGTCTATAGATCATGAGCAGAAGAACTGGTAGTTCTTCAACTGAAACGGTTCCCCTGATGACTGCTACAGCGGTTTTACTAGTTCTAATCGCTGCCGTATGTCACGCTTCTTGGAACTTACTGGTTCGTAAATCTAACGTCCCTGAACTTACGAATTGGTTTATGGCATTTCTAGGCGGGATCATAGCGCTACCGTTTGCCGTCTTCTACCTGTTGACCAATGCACCGACTATCACCGGATGGGTGTTTATTGTCGGTACTATAGTTCTCCATATTGGTTACTTCTTCACTCTCGGAAAAGCCTATAAGCACGGCGATCTATCTGTTGTTTACCCCGTCGCTCGGGGACTAGGCCTCGCACTGATTCCCGTTTTTGGCGTATTGATTCTCAATGAATCTGTGTCACTACAAGCAGGGGCTGGAATATTGGCGATCTTTCTGGGTGTATTAGTGGTCGGGTCGTCTTCCGGAACTGGACTTCGAATATGGCTAAACCCTCGATCATTATTAGCAGACCGAGGTGTGGCATTTGCGGTAGCGACGGGGCTATTAATTGCTAGTTATTCAAATTGGGATAAACGAGGTGTCGAGTACGTCGAACCACTTCTGTACATGTTCATGGTTCAACTAGGTGGATCGCTCGGAGTTCTACCAATTCTTCGTAGGACATATTCGAATTCTGACTTCTCGAAAGAACTAAAATCAGGATGGAAAATCGGAGCTTTCGGTGGTTTACTTCAATTCACATCCTATGGACTAGTGCTGACCACGTTCAAGCTTGCTCCCGTTAGCTATGTAGGGCCATTTCGAGAGTTGGCAATCGTGTTCGGAGTCGTCTTCGCCGCATTGATCCTCAAAGAATCGGTCGGTAAGTATCGAATAATTGGTGCCACTGCGATCGGAATTGGTGCGCTAGTAGTCGCCCTATCACCCTAGAAGCCCCGCCGCCGTTAGTCCTTTCTCATCATTCGTTTACAGAAATTCGGACGTTCTGTAATTCATATAATTAGGAATAACCAAGCTGGATAAATTGACGTTGAAGATTCTCACCCATACTATTAACAATTAGTTCTACTCCCTCAGAGATTTTGATTTTAGTAAAAGAATTTCTTAGGTTGTCGGTGAATCAACGAGCTTCGGATTAGGAGCTGCTGTTGTCACTCCCGGCCGGACTGCCGGAAGTGATGTTTGCAACTCCTTCCGTTGAGAGGTCCAGTTTAAAAATTGACGAACGTCCAGTCCCTGCGCTGTAAAGAGTGCGGTCGTGACTACCCACAAGAGCCGATCTATGTTTGCGACTTTTGTTTTGGTCCGCTAGAAGTCAACTACGACTACGATGCTATCGCCAAAAACATCAGCCGAGAATCGATCCAAGACGGTCCGTTGACCATCTGGCGATACGACGAACTTCTGCCAGCCAGCAGAGATAACGCCGTCAACATCGGTGCTGGGATGACCCCACTGCTTAAAGCCGACAATCTAGGTAAAGAGCTTGGGCTCAATAATCTTTGGATTAAAAATGACGCAGCAAATCCGACTCATTCCTTTAAGGATCGTGTCGTATCTGTCGCAGCAACCAAAGCTGTCGAATTCGATTTCGACACAATCGCATGCGCCTCTACCGGAAACCTCGCTGG
>Ga0115002_10002223_pt1 | contig 25614 bp, 27 predicted proteins | sample ArcticOcean_MG_C_8_FD_89576 | JGI IMG/M metagenome (GOLD analysis project Ga0115002, IMG submission 89576) | Marine microbial communities from western Arctic Ocean - ArcticOcean_MG_CB11_86 | ecosystem: Environmental > Aquatic > Marine > Oceanic | place: Arctic Ocean: Canada Basin | collected... | reverse complement strand
GCTATGTGCATGCGTAATGCATAGCTGGGCGTTGACGGCACAGCCGAATCTAGCAACTATGTAAGCAAGCGCAAGGGGGCGGCGAGATAGATGTATCCGGATACCATCGATGGCGTGACCTATCGCGACGAAGCCATTCCGATTCCAGATCTCATCGAGGAGCTCGACGAGATTATGTCTCAGCCGGAGAAGAACAGGCTGGAGCACCCGGTGATCAAGGCATTGCAGAAAGGCGATCTAACACGCGATCAAATTGCTGGGTGGATTTACCAGATTACCTGTTGGGCCAATCCCACCAACATCCTAGTCGGTGCGATGTATGCAAAGTGCCCGGACGATGATTTGCGCATCATGTTGTTGGAGAACTTGACCGAAGAAGAGCATGGCACGGAGTCAGGCACCGCCGGTCATGTCGAGTTATTCGAGCGTACATTTACCGAATTGGGATGGGACGACGAACGCCGCGCCAGTGAGGATATCAAGATGGAGACTTGGGCGTTGGCGCACTGGTTCGAGGTCGTTACAACTCAGCGAACGCTACCTGAATCGATCGCCGCGTTGTCGTTTTCGGCTGAGCGCATCAATCCGATATGCTTTTCGAAAATTGAGAAGGCGCTTCGCGACAACTACGAGATCAGCGAATGGGGGCTCCAATCGATTGCCGTGCATGCCTCGCACGTTGAGGAAGAGCATGGCAGCCTGGGGCCGACCGCGTTCGAACGTTACTGCCAGTCCGCAGAGATGCAGAACCGGTTACGTTTCACGGTGGCCCATACCAACGATCTCTATTATCGGCAGTGGATGAGCTATCTGCACTACTAGGCCGGCCCTCGGGATAGCTGAAAGCCGAGCGCTAAATGACAATCAGCGCCACTAGGCCGATTAGCCCGACGCCACCGCCGACAATCCACGCCGAAAAGAAATTACGCGCGGCCATGATGATCTCCTGTGGCTACATGAGCGGGTGCGATTGATACCCGGTAGTCCTCAGTAGACGCGCTGGACGATTCGGAGACTAATCACCTTCACTCACGAGTGTGCGAGCATTACGTGAACATTTCCGTTGGCGCATTCGCGATCGCACGCTTAGTCGGTGAGCAACGTGCCCGGTTTTGCCGGCCCTTTGAGTTCTAATGTGTTTCCATCTGGGTCTTGCAGATAGATCGACGGTCCCGTTCCTTGGGCGCCATAACGGTCAGCAACGTCGCCGACGTCGATGCCATGTTCGGAGAGATGCGCCGTGATGGTGTCCGCGTTGAACTCATCCAGTTCGAGCGCAAAGTGATCGAGGTTGCGGCCATGCACGGTTGGTCCCACACCAAGTTTGCGACCGAGTTCTGAATCGACCGGTACGAGATCGATAAGCGACGTCCCGGCGCGCAGTTGAACTAGCCCGATCTTGTCGATTCGCCTCTCGATCGCACAGCCGATGGTATCGCAATAAAAGGCAAGCGCGCGATCCAGGTCGGCAACGCGCAGTACCAGATGATCGAGCGTATGAATCCTAATCGGATTTTTGTTCATTGCCGCCCTCTCATTGCTCAGCCGGCGCGGTGGCCGCGTCAAACGCAATCAAGCTCGCGGCCAACTTAGCGATACCCTGAGCCCGCGCCCAAGGGCTGGTAATCTGGCGCGTGATTGCGACGGCTTGCGCAAGCGCTTGTTTAGCGGCCGGATGATCCTTGGCTTGAATCTGACTGACGACCAGATTGCTCATGATCCACGATCGATCGAGCGGACTCCGGACGTCCGCCAGTGCTTGCTTAGCAAGTTGGAAATTCTTAACCGCGCCTACGTCGTTACCTGCACGCGCTTGCGCGGCGGCAATGCTCCAATAGGCGTCGGTTAGCAATCGCGCATCCTGGATGCCGCGCGCAGTCTTGGTCGCCGTTGCGAAGGAACCGATCGCAATGAATGCGTGGACAACCTGGCTTATTGCGTAGGAACGGGCATAGGCGGCGCGTGAATCGATTTCGTCGGCGACCTCGAGTGCACTTTCCAGCGTTTCGGTGGCGCGATCTTTGTTCCCGGCCCGATATTGCGCGACCGCCACGCGCCCCAATGCAACGACTTTGTACCGCTCTTCGGGAACCGCTGTCGCGGTTGCGAACGCTTCTTCATCGCGACCGTCGCGGAGATAGGCCCGCGCGGCAGCCAGCATGACCGGAGGATGATGTCGGGTGTCGATAATTTGGCCGAAGATTTGTAAAGATTCGTCCAAGTGGCCGAGATCGGCAAGTGCGGTCGCAATCTCACTCAACAATGCTTCACGTTTTGCCTCTGCTTCCGGCGACGCATCGATCAGTTCCCGCGCGCGGGCAATGACAACTTGCGCCGTTTCGCTATCGCCGGCGCTGGAAAGGGCAACTGCCAAGGCGCCCAACGTCGCGACCCGGCGGCGGATATCGGCCGGTTCGTCGGCAAGCTCTAAGACCCTGCGGACCGACCGTTGTACGGCCGCGGCGGCGCCAATCCCGGCCTCGGCTGGCGCGATCGCGGCAAATGCTTCGGCACGGCTCCAGGAGAGCGGGATAATCGATGCCGTTTCGCGCGCTTCCACGAGCAATCCTGCGACCGCCTGGGCGCGCGATATGTTGCGCAAGCCGACGATGACCAATCGTGGATCTTCCACCAACCGCAACGTGCTCAAGGCCGCAAGTGAAAACCCGGCGCGTGCTTGTGACGTTAAGATTTCGCCAAGCACCCAATCACGAAACTGGACCCGGAAGATTGCTTTCGCACTCTCAATCGCTTCGTCCAATAAACAGTTTGGCGTCGGACGATCAAAACACACGTTCGGATCGCGTGTCGGATCCGCCACCGAAATCTCCTCGTGCTTGACCAGTTTACGCGTCGCTGGATTGTTCGTTAGCGCCTCGCGTGCATCGGCTATCTGCTCTTCACGCACCTCAGCGAGACGGCTTTGAAGCGCCTGGACTTCATCAACGAATCTTAAGTGCTTGATGAGGTCAGGCGACGGCAAGCCGGTGACATCGAGGCCTATTCGCGTCTGATAAAGACGAATCGCTGAGCGGGTCTCGTCATTAAGTCGACCGCTGACCGATCCGCTGTAGTAACCGAGTTCGGTAAGCGCGGATTGGATATCGCGTATCGTTTTGCTTGGGCGCTTCTGGGTTGGAATAGCGTCGGTTGTGGCGGCCGCCAACCGCAGCATCGGCGACGCCAACTTAGTCGATTTAGCGGCGCCCGAGGCCAGCTCAACGAAACTGAAGGTCGAGATCGCGACCAGCGACCCCACGCCAAAGATGCTAATCGTTCGGCGGATTATCGATTGGAACGCTTGCCTTGGAAGTAGGCTTGTGAGGAGACTTGGCAAACGTCGAACCTCGCCGTTAGCACTCCCGAGGTGACGGACCGGATTCAATGCCAGGCCTTAACCGCCAGTGACCAATCCCGCGCGGCGCGGACGCCATTCGCGTGCGCGCCGACGTGCATCCTCGACCTGCTGAGCATTCATTTCTTTTTGTGCATCGTCGCGCAACGTTGTTGCCTGCGTCACCAATCCCGGCACGTTGCTCTGGGCGGCAAGCATTAGCCACATATAGGCATCGGTCAGGTTTTGCTCGACGCCGACCCCACGGATGTGGATTGAGCCAAACGCAAGCTGAGCCGGTGGATGCCCCTTCAGCGCCGATTTGTGGAACCACACGGCCGCAATTCCGGTGTCTTTCGGTACACCTGCTCCGTAGAAGTACATCACGCCAATCATGAACTCGGAGCCACCATGGCCGCGTTCGGCCAACACTGTAAATTCGTTGATTGCGTCGAGGTGCCGCTTTGCCTCGTAGTGCCGAATGCCGGCTTCGTAGTCCGCGCGCGCTGGCGCGGCCACAGTCAACATCCACAATATCAGCGCCATAGCAGCGCCCAACCTCAACACCATGGTCGGCATACTAATCCAACCTGTTGATCATCGACCAGACAATGCGTGATCACGTCTCGGTTTTATTGCGGCGTCCTCGATTTTCATCCGATGGCCTAGCAATAGAACATTCAAGACCGAGAAAACAAGGGCGAGTTGCCACAGTCCGAATACCACAGGCAGTACCGCGATTTCGAGGATCACGACGACGTAATTCGGGTGGCGGATCATTCGATACGGTCCACGCCGAATCAGAGGAATACCGGGAACTGAAATAATGCGGGTGTTCAGAATCGCCCTAGTGTCAATACGATCCAGACACGCATGCCTTATAACGCTAAAAATACGCCAAGAAGCGTCGGATCGACAGGTTTTGCTGGATCTGCAAAGATCCAAATCGTCACCAAGCATGCGGCGTGAAGGATAATAAATAGCGGATAATGGCCGGCGCTGAGCTCGAGGCCGCCTTGGGCTAAAAGTCGCTTCTGATTGTGATTTTCGTAAACCAATTTGGATAACCGCTGGACCGCGACCAGCAATACAATCCAATCGACGGCACTCACCGGGTCACCCAGGTCATGCGGCCTCTAGGGTCATGAATCCACAGGTAAATCCGGGTCCCAAACTCGATGCCAGAATGCGCCCACGATCGCCTGATCGCAGGGCTTAGTCCAACACGAACAACACCGTTGCCGCGGACATATTTCCGAAGTTTCGCAGGATATGTCGCGCATGGCGCAATCCTCCCCGCTCAAGGCTCAGCACGTCTTCGAGTGCATCGAAAACTTTGGCGCCGCCAGGATGACAGACATGGGAATCGATCTCAGCCAGGGTCAAGCCTTGACGCTTTAGAAACCCGATCGTCGCGCCCCGGAATTCCTCTTTAACGATTGTGGGGATATCGCGCGAGAAAATCACCGATAGCCCGTCGTCGCTTACGCCCCAGCCCATGACGTCGAGCGAAGCCGGCCACGTGTGTTCGCCCCAGCCGGTGAGCGCTACGCCGTCTCCTTCACAGCTGACCAGGGCAGCGGCCGCACCATCTCCAAACAATGCCGTAGCCACAAGATTGCTCTTGCTACGGTCCGCGTGTCGGAAGGTGAGGGCGCACAATTCCACAACAACGAGTAGATAGCGCCGCCCCGGTGCTGCACATGCCATTGCGGCGGTCCACGCCAATCCAAGCACGCCACCGGCACATCCGAGCCCGAAAATCGGCAGGCGATCGAGGTCTCGGCGGAAGGGCATTCGCTCCATCAACCGGGCATCCAGCGATGGTGTCGCGACTCCGGTACTGGATACCACGATTAGGCCATCGACGGCCGCCGCATCAGTTCCCGCTTGGTCCAAGCACGCCTGCGCGGCCTGTTCGATGAGTGCAAGCGCATTTCCACATATAGATTGTTGCGCTCAGTGAATGAGTGGGCCGAGCCATACCATTCGAGTGGAACGCAGGAATAGCGCGTGTCTATTTCAGTGTTCGCGTAGATCGCTGCAAATCGTTTTGCATTGTCGAGCACGCCGGCAAACAGGCGTGCGGCCTCGGGAACAACATCGGCCTGGCTCAGGCGATAGGGAGGTACGACCGTCGCTAGCGCGAGAAGTTGTGGAATTGCCTGCATTGTGTCGTCCATACATATATGCCTTGCGCTTCGGTTGGCGGCAAAAAGTCTCGTGAGATCGTTATCTCGCAGAACGCCACAAGTCCCGAACAAGCTAATATTGGCAGATTATTACGGGGGCAGAGAGATGTTTGAGGGGTTTGAACGGCGGACGGTAGAAACCTCGGAAGTCAGCATCAACTTGGTTGTTGGTGGTGCCGGGCCGCCGCTCTTGCTGTTGCACGGATACCCGCAAACGCACTCAATGTGGCACAAAGTCGCGCCTCTCTTGGCCGAATACCGCACGCTGGTGATACCGGATATGCGGGGGTATGGCGACAGTGCCAAGCCCGCCGGCGATAGCGAGCACCAAAATTATTCCAAGCGCACGATGGCGGCCGATCAGGCAGAAGTCATGCAAACGCTCGGCTACCAAACGTTTGCCGTTGCCGGCCATGATCGCGGCGCACGCTGCGCCCACCGGCTGGTGCTGGATTACCCCGAACGGGTCACTCAGGCTGCATTCCTTGATATCGTTCCAACCTTCGACGTTTGGGAGCGCTCAGATCGCCATCACGCCTGGACATCGTTTCATTGGTATTTCCTGTCACAGGATTTCGATTTGCCGGAAGTGCTGGTCGGCGGCAATCCCGATTTTTGGTTAACGAAAATGCTGGAGAAGTGGGGCGCCGACATGGACGTATTCACCGAAGAAGCGATGGCCGAGTACAAACGTTGCTTCCGCGATCCCGAGTCGATCCACGCCACCTGTGAAGACTATCGGGCCGGCAACACCATCGACGTCGTGCATGACGCCCAAGATCGCGACCGCAAAATCAACTGTCCGGTTCTCATACTCTGGGGCGAGCGCGCCGGATCGGCGCGGTCGCATTCAGTCCTCGATATCTGGCGCCAACGGGCCCACGATGTGCGGGGCCGAGCCCTGCAGTGCGGTCACTTCCTTCCGGAGGAGCAACCCCAAGAGACCGCGCGCGAATTAATCGGGTTTTTCGCCACCTAACCCCGGGCAACAACCTGGAAAACGCACCAACCAAACAACATATCCAACCAATCAACATATCCAACCAATCAACAGATTGAGTGCTATAAAGCGCTGAGGCAGCATGGGACAGGCCGCTGCCGCCCCAACAGATCAATTAATGACCGACGAAAAGCAGGATCCAGAGACGGTTTCAGCACCCGAGCGCCCGCAGTTCTTTGTGCGGTACCGGGCAAGCATGTTGCGTCGTCTGAGAACCTATTTCCTAACCGGTATCGTCGCGACCGCACCGATCGGCCTCACGCTCTACCTTTCGTGGGTGCTGGTGAAATTTGTCGATCGTCTTGTCACACCTTTGATCCCCGCGAAGTACAACCCCAGCACCTATGTCCCGTTCGACATTCCCGGCCTGGGATTGATCGTGGCGATTATCCTGCTGATGTTTATTGGCCTCATCACCGCCAATTTCTTGGGGCGGCAGATCGTGTCCTTGGGTGAAAGCGTGGTCGACCGCATGCCGGTCGTCCGATCGATCTATGGGGCCCTCAAACAGATATTCGAAACCGTATTGGCGCAATCCTCGCGGTCGTTTCGTGAGGTCGTTCTCATCGAGTATCCGCGCCGCGGAATTTGGGCTGTAGGCTTCGTGACCAGCCAAACCCGGGGCGAGATCCAGGACATCAAGCAGGAGCAACTCGTCAACGTGTTCCTGCCAACAACCCCCAATCCGACCTCAGGTTTTTTGTTATTTGTGCCGCGCGGCGACCTGACGTCACTCCACATGACCGTCGAAGAAGGAATCAAGATGGTCATTTCGGGCGGAATCGTAACCCCGGAAGATCGGCGCCCGCGCTCAGTTATTGATGCCGCGAAGCCCACACCGGGTGAGATTAAATCAGACCCGGACGAGCACAAAAAGGCTGGCTAGCCGGCGGCAGACAAGTTCTAGCCCGATCTGAGATTGCGTACCGCTTGGTCGCGTTCGAACAGATAGAGCAAAGTCCGCAAATTCTGGCCGTTTTCTGCCTCTAAATCGGGATCCATCGCAATCACCAGGCGCGCCAAGTCGCTTGCGGCCGCCAACAATTCGCCGTGATGCTCTAGTTCGGCAATCCGAAACTCCGGCATACCGCTCTGGCGCGTGCCAAGTAGTTCGCCGCCGCCGCGCAATCTGAAATCCTCCTCGGCAATACGAAACCCGTCGGTGGTCTCCCGGAGCACTCTGATTCGTGTGCGCGCCGCCTCGCCAAGCGGCGCAGCATAGAGCAAAAGGCAGGAACCCTTTTCAGTCCCCCGGCCTACACGGCCGCGCAACTGATGAAGTTGTGCAAGGCCGAAGCGCTCGGCATGCTCGATGACCATGATCGTCGCTTCCGGGACATCAACGCCTACTTCGATAACGGTGGTGGCGACGAGTATTTGAATGGTTCCGTCGATGAAGCCCTGCATCGTCTCTTGACGCTCGTCGCTTTTCATCTGGCCGTGCATCAGCCCGACGCTGTCGCCATACATCTCGTATAATGCGCGAAACCGATCCTCGGCCGCAGCGAGGTCAACGACTTCCGATTCACCAATCAGCGGACAAACCCAATAAACCCGGGCATTCATGGATACGGCACGTTCCACTGCCTGGACCACGTCACCTAAGCGCGACAGTGGCATAGCGCTGGTTTCGACGGGTTGACGACCGGGTGGCAGCTCGGTTATCCGCGAGACTTCCATGTCACCGTAAGCGGTCAAGGCGAGGGTGCGAGGGATTGGTGTCGCCGTCATCAGCAACATGTCGGGCCGGTGCGCGGGTCCGTCGCCAGCTGCAGGTACGCCTTTGGCGGTCAATGCGAGACGTTGGTGCACCCCGAATCGATGCTGCTCGTCAATCACGATCATGCCCAGATCGCGAAACGAAACTTCATCCTGAAACAGGGCGTGGGTTCCGATCAGGATATCGACCTCGCCCATGCCAACGGCCTCGCGCACGCGGCGGCGTGTCGCCGCACTATCACGACCGGTGATAACGCCAATCCGTAGGCCTGCCGCTTCGCAAAGTGGTGCCAGCGTTCTTTCATGCTGACGGGCCAGGAGTTCAGTCGGAACCATCAGCGCCGCCTGGGTCCCGATCTCAACCGCGCTCGCCATCGCAAGGAGCGCTACCACAGTCTTGCCGCTGCCAACATCGCCCTGTAGCAAGCGCGTCATCGGATGGCGATCTGCCATATCGTGATCGATTTCCGCGACCACATCCGATTGAGCTTTTGTGAGCGTGTAGGGCAGGGCCGCCAAGAGTTTCGCGCGCAGACGGCCATCCCCGGCGATCGCCCGCCCGCGACCGCGCCGCATGTGCTGACGCACCAAAGCGAGCGCAAGCTGATTAGCAAGCAGTTCATCGAAGGCAAGGCGCATGCGCGCAACGCTGGTGGGAAGTAAGTCGGCGTCACCTTCCGGATTGTGGGCCGCCAGTAGGGACTCGCGCCAACTCGGCCAACCCTGTTTCGATAAGAAGGGTCGGTCGATCCATTCCGGTAATTCCGGCAGGTCGTCCAACGACTGGTGGATAGCCTTTGCAAGTGTTCGCGCGGTGAGCCCGGCAGTTAGCGGGTAAATCGGCTCGATCGCAGCTAGTTGCAGGGTATCGTCGGGCGACCCGATATGGTCGGGATGGGTCATCTGAAGCTCTCCCCCGTAGGCCTCAACCTTACCGCTTACGATTCGCTTCTCACCTTCGGGTAGCGCGCTGCGCAGATATTCGGCATGAGCGCGAAAGAACACTAGCCACAGCGTTCCACTATCGTCGCTGCAGCGGACTTTGTAGGGCAGGCGGCGATTCGGCGACGGGAAGTGCTGGTCGACCCGAACGCTGATGGTCGCAATGCGCCCGGGGGGGGCGTCCGCCACGGTGGGGGTGAAGCGGCGGTCAATGAAACTCGTGGGAATGTGCCAGTAGAGATCAACCAGATGGGGCCCGGCGATCTTTTCGATAAGCTTGCCAACGCGTGGTCCCACACCAGCCAGTGTTGTTACCGGTGCAAAGGAGGGAAACAGGATTTCGGGCCGCATTATGCCCATCTTATTGCATCCCCCTAATTAAGCCCTCCAATTCCATTCTCTTATTCCATCCTCTTGTTCCATCCTTGGGCTGACATCAGGCGGTGCAGCGGCTATACGATAGCCGCGAGCAAATGACCTCAAGCGATCAACCACTCTCTACCGTCGAAAAGCGCCGAAAACGCTTGCGCTATCAGAGCTGGCATCGCGGTATGAAGGAAGTTGATTTCATCCTTGGCCGATTTGCGGATGCCCATCTTGAGACACTCAGTGAGCAGCAACTGGATCAGTTTGAGATTATCCTAGGACAAAGTGATCCCGATATCTATGCCTGGATATCTGGGCGTAGACCGCTCCCGGCGGACCTCGGTAGCAATGTAATGAAGTTAGTAATGAACTTTAAGTTTTCTGTTCATGACTCTGATAATAAATGATTTAACTCTTCGACGAGGCCGCCGCGTAACGGTTGGAAGCGCGCCCGAGGGCTACCAAAGTTACCTTCTTGCCGGCCTCGTACAGCGTGATGCGCGCGCTGTACTCCACGTCGCGCGTGACGACCGGCATATGGATACCATCGCGCAGGCCGTCCATTTTTTTGCGCCAGAAATCGAAATTCTCACCTTCCCGGCTTGGGATTGTCTTCCCTACGACCGCGTGTCGCCGAACCCGCTGGTTGCGAGCGAGCGTATGGATACACTCGGGCGGCTGGTGCGTGCTAAATCGGGGGAACGTCGCCTCGTCGTTACCACCGTGAACGCGATGCTGCAAAGGGTCGCACCACGAGAGTTTGTCGCGCGGAGCGTCTGGCATCTGGCGGTCAACGACACCGTCGATATGGAAACCCTAGGGCGCGGACTAACCGATAGCGGTTATGTACGTACGGGAACGGTTATCGAAGCGGGTGAGTTCAGCGTTCGCGGCGGACTCATTGATATTTTTCCACCCGGCGGAGCGGAGCCAGCCCGTTTAGACCTGTTCGGTGAGGTGATCGAATCAATCCGAACATTCGATCCGACGAGCCAACGCACCACCGGAAAAATCGACAAATTAACGCTTCGGCCGGTCGGCGAGGTACCGCTCGATACGATTTCGATCGAGCGTTTTCGAGCGGGCTACACGGCGCTTTTCGGCGTTCCATCAAAGAACGATGTTCTCTACGCCGCGGCCTCGGAAGGCCGGCGTCACAACGGTATTGAACACTGGCTCCCCCTGTTTCACGAATCATTGGAAACGCTGCTCGATTATCTCCCCGATGCCGTGGTTACGCTTGATCACCTGGTGGAGGAAGCCCGCGACGCGCGCATTGAGATGATCGCTGAATACCATGCTGCGCGTCGCGACCGCGCGCACACATCGAGCGATGATGCGGTCGTCTATCGCCCTCTTGAGCCGGATCGTCTCTACAGCACCAAAAAAGAATGGGATCACGCGCTCAGTGAACGGGAAGTCGCGGCGTTTTCAACGTTCGCGGCGCCCGAATCCGAACATGCGGTTGATGCTGGCGCGCGCGAGGGACGTGCCTTCACGGCCGAGCGTGCCGGTTCTCCCGGTGGTTTTCTCAATGCGGTCGAAACCTATTTGGGATCGGCGCGTGACGCGGGCCGTCGCGTGGTGCTGGCTGCGTATAGCGAGGGTTCATCGGATCGGTTGGCGAAGCTTCTGGGCGAGCACGGCGTGGAGGACTTGACAGCCGTCGCTGACTGGCCAACCTCGGCGCGCCTCCCACCCCACCAGATCGTCCTCGCCATCCTCGGGCTGGAACGTGGTTTCGACGCACCGGATCTCGTTGTCGTCACTGAGCAGGACATTCTCGGCGACCGTATCGCGCGGCCGCCACGAAGAACACGACGAGCTGAGAACTTCATTGCCGAGGCAGCCGATCTCAACGCCGGCGATCTTGTGATTCATGTCGATCACGGCATCGGCCGTTTCGAGGGACTCCGCACGATTGAAATCTCTGGCGCGCCGCACGACTGTTTGTTGATTGTTTATTCCGGCGACGACCGCTTGTTTATCCCGGTCGAAAATATCGAAGTACTTTCTCGCTACGGCTCCGAGCATGCCGAAGTTGATTTGGATCGACTCGGCGGCGCGCAATGGCAATCGCGCAAATCTCGGATCAAGAAGCGCCTCAAGGATATGGCCGATGAACTGATGCGGATTGCCGCAGACCGAGCCATGCGCACCGTCGATCCGCTGCTCCCCGCGGAGCACATCTATGACGAATTCTGTGCTCGGTTCCCCTACCATGAGACCGAAGATCAAACTAAAGCGATAGATGATGTGCTCGGTGATCTCTCAAGCGGTCGGCCGATGGATCGTCTGGTCTGTGGCGATGTCGGGTTTGGCAAAACCGAGGTCGCCTTGCGGAGTGCGTTTGTTACGGCCATGGCCGGCAAGCAGGTCGCAATCGTGGCCCCGACGACGCTCTTGGTACGTCAGCACGTCAAGACATTTTCCGACCGTTTTGCAGGATTACCGATAAACATTGGTCACCTATCGCGTCTGGTGCCGCCGAAGCAATCAGCGGAAGTAAAGCGTGGTCTTGCTGCCGGCGAGATCGACGTCGTCGTTGGGACCCACGCCCTGCTGCAGAAGAGCATCGAGTTCCGCAATCTCGGGCTGGTCGTTATCGATGAGGAACAGCATTTCGGCGTCGCCCATAAGGAACGCCTGAAGCAGTTGCGGGCCAATGTCCATGTGCTGACCATGACCGCGACACCCATTCCGCGGACACTGCAACTCGCGCTCGCTGGCGTCCGTGAACTGAGCCTGATCTCAACGCCACCGGTTGATCGCCTGGCGATCCGGACCTTCATTCTGCCGTTCGATCCGGTGGTCGTGCGCGAGGCAATCTTGCGCGAACACTATCGCGGCGGGCAGACCTACTACGTGTGCCCGCGGATCGCCGATATCGAGGATATCGAAGGCTTTCTAAAACGTGAAATACCTGAGATCTCGTTCGCAGTGATCCATGGGCGCCTGCCGGCTCAGCAATTGGACGGCGTCATGAACGCGTTTTATGACGGCGCCTATGATGTCCTTATCTGCACCAATATCATCGAGTCGGGTCTCGATATTCCCAGTGTCAACACATTGGTCATCCATCGTTCGGATATGTTCGGGCTTTCGCAGCTCTACCAGATTCGCGGGCGCATCGGTCGCTCTAAGCAGCGCGGCTATGCCTATCTCACGATTCCGCCAAATCGTATGCCAACCATTGGTGCCGAGCGGCGCCTCGAAGTCATGCAGTCACTGGACGGGCTCGGCGCCGGCTTTAGTATCGCGAGCCACGACATGGATATCCGAGGGGCTGGAAACTTGTTGGGTGAAGAGCAATCCGGACATGTTCGCGAGGTCGGGATCGAGCTCTATCAGCAGATGCTGGAAGACGCGGTCGCCGCGGCCCGTGAGGACAAAGGAGATGCCACGCCGATTGACGACGCATGGTCGCCCCAGATCCAAATGGGAACCTCGGTGTTGATCCCTGAGGACTACGTCGAGGATTTGTCGGTCCGCATGGGTCTATACCGTCGTCTCGCGCAACTTACCGATCGCCGTGATGTCGATGCATTTGGGGCCGAGATGATCGACCGTTTCGGACGGTTGCCAGATGCCGTTGAGCATCTTTTGAAGATCGTCAGCATCAAGCAGGCTTGTCATGCAGCGGGCGTTGAACGGGTCGAAGCCGGCCCGCGCGGCGCAACGCTGTCGTTCCGCAATCAGAATTTTGCCAATCCGGCTGGCCTGGTTGCATTTATCTCCGAACAAGCCGGCACAACCAAACTAAGACCCGACCACAAGCTGGTGTATCTACGCAGTTGGGAAAGCGTCGAGCAGCGTCTCAAAGGCGTACAACACCTCATGGACAATCTTGCCGGGCTCGCCGCACAAGCTCTCGTAGGCCGGCAAGACAGTTCGGATCCACTTACGGTAACGATCGTGGCAGCGAACTCGGGCGCATGATCATCCGCGAGCCATAGATGATCGACGTCGGCGACATCGCACCCAAGTTCAACCTATCGGGCACGAACAACGAGAGGGTGGATCTTGACGACGCGACCATCGCCGGGCGGTTTATCCTACTCCTGTTTGCGCCGTCCGATGTCGTGGCCGACTTGGCTCGATACGCCGCGCTCGCGGAGGCATTAGTTACGGACGGCGCGCTCGTTTACGCGGTTGTCGGCGGCACCCCAACCGCGGCCGTTGCCTCCACCGAATTATCGTTTCCCCTGCTTGTCGATCCTGGCGGCACGGTCTCAAATGCGTATGGCATGAACCGATCGGAAAGCACGCTCGTCGGCGTGGTGCTCGCACCGAATCATCACGTCTGTGGCATCTGTGATAATGTGGCGACACTCACAAAAGACGTGCCGGCTATCGTCCAAAGCGCGCACGGCCAGTGGCGGCCGCGAGCCGTGGAGGCCCATCCTCCGGTCCTCACCGTGCCCGCGATATTCGGTGCGGACGATTGCAAGCGTTTGATTAGCACTTATCGTTTGCAGGGCAATACCTTTGTCGAGCCCGGCCACGGTGATAAAGGCATAACCGACGATTACAAAATGCGCGTTCCCGAATACGGTCGGCACGATCGCATCGATCACTGGATCCTTAATGCGGAAACCAACCGCCTGATCGACGATCGCCTACAGACTCGATTGTTCCCTGAGATCCACAAAGCGTTCCAATACCGCATCACGCGGCGCGAACATTATCGAATTGGCTGCTACGAAGGAGAGCGGGGCGGGGACCTAAATGGCCATCGCGATAACACCGAACCCGGCGTTGCGCATCGCAGGTTTGCTGTCTCGATCAATCTCAATACCGAGGCGTTCTCGGGTGGAGGGATTCAATTCCTCGAATATGGCGGCCAGCAATATCGGCCCGATAGCGGCGCGGCGATCGTGTTCTCATCGTCACTGCTACATGAGATCCTCGAAGTAACGGAAGGCCGCCGCTATGTTCTGCTGGCGTTTCTATTCGGCGAAACCTGATCTTGGACGGCGTCGAGGGAATTCAGCCCGGTTCTAACCCGTCGACGTAAGTTCTTTGCCTTGCTCGGCCGCGATCGTGTCGAAAAGTTGGATGAAGTGGGCTGGATCTTGGGCACCCGAAATCACATATTTCGAATCGACGACGAAACACGGCACTCCGGAAACGCCCATTGCCGATGCGCGTTGGGCGGTAGCGACGATCGCCTCGCGATCGTTGTCACCTGCGAGGCGTTCGCCGATGAGAGCACCGTCCATACCGCAGCTATCGGCGGTTTCGGCAAGGATGCTGGGGTCGCCGATATTCGAGCCCTCAAGAAAGTAACCTCGGAACAAGGCTTCGACGACCGCGTCCTGCTTGCCCTCACCGTCGGCCCAATGGATCACGCGGTGAGAATCTATTGAGTTTGGCGTTACCGAAATAGCATCGAAGTTGAATGCAATGTCTTCGGCGGCCCCGGCTTCGCGAATGGCGTCGTAAACGCGTTCTGCACCTTCAGGCCCACCGAATTTCGATTCCAGATAGGTCTTGCGATCGACACCGTCGACAGGCATTTCGGGATTAAGTTGAAACGGGTGCCAGGTTATCGTGGGTTTGATCTCAGGGCGCGCCGATAGCGCTTTTTCGAAGCGTCGTTTTCCGATGAAACACCACGGGCAAACCGTGTCCGAAATAATATCCACCTTCATTGCTGGCCTCGTTTCTGCTTAAGCGTCGTCGGATGTCGTGGGCAACATGGCTCTGCGCTTTGGTTGCCGCAGGGTTGTGCGCCGGTTTAATTTGCACACCTCACGGGCACGCGCGATGAGATCCTCCGGATTGTCACCGGGCTGAAGTGACGCATGACCGACGGTCAAATTCACTTTCACGCCATGGTCGATTTTGGGCAACCTAAACTCGGTGTTGCCGATCACGCCAACGATCCTTTCGAGCGCGAATTCGGCAATATCATGCGTCGTATCGGGTTTAACCACGCAGAATTCTTCGCCGCTCACCCGCGCAACCAGGTCCTCACCGCGCACCAATCCACCAATCAGGGCGCCCAACTCCCGGAGCAGAAAATCGCCGGCAACAGGGCCATAAACTTCGTTGAATTCGACCATTTCTTCGACGTCGATATAGCCGACCGCGATATTCTTGTTCCATCGGTTGGCGTCTTCGAGTTGTCGCGCCAAATGGGCGTAAAGAAACCCGTGCGTGTAAAGCCCGGTCAGGCGATATGCCGTTATGTCGTCGCCAAGCTGCAGATAAAGTTCGCGCATGCTTTCGCGATATAGCCTTTGCTTGATCAATGCTGTGACGCGGGTCCGCAAATCCTTGACGTTGACCGACGGCGGTATCACGTCGTTCGCGCCAGTCATGTAGGGTGCTACCGGGTCCGTGTGATCGCGCGCATCTGTGATGAGAACGAGAGGTGTATTGAAAAACCTCGAATTGCTCCGCGTCTCGGAGAAAAACTGCAGTCCCTCTTCATCATTGCCATCCAGCGCAACGATTATAGCGTCGGGATCGCCACTAACGATCTGCTTCAGTGCAGCGCCATAGCCGCAACGGTGATTCACCTTGGTCGTCCGACCAAGCGCCGCGTCCGCCAATTTTCGCTCATCGCCGGTACAGGCAACCGCGAGCACCTCGGCGCCGCGGATACTGCGCGGTGGCTGGACCAGCTTTGGGGCCACCCCGCCGAACTCGACTGTTGTCGCAAGTCTCCGTTCGAGCTCACTCTGCATGGTCTTCAAGCGAACCAGCGAACTTAGATGCGAGAACAGTTCGAGGTCGTGAAATTCCTTTGGTAGGAAATCTGCCAGGGCGGCGTCGCGTTCGTCGAGCGGTTGATTGCCGTCTTCATCGCCGCCGATCAGAATAATCGGCAGGTGGCGCGTCTCCCACAAGTCCTTGAGCGCCGCGCTGAGCGCCTCTTGCTCCTTCTTGGGAGCCGAAGCGTTAACGATGATACTATCAAGTTGATTGTTGCGCGCGATGTCGAGGGCTTCGTCGACAGATCGGGCGATTAAATTGCTGTAGCCGCGATCGCCAAGACGGCCGATTATTCTCAACCGTTGATCAGGATCGCTGTCAAACACCAAGACACGGGCAGTGAATTCTTCCATTCCCGATCAACCCGTCCTTAATTTATATGCGTTGAATCTATCAAAAAATTTGCACCGCACCATACGGGTATGCCCGCGACTGGGCTTGTCGTGGTTACGGCCGCGCCCGTAGAGTGCAGCGAATTTACAACCATTAGGTTTATAGATGGCATTCGATCTCGACGGAAAAACGGCATTTATTACAGGGGCCTCAAGTGGTCTCGGGCATAGATTCGCACTGACTTTGGCGCGCGCCGGCGCCCGCGTCGCCCTAGCCGCTCGGCGCGTTGAACGGCTCGAAGCCTTGGCGCAGGAGATCGAAGGCTTTGGCGGTCGGGCGCTTTGTTTCGAACTCGACGTCACCGATGAGTCTAACGTCAACGACGTCGTTGATAGTGCGGAAAACGAACTCGGCGCGATAACGGTCGTGGTCAACAATGCTGGGGTTGCGCTCCCAAAGCCGGCGGCGAACCACACCGTCGAAGATTACGACTTTATCCTCGATACCAACCTAAAGGGTGCGTGGTTAGTCGCGACCGCGACAGGTCGCCGTATGATCCAGCATGGCCATGGCGGCGCTATCGTCAATATCGCCTCAATCGCGGCGTTCAAGGTGATGCCGGGCCTATCGCTCTATGCGATGTCGAAAGCGGGTGTGGTGCAGATGACCAAGGCGCTGGCGCTGGAGTGGGCCCGCCATGGCATTCGAGTCAACGCCATCGCGCCCGGTTACATCGAAACTGAAATGAACAGCGACTACTTCAAAACCGACCTGGGAAAAGCGGAAATAGACCGAACCCCGCGCCGGCGGTTGGGCGGACCGGAGGAACTCGATGGAACACTGTTGCTGCTAACCTCGAATAGCTCCGATTACATCACCGGTACGGTCATCACCGTCGATGACGGGCAATCTCTGCTGTAAGGGCGGGAGAGGATAGATGAGCGATAAACCGTGTTTGGGATTCATCGGTCTGGGCAATATGGGAGAGCCGATGGCGGCGCGATTGCTCGACGCCGGTTATCAACTCACCATTTGGAACCGGTCGCCTGACAAAACGCACGCGTTGGAAGGAAAGGGCGCCACCCTCGGTGCCGACCCGGCTGCGGTCGCCGCGGCCAGCGACGTCGTGCTGTTGAGCATCACCGACACCGACGCGGTTGAAAGCGTAGTTTTTGGCGCCGGGGGTGTTGCGAGCGCGGCCGGAAGAGATAAGATTCTTATCGATACCTCCAGCATCGAACCCGAGGCAACGCGGAGGATGGCAGCGCGCTTGAATGCCAACACCGGTATGCGCTGGGTTGACGCGCCGGTGTCAGGTGGCACGATCGGGGCGGAGCAGGGCACTCTTGTATTCATGGCTGGCGGGCGCGCCGAGGATGTCGACGCGGTGCGCCCAATTATCGAGCATCTCGGGCAACGCCTAACCCACATGGGTCCAAACGGCGCCGGTCAGGTTACCAAGGTGTGCAATCAGATGCTGGTCGGCGGCACCATTGCCGTCGTCGCCGAGACCCTCAAGATGGCAGCCGATGCCGGCGTAGAAGCGGCAAAACTACCCGATTGCCTGGCCGGCGGGTTCGCCGATTCAACAATCCTGCAGGTTCACGGTCGGCGGATGATTAGCGGTGATCTCGAACCCCGCGGCCGGGTTACGATCATGCTGAAAGATATGGTGACGGCCTGCCAACTGTCGCAGAGTGTCGGTGCGTCGGTACCAATAACCGCGCTGGCAACCGAGCTGTTTCGCTTGCTAGTAAATCAGGGGCACGACAATGTTGACCAAGGCGGTCTGATTCGGCTCTACACGGACCAACCGTTAACCGGCGACTAAGCGCAAACCCATTCTCGCGACACGGCTTCGGCCTATTTCACACCGCGCCACTCCTTGAGCAACAGATAGGCTTAGCGCAAGGCCTCTTTGCGCACCATGCTGACTTCAAGCTTGGGGTTGTAGAGGATGCGCAAGAGCAGCTTGTCGTGCCCGGTTAATTCGTTGAATTCATTGGTGTCGTTAAAGACCGAAGGGTTTACCGCATCGCTATCGTTGGCGAGACCGAGTATCGGGGTGATTTCCTCGACAATGCAGATGCGCATGATCTCCTTGGGAAGCTCGGCCGGAAAGGCTGTCGCGGCGATCTTGATCTCGTCGCCCTTCTTACGCAGGTTGGCGAAACAGGTCGCATTCTCCAGCATGAATTCGAGTTCGCTCTCGCTAAAAAACGGCGTGAGGTGTTTGCCCAGTTCGTTGGTGGGTGCGTAATAGAGATAGACGTTGATATTGCGGTCCGCGAATCCCTCGGGGAGTTCGCCGGCTTTCTTAAGTCGCGGCGAGAAATAAAGTTCAATCGGATGGCCCCTGAGTTTAGCTAGTTCGCGGGTATGCTCGCGCACCCAATCCTCGAAGTAATCCGGGTAGGTCTGGGTCACGATCCCGATGCGCAGCGGCACAACCCACTTCTGCAGCCGTTCCTTGCGCTGATCAACGAATGCGATGCGGCTCAGGTTGACAAGAATTTTCCGGTTACTGAGGGTGTCGGAATAGTCCTCCGGGTCGGCATTTTGACCCATCGTAGATCCGGTTGTCATGCCGACTAGCAGAACTGCCGCGAGTGCTAGGCCGAGGACACGCATTTTCACTTCCCCATCAGTCGGGGAGTACCGCGACGACCTCGATTTCAATCAGCCACTCGGGAAACCGCAATGAGGCGACTTCGACGAACGTCCGTGTTGTCGGAAAAGTTGACGACGCTGCCGTCGGGCACGGGCGTTGATGTGACGGGTCGTGCGGATGATTGGTATCGGGTTGCGCTTGCGAACGGCAGGACGGGTTTTGTTTGGAAATCATTGCTCGGGGAGCAAGCCCCGGCGGCCGAGCCCCGGGCGACTGAACTCGCGTTTTGGGATGCAATAAAGAATAGCGGTGACCCGGCGATGTTTCGCGAGTACTTGAAGCAGTTTCCGGGCGGGACGTTCGCTGGGTTGGTGCGTCTGAAGATAGAGAAGTTGGGCAAACGGCAGGCGGCATTTACGGCTCCACCGAAGCCCGTGGCACGGTCGCCGGCCGAGTCTGCGGTTGGTGTTTATCCCAAGGCTTTTAAGCCGGGTGAGGTGTTTCGCGATTGCGAGGGTTGCCCTGAGATGGTGGTGATCCCATCGGGGCGGTTCATGATGGGGTCGCCGGATAGTGAGACAACACGCGAAAGGGTTCCCGAGGAATACTCAAAACGGGAGCGGCCGCGGCATCGTGTTTCGGTCGGGTCGTTTGCGTTGGGGAAACACGAGGTGACGCGGGGGCAGTATGCCGCGCGCTGTTAGCCGTGGTGGGCGGAAGTCCAGGCGGATTAGTGGTGAGACAATGGCCCGTATCTACAAGGGTATGGCCAAGTCGGCAGCTATTGATCCATGCGAGGTCTCTGGCCACAGCACCCGTATCGGCAAGGCTCAAGACTGCGTGGCTGCCGGGATCGGCATTGCCGCAATCATGCGAGATGGTGGCTGGAAGAACGAGGCGATGGTGGCGCATTACACCGAGCACCTGCAACTTGAGCAGAGTGCATCTGCGAGGCTTGGGCCATACAGGGACGTACTTGATGTCACCAACATTGCCTTGATTTAGCCCCTGAGAATTCCCCCAACCGCTCGTTGCCCTGACGGCACTGATGCTGTTCACTGCTGGTGTATCACCCGTTATCTTTGGCTCATGACTTCTGCGAGGACAACAGATTAACGGGCTTATTCGTTATGGGTGACGCACTTGCCAAGCTCGCCAAGGTGACCCGGCGCGGGCCCAATGACGCCACCGCCCGGTGTCCGGCTCACGCGGACCGCACACCTAGTTTGTCAGTGACCCGCGGCAAAAATGGGGACGCTGTTTTCAAATGCTTTGCAGGCTGTGACTGGCGAGAAATATCTGCGGAACTTGGCGGTAATGGGAGGGGGGTGTCTACCCCCACTCGCAGCGCTGCAACACGGCAACGGTTATCAAAAATGCCGGGAAAGCAGGCGGCGCCGAGCGCCCCCCGGTCCGAGGAATGGACGGTCGTATGGCGGATCCCATCGGACGCACCGAAGGAGTTCCCGACGCACTCCCTGGGGCAGCCGAGCACGACATGGACCTACCGGGATGAAGACGGGCGGAAACTGTTTCACGTCTTTCGATTCGATGCGCCCGACGGTAGCAAAAAGATCCTACCGCTGGCGTTTTATGCCGGCCCGAACGGCCAACGCCAGTGGCGATGGCAATTGCACCCATCGCCGCGCCCACTGTACGGCCTAGACCGACTTGCCGAGCGCCCAGGTGTGACGATCCTCGTCACCGAGGGCGAGAAGGTCGCCGACGCTGCCGAGCTTTGCCATGTGGCGAGGATCTTGGTCGCGCAGGGAATCATCGACAGCGTGACCGAGTACGACAATGAACAATGAGCTGCTACGCGAGCTAGACGCTTTCTTGAATCGCCACGGGATAGCGGACTCGACGTTTGGGATTAGCGCCGTCGGTGACAGCCACCTAGTCCAGAGGATTCGGAACGGCCGACCGATTCGGCGGTCCACGATACTCAAAATCAAGAAATACATGGCGCGCCACGAATTGGATTCGGTAGCATGACGTGGCGGCTGCTGCGACCCATTTGGCGGCTGGACGGCGTGACCGCACCATAGCGACTCGTTCTGCTGGCGCTGGCTAGTTTTACTGATCAACGCGGAGCGAACGCCTATCCTAGTCAGGCGACGCTAGCGCGCATGTGCTGTTGCACGACGCGGACAGTACGGCGCGCCCTCGCAGATTTGCGAGCCCTGGATATGATCCAGCCAAATGGCAAGGGCCGTGGCGGGACAATCCGCCATAGCGTTAACGCCAATGTCCTACCTACCCCGGACACCAGTGTCCACCAGGGTAGGACACCCACGTCCTACAATCCTAGTAATAGTAATCCTAGTACGGAAGATTCTAATTATTTTAATGCTGGGTCCGGCTGGTCCGGCGATTCCCATACCCGTCGCTACCGGCGTACTCGCCAGGAATTGATCGACGAGGAACAGCGAGAACGTGCGGCTGGTAGAGTGCTGATTGCTGGCAACTATAGACCCAAGGCGTAGCGGTAACGTGTCAGGCGGGATCGGCGCGACTCTGGGAGTTTTGAAATGGCCTTTTGCCATCCGTTACAGCCGCATCGGTAATGAGATCAACTAGCTGCAGGACGGGGGGATTAGCCCGGCGCTCATGATCCCCGAGCCCAAAATTTTGCCCCTAAGTGGAAAATTCAACTAGCCTCAGAATCAGCGTCGCCACGTTGAAGTTCTTCCTTTACGTTAGCTGAAAAGACCGGTGGCCCATACCGGAAGTCAGGGGCAACAATGGCGATCACAAGCCCATGGGTTCTCGTCTGATCCCGCTTGACTCCAGTAGGTCCGCGGCATCTTTATAGATTGTAACATCGAAGAATTTCCTATCAGAGCGCAAGACAGGGAGTGAACCAATGGCCGATACTGACACTCAAGTTGACAATGGCGTGAACGTCGCGGCACTGCTCGACGCCCGGGAGGCGCTGACGGACGCGCCTGAAGCCGCCAAGTTTCAGTGGCGGGCATCGTGCACGTGGAAGAATGGCACCCACAGTCACTCGACCGTCGAAGGTTATTTCGGCCTGGGCGAGGAGCAGATGCACAAGACCAAATTCACCTTCGATGCCGATCATCCCACGGTCTTTGCTTCCGAGGACATTGGCGCCACACCGGTCGAGATCGTGCTCGTGGGTCTGGCCAGTTGCCTCACGGCCGGCGTTGCGGCGGTCGCGCAACAACGGGAGATCCAGCTGCGCTCCGTCACGGCAACGCTGGAGGGTGGCATGGACATTCAAGGCATACTTGCCATCGATAAGGACGTCCGTAACGGCTTCGACGGTATCAAGGTTCACTTCAACATTGATGCAGACGGGAGTGCCGACGATCTCGAGGCACTCGTGGCTCGGTCGCAGAAGCTCTCGGCAGTCTATGACATCGTCGCCAATCCAACGAACATCACCGTCACGGTGAACTGACCGACGTCGTCGCACCATCAGAGAGCCGGTCCCGTTCGTACCACCACGACCGTCGTGATCGGCGCCGGACACGCCGGGCTGGCGATGAGCGGCTGCCTCGCCGAACGCTCGATCGACCACGTGCTGCTCGAGCGCGGCGAAGTGGCCCATACGTGGCGGACGGAGCGCTGGAAATCGCTTCGGCTGCTGACCCCCAACTGGATGAGCAGGCTGCCCGGCTTTGGCTACGAAGGCGACGATCCTGACGGCTTCAGGACCCTGCCGGAGACCATCTCCTTCATCGAGCGTTATGCTCAGGTGATCTCAGCCCCCGTACAGACCGACACCGTGGTGACGGCGGTACGCCGCACCGAGTCGGGATACCAAGTGACCACCAACCAGGAAGGCTGGCGCTGCCGAAAATTGGTCCTGGCGACCGGGGCCAACAACAAAGCGCGCATTCCGGCGGTCGCCGACGCGGTGCCGCCGAGGATCGCCATGCTCACGCCGGTGCAATATCGCGACCCGAATCAACTCGATCAAGGGGACGTGCTGGTTGTCGGTGCCGGGGCGACGGGCATCCAACTTGCCGATGAGATTCACCGCTCGGGCCGGCCAGTAACCCTGTCGGTAGGCGAGCACGTGCGGGCGCCCCGCGTCTATCGGGGCAAGGACATCCTGTGGTGGATGGACGCCACCGGCTTGCACGATGAGCGCTACGACGAGGTTGACGACATCGTCAGGTCGCGCCGGCTGCCGTCGTTTCAGCTCGTCGGCACATCGGAGCGATCGACGCTGGACCTCAACGTGCTTGCCGGCAACGGCGTCAAGCTCGTCGGCGAGCTTGCAGGCATCAAGGACGGCAAGGCGCAGTTCTCGGGCTCACTGCGCAACGTTTGCGCGTTGGCCGACCTCAAGATGCGCAGGCTGCTCGACACCTGCGACGAGTGGGCGACGGAGAACGGCCGCGACGGCGAGCTCGAAGTCCCGCACCGCTTCGCCCCGACCGAAGTCGAGGCCGCGCCGCCGCTGGGCATGGATCTCAGCAGCGGCGACATCCGGACGATAATCTGGGCGACCGGGTTCCGCCCCGACTATTCGTGGCTCGAGGTTCCTGTCTTCGATCGCAAGGGCCAAGTCCGTCACGACGGCGGCATCGTCGACTCGCCCGGCATGTACCTGATCGGCATGCCATTCCTCCGCCGTCGCAAATCCGTCTTCATCGACGGTGCCGGCGACGACGCGCGCGATCTCAGCCAACATCTGGCGGCCGCTCTGGCCGGCAAGGCGCCGCCTTAGGGCGGCGTCATTTGAGCGATATTCCGATTGTGGCTAAGTCGCACAGTGCAAGTTCCCAAATCGGGGCCCTCCGGATGGGCACGGTGGTACGGTACGGACGTATGGGGGAGGGGTGTACCGCGACAACGTCGGGCGCACCATATACCGCCCGTGGTCGCGGCGTTTGAAAGCGATCGTCAACCAGGACAGACGTCATTGTCAGAAGATGGCGACCCTATTGGCCGACGCGTTCGTTGCGCTGAATGGCCAAGTTCCGTGGGCCCAGGAAGCCGAACAATGGGCAGCTATCAGTCGAAGTTTTCTAACCTCATTATGCGCGTACTCAAGTGAGGCACACAGGGCGCATCATTCACTATCTATCTCTGTGAAGGGCGCCCCCATTCCGGGCGGGGTGACAAACAGGGCGCCAAACAAGGCGTTCCCTTTGATGAACTGAAAAAACAGTGGGAAGAGCAGCAATGAAAAACCGCGATCATCTATTCAAGCCCGGTCACCGAATGGTTGCCCCAAGGGGCGCCGCAACCGGTCCAGCATGGCCGCTGAAGCATTGCTCGATGGCAAAGCGGAAACGATTACGCGTAGATGTATCGATCTGGCAATGGACGGCGATGCAACGGCCCTGAGGCTTTGTTTGAGCCGGATATTGCCGGTTAAGCGGGAACGCACCATAGAACTGGATCTGCCCGCTCTGGAGGGTTCCCAGGACTCTCTGAGGGCGATGGGAACGGTGCTTGAGGCTGTTGGCGCTGGAGCGATCACGCCGTCGGAAGGACAGGCCGTAGCATCATTGGTGGAAGCCTATCGGCGGACTTTAGAGGTCGAAGAACTGGAACACCGCATAGAAGCGCTGGAGGCACAGCAGTGCGCCGCACGCTGAAGGCCCGCCTCGCTAAACTGGAGAAGCAATCGGCGTCACCCAAGTTCGAGGTGCTGTGGGTAGACGTTCATAGCGGCAAAACCCACGAAGGGGTGATTAAGGCCAGATACGGCGATCAGATACCGCCCGGTGCGGAGCCCATTACGGTGTCGTGGATGCCGAGCGTTAGACACCCCGTCGTCCTTTAAGGGGCCCCTTGCTCACTCAACCTTAGTGAAAGAAAAGGGCTGGTTGTGGCAACCCGTCCAACTCACAAAAGCCTTATTAAGTGTACCTGTGAGATCACGGTGGTGAAAACTAGTTATATTAAATTCGCCCCGCCTATTAATCTTTCCGCTGAACCGACTCATCCATGCTAGTTCTTCAACGTATCCGTCTATTTTTAAGTTATATAATTCGAATTTAATTTCGTGTTTGCAAATGGAAGCTCGATAAACTCCATCAAGTGAAGATTTGATGCTATCAGGCTTCAAAGGTGGAACAGCGGGGCGTTGCTTAGGTGATGCTTCGGGTGCCAAGACCACCACATGTCAATGTCGGTCTAAAAACCGGCCATTATATTGGCGCAAAAACCAGCCAGTAGCGGTTGATATGAGAAGGTCCCCGATCGGGGACCTTCTCATATTTGGTGTTAATCCTGGCTCAGCGTTTTTGCTTCGACCGACTTTGCGCCAGTCGGTAGGATTGGCCGTTCATTTCCAGAATGTGGACGTGGTGGGTCAGATGGTCGAGGAGCGCGCCGGTCAGACGTTCCTCGCCGAAGGTGGCGGTCCACTCGTCGAACGGCAGGTTTGAGGTGATGATGGTGGCGC
>Ga0115002_10002219_pt1 | contig 25644 bp, 31 predicted proteins | sample ArcticOcean_MG_C_8_FD_89576 | JGI IMG/M metagenome (GOLD analysis project Ga0115002, IMG submission 89576) | Marine microbial communities from western Arctic Ocean - ArcticOcean_MG_CB11_86 | ecosystem: Environmental > Aquatic > Marine > Oceanic | place: Arctic Ocean: Canada Basin | collected... | reverse complement strand
TTCACCCACTGGGTGTCATCCATTCTGGCGGGGTGCCTCATGCGGAACCCGCGCAAATCAAGGCATGGCGACGGATCGGATGGGCAAAAGTACCACAGCCAAATCGGAAATCCGGGTCAATGGCTGACCGGCTGGCCTGACGTTTGGGTGGCCGGTCAGCGCGCCCCCGGGCCGCTAGTTCGACCCCTGTCTAGTTCCCCTGTCTAGTTCATAGAGCAGGCGCCAGGGCCGCGCGGATCTCCGCACCGCCCGCACCCTGCCTGTGCGCTCATGGCCTCGGGCGCTCCCCCAGCTGTTCGGGCCGCGAACACAGAGAATTGTCGTTCGAGTTCCGTCCCGTGGCAGGTGGGGCACTCCGGCGTCTCGGTCCCGCGCACCAGCACTTCGAACTGTTTTTCACACGTCTGACAGGCATATTCGTGGAGCGGCATGATGACAGTGATCATAGCCGACCCGCACCAGTCGTCGCATCCCGTGACCGACGCAGAAACGCGGGAAGCCCCCGCTGTCGATCGCGCGTGTGGCCCGCTGCTGGCAGTCGAGCGCCTATACTGGTGAGATGTCTTCACACACGAAGTCGCGTCAGGTCGCCAATCCTCTCCGCCGCAACGTGGCCCTCATCGCGCACGTCGACCACGGAAAGACTACGCTGGTAGACGCGCTGTTACAGCAGAGCGGCGTCTACCGCGAGAACCAGGAGGTCGTGGATCGGGTCATGGATAACACCGACCTCGAACGCGAGCGCGGTATCACCATTCTGGCCAAGAACACGGCGGTCCACTACCGTGACTTTCTGATTAACATCGTCGACACACCAGGGCACGCCGACTTCGGTGGAGAGGTCGAGCGCACGCTGTCGATGGTGGATGGCGTGATGCTCCTGGTCGATGCCTCCGAGGGGCCGCTGCCGCAGACGCGCTTTGTGTTGCGCAAGGCGCTCGAACGCGGGCTGCCGCCGATCATCGTCCTCAACAAAATCGACCGGCCGGATGCTCGCATCAAGGAAGTGCTGAACGAGGTCTACGATCTCTTTATCGATCTTGACGCCAACGAAGATCAGATTGAGTTCCCCGTCCTGTATACGAATGCCCGCGCGGGCACCGCCTCGACCGATTCGGACATTCCCGGTGCCGACCTGAGCGTGTTGTTCAATGCGATCGTCGAGCACGTGCCTCCGCCGCTGGGGGACCCCGAAGCGCCGCTTCAAATCCTGGTGGCGAATCTCGATGCAAGCGACTACCTGGGACGCATCGCGATCGGCCGAATTTTCAATGGGACGGTTCAGCTCGGCGACCAGGTGGCCGTCGTGAAGCTCGATGGCGAGGTACAGGAAACCCGGGTCACCAAGCTGTTCGCGTTCGACGGATTGAAACGGGTCGAAGTACAAAACGCCGCCGCCGGCGACATCGTATGCCTGGCCGGTATCGAGGACATCACGATCGGGGAGACAATCGTTGATCCCGAACACCGGATCGCCATCCCAGCAATCGCGATCGACGAGCCGACAGTCTCGATGATTTTTGGCGTCAACACGTCGCCGTCTGCCGGTCAGGACGGCAAGTTCGTCACCTCACGCAACATTCGGGATCGCCTGATGCGTGAGCTGGTGGGCAACGTGTCGCTCCGTGTCGAGGACACAAACTCTCCTGAGCAGATCAAGGTGATCGGTCGGGGTGAGCTGCAACTCTCGATTCTCATCGAGATGATGCGCCGCGAAGGCTTCGAGATACAGGTGTCGCGCCCGGACATCGTTACCAAGGAAATCAACGGTGCGAAGGTAGAGCCGATCGAGGATCTAGTGATCGACGTTCCCGAGGATTTTCAGGGCGTGGTGATCGCACAGGCCGGAATGCGGCGCGGTGTCCTGAGCAAGATGGTCAACCACGGTAGCGGTCGTGTGCGGCTCGAGTTTCGCATACCTGCCCGCGGACTGATCGGCTTCAGGTCGCAGTTCATGACCGACACACGGGGTACCGGGATCATGAATCATCTGTTTGCGGGGTGGGAGCCATGGCACGGCGTCATCGCCGCGCGCGATGCCGGCGTGCTGGTGGCTGATCGCACCGGCGTCGCCACGGCCTATGCCATCTATAACCTTCAGGAGCGGGGAGAGATATTCGTGGAGGCTGGCACGAAGGTGTACGCAGGGATGATCATCGGTGAAAATGCACGCCAGAGCGACATGGACGTCAACGTCACCAAGGAAAAAAAGCAGACGAACATGCGCGCTGCGAGCGCCGACGAAGCGATTCGGTTGATTCCGCCGCGCCTGCTCAACCTTGAACAGGCGATCGAGTTCATCAACGATGATGAACTGGTCGAGATCACACCCAAGAGTGTCCGGCTGCGGAAGCGGATCCTTGCGGCAAACGCACGGCCGAGACGCGAGAGCTAGCAGTTCGCCTCGCTCAGGCTGGCCGCGTGCGGTGCGCGCTGCTCGCCGGGTCCATATCAAATAGAGGCATCGGAAGATGAGAATCGCAGTCATGGGTTCGGGCGGCGTTGGCGGCTTCTACGGCGGCCACCTCGCCCGCGCTGGGTACGACGTTGCGTTCATCGCGCGAGGTTCACACCTGGCCGCTATGCGCGAGCACGGGCTCACGATCGACAATGCACCGCGCGGGCGGCATCACATCCCGCAGGTGACAGTCACTGATGACCCAGCCGCGATCGGCGTCGTTGACGTCGTATTGATCGCAGTGAAACTGTGGGACACCGAAGCTGCCGTGCGCGCGGTTACACCATTAGTGGGCCCGGACACGGCCGTCGCGTCTCTTCAGAACGGCGTGATCAAGGACGACGTCCTGCGTGGCGCATTCGGAGAGGCCGCGGTCATCGGCGGCGTCGCGTACGTTGCGGCACGATTGTCCGAGCCGGGTGTCATCCGCCAGACCGGCACCATGCAGCGGTGTATCCTCGGCGAGTACAACGGCCGGCGCTCCGAGCACGTTGCCCAACTGCATGAAGCGTTGCTGCACGCGGGCATCGAGGCAGAGATCTCGGACGATATCCGCCGGACGCTTTGGGAAAAATACGTCTTCCTCGTCGGTCTGTCCGGTTCGACGACGACGATGCGTTCGACGATAGGTCCGATACGCGAGCATCCACAGACGCGCGCGTTCTTATGTGACCTGATGAAGGAAACGGTTGCCGTCGGGCGCGCACACGGTGTCAATCTGCCCGAAGACTATGCCGAGCAGCGGCTCGCCTTTGTCGACACGATGGCCGCTGACATGACTTCGTCTATGCACCACGATCTGTACAGCGGGAATCCGCTCGAGGTTCGATGGCTGTCTGGGGGTGTCGTTCAGCTCGGTCAGGACGTCGCCGTGCCGACGCCGGCCAATCGAGCGGCGTGGGACATCCTCGCGCTGCAGGCCAGCGGCAGCGCAAAGAGGTGAGGGGCGAACCTAGCGCGTTTCCCCATCCGCCCTGCCCGTGCGGTGCCCGTCATGGGGCCGATGACCTGGGCGCTTGCCACTCGCGCGGGCAGCTACCCCATGAACAAACCGCCGTTGGCATGAATCGTCTGGCCGGTGATGTACCGCGCATCGGGGCCGCACAAAAACCGCACGAGCGACGCAATCTCCACCGGCGTGCCCCTTCGGCCGACCGGTGGCGTCCGGCCCGTATGATGCGCGGGTTCCGCTCCGGTGCGCGCCGTGTCGATCATGCCCGGTGCGACGCAGTTGACGGTAACGTTACGTGGCGCGAGGTCATGGGCGAGCGCGCGTGTGAGCCCGGCCAGCCCGGCCTTGGCCGCGATGACGTGTGCGCGCGCGGCCGCGCCGGTATGTGACGACAGCCCCCCGATATTGACGATGGCACCGGCGTGTGACGCGCCGAGGTGTGGCAGCGCCGCGCGGCTGCAGAGATACGCGCCGTCGAGCGTGGTCGCCATGATCTCCCTCCACTCGGCGTAATCAAGGCTCGCGAACTCGACTTCACGTCTCACGCTGGCGTTGTTGACGAGGATATCGAGCCGGCCGAATTGCTCGACCGCGGCGGCAATCAGACCGGCCGCCTCGGCAGGATCGCCAACGTCGGCCATGGCGACGGCGGCGCGGCCACCTTGCTGTCGGATCTCCTCCGCGACCGCCTCTGCCTCACGCACCGACTGTCGAGCATTTACCATCACCGCGGCGCCGCCACTGGCGAGTCCGATGGCGATGGTGCGGCCGATGTTCCGCCCACTACCTGTCACCACGGCGACATGGTCCGCCAGTTCCTGCCGAATGCTCATGCGCGAAACTCCTTCAGGATCTCAAGCGTCGGCTGACGAAATAGCTCCCGTGACCCGCGCAACAGGCCGTCTGCCTGTGCATCGGTCCACCCGCCGTAGCGTGCGTTTTCCATGAACTTCTGCTCGATCGCTTCTGTGGACAGCGGTGCCTCGGCGCCGCCGCGAAGGTACCCCTGGCGGACCTCTTTCTGGGTCTCATCATGCAAGGTGACCCGGAGGTGACCGGTAAACTTCCGCGGATATTCGTTGGCCGGATCGATCTCGTAGCGAATCTTCGCGGCCAAGGCGAGCACGGTAGGATCATCGACGCGGGCCGCACTGAACTGACCGAGGCCGGCCTTCCGATCGAGAAAGCCGACTGCCATGCAGAACGGTGTGCTGAACTTCGCCGCATACGGCGTGGGCGGCAGATGCTTGGTGGCCAGCGGCTCCCAGAGGCGCGGCACCGTACCCTCAGCCACTTCGCATACGATGTCCCGCACGTCCTCGGCACGCACCCCCTCGTCGGCGAGTCTGATCGCACAGTCGACGAACGGTTGCGTCATGGTGCCGCAGGCGTACGGTTTAAACGCGACGGTTGGCATGACCCAGCGGCGGCCAAGCCCGTCCACGAGTGGACCATAGTCCGGAGTCACGGACGGGGCGAACGCGCGATACACGCCGTGGGTCCCTTCAAACACCGTGGGCGGGCCCACGAACCCGCCGCGCGCCATCAACGCCGCGCGAAGACCCGACTGGGCGGCCCACCCCGCGTGCATGCGCTTAGTCCATGTGCCATCGGCGAGATACTCAATAATGCCCGACGCCATGCTGCCGGCGATGCCCAGCGCCGAGGCAATCTCCGCGGGTGGCATGCGGAGCGCCGTGCCCACGGCCCCGGCTGCCGCCAGCGCGCCGAAGACCGCCGTCGGGTGAAAACCGGCATTGTGCGTCGCCATGGGAGCCACGAGACTCAGTCGGCACAGCAGCTCGACGCCCCCGACAACGCCGACGAGAAGCCGCTCACCGCCGAGCCCTTCGCGCTCGCACGCGGCAAGGACCGCGGGCACGATCACGGCTCCCGAATGCACCGGACCGCCTTCGAACGTGTCGTCGTAGTCCTCGCCATGCGCGGCTGTGCCATTGACCAGCGCGGCGCCGAACCCGTCGCACTCGCCCACGTGGCCCAATACGGTGCACCCGCCGCGAGCCGTGCCGGCATCAGTGGCTGCGAGCGTGGCGGTCACGTAGCGTTCGCGACGAGCGGCTACGCACAGTCCGGCAACATCCAGAAACAGCTTTTGCGCCGCCTCGGCAGCCTCAGCGGGCACATCATCAGCCGTCATGGCGGCCAGCCACTCTGCCACTGACTCGGCCACCGTCATGCAGCGGACCTGGCGAGACGGCGGCGGCCAAGGGCGTCGACGCCCTGACGCACGAGCGCCCCTGCGACGAAGACGAAGGCCAGGCCAAGCAGTCCGGCCGAAATACGATCCTGTAGAAACGTCATATGGTCGCCTGAGGCTAACACCAGCGCGCGTCGATAGTTCGATTCCACCATGAAGCCGAGTACCACGCCGAGCACCATGCGGAGAAACGGCACCTTGAAGTACCGCATCGCGTACCCGACCAGACCGAATCCGATCGCCACGCCGACCTGAAACAGACTCGCGTCGATCGCATAGATGCCCGACACAACGAACGCATAAATGAACGCCATCAGGTACGGCTTGGGTCGGTTCACGAGCCACAGACACGGCATCATGACGACGAACCCCAGGGTCAATAACGCCATGTTCGCCGCGAGCAGGCCGGCGTACAAGCCGTTGACCACGTCGGGATGATTCACAAACAGCGTCGGTCCTGGAATGAGACCGTGAATCAGAAATCCGCCCAGGAGAATCGCGGATGAATTGGAGCCAGGAATCCCGAGGCTCAAGAGCGGCACGAGCGCGGTGCACGCGACCGTGTTGTTGGCTGTCTCTGGCGCCGCCACCCCTTCAGGAGACCCGTGGCCGAATTCTTCCTTGTGGGAAGACCAGCGTCGCGCCTCGTTGTACGCGAGAAACGCGGAGATCGTGCCGCCCGCGCCAGGCATGATGCCTTCGAGCGTACCCATCGCGGAGCCGATCGCCTGCGGACGGGCAAGGCGTTTGCGCATGGCGTGGCCTGGGAACCGGATCCGCGCCGTTCCGCTGGCCGCCTTCTCGCAGCCGGGTTCGCCGGTCTGCGCCAGCAGTTCGCCAATGGCAAACAAACCCACCATGACCAGGATCGGCGGTATACCCGACAACAACTCTGGGCTGTCGAACGTGAAACGATTGACGCCAGATACCGGATCGGTGCCTACGGTTGCGATCATCAATCCGAGCAGGCCCGCCATCAACCCCTTCGTCAGCGAGTCGCCAGAGACTGACGCGATCACGCTCAGGCCGAGCACGCCAAGCGCGAAATACGCCGCTGGCGTGAAGGCGAGCGCAATCGTCGCCAACGGCTCCGTGAGTAGGACCAGGACCACCAGCCCGACCATGCCGCCAAGGCATCCCGAATACAGGGATATCCCGAGCGCTTCCCCGGCTTTCCCCTGCTCCTTCATGGCGTAGCCATCGACGACCGTCGCCGCCGCTGCGTTCGTGCCGGGCGTGCGAATGAGAATGGCCGGTATCGATCCGCCATATTCCGCGCCGACGTACGTGGACGCGAGCAGGACGATGGCGATCGACGGATCCATGCCGTAGGTGAAGGGCAACAGCAGCGCCATGGTGATCGATGGCGAAATGCCTGGCAGCGCGCCGCCGAGAATGCCCCACGCCACGCCTGCGAACGCGGCCGGTCCGATTGCCGTGGTGAAGATACTGGTGAGGGCGTCGATCACGAGAGGGGGAGCCACCATCCGGGCGGCTGACGGACACGCATCAGCACGACGAACAGCAGCCAGAACAGAACGCCGCCGGACAATGAGACCAGCACGACCTGGCGGTTGATGGCACCACCCTGGTAGTAGGTGGTCGCCAGAAGCAGGACGGCGATCGACAGCAGATAACCAAGCCAGGGCGCGACCAGGATGTACAGAATGCCGATCGCCAGCATGCCCGCGACGCGCCACAGCGGGAACCGGGGACCAGCGCCCGCGGATTCCCGACCGGGGACCGGCGGTGGCGTCGCAGCGACAGAGGGTACCTGCGCCCGCCTACGAAACGATTTCACGATCATCGTCAGCGACAAAACGCCGAGGAGCAGGGCGTAGACCCGGGGCAGCCCCTGCGGGCCAACGGCGTCCGCAAGCTGGCTCCTCGGAATCGCCACAGCCATCCAGTAATAACCGGCGCTGAGCGCGAGCATGGTACCGCCGAAAGCCAGATCTCTCTTGATCACTCGATCACGCCGGTGTCCCTCAGGAACGCCTCGGTGTCCCGGCCGAACGCGTCCATGAATCCCACGTACTCGGCGTGCGGCATGAAGCCGGGCTGCAAACCGTTCTCTGTATAAATCTTGCGGTACTCGGGGTCGTCAAGCAGCATCGGGATCGCCGTCTCCCACGCCGCGATTGCTTCTGCCGACATGCCCTTGGGACCAGCCAGTCCGCGAAACTTGCGCACGGCGAGATCGATCCCCTGCTCCTTGAGGGTCTGGACGTCTGGAAACTGGGGCAGCCGGGCGTCCCCGACGACCGCCAGCAGACGGAGCCCGCCCGCGTCGAGCTGCGAGCGTAATTCCTGCAGCTCGCCGACCCCCATGTCGAGGGTGTGATTCAGGACGTTGATCAGCATGTCGCCACCACCTTCGAAGGTGATCACCGCCGCAGCGACGTCGACCTTCTGCTTCAACTGCTCCATCACCTGACGCTCCAGCGACGCAGGATTGGCGGCGCCCCAGGCGCCTCCGCCGCTGCGCGCATGATCGATGACGTCGCCGATCGTCTCGAACACGGAGTCGGAGGCCGTATATAGCACCTCGGGATCGAAGAAGAGATTCACCAGGGGGTCGAGGTCGGTGTAGCGCGCAGCCGGTTGGCTGAGGAGCGACGTGTAGACGAACGTCGGCGTCGTCGCGTAGAGCATGCGGCCGTCCGGCGTTGCGCCGGTCAGCGCGGCGATCGCCCTGGCGCCGCTGCCACCCTGAAGGTTATCGACGACAAACGTGCCACCCATGATCCTGGAAAGATGCGGCACCATTTCGCGCAGGAAGACGTCACTGCCGCCGCCCGGACTCGAGTGGGTGACGAGCGTGACAACGCCAGCGGACTCGTCGCTCCGAGCGCACGCGATGGAGCATGCGCCCAGCGCAAGCACCAGCGCTACCGCACAGCGACGAGCAATCCTGGACGTCATGCCTGGGGAGTCTGGCACAGTCAGTGACGACCGCCAAGAGTCTAGGCGACAGCCGTGTGCCTGCTGAAGGCTGATGCACATCGAGTCGTCGAGGGATCGCGAAGCCCTCTTCTCGTCAACGTGGTGGTGCCCCGCGCCATGGAGGCTACACACAGGGAGGTAGGCTTTCATGGCGGCGTTGAACACGCTCACATTGGGCGGCGTACCCGTGACCACGATGGTCCTGTGCGCGGCGTCGCCGGCGTGGTCCCATCACTCCCATGCGATGTTCGACCGCGACAAGGTCGTGACGAAAAACGGAACCGTGAATGCGTGGTTGTTCCGGAACCCCCACGTGTTTCTGTACGTCGACGTCAAGCAAGAGAACGGCGAGACAGTGTAGTACACGGTCGAGACATCCAACATCACCAACAGGCTCAAAGTGGGTTTTGCGACGTCGACCTTCAAATACGGTGACAGCGTGACCAATCTCTTGACGGCGAGGGCTTCGATCGCAGCGCTGCTTGTCTGCCGGTCCGTGTCGGCCCCGACTGAGGCACAAACCACGATCGTCACCACGACGGAGCGTCGACAGGAAGGCGAACGCTGGATCGATCCAGCGAACTCCCGCAGCAACACCCGCGGTGAGCTCAGAGGTATGGCGATCACCGTCGAGGGCCGGCGTACTGGCCAGGAACTCTCGGCCAGGGTGTATGGGTCGGCGGGCAACGTCAGCGGATGATCGGACTCTACACCAGCGTGCTACGAAAAATCGTGGGGCGTCATCACCCCCTACGTGATTTCGTGCTTGGCGAGCATTTCCAGTGCCCGCACCATGGCCGAATGGTCCCAGGTACTTGCGCCGTTGGCGGCGCAGGCGTTGAACAGTTCCTGGCAGGTGGCGGTGTTCGGCAGACTGATCTGAAGCGCACGAGCGCCGGACAAGGCCAGGTTCAGGTCCTTCTGGTGCAGTTCGATGCGGAACCCCGGCTCGAAGGTGCGCTTGATCATACGCTCGCCATGCACCTCCAGGATTTTCGACGAGGCGAAACCGCCCATCAGCGCCTGGCGAACCTTGGCCGGATCGGCGCCCGCCTTGGAGGCAAACAACAACGCCTCGCCCACGGCCTCGATGGTCAGCGCCACGATGATCTGGTTGGCGACCTTGCAGGTCTGGCCGTCGCCGTTGCCGCCCACCAGTGTGATGTTCTTGCCCATCAGCTCGAACAGCGGCGTGACTGTGTCGAAGGTCGGCTGATTGCCGCCGCACATAATGGTCAACGTGGCGTTCTTGGCGCCCACTTCGCCACCCGATACCGGCGCGTCAATGTACTCGCAGCCGAGTTTGTTGATCTTGGCAGCAAAATTCTTGGTGTCCAGCGGCGCGATCGAACTCATGTCCACCACGATCTTGCCTTTGGAAAGACCTTCGGCCACGCCGTCCTTGCCGAACAGGGCGATGTCGACGTCCGGGGTATCCGGCACCATGATGATGATGATCTCGGCGTTGTTCGCGACCTCTTTCGACGACGCGCAGGCAATGCCGTTGTCGCCAATCAGATCCGGGGGAATGCTGGGAATGCTGTAGAGATAGAGAGTGTGGCCACCCTTGATCAGGTTGTGGGCCATCGGGCGACCCATGATGCCGAGACCAACGAATCCAATTTTCATGACAGTGCTCCTGAGTCTCCTGAGTGGATTATGTGTGCGACAGATAGGCCTTGGCCCAACCGAGTCCAGCGGCCGTGTCGGCGGCAGGTTTGTACTCACAGGCGATCCAGCCGTCGTAACCGATCTGGTCGATATGCGAGAACAGAAACGAATAGTTGATTTCGCCGGTACCGGGCTCGTTGCGCCCCGGGTTGTCCGCGATCTGGATGTGGCCGATGCGGGCCAGATGCGTCTTGAGATTGGCCGCGAGTTCCCCCTCCATGCGCTGCATGTGATAGACGTCGTACTGCAAGAACAGATTGTCCGATCCGACCTCGTCCATGATCTCCAGTGCCTGCGCGCTGCGTGACAGATAGAACCCCGGCATGTCGTAGGTATTGATCGGCTCGATCAGTAACTGAATACCGGCGGCCTTGAGCTTGGCGGCTGCGAATCGCAGATTTTCAACGAATGTCTTCCGCAGCGCATCCGCTGATGCATCCGTGGGAGCGATCCCGGACATGCAGTTGACCCGCGTGCAACCCAGGGCGGTGGCGTAGTCGATAGCGTTGCCGACGCCATCCTGAAATTCGCCAACGCGAGCTGGCTGACAGGCGTTGCCGCGGTCACCGGCGCCCCAATCTCCCGCGGGCAGGTTATGCAGCACCTGGGTCAGCTTGAGGGTCTTGAGTGTGTCCGCGAGCTGATTCTTGTCGTACGCGTAGGGGAACAGATATTCGACGCCGCGGAATCCGACCTGGGCGGCGGCGGCGAAGCGGTCCAGAAAGTCGACCTCGTTGAACAGCATCGTCAGGTTGGCGGCAAACTTGGGCATCGTCGTTCCTTCTTTAAAAATGGACTTGAACGCATGTCGCGCCAGAGGCGAAAGCCGGAATTGATCCAATTAAGCCTAATTGGGCAACAGCCAGGGCCTTCGGGCACATCTGATCTCGTCCGCAGCAAGCGATGACTGACTGTCGAATCGAAGATGAGGCCCGGAAAGGCCATGTCACGAGAAATCTCGGACCAGACTTTCGCGATGTCGTCACGATCTCGCCTCCGGATGGCACAGGGCCGGGCTGCGGTCGTGCGCCGGGTGAGAAGGCGTCACCGGAAGTCTTCAGAATTCCGAACCGTCACCGAGCAGCGCGGTCGATCAATACACCGACCGCCGCCGTCAGAACGACCACAAGTACCACGGCGAGACAGACCGCTGGGATGAACGGCATCAGAAGGCATCTCCAAGAAACGGCAGCATGCGCCCCCCGTAAATCACACCAACCCAGGCGACAATGGCTGACGCCGCGATCGCTTTGTCCAGCAGCGCCGCGTCGTCTCCGGGCTCGAGCGCCCAGAGCTTATCGATGACCGTCAGATAGAGAAGGTCGACGCCGGCGATCATCAGGAAGCCGATCTTCCAATAAAACGGGGTGTTGGTGACGTACTGACTGGGAGCAGCGATGCAGAATAGCATCCCGGTCACGAGATTGATTCCGAGACCCAGCATTGCCCAAGGCAGGAGCCGGTGCAGAGAGGCGAAGGAAGCCGCTCGAAGCGCGCCCAGTAATCGTAGATTCACCACAAACAGCACGCCGAACAGCAGGGACAGACCGATGAAGTGGAGCGTCTCCGCCGCGGGCCAGATCCACGGGACGTTCGCCACCAAACTTTCGACGGATGCCGCGGTGACCCAGCCACTTGCCGCAACGGCCGTCTCGCTGACCTTGATTTCCGGATGGCGAATTTCCCCGCCCACGCTGGCCGCGTCGGCCATCAGCGCCAGTGTCATGACCCCAAGCAGCAGGAACGCGGGAGTGGTCCAGCCTGCCGGGCGCGCCAACCGCCGAAACTGCCAGAGCGCCAGCCAGGCGACAAATCCGGTGATCTCCACGAAGGTGAATGCCAGTATCGCCCTGTCGTGGTGGGCGGCGATCGCGGCGTCGGACACCCCAGCGCCGCCGGTAATGGCCGCTTGCGCCGCGAGACCGGTCAAATACACGGGAAGCGACGCGAGCGCAATGAGGAAGAACACTTCAAGGCTGGCATGCTTCAGGTGTTCGCTTCGCCGAACAAACGACAGCAGGAACAGACCAAGGCCGATGACCGTACCGACAGTCGGTATGTGATTCATCAGAAGGTGCAGATGTGGCACGTTTACGAAGGGCATGCGCGATACCTCACCTTTACCGGATGTACGCCAGGAGCCGCCCGGCCGTGATCGCCGCGACCCAGGCCACGAGTGACAGGAATGCGAGGCGCTTCGCCGTAGCACTCACTACCGGCGGATCTGCGTTTCCGCTGTACACGTGGCGCTCGGTCAGAATAACGGAGACGACTCCTGTCGCCACGAAGAGGAGCTTCGTGATGAACAGCCCCTGCACGCCCCTCCCGGTCGCATCGGCCATAAACAGCATTGCGCCGGTCACGAGGTTGACCACGAACCCGGCCCACACCACCCGAAACAGGATGCGCAGCGGCACAAGCGGAACGGTGCCACCGACGCCAAGTAGGCGCAGACTCAACACCATGCTCGCGCCAACAAGCACACCCATCCCCATCGTATGGAGCGTCAGGATCGTGGCGTAGGCCCAGACTGTAGGCGCTTCGCGCACCCACGTCGCGAACGCCGTTCCTTCGAGCCACGTGTAGACATCCATCATGCGGGATCGACCCTTTCGGTGTGCAACTCGCAGATTGTAGTGCACTCACTCTCCGCTGCGACATCGCCCCTGGCCGCCTTGCCGAGTCGCACCCCCTCATAGGCCTGTCCGGTTGTCCGCACAACGTGCGCACTGGGCGGCAGGGCCAGACGCGCCTCGAAGGCTTTTATGGTGCCCCCCTTCTTCCTTGGAGAATCCCGCCGTCACAGCGATAATCGGCGGCGACACGACGACGGGCCGCCACAACACTCACCCGGGCGGTGTGTCGTACTGTCCAGCGGCGCCGTCAGGAGTATGCCTATGAGGATTGTGATCGCCGTCGCGGGCGTTTTGCTGTCCGGCACGTTCGCGCGGGCGCCGGTCGTGGCGGCGAAGAGTATGTACGCGCCCGTGATCGACCCACGCACCGGTACGGCGCTGTTTGCTGGGCTCGACGCTGGCAGCGAGATGCACTGGGCTGCGATTTCTGGACAGCAGCCGGATCAGATGTCCAACGACCCTGCGAGGTTCTTCGTGATCAAAGACTCGGACAACGGTCGTCGCGGTACGCTCTTATCTTTGCCAGCAAGGCTGGCGCAAGGAAATGTATGAACAAAACGATGACTGTCGTCTTGGCGCTGGTGGCCGGCCTTGCTGTGGGCGTGCCGTTAGGTGGCCAGTTGATGTCCGGAGGAGGGGAGACGGCTCCTGAAGTTGCGCCAGGCGGGTTCGCGGCGGTGCCGGGAGAGGTCGGAGCCGAAGATCTCTTCGGTCCCTACGACGTGGTTCAGGACTGGCCGAAGGGCGTTCAATCGTTGCCTGGGCACGAGGAGTGGACGTCCGGTGCCGCTCAAGGCATCTTTGCCGAGAGCCCGGATCGTGTGTACCTGCTCGCGCGCGGTGAGTTGCCGAACCTCGAACGACCATCCACCACCAAGCTTTCCGATCTCGGTCCAAGCCTGCAGTTTCCGATAGGCGGTCTACCGTGGCGTAGCCACACGCAGACGGCGATTCCTGGCGCCGGCGGGGCAGGCGGCGACGCCGCCAGCGGATTGGAGTCCTGGGAAAACGGCGTCGGCGGCCGCGTGCTGGGTGTCGATGCTCGATGGGAACACTGCCTCGTCGTGGTGAACGCCGAGTGGGACATCATCGAAGAGTGGACACAGTGGGACGAGATCTTCAAGCGGCCACATTCGGTGTACATCAGCCCGTACGATGCCGAGAAGCACGTCTGGGTGGTCGACGACCACAGTCACGCCATCTACAAGTTCACCAACGATGGACAGGAGCTCGTGCAGACGATCGGTACGCGGGATGTCCTTGGTGCCGACGGCACGCACTTCAACCGACCGACCTTCATCGCGTGGGCGGGTGATGGCAGTTTCTATGTTGCCGATGGGTACAACGGCACCCGCGTGGCGAAGTTCGATGCGGACGGGAACTTTCTCCTGGATTGGGGCATGGCGGGTGAACCCGGCGGCAACGAAACGCGGCCAGGCTACATGAACAGCGTTCACGGTGTGGCGGTGGATATCGAGACGGGGCGCGTATTCGTGAACGATCGCAACAATCACCGTGTGCAGATCTTCGATGAGAACGGAGAGTACCTCTCCGAGTGGGGTATTTCGCAGCGGCCGTCCAGTATCCATCTGATCCAGATTGGTCAGGATCGCAACATCGTGGCCTACGACCAGGGCACGCAGAAGATGCTCAAGTGGGACCTCGAGGGTCACCTGATCTACTCGTGGGGGACGGCTGCCGATCTCCAGGGTTCGCTCTGGGGCATACACGGCATCAGCACGGACCAGGCAGGCAACCTCTACACGGCGGGCGTCAACTCAGGGCGCTTCAACAAGTTCACGCCGCGTCCAGGGGCCAACGAGGCCTTCATGGCTGGTAAACCGATCTACTCCGCCTGGCAGTAGCAGGTAAAGAGGAGGCGGTTCTTTTTATACTCTGCGGGCTCTGAGCGTGAGGGGTTGAGGCTCTGCAGATGACACAACGACACTTCATCGCTGCCGCACTGTTCGGCACCGCGTGTGCCGCGGCCGTGGGTCTGGCACCGCTCGACGCCAGGGAGACCAATACTGTGGCCTCCAACTATGTGTTCGACGGCTCGTGGCCGAAGCTGCCGCTGCCCAACCCATGGACGTTTGGCGGCGTCACCGGCCTGGCTGTCGACAACGACGATCTGGTGCGTTCGTGGGACCCGCAGCAAGGCCACATGCTGATGGTCGACTCCGAGGGCTAGGTGTGGGTGGGGTCCGACACGTTTCGTATCTACACGAAGCCCGGCACGCCGGTCGCCGAGTTCCCGCGATCGCCTCAGCGCCCGGCGTCGGTGCGGGGAGGCGGCCCGCCGGGCCCCGCTATTCCAGCCGGTACGGAGTTGCTGGTCCGCGGGGTCGAGGGTGCCTCGTTCGACGAGCCAGCGCGCGAGGTCTACGTCATCGACAACTACCTCGGCGGACGTGTGCTCGTGTTCGACATGGACACCTACACGTTCAAGCGCGGCTGGGGCGCGTAGGGCAAGCCACTTGGCGAGATCGCCCAGATGCCGCGCCCGGACTACGACCCGAATGAGCCGCTGACCACATACACGGACTTCCTCGGGCACGTCACGATTCTTGTGGCGGGCAACGACGTCTACGTCGCCGACCGGCGGGCGAACCGGATCCAGGTGTTCACAAGATCTGGCGAATTCGTCCGTGAGTTTTCAGTGGAACCCGAGACGCTGGGCGATGGTTCCGCCGTCGGCCTTTCGCTGACTGGAGATGGTGGCAGCCTCTTCGTCGGTGATCACATGAACAACGTCGTCTGGCTGGTGGACCGAAGCACCGACACGGTGAGGGCCCGCATCGGCTATCTCGGGCGTAACGGCGGTGGCTTCAACGCGCTGCCATGGTGGCGACCGACTCACGCGGCGACTTGAACACCGGTGAGGTCGACCCCAACAACCGCGCGCAGCGGTTCCTGCTGCAGTAGGCAGGCGGCGCGTCTCGCCTTGAGCTTCACCGACCGTCGTCAGGGACCAGCACCCGCACAGTGCCGTCCTGCCGAGAGGTGACGAGCAGTTCGCCGTCGCGGCCCTGACTGAGGTGAAGGTCGGCGCGCATCGCGGGCTCGCCCAGCGTGGCGTCGATCAGATCGCGCAGCGTGACGAATCGCTGATTGTTCGTATCGTCACGTACGTAGAGCTGGATCTCCTCGACGGGAGCCACCGTACGCGGCACACCATCGTCGGCGCTCTTCATCGCGGCAATGTCGGCGGCGAATAGCCGGCCTCGGGCAATGTCGCCGAAGACGAACTTGCCGCGTAGCGCCTCGATGCGTCCGTAGTAGGCAAACCCGCCGGTGATGGCAATGCCCTCATCGTGGTCGTAGATGGCCACCGGGTAGGTGAATTCGTCTTCCTGTGAGCCGTCGAGGATAGCGTCTGCCAGCACATACAGTTGATCGAGCTCGCCGCCGGGCCTGATGATGCCGTTTTCCCAATACCCCTCCCGCTTCATCCAACCGTAGTTCCCGCCGTTGTGCACGATATTGACTTCCTCGATCTGGTTCATGCCGATGTCGGAGGCGAACATCGTGCCGTCGTTCTGGTCCCAGGAGAGGCGGTGGGCGTTGCGGAAACCGTACGCGTAGATCTCTCCCAGCGTATTCGGATCTCCATCAGCAGCGAACACGTTGCCCGGGGGTATCGTGTAGTCGCCAAGCCCCTTGGTGCCACCAGACTCGGACGGGCTGCGGGGATCGATGCGCAGGATGGCGGTGATCACGCTGTCGAGCCGCTGGGTCTGCCCGGGGTTCTCGTTGTGTACGCCCCCGCCGTTGCTGAAGCCGAGGTCGCTGCCACTCGTGTAGATCAGGCCGTATTCTTCCGAGCCGGGTTCCGCGGTCGGGTTGAAGCCGACATACCCCATCGGGTGCGTCAGCGTGTCGACGATGTGGGCGACGCGCAGCAGCTCTCGCTGGCTGCCCTGGAACGTGTCGGCCGAGGGACGGGTCACACGCCATTCGGTGAACACGTTGTGGTAGGTCACTTGCTCGGGTGCGAACCCGGGCGGAATGAAGTTCGGCTTCCTCGGGTTGCCCTCCGCGGTTTCGCTGTGCACGGTGTACAGCAACCCGTTGCTCGCGAACTCCGGATGAAAGTCGAAACCGATGAAGCCGCTCTCAAGCCGGTTGTACACGCCGAACGGCACGTCGCGGTAAAAGTTCCAGTAGACCGTTGGGCTGTTGGCGTCGTCCAGCAGATACAGCACGCCACGCGAGTCGTTCACGAAACGTCGGCCGTCCGGCAAGTCCCGCACGAAACTGACCCGCGCGTATCCGGATTGCCTGACATCCTGATCCCTCGGACGGATCCCGCGCGAGTCGGGCAGCCTGGTGACCTCCTCGATCTGGACGTTCAGTCCACGCGTGGGAATAGGGGTGGGGATCGGATTGACGGTGATTTGGGCGGTCATGACCGCGGTTGCCCCAAGGGCCAGTGCGGAGTGGACGAACAACTTTGCGTGCATAGATTCTCCCGACGGGTCCGACGGGACCCGGCCTACATGCGTCCTACAGGCTGGCAATTCTAACAGCCCGTGGCAAAAATCCATCTGCATTCGACCAGCGATGCATCCTCGATAACTGCGTTGCTCCTCCCTCAAATACAGACGGTATTTTCAGTCGTCTCGCCTTGTTCGCGACGGTCGGGTCGCGGAGCGACCCGACGAGGCTAGTGCTGCTTTGTCGGTCCGCGTCGGCGGCCCGACCAGCTCGTCTAGCGCTGACTTCAGAAGTGCCTGGCTCGTGAAATCCGCGTTAGGTGCGACGCCGGACCTCCACCACGGACTGTTAGCGTCTCTGGCGGTCTCGGCAATGCCGCATGTCCGAAATACGTTCGATTGGTGTAGCGTGTGCCAACTATTAACTGACGTAGATGACGGAGGGAAGCTCACGCTGCGAGGGTTGATACGTTGGACTACGCAGGTCCCCGACTTCTTCAATCAGGAGATCCACATGCGCCACGTCACACTTGGCCTCACCCTCATCCTTGCCCTGGCTGCCCCGCTGGCCGCGCAGCAGCAACCTGGCGCAGGCGGCGGCCCGTCCGAGGGCCAGCTGGCGTCGGCCGAAGCCGAGGTTCCGCGGCTGATTGAGATTGTCCAGCTGAAGCCCGGTATGACCGTTGCTGATGTGGGCTCCGGGTTCGGCGCGTGGACCATCGGGTTCGCCGAGGCGGTCGGTCCTACGGGGTGAGTCTACTCCTCCGACATCGGTGAGCAGCAACTGGCCTCGTTGCGGCAGACGATGACGGGCCGTGGCCTGACACACGTCACCGTGGTGGAAGCAGGAGAGCGGTCCACGAACCTGCCGGCCGGGTGCTGCGACGCGATCCTGATCCGCGACGCATACCATCACCTGACGGCGCCGGGAGACATCACGAATAGCCTGGCGGCAGCGCTTAAACCGGGGGGGCGCCTGATCGTGATTGATTTCTTGCCGCGCCCGGACACCAACGTTCCTTCTGGTGTGCCGGCCAACCGTGGCGGTCACGGTGTACCCAGCGACATCGTGATCGCCGAGGTGACGGCCGCCGGATTGACACATGTGATCTCGGACCCGCAGTGGTCGGGCACGCCCGAGCGGCCAGCGTCACTGTTCCTCACGTTGTTCCAGAAGTAGCGCGCGAGCCTCGGAGGACGCCTACAGTCGAACGCCGAGACCAGAACGGCGGCGGCATGTGCAGCCGCCGGCTGTCGTCAGATCGTGGTGAGCCGGCCGTCGATGACGTAGGTGAGTAAGGCGACGATCTGAGCCGGGTCCTGAGCGACCGCGAGTGCTGCTGCGTCGACCTCTTTCAACGCGTGTGTGAACTCCTCGGGGTGCAGGACGATCAGCGGCTTGCCGAGCGCGGCCGCGAACCCCGCGTCGAAGGCCGCGTTCCACTGCCGGTACTTTTCGCCGAACCGCACCACAACGATGTCGGCTGCGCCGATCAGTGTCCGTGTGCGAATGGCGTTGACCATGGCACCCTTGTGATCCTTCCAGAACGGCGCATCCTCCGGTCCCAGGATCGCGACGCCACAGTCGTCGCTGGACGCGTGATGCGTGACTGGTGATGTGAACAGCACGGGAAGTGACCGGTCTTTGGCGCCGGTCTCGATTTGCTCTCTCCAGTCTGAGTGAATCTCGCCCGAGAGGTACACGGTCCAGGTCGTGGTCACGTGCGCGCGCTCCTGATCTATCGCGTCGTCCACTCGGGCGGCGGCTGAATCGTGTCCTGTGGCGCGCCGCCGGCGTCCGGTCGGCCGCTGCCTTCGAGCCGGCTGATCGCACGCACCGTCATGTCCTGCTCGCAGGCGATCTGACAGGCGAGTCGTACGCCGGTCAGGCCGCGTTCTTCCAGCTTGGCCTTCTCGGCGGCGGTGACCTTCTCAGGCTCGCCGCTGACGAACTCAACTCGGCACGTCGTGCAGCCCGCGTTACCGCCGCATGCGTGGAGGATATCCACGCCAGCATCGTGCTCTATCGCGAGCACGAGCCGCTTGCCCTGCTCCACGTCCACCGTCGCAAACCCTTCGACCGTCAGTTTTGGCATATCGCTATGCTACCGTATCGAGTTGATGACTGACCTGTCGGATACACCCCTGCCATCCGCACTCTGGAAGCAACTGTCTGTGGAGCGGCGGCTCGCAGCCGCCGAGGCGTTCTGGCGCGACGAGCATTCGGTCGCTGAGCAGGGCGAGTTGCTCGGCACGATCGCTCAGCGAATCAAATTCAGGATCAAGAGCGTGGTGGCGATGCCGGTCGAGAAGAAGGCGCACCAGGTGGTGGCGCTCCCGACCGTATCAGAGCCAGCCGCGGCGCGTCTGCTCGTGGTCTATCACGTGGCGCATCAACGTCCGATGATGGGGCGATTTCTCGATGCGCTGGAGATCGCGCACGAGGACGGCATGATATCGGACGAGGAGATGCCGCCGCCGCCGCCGGAGCGCCTCGCCGCGGCGGCCGGAACCCTTGCGTCGGCATTTCCTGCCGAGGACGTCTCGCTGTACCTCTCAACGCTGATCTGGCAGGACCCCGAAACTTGGGGCGGGCTGGCCGGTCTGCCAGAAGTACTCCCGCCGCAAACCTAATACCCCTCGTAGGAGTGGCGCCGGTCGTGCGTCCATAGGCACAACCAGAGAGTCCCACCATGGAATGGATGACGAGCGTTGAGGGCTGGGTCGCGCTGCTCACCCTCACCGTGCTTGAGATCGTCCTCGGAATCGACAACATCATCTTCATTTCGATTCTGGCGGGGAAACTACCGGAGGGGCAGCGCGCGCGGGCCCGACGCGTGGGGCTGTCGCTCGCCATGTTCCTGCGAATCGGACTGTTGCTGTCGATCACGTGGGTGATGCGCCTGACGGCGCCGCTGTTCTCGGTGGTGGGGCAGGATGTCTCAGGGCGGGATCTGATCTTGATCGTCGGCGGGCTCTTCCTGATTGCCAAGAGTACGCACGAAATTCACGACAAGCTCGAAGGGGCGGACGCGAACCTGTCAGCGCGGGGTGTGGCCTCGTTCGGTTCGGTGATCGTGCAGATTCTCCTGCTCGACATCGTGTTCTCCCTCGATTCGGTGATCACGGCGGTCGGCATGGCCGATGACGTCGTCGTGATGGCTCTCGCCGTGATCATTGCCGTCGGCGTGATGCTCGTGTCGTCCAGCGCGATCGGCGAGTTCGTTGATCGCCATCCCACGGTGAAGATGCTGGCGCTGAGTTTCTTGTTGCTGATCGGCGTGTCGTTAATCGCCGAAGGCTTCGACCAGCCCATTCCGAAGGGCTATATCTACTTCGCGATGGGGTTTTCGGTGTTCGTAGAGATGATCAATCTACGCGTTCGCGCCACATCAGCGCATCTTCATCGACCCGGTACGAAGTAGGGCGAACGGGGACTCACAGCGCCTCAGGATGGCGGTCTCAGGTCGGCTGTAGCGCGGCGAGGTATTGCCGGATGCGCCGCGCGTTCGTGCCAACATCGCTGCGGCCCACGCGCGACACCGAGCGGATGTCCACGCGTGTGCCGGCTCCCGACGGTGTGATCCGCACGACAACGTCGTCCTGAAAGCCGAACCAGCGCGTCGTGTCGGTCGCCTCGATGCGTCCTGCAGTCTTGTCGGCAGTGACGATGGTCCAGCCCGCCTGCTGAGCGACAGCGAGCGCCCGATCAAACGCCTGTTCTGGCGGCATCGACAGGGTGGCCGGTCCCAGGTCTGGATATCCCAGCCGTTGCTGCTCCGAAAGCTCGGGGGGCCGCTCAAGCGAATTGGGAGCACCGGCGCGGAGCGAGACGATCGCATCGAATGTCGGCGGACGCTCCAGGTCCGTCGTGATGTCATGAATCGGCGGGACGTCACGTGCCCCGCGCTGCCACTCGAAGGGAATACCGAACGCCGCCGCGCCCGCCAGGAAAGCCAACGCAGCCGTGAATGTCGCGACGCGCGCATCGCGGCGGTAGGCGAGCAGTCCGGCGAGCAGACCTGTCGACGCGGCGGCGATGCCGGTGTAGGCCGCCCATCGGAGCAGCGTGAAGGCGTCCGGTAGCGTGAGCACGCCGAAGCGATAGGCGGGGCCGGCGACGCCAAGCAGGGTCAGGCCGAGTGCAGCAATCGCGCACGCCAGTATCGCGAACGTCATGAGACCCTCCAATCGTGTGGCGAAGCGGCGCGTCGTCGCTAGACTACGGTGCGTATTGTAGGCTGTCTACGCATGTCCCAACCGGATGACCTTCATCAGAGCCAACAAGGGCGACTGGCCCAGTTGGGGTGGGACGAGACCTTCGCCGCGGCGTGTCAGCGGCTGAACGCGGAGGTCGATGTCGAGCCGGCGCGGGTCGCCATCGAGTTCAACCATATCTACCGCGTCTGGACCGGGGGGGCGGAGATCGGGGCAACCGTGTCCGGTCGGTTGAAACATCATGCGACACGTCGAAGCGAGTTACCGGCCGTGGGTGACTGGGTCATGGTCCGCAGACGACCGGCCGACGATCAGGCGGCGATCGTGGCGGTGTTGCCGCGTCGGAGCTGGTTCTCACGCAAGACGGCGGGCACCGTCACCGACGAACAGATTGTCGCGGCGAACGTGGACGTGGTCTTTCTGGCGATGGCCCTCGACGGGGACTTCAGTGTCAGGCGCCTCGAACGGTACGTTCTTCTGGCCCGGGAGAGCGGCGCGACACCAGTCATTCTCCTCACCAAGCCCGATCTATCGACCGCCGTGACGGAACAGGTGGCGGACGTGCGCGCAGTTTCGGGAGACTTGCCCGTACTGGTTGTCAGTCCGAAGAGCGGGCACGGCGTTGATCTGGTCGCGGCGTACATGTCCCATGGCCGCACCGGCGCGCTGCTGGGATCGTCGGGCGTGGGAAAGAGCACACTGATCAACCGCCTTGTCGGCGAAGAGGTGCAGAAGACTCGAGAAGTGCGGGCCACTGACTCCAAGGGGCGCCACACAACGATTCACCGCGAGCTTGTGCAGCTTCCGCTCGGCGGATTGATTATCGATACTCCGGGCATGCGGGAGCTGCAGCTCTGGGACGTTGCAGAGGCCGTTCGGGAAAGCTTCGACGACATCGAAACACTTGCCGCGGGTTGTCACTTCACGAACTGTCGGCACAGCGGCGAGCCGCGATGTGCCGTCAAGGCTGCCTCGGCCGATGGTCGGCTCGCCCCCGGCCGACTCGACAACTTTCTGAGTCTCCAGGAGGAACTCATCGTGCTGGCGCGCCAGCGGAACGAGCGTGCGCAGCTCGACGAGAAGCGGCGTAGCAGGGTGGCGGGGAAGCCGCAAAGAGATCGTCCAACGTAGAACGGTAGACGGGGCGCAGATATAATTCGCCCATGCTCGTATTGCTGATGCTGCTGGGTCTCACGCAGGCACCGGCCTTGTTCTCGTCAACCCTCACTCCCGAGGAGTTGCAGAATAAGCAGGCCGTACTCGAGACGACCGCCGGCACGATCGTGCTGGACCTGCTGGCTGACGCCGCACCGACCCATGTCGCGCATTTCATCACGCGCGTGAACGAGGGCGCTTACGATGGAACGGTGTTTCATCGCGTCATCGCGATGGGCATTGTCCAGGGCGGCGACCCGTTGTCGACCGATCCTTCGGAGCAAGAGCGGTACGGCACAGGCGGGCTTGGCGCCTTGGAATTTGAGCCCAACGACGAGAGGGTCACGCGTGGCGCGGTGGCGGCGGTGCTCGTCCCCGGCGACCGTGACAGCGGCGGCTCCCAGTTCTTTATCTGCATTACCGATCAGCCGGCGCTCGACGGGCAGTACACTGTCTTCGCGCGCGTGCGGGAGGGGATCCTCGTCGCGCAGCAGATGTCGTTGGTGGAGGCCGACCCCGACGGCATGCCGAACGAGCGCGTCGAGATCCTGAACGCATCTATCCGGGACACGCCGCCGCCGGAGCCAGAACCGTTCGTCGACGCGACCGCCGACGAGTTGTCGCGGTACCGGGCGGTCATCGAGACATCCATGGGCAACATCACGATCGAGTTGTTCGCCGATCGGGCGCCTGACCACGTGCGCGCACTTCTTCGGCTGGCCTCGGCCGGTGTCTACGACGGCACCGCGTTGCACCGGGTCGCGCCCGGGTTTGTGATCCAGGGCGGATTTCTTGCCACCCGACGGGAACCGCTCGACGAAAAGCAGTTCGCGTATGTGCGTGAGCTGCAGCCTGAATTCAACCCGACGCCGCACGACCGAGGCATTCTCTCGATGGCGCACGGCGACGATCCCGCCAGTGCCACCTCCTCGTTCTTTATCGTGCTGGCCCCCGCGCCTGCACTCGACAACCTGTACACGGTGTTCGGCCGCGTGGTGGAAGGGCTGGAGGTTGTGGAGCAGATCGAAGCGGTGCCGGTCGACGGCGAGGAACCGGTGACGCGGATCGAAGTCACGACCGTGCGTGTCGTGCCTCCGGCGCCCTAGGCGGCGCTGTTCAGTCCCCGAACGGGAGCCGGGCTTGTGGTTCCGGTGCGGCGATCACCTCCGGGCCGAAGTTGTGCACGCTGATGCCAAGTAGACGAACCGGCCGCGCCCCAACCTCCGTCTTGTCGAGCAGCACCAGCGCGCGCGCCACGATGGCATCGCCATCGCGCGCAGGATCGTCACTGTGACTCCGTGTGATGGTCGTGAAGTCGTCGTACCGCACCTTGAGAGTCACGGTCCGCGCATACAGCTCGTGATTGACGAGCCACGCCGCCGCGTTGCGCGCCATCGTGCGGATCGTGTCGCGGATGTCGTCGACGTTGGTCACGTCGTCGGCGAAGGTGCGTTCGCTCCCTGACGACTTTGGGTGACGCTCGGAGACAACCGGACGGTCGTCGATGCCCTGTGCCAGTCGTTGCAGCCAGTCGGCCAGCGAGCCGACAGTGTCGCGGAGCACGGCCGGATCGGCGGCCCGCACATCCACCAGCTTGTTGATACCGCGTGCGCGTAGTTTCTTCGCCGTGACCGGCCCGACGCCCCACAGGGCATCAATGGGCAGCGATTGCAGAAACGTTTCCACGCGCTCCGGTGCGATCACGGTCAGGCCGTCAGGCTTCTGCCAGCCTGAGGCAATTTTCGCCAGAAACTTGTTGGGGGCCACGCCGGCTGAGGCCGTCAGGCCGGTGCGCTCCTGGATCTGGATTTTCAACCGGCGAGCGACGGTGGTGCCGAGCGGTTCGGCCCATGTGTTCTCGGTGACGTCGAGATACGCTTCGTCCAGCGACAGAGGTTCGACCAGCGGCGTCACCTCGCGAAACATGGCGAACATCTGTTGAGAGACCGCGCGATACTTTGTGAAGTCGGGACGCACGATGACCAGCGACGGGCACAGTCGTTTTGCCCGCGCCATCGGGATGGCCGATCGAACGCCGAACGTTCGTGCTTCGTAGCTGGCGGCGGCGACCACGCCACGCTTCTCCGCATCGCCCCCGACCGCAACAGGCTGACCCCGTAGATCCGGGTTGTCGCGTTGCTCGACAGACGCATAAAATGCGTCCATGTCCACGTGGAGAATGCGACGCACGGTGGATGAACCCGACCCGCGCACGCCGCGCGAAGGCCCGTGTCCCTCGTTCGGAGACGTCGTCAGTGCCCTGTTGAGCCGAATCCGCCGCGAGTGACGCCCGCGACCTCGGTCACCTCATGCCAGGTTACTCGCGGGGCGGGGAGGACAATACCCTGGGCGAGCCGATCGCCGCGTGTCACCTCTACTTCCGAGTCGGTAAAGTTGAGCACCTGCACCATGACCTCGTCATTTGGGCCCGAATAATCAGGATCGACGACGCCGACGCCGTTGGGGATCATCAGACCGCGCTTGAGCGGCGTGCTGCTTCGAGCGAAGATACCAAGGAAGTGACCGGTGGGTACCTGAATGATCAGGCCGGTCCTCACGAGCACGATCTGTCCAGGTGACACGCGCACGTCGTGCGCGGCCGCCAGATCGAACCCAGCCGCTTCGTCGGTGCCATACGTGGGGAGAGCAATCGTGGGATCCAGCCGTCGTATTTTGAGCCGCATGAGCGCAGCATACCTGTTGCCGCTCCTTTTGGTCACGGCGGCGGCCAGCGCGCAAGATCTCTCAGCCCCGCTCGGGCTCGATCCAGCCATTCACACCGGCACGCTGCCCAACGGTCTTCAGTTTCTGATTCGCCAGAACGATCTGCCGGAGAACCGTGCGTTCCTGCGCCTTGCTGTCAAGGCGGGCTCGATCGACGAAGCTGACGACCAGCGCGGTCTCGCGCACCTGCTCGAGCACATGGCGTTCAACGGCTCTGAGCATTTCAAGCC
>Ga0115002_10002215_pt1 | contig 25654 bp, 20 predicted proteins | sample ArcticOcean_MG_C_8_FD_89576 | JGI IMG/M metagenome (GOLD analysis project Ga0115002, IMG submission 89576) | Marine microbial communities from western Arctic Ocean - ArcticOcean_MG_CB11_86 | ecosystem: Environmental > Aquatic > Marine > Oceanic | place: Arctic Ocean: Canada Basin | collected... | reverse complement strand
GATGTCTGGCGAGTTCAAAAGATGACTAACCATAGAATCGGTCCAGAGCCAGAACGGCTTGAACATCGCTCGCTTTCGTTGGATGACGCTGATGCATTCTTTGCGCTCAACAGTCATCCCGATGTAATGCGTCTCACTGGCGAACCGGCAATGCGTTCTTTGGACGACGCGAAAACGGCGATCTCGAATTACCCTGATTTCGATACCGTGGGCCATGGCCGCTGGGGCTGTGTGCTAAAAGAGACTCAAACATTGATTGGGTTCTGCGGCCTAAAGTATCTTTCCGAACTCGACGAGGTCGATGTCGGCTACCGCTTTCTGCCGCAATACTGGGGTCAGGGTCAGGCAACCGAAGCGTGCAGCGCCAGCCTCACTTATGGTTTCGACGTCATTGAACTCAAACGCATCATCGGCCTGGTACTTCCTGAAAACGAAGCGTCCATTCGAGTGCTAGAAAAAGTCGGAATGCAGCAAGAGGAATACATCGTCATCGACGGATTCACAGCGATACGATATGCAGTCCATCGGTGACCGTGTGTCAGATGCTAATAGGAAGGCCTTCAAGTCCAAGCTTAGTCGAACTTAAAGCAGCCGAAGTGGACACCACTTATTGATCTGGTGCGCGTGACAAATATAACGCCCAATAACAATGTGCGCTCTCGGAACTGGAGCGCAGACTTATTACAATTGGAAACGGTGTTTACAAAACCAACTCGCAACACAGATGAGAACAATGGCAGAACTAATTTGGGCTACGGATGATGTTTCTTGGGCAACCCTCATCTCCAACGATGTTTTTGACGACCTCGAAATTCGCGTCGTAACAGGCGGCGAAACAAACCCACCGACTGAACGACAACTTCAAGCTGTCGCTGAAATCGAAGCACTGACCAAACAAGACTTAGTTCGGATTGCAGAACTCGCTCGGAAATATGCCAAAGACAATCTCGAGCCCGAAGACTTAGAAGAAATGGAGGACGAGGACTACGAGGTTGAAATCTATTCAGCTACGATCCCTCGTCTTCGCGACGCAACTGATACCTTCGTTCTTTTTGCTGCCAATTCCGAAATCGACATGGAACACGGAGTTGCCTGCGTTTGCAAGAATGGAAAACAGTTCGCAGTTGTAGATGCCGACTGCGTCTATCAGAATTACGATTGGGATTCAGTGGACGAGCTCAACGCTTTGCTGTAGTCAACGAATACGCGCCCCACTTGAGAAAAGGCTTTCCGCCAAATGACTAGACTATCTCGATCGTTCACGACCATCGTTAGCTTCTTGTTGTCGTTGCATTTAGTCTTCCTATCTGTCGAACTGACTACGGCAGACGATTGGCCCATGTGGCGTTACGACCCTGGTCGGACAAACGTTTCGCCCGAGATGCTTCCCGACTCGCTGCATCTCCAGTGGCAACGCCAACTCCCTCTGGTTAAGCCCGCCTTTCGAAAATCGCGACTGCAGTTTGACCAGGGCTACGAACCGATCGCCGTTGGAGATTCGCTGTTTGTTGCTCTCCCGCACATCGACGCGGTGGTCTCTTACTCCGCCACATCTGGCAACGAGCAGTGGCGGTTCGTCGCCGACGGTCCTGTTCGATTAGCTCCCGTCGCTTGGCAAGATCGAGTCTATTTTGGCAGCGATGATGGCCACCTTTATTGTCTGAATGCATCCGATGGCAAATTGCAATGGAAGTTTCGCGCCGTTCCCTCCCACCGAAAGATTCTGGGAAACGGTCGTTTGATTTCCGTCTGGTCCGTTCGAGGTGGACCTGTTATCGCCGACGGCACTGTTTACTTCGCCGCCGGTGTCTGGCCTTTGGAAGGTGTCTTCGTTTATGCGATCGATGCGAAGTCCGGAAACGTTGTTTGGGTTAACGACCGAGCCGGTTCGCTGTACGGCCAGACGCCCCACAACGGTCAAGCGATGGGCGGGCTTTCGCCGCAAGGCTATCTGCTCATTAACGGAAATGAACTACTCGTCCCCTGCGGCACTGCTCGACCGGCCAGCTTTGATCGCAGTACTGGAAAGATAATCGACTTCTCTCTTCCTGGCGAAGGAAGATCGCCGGGTGGTTGGTTCGCCGCCGCAGACAAACAGCAAGCCCAAGACATACGCCGCGGTAAGATTCTGTTTGACAGTGGCATCAATCGCGATCGGCACGAAGATAAAGAGAGCGCTGGAGATGGCGTTCCTGGAATCCGTTCGCGAGTTCAACTCGGTGGAAAGTCGCTCGACTATACGACCGGAATTGAAGGGTTAGATGGCATTAAGGATATTCACTCCATCATCGCCGCAAACGGAAGGCTGTTTGTGGTAACTCGAAACGGCACCATTTCCTGTTATTCCGACACCAAGGTGTCGCCGAAGATTCACAAGCTGCCACCGCGACGCGCTGTCGCCCCTAATGCTGCCGTTCAAGCGGCGGCCGCAAACGTGCTGAAATTGGCAAACGTCCGAGAAGGATACGCATTGGTACTCGGCAGTGAAAGCGACACCGAAGGCGACACTGGCGAGCTCGCAAACCAGCTTGCCAGGCAAACGAATTTACGTGTGATTGCCTTGGCCGCGAAGCAAACCAGGACAGACGAACTGCGAAAGCGATTTATTGGCTTGGGAGATTCAAGCCAGCGTCTCTCGTTTCTGACTGGTCAGATTACGGAAATCGACCTGCCGCCGTATTTCGCTGATCTCGTTGTAGTAAACGCAACAGAATTAGAGCGAGGCGAGCAGTTCATCGCGACGTTGTACGAACGATTGCGGCCTTACGGCGGTGTTGCTTGCTTGGCGATCGACCCCGAGCTAGATGTTGATATTCAAAAGTGGCTGAACGATGCGAACCATCCCGAGGCAGAGGTTAAACGAAGTGGTGACTGGTTGTCGATCAGACGTACTGGTGCATTGCCGGGAGCCGTCGATTACACAAAGGACTGGCGAGCACCCGATGCCCGCGTCCGCGCGCCTTTGGGCATTCTATGGTTCGACGATGCAATCGGACACTTTAAGCGAGCTCCGCAACCGTTCATCCAAAGTGGTCTCATGATCTCGCAAGACAAGGCGTGGCTCAACGCTCCTGAAAAAATGGGGCCGGTCAATAAAGCTCATGTCGATGGGACGGGACGATTCCGCCTTGCCGACGCGCAATTTATGGACGTCTACACCGGACGCGTTGTTGCTAAAGAAGAGGCGGCCGCTCGACTCCAAAACATCCCCAGCCCTCCAAAAGCGGAATTCCGACCGCCTTACCACTATCGCCCGCCCTTTGTCGAAGCCTACCGCAAAGAGCACGAAGCAAACGGCACTCGGCCTGAGAAGTGGCCGTTTCTCGTCGAGTTGAAACAGGGCATGATGACCAATCCAATCACTGGACTCGTCGAGCCGCGTCAGTATGTGAAGAGCTATGGCTGCGACGGCGGGAACGACTACGGCCAGTTGATTACGATGCGATCTGCAACTCCCGCTTTCTACGACAAACGAATTGAAAGTGGAACGATCAACATCAGCGGCCCGCGCTCCGGATGCACTAACAGTATCATTCCTGCGGGCGGCGTTTTGAATCTGCCATACTTCTACGATGGCTGCACGTGCAGCTATCCACTGCCGACGGGAGCGGCTTTGGTGAGCATGCCACAGACATTTGAACAGTGGACCGCTTGGGGCAAAAGACCAGTCGGACCGATCGTTCGAATCGGCTTAAACTTTGGGGCTCCCGGCGACCGCATGACACACAAAGGCTCGCTCTTTCTGGACGTCCCCAGCATCGGTGGCCCCTCTCCCGATATCGTTGTCGAGACCGAACCCAAGACTCCCGACTTGTTCTACCACCATTCGTTGTTCACCAAAGGGGGCCGCGGTTGGCCCTGGGTTTGTGCATCGGGCGCGGAAGGCATCACCTCGATTCGCCTGTCGGGCATTAAGACCGGTTCATTTACGGTGCGTCTATATTTCATCGAACCTCGCCTAACGGCCAAGGGCGCCCGAACATTCGATGTGACGCTGCAAGGCAAAACGATTTTGAAAGATTTCGACATCTTCGCCGAAACTGGCGGAACCATGAAATGCACAGTCAAAGAATTCTCGAACGTTGCCCTGTCGGACACATGCGAAATCAAGTTAACCTCTCGCGCAGGCGCAACGCTGCTGAGCGGAATCGAACTCGTCTCCACGGGACTTTCACTCGACCCACTTGTCTCAGCGAAGGACTAAGTGCTTCACCAACGAAGTAACTCGCAAGGATGCCTCACTCCTAAACGGTCAAAGGAATCAATGTGGCAATCTTAGAGCCCTGGAATATCGTGTTTGCGGTTGGCTTTGTTATCTATGTGGTTACGCGAGGCATGTTTGCTCCCATTGTGAAGAACAACGAATCGGCCGACCGCCGAGTTGATTTGCAAGAGAAGGTGCTGCTACCTGCGATGCTTATTTCCGGCTTGCTCTTTCCGGTCGTTTATTTGTTTACGCCTCTGTTTGGCTTTGCGAATTACGACTTACCAAACTGGGCGCATATCTGTGGTTTGATATGTATGGTGTCGGGTCTTTGGCTCTTCTGGCGATCACATGCCGATTTGGGAGTCAACTGGTCGCCGACTTTGGAAACTCGCAAGGGTCATGAGATTATTAAGCATGGAGTGTACCGTCGCATTCGCCATCCAATGTATGCCGCCATTTGGCTTTTCAGCATTGCCCAAGGTTTGCTGCTGGACAACTGGTTTGCGGGTTGGATGGTCGTTGTTGCGTTTACCTTGATGTACTTTTTGAGAACTCCGCGCGAAGAAGCAATGCTAATCGACCATTTTGGCGACGCGTATAAAGAGTGTATGGCGGAGACTGGCAGGCTGTTTCCGCGAATTCGACAGTCAACTCCTCCCGACCTCAAACGCGATAAATAACGCTTTTAACTCGGGTTCAAAAAATTCGGCGATTCTTGCCAATAAATGCTCCGCTGCTACGAATAGCACCATTCACGTTAAAACGGAATTCTATAGAAACTGAGATTTCCGAAATTGAGTATCGTAGAGCACTTTTAAATATGTCAAAGCTTGGTCCTAAAGATATCGTGCGAATGTTGGTTGCGCTGATCATGGCAATCGGCGGAGCCCAAGGTCTTTGGATCTTTAGCGGTTCGATTCCACGGGCACTTGGAACTCCACTCACATTTTATTTGGCTTTCTATGTTCTGAATATTGTAGCCGCTGTGTTGCTATGGAAACGCTCTAGCGTCGCTTGGCCACTTGCGTGCTCGCTTCTATTGCTACAACTCTTCCGAATTGACGGACCGACGTTCACTTACGAACTGGCGAATTGTACCGGCGTATGGCTAATGGCGTCTCTAGAAGGATTCGCCCTTCCGACCAACTGGACGAGCTGTTTCAAATACAGTCGATCATTTGGTTACTCACAAGTTGGGCCCACTTACTACGGAATTAACATTTTCGCTGCGGCACTTTTGGCTGTTACATGGTTAGTCCGACCAACTCACCAAGTCGAAGAGGCCACGTTCGACGGGGATGTAGCTCCACTCAAAATGCCTGCATCATAATCTTCCTTTCAGAGAAGACCTTTTCACAAAAAGCGTTTCCTTGGGCTTTCAGGAATTCGGTTCCTTCGATTTCACCGAATTGGGCATTTAACTCTGCGGCGAAGCATCATTGCTGGCGACACTAAGATCGCTGGCTGTCATGACATGAGCAGCGGCAAGGACATGAGCAGCGGCAAGGTTGAAAACCTGCAATAACCGATCTGTCTCTCACATTATCGCTACATCTTTGGAATACGTTCGTGTTAGAATCGAAATCACCTTTTAATGAGTTGGTGAGCACGAGCCTTTGAGTTCTGGAGATTGACATGCGAACTTGCTGGGTAACGCCCCTCTTCGTTTTCGTTCTTGCGGCTACCACCACTCTGAATGCTCAACCGTATATTCACGGCGTGGATAGCATCGAATGTACTGTGGCAAATGCCGACCTGATCTTCATTGGCAGAATTGTCGATTTCGATGGCAAAGAGCCGGTCGATGACCGGCTGGGACGAAAAGCAACGATTGCTATTGAAGACACATTAAAACTAGACGTTCGCAACGAACCGTATCCCCGCCTGGAACTCCATCTTCCCTTTAAGGGCGCTGTCTTGGCCGATTGGAAGAAACGCTCCTGCCGTCTGTTGATAGCCCATGACAACTTGGTTCCCAAAGCCAATAGAGTCCTTGACCTTACCCCCGAAACTTTGGAAGTATTGACCGCCAATTTCAAATTATTGCGAGATCCCGATCAGGTCATTGAGGCCGCAAAAAGAGCACTTCGCAGAACACCCGCAGGCGTGAAACGCGTCCACACTTTTTCGCTAACCGTTTCCCCTGAATTGGCGATGGGGACAAAATGGGCGCACCATCATAAACATGGAAACCTCGTCCTACTGAGAGTGCCAGTAAATAAGAACTTGGAAAAGAAGGCTCTCAAATTCATTGACTCTGATGATTATTCGCAGCGATACGTGGGAGTGAAGGCGTTGTGGTACTTCAATTCGGAAAAGAATATCGCACACCTAAAAATGCTGCTTGACGATCCCGGCTACACTCGAACCTTCTTGCCCGTTGGCGGCGATGACAAAGGTAAGGAGACGAGGGACTATGGCGTTCGCTTCGAAGCATATAGGACTCTGAGATCCTGGGGAGTTGTGCTTGAGAAACCACTGCTTCGCGAAGAAATTCTGAAGTAAAGTCAAGCGTTATCGCGACGGACTCGGCGATTTGCTAACATACTTCCATGTATAAGAACCAAGAACGAATAAATTACTCGCTAAAAATTCTCTTCTCTTAATCCTAATCTTTCTCTTAATCTCCCCTTCATTCCGGGGCGTCATCGAGTCCTCCCGCGAGAGCGCCGAACTTACACCAACGTCACAAATTCCCAGAGCAACAAGTCCATGCAAATATTCTCTCCTTCACGACGCAGATGGTTACAGACAAGTACAGCATCGTTAAGTGCCTTGATGCTTTCGGATTCTTATGCAACAGCCGAACAGCAGTCCGGCGACGCGCTAAAAGTTCACACGGTCACTCCGCCGAACGCCGAACCGATTCTGAGCGAATTAGTTAAATCGTGGATTACGCCCAATGAGAAGTTTTATGTCCGCAGCCACGCGCCGAGTCCCAAACTCGATGCGGATACTTTTGAACTCTCCGTCGAGGGGATGGTAAACAAGCCGTTCAAAATCCGACTTGGCGATTTGCAAGAGCGTTTCAAAGAGCAACAGACGACTGCCACTCTAACGTGCGCGGGAAATCGCCGGACGGAACACAGCCTCGTCAAGCAAGTCAAGGGAGTCCCGTGGGAAGCAGGTGCGATTGGAAACGCGAAGTGGAGTGGAGTGTTGCTCGGCGACTTGTTGAAACAAGCCGAAATTAAAACAGGTGCCAAGCACGTCTGGTTCGAAGGAGTTGATCAGATCCAGCGCAGCTCCGGAGTGATCCCCTTCGGCGCTTCCATTCCTATGAAAACTGCCCTGCGAAATAGCGACGAAGTACCAGGTGCTCTCGTCGCTTACGGAATGAACGGTAAGCCTTTGCCGCTCGACCATGGCTTTCCGTTTCGCACTCTAGTGCCGGGAATGATCGGAGCGCGAAGCGTCAAGTGGCTGGGCAAACTCATCGTCAGCGACCGGCCCTCTACTAATCATTACGTCGCTACTGCCTACAAGGTCGTAACCGAAGGAACCGACGAAGAATGGAAGTCGACTCCTCCAATTTATAACTTCGTTTGCAACTCGGTAATGTGCCTGCCTGCTCCTGGGTCGAAGGTAGCATCGCCAACGGTAGAGACGAGCGGATATGCATTGGCCGATGGGCTTCGCGGTCGAACGGTAGCCAAAGTCGAATTATCGAGTGACGGTGGGAAGACATGGCAGGAAGCCACTCTCAACTCGCCCGCTAAACCGCTGTGCTGGCGATTGTGGTCCGCCTCCGTAAAAGTAAATGAGAAGACGACCGCATTGCTCGTTCGCACTACCGACTCCAAAGGCAAAACACAGCCGCAAAAAGTGAAGTGGAACATGAAGGGTTATCTGTTCAACGCGTGGCACAAAACGCCAATCAAAGTCGACTAGTTCCGCAAAAGCCGAACAATTGCTGTACTTGCTTATCTGGGTCCTAGCGTATTTCTGTACTTGCGTATTGCGGTGCATGTTGAGGGATATTCGTTCGTGCCGTTCGCCTCCGCCATAGCAAGCGAATAATTCAACGATCTGTTGTTACGAAACGAACGATTGCGCCTGTATTGCGACCTTCGATTGCCTTGTCGAGAGAGAAGGACTCGTAATTGGTATTCCCATGACGAAATGGCAAGGAAAAAAACGTCATTTTCAAACAACCGCTAGACAGCGGTAAACCAGCGTCCTATTAATTCAACTGGCGCCCCAATGCCGTATAGCCACTTTGAATTTAGGACGAACACAATGCTGACAGAAAAATCTTAAGTCTTCCTGCAAGTTTCCCGCGACTCCGAAGAACGTGTTCTTCACCCTGGTTTCGTCACTGAGATTGACGGCAATCATTTCACGGCGGAATTTACCCCAGAAGATTTTGACGTATCCGCTCAGCAGGAAGTAGCGATTTACTACACGCTCAATAAGGCGTTTGTCTGCCAGAACGCGAACTCACGTCCGGCTATGTGAGAATTCAAAGCAAACGACAGTTGCGAAACGGCGACTTCCGCTACGGGGTCCACTGCGTTGAAGAAGCTCTTCAAGCTGACATCCGAAGAATGTGCATGACCATTCAGCGAAATCAGGCGCGACGAGTGTCGGTCGGTTGATTCTAAAAAGGGAACCGCGAACAAACGCCGACGGTCGCTAATAGCGACAATTGAAAAGCGTAATTGTCGCTATCTGTGCGTTTCTATTAGTGCGAGGCTTCCCGAACCGCTTGTTACCTCCAGGCTGTTCGTTTGTTAAACTGAAACGACGATTCAACTACGAATTCGTCGAAACAGTTTAAAAAGCGATACAACGATGAGTCGGGAGACGGACAAATGATCGTATCAATACTTCGCAGCATCGGTGCGATTGTCGCGGAACTCGCCGTCGCGGTGGCGATATTTATGGCCGTCGAAGTTCTCGGCATGATCTTTCACCCCTTTCCGCCGGAAGTTGACCCCAACGACCTCGAAGTGTGCAAAACCCACGTCGCCAATTGTCCACAGTGGTTATTGGCACTCGCCGTCGTCCTTTGGCCCGGAATGCCCTATTTCGGATCGTGGGTAGCAACTCGGATAGGATCGCGTAGGCACGCTATTCACGGTATCGTAGTCGGCGTGCTTCTATTCTCGGGACTGATCTTGAACATATCCCTTCTGCCCTATCCCATTTGGTTCGAAGTCGCCAGTCTAATACTTTTTCCAGTCGCAACTTTCTTCGCAGTAAAGTCCGCGCGAGGGCAACCATCCAGTCAAACCGAAAAAGACACGATGGAAAATCCCTCAAGCGAATTCGAAAAAGCAGATAGTAGCTGGGCTCGCCAGAGCTCAGGCCGATCGAACCCCACGCGTTATTAAAGGGCAGCCGGAAGTCTGGCGACATCCGCTACGAACTGCTTCCCTTTTGCAACTTCTTATCCATCCCTTACTCCTTCATTCACTCTTTACTACATCTCTACATCTCTACTTCTCTACTTCTCTACTTCTCTACTTCTTCATTCCATCCATTAGCGAATATCAGCGTTCATTCGCGGTTTCCTTCCTAAAGGCACCATTTTCTAAGGCACCACGATATCCCCCAAGTCGATCGTCTCTCCAGGTTTCGGCGTCACAGGTTTTAAGGCCAGACCGATCGTCGGACGGATTCTCCATTGGTGAGTTTTTCGTGCGAATCTCCCGGAATACTCGGAGCCTGGCACTACGCCTAATTCAAAGCGGCCCCACTTTGCCTTGTCGCCGAACATATTATTGGCGACCATCGTATCCGGGGGCACGGTGCCGTCCATGACCATGCCGAAATCTCTCGAGGGCTCACCGGTCTTGTCGACAAAGCGGCCAGTCAATATTGCTGCCCGATATAAGACGACTGTTTGTGGTTTGTCGGATAACTTCGCTTTCAGATAGCCGATCAGTCCGCGTTCTTCCTGAACGAAATGTAGGTACTCGGCGCGATCGGGATGCAGTCCGTAAACTTCAATCTTTGCTGGTAGCTCCTTGCCGTTGTACTTCTTTAGCTGACGGTGAATGTTGGCACCTGTCACCGGTTCGCCAGCTTCGTCTACGAGATTCACTTCAGACGATCTGTCGGAGACTATTACCGCGGATAATTCTAACGGCGAGTCTCGTAGTTTACTGTCGGTAAATACAACTGCTGCCAGGTCCACTTGGTCAATCAAAGAGTTCGCACCGGCGGAAGTCGAGATCACTCTTGGCACTGCGATATGCCACTGGTCGCCGTATGAGTAGCGAGTTTCAGCGACCGTCCAGTCGCTGCGACTAGGCGAGAATAATTGTTTTGGATTGACCGAAACGGGCCGGTCGTTTTTACTGCCGCGTTTCACAACAACTACCCCGGGCCCCAGCGGGACGATCCCCTCGTAGACGCCGGGTGCGACTCGCTTGGGGTCGTTGAAATGCCGTTTTATGCCGGGATGCACCGCGTTTGGTTGCGACTGCACGACCATTGAATAGACGGATCGGTCGACGGGATTACCCTCTTCGTCGGTTAGCTTCAGGCGATAGGGAACGGCGGCAAAGACTTCGATCGTCGATTCGAATTCGGGCCTGATTGTCATCCTTCGACTCGTAAAGGGAACATCGAAGGAACCGACCACTGCAACGGTGTAAGCGTCAGTTCGAGCCGTCTCATAGAGTCCTGTGATTTCAAACCGACCGTCTGCATCCGTGGTGAATTGGTCGCCCGTCATCCCGGTCGCCGAATTATGATTTGCCATCGCGACCGTCATACCCGCGATCGGAGCTCCCGCAGCGGGACCGACACCGACACTCCTGTGCCTCCGCACTAACCCTTTCAAGCTAATGCCTTGTGGCAATTCGCACGAAAACCCAGAGCCCATTAGCGAGAGCGACGGTTCGCCACGCCCGCCGAAGGGCTCACGATAAACCGCCTCCATGTTTCGTACCGCGATTCGGATTTCGGTAGTCCGTACCGACGGATGAGTGACTCGCAGATTTACAATGTGGTCTTTGGGAAGTTTATCGAACGAGAAACGACCATCTGCGTCCGTTGTTGTAACGGTCTCCAGTCCCGGAAGTAGCCAAGGTCGACTAAAACTTTCAAAGTAGCTGATGCCCTGAAACATTCCGAGCGCTTTAATTTCCCGCCGCTCGATGTGGTAATCCAGGTCTCGTTTTGACGGAATCATCACCGTGGCGATGCGAACCTTCGCTCCTTCCACAGGCTTTCCACCTGGTCCGAGAAACTGCCCTTTCAAGATCGCTGAATCGACCATGTGAATGGCGACTGGCTTGGAGCCTGATGGGTGCCAATGAGAGCGAAGGCTGCGGTCGGCCCCCAGGTCTTCAGCCAGGCCGGCAGCAGACCATCAGCTGTGGCGACCAACAACGTTTCCCATCGCTTCCGAACCCCCGCCTCGTCGACCCACGATAGGTCGGGCGTGCGAAATTCAAACCGGCCAAGTTCATCGGTGACGCCTCGAACTTTGCCCAGGTCAGCCGTCGTGACTCTATCCGCTTTCCTGAGTGTAAATATTTCGATAGTGCTGGCCGCGTAAATGCTCACTCCAGCCAACGGTTCACCATTGCCACCATAGACGATACCACGATGTAGCGTCGGGTCGTCTGCGGCAACGATGGGTACTTCTGTCCAAGTGATTTTGGGTGGAGCGATTTTGGGTTGGGGAGCGGGCCCATCATCAGTCGGCGGAGTTTCAAGTGGAATTGCAGGTTGCGGAGCGGGCCCAGTCGGCGGAATTTCAGGTTGTGGAGTTGCGACTTGCGAGACAGCGGGCCTCGTCGTCGCTATCAACAAGCCAGCTGCGACTAGCACTACGGCGGTTGCAATTTTTGTGCTCATACCCGTTTTGGCCATGACATTTCTCCGCGGGTTAAAGAAGTCATCGATACGTTGTTCGAGATCGCCTTTTTCAGCGGTCATCCCAACGACCAAAGTCGAGTGAGTGTGTTCGACCATAGTTGCTACTCGCAGCAGTGTTTCTCCGTAAGCGGTTGCATCCCGTTCACACAGGACTCGATTGTCACACAGTTCTTCGCGAGCGATCCGCAATCGTCGGTTCATGAAGTGCACGGTCGCGATTGGCCAATAAGCTGCCGCGACTACTTGCTGCAATAACACCCACCAATGATCGAGTCGTCGCAGATGTTCCGCTTCGTGAATCAAAACGTCGCGAAGTTCGGCCTCGCTAAGTTCATCGATCAGCCGCTGGGGCACGACGACCGCCGAACGTCCCAGTCCAACGGCCATCGGAGTGTTGGCTCGCCGACCGATTAATAAAACCGCTTCTCCAATTCCAACCTGTCGACAGACCTCATTCCAAAGTTGCAACAGTCGGGCGTTTGTAGGCGCGGACGAGTCAGAACGCATTCGCAAAACTGCCGCACAATTGAATAGCAACCGGCACAAGAGGATGCACGAAACCGTTGCCCAACCAATGACGATCGCCGAGCGGGTTTTGTCGTACTTCTTGCTTTGCGGCAGTGAATGCCGGGCGGTGTCCGGCGGCGAAACTGCTGTGGACGACGTAAATTCGTTCGCTGTATCGGCAGGTCGATTAGAGAGCGTATCGGTTGAACCACTCACTATTTCGGACGGACTCGCGGAGACATTGTTCGGCGATACTTTGTTCGGCAAAACAACTTCGTGACCGTTTTGCTTTGGACTTTCACTCAGTCTATTCGTATTGTGTCCATCCGTTTTGTGGCCATTGGTCGTCGTGGTTTAATTCCGAATAGACGTCGTTCGCTCAGCCAACAGGTCATTGTCGTTGTCGGCAAACCAATGCACGGGAATCGCGCCCACCAAGACGTCGGCTATCGCTCCAATCGTCAACAGTCCGGGAACGGCTGCACACCACAACAGCCCGCAGAATAGCAGCAAATGTCGCATCGAAGCCTGCCGAATGCTCAGCGACAACAGCCAAGCCGCAGTCGATCCCTGCAGCACGGCTGCTATTGCAAGGAGCAAAGTCAAATTTGTAGTGATCAGGCTGGCTTGTTCAGTCATGGCCGATTCTCTCAAACATGGATTGCTGTTGAATTTCGGTTCCAATAATTCCGTGGCGGATTTCAGCGTCTACTTGCGTCGCGACTTTTGCTGGTCGAGTAGTTCGCGAATTCTCCCCAACTCATCGTCTTTCAGTTTGCGTCCATCGAGCAGCCCTGCCACGAGTGCTTCGGGTGAGCCACCACAGACATTTTCGAGGAACTCGCGGACTTTGCGAGCCACCGTTTTTTTGCGAGGTTGCGCGGCGGAGTATAGAAACGTTCGCCCCTCAGTCCGGTGCTTGAGCCAGCCCTTCTCTTCCATTCTTTCCAGAAGAGTTCTCACGGTGTTGCGGGCAACATCGCGACCAAGTGCTCGCCGCACATCTGCAGCCGACATTTCACCGCCAGCGTAAACTACTTCCATAATCTCTTGCTGGGCAGATGAAAGATCGCGTAGTTCTGAATCCTGCTTTGACATCATTCCCTCGCCATGTTGACTACAACTTGTCGCCATTATTGGCTACGCACTGTAGTCATGACAAGCGAATCTAGAAAAAATCATGTAGAGCAGAGAAGTGTAAAGTGATTGCGAATTTCAACCGCGGCTTGAGAGCTCGGAAAACGCGCCGCAATACAGAGCGTTTTGGCTTGCCTCTCAGCGACCTGAAACCGCTACCCAGGGTGGCGTTCTTCCTCTCTGGGGCTCGTCGAACTGACCTTGGGCTCCTGTTGCAACGCCTTCGGCGTAAAGAATGGTCCGGATGCCCGGCGCGCCAGGTTTTCCGAATGGGTTGATCTAGGCCTCGCCTTTTGCGACGACCCTTTCGGCAATCCGGATTGACAGCCTCCACCCGCATAGAAGTACGGCAAGTTAACAATTCTTTGCATGCCAATTGTTTGACCTATTGCGATTATCCACTACCTTAGTGGCTTGCTAGGGCAACATTAGGGCCAGCTGATTCCATCGCCTTCATTAATTTCAGTCCCATGAGGATCGCACGTGTATTGGTACATTGCAGGCGGAGTCGTTGTGGTGATTGTCGCATTCTTATGGTGGCGTGTTACGTCCGTGCAACGTGGAGCACGACAGCTCGATAGAAAGATCTTTCCGCTATTGGATCCGATCGGAGCGAAACTTGGCGCGGGCGAGCATCCGAGGGAAGGGGAAATCAATGAAGTTGCCCAAATCCCATACGCTCGAGCTTACCTTCACGAAATGTTGAAACACTTCGAAAGGCTCGACCTCTTCCCCGAAACATTTCGCTCCGAAGAAGCGCAGGCCGAGGCCAATCTCGTCTACTGGATGATGCATCCAAATGAATTGCAAGATTCGCCAGAGCAAATCGAATTGATCGAAAGCGTCACTCGCAAAATCGAAGGTGGGATTTGCCGCTTCTATGTCTTCCGATACAAGATGCCCGAGAGCCACTGGGCTGGCAACGACTGGTTGCTGGGCTTATCGGGGCCTTTCACAGATAACGAACCGCCCTACTCTGGCTCCGCTGGCGCATTTTCACGATGCAAAGATAAGCACGGCGAACTCGATCCCTGCGAACTCGTAGATTGGTTCGTTGGAATGGTCGGAGCAAAAATCGAGGCGTGAAAAAGATCTCAGCCGAACGCACAGCCCAAAATTGAAGATGCAACATGGCGAAGAAAAAAACGTCGACAACTTGGGACAAGGACATTGTCTCATTCAAACGGCTTGCGTTCTGGTACGGGAACTTTAAAGATCGAAAAGCACTGGAAGACTACTATGAGTCATTTAGCAAACAAGTAGGCTTGCCAGAATGGCGCAAAATCCGCGTCTATACAAACGTCGTTTTTGGAAGAAACGCTACGCTGGAAGATTTAATTGCCGAGATTCGAGGCTCAGCTTATTTTGGTCCGCAAATTGAAGCGGAACTCAAGCGTCGAGTTGATGCAATCGCTGAACCGTGATTTGGCCGCTCGTCATCAATCGAACAGCGAACTCGATGGCGTGATCGAATCGTACGAACTCGCCTTCCGCATGCAAACGACTGTTCCCGAGTTGATGGACCTTTCGAGTGAGACTGAGTCGATCCAAAAGATGTACGGAATCAACGGTGGCGTGACCGATGAATTTGGCCGCATGTGTTTGATGGCTCGACGATTCGCCGAATCCGGCGTCCGTTTTATCGAGTTGACTCACGAAGGTTGGGACCAGCACAATTCGCTGCGATCTCGTTTGGGGCGAAACACCGAGGCAACTGATCTACCGATCGCTGGCTTGATCGCCGATCTCAAACAGCGCGACTTACTTAAGGACACTCTAATTGTCTGGAGCGGTGAATTCGGGCGGACGCCAGCAGTTCGCAGAGACGACGGCCGAGATCATAACGCTACGGGATTCAGCATGTGGATGGCTGGCGGTGGCGTGAAATCCGGACTCCGCTACGGTGCCACAGATCAGTTTGGAATCGCTGCCGAAGTCGACAAATTCCACACTCACGATTTCCATGCAACCACACTCCATCTTCTGGGACTCGACCACAAAAAGCTGACGTCTCGCTACGCCGGCAGGGACTTCCGATTGACGGACGTCTACGGCAGAGTCGCAAAAGACATCATTGCATAGCGCGGAGCACCACTCCACGAGACCGCGGCATGGCCATCCTCCTGGCCGTGGTCTCGCAAGATTCACGCTGCGACATGTCCCTCCATCAACTCCACACGAGCAAGATGCTCATGCCACGTGAGAAGTTGAATTGCACATTGAGTTGCTAGAGTTAGATTCCTCTAAAGCAAGAAGTCGCCCTGCCAAACTGGCCAGGCGATCGATGCATCAAGATCTAAACCGTTCTATGTCATTCGCTCATCTATTTGCGAACGGATTTGCGAAACGCTTTGCCGCCTCCAACCACGGGCAAAGTGATCGACGTGGAATTAATATCGATAGACAATTCAGTGCCCGGATCCGGTCGTAGGGTGAATTCCCGATCGCTGGAAAAAATCATCAAACCGATCTGTTGCCCCTTTGGAATGATTTGGTCATCCGGTTGTAGGTCGAATGCCATTTCGTAAAATCGCCCCACTTCCAACGGCTTGCTCTCAGTAAATGAGTCTCGATTTTGTGGATCTGCCCAACCGCGAGTGATGATGTTGTCGGTCACTTTTGATTTCTTACCTTCGGTCCATGGCAACGAGACTAACCAAACGGACAAATTGGCCGCGGGCCTGTTGCTGGCCAGTTTTAGCTTGATACGAGCGGTCCCTGAAAGATGCAAAGGTGAGGTCAATTCTTGACTAACGTACATCAATTCGATGGTTCGTCCATTCGGCCTGAGCCAATGAGCTGCCGCTGAAAGAAAAATTGTCAGTCAGTGTCTCGACGATCTTCTTTGTTCCAGGGGTAGTCGTAAGCTGTCCGTACTGCGGAGCGCCTGCATTGAGAAACAACTTGACAGGAGATGCTTTTGGATTCGGATAGTCCTCGTAAGCTGTCGGCTCGGTGCGTTCGTCTTTCTCTCGAACAATCCAAGCGCGGGCGTCTTTCTCAACGCCGTTTTCGACGCCTCGCAAATAATGTGTAAACCACCGATTCATTAACTTCATTGGAGGTGGGCCGCCGTGTCCACCTTGATGGTAAAACACTTGGACGGGAACACCTTTGGCTCGCAGCGCCTGATAGATTCGATTGCTATGTTCTGGCATGACGTTCCAATCATTAAATGCATGGGACATCAAGACAGCCGCCTTCACTGGTTCCAGGTCGTTCAAATAGTCCCGGCCGGCCCAGAATTTGTTGTAGTCACCGGAAACTCTGTCCAGTCCTTTTCGCATCTCCTTATCGCGAACATTGCAATTACAGTAATCACGTCGCTTTGGATTGCCGCTATGGATAAAGTCGAAGAGAACATCGATATCTTCCCCTACGAACCCACCGGGCGAGCGAATCAATCCGTTCGAACGGTAGTAATGATAGTAGGAAGTATTGGGAGCGACGGGGATGATTGCTTCCAGCCCATCGACACCAGTGGTAGCCGCTGCCAGTGCTAACGTTCCGTTGAACGACGTTCCCGTCATCCCCACTTTTCCCGTCGACCATTTGGCGACTACCTTGTCGTCGCCAGTTGGAGTCGAATATCCCGCCGCGCGACCGTTCAACCAATCGACAACGGCTTTCGGAGCAAGCGACTCGTTGTCACCACCAACCGTTGGACAGCCTTGCGAAAGTCCCGTTCCAGCAAAATATGGACTCGTCATGTAAATGACGGGGACTTTCAAGCCTTCGGTTTCCGTTTGGCGTTGCCGAGTGACATCCACGTGCATGCGATCGAGCTTACCGTCGCCATCAGTGTCGAACTCGGTCTCGACCCAAAGGTCGTGGCGAATCCACATGTCGGGGTCTTCGAACCGCGGGACGACTTGCGACTCACCGTCCTCAATAATGGGTTTGGCTGGCTCCACGCCAACCGCCATTCCACAGCCAGTCGCCACGACTATAGCTAACAGCTTTACGCACTGCTGAAAGGATGTGATACGACAGAAAGCATGTTGTAATCGCGTATTCATTTTCTTAACTCGACAAAGATCATTTGTTCTTGTGACAGGCGTGGCTCATGGAGTGGAATCTAGATGGCATTCCGCAGTCATTCCTCATATTCATTTCTCCGGAACGATGGCGTTGGCCTTTTTGTCCCCAACGACAAAGTATCCCAGAGGTTTTTCGTTGCCATCGGCGATCATCCAAACCGCGCCGGCTCTTGTGGATAGCGGTTTGGCCCAACCGGACTGCAGCGTTCCCCGCGCCCTTGGCTTCCCTTCTCGAACGAACCAGAAAACTTTCACTCCATCTTGTCGTCGATTGGAAAACACGACGCTAAGCGGATCGCCCACTGGTTTAGAGGCAGGAGGAGTGGCGCTGCTGGGGTGCCAAACGAGTTTCGGCAACGACGCTCCGCCCGTTGGAATAAGCTTGGCAAACTTTGTTGGTGCGAAGCCTTTCAATTGAGCTATGCGATCCGCGTGTTGAGATTTACCAGCGAGATTGGTCCACTCGAACGGATCTTCATGACAATCGTAGAGTTCTTCATCGCCGTTGGCGTAATGGATGTATCGCCAACGTTTTCCGCTGACCCCATAGCTTTCCGGTTCGCCCAAATAGGTAATCGCAACGTGGGGCCAATCCGCATCTGGATTCCTCAGTAGCGGCACGATGCTTGGGCCGTCGATTCCCGGTTTGCTTGGCAGTCCCGTCAATTCAGTGAGCGTCGAATAGAGACTAAGCAGGCTAACGGGTTGGGAACAAACGCTGCCAGCTTTGGTGCCCTCGCTTAGCCCCGGCGAGTTCGGCGGCACGCGAACAATCATGGGGACGCGAGTGCAGACTCTCCAGCCCGTGAACTTCTGCCAATGTTGCTTCTCGCCCAAGTGCCAACCGTGGTCACTCCATAGAACGACGATTGTATTGTCTCTATTGGGACCACTTTCAAGCGACTTCATAACTCGACCGACCATCGCATCGGCGAATGCAATGGAGGCTAGATAACCCTGAATGCCTTTTTTCCATTGGTTGTGTTCACGGATATGTGGGAAGTAACGATTTGGCCCCCGTTCTTTCCCAGCTGGCGGCAGGTCGTCGAGGTCATCTTCCTGATAGCCAGGTGGGAGCTGAATGTCCTCAAGCGGAAACAGCTCGAAATACTTTTTTGGCACAAACCACGGTTCGTGTGGTCGGTAGATGCCGCATGCGAGGAAGAACGGTTTTGAATGTTTCTCACTGAGTCGTTCGCCAATCCATTTGGAGACTAACCAATCGCCACCAAATTCCTCGTCGGTTACATCTAACGCCGCCCAATCGGTTTCTCGGTATTGCCACGGACCGCCACGCGGAAGACTTACCGGGCGTTTCTTTGGATAGAGCGTGCGCGGAAACGGATCTTCTGTTTCTTTTGGCGGATAGTATTTATCCCAAGATTGAGCGTCGATGAAATAGTGCAAGATCTTCCCCGACCCTGCCGACCAATAACCGTTCTGTGAAAAATGTTTTGTCATCAACTCGGACTCGGGCAACAAGTCGCGCATCTTTTGCCGGTTGTCGTAGACTCCCGACTTATGCGGCGAAATCCCCGTCATTATTGCGGTACGAGAAGAATTGCACGCGGGTGCGGGACAATGAGCATTATTGAACAAAACACCACTTGCGGCTAAGCGATCGATATTCGGCGTCTTCGCTTGCGGGTGCCCTCCAAGGCAGCCGATCCAATCATTGAGATCGTCGACGGATATAAACAACACGTTGGGCTTCGATTCAGCGGCATCTGCCCGATTCACCAAAAACGTCGGGAAGACCAACAATGTCGCGAAGGCCAGGTTCCAAAAAGCAAACTTCATAATTACTAAGCCTATAAATTGCTGAGCCTTTAGATTACTGCGTTTACTGGGCCTTTAGTTGTTCTCTAATCGCTTTCAGTTCCGCTTGCAGTTTTTCACCACTATTCTTGAGCGTTGCCATTTCTTTCCTGAGCTCAATTAGCTCCTTTGGACTCGTTGGCTTGGACTCGCGAAGTTTGGTGACCGCCTTCTTGGCGGGTGCTGAAATTCGCTGATCTTCAGAGCGAGAGAACGACTCCAAGACTGCCATGGATTTTATGTCGCCAAGGTCGCCCAACGCATTTATGGCGGCCGTTTGCACTGAAATCTTAGGGTGGTTTACGTATTTCATCAGAAACTCGCGAACGTCTCGTTTCTCCTCGAGTGGATGAGCTAGGTGAGCCAGTGCTCCAAGTCCTTGGCCAAAATCTCGCGAGGAAAAAAGGCTCTCACGTTTCGTCAATACTTCGATGAGCGAACGCTTGTAGGCTGGGTCGTTCTGTTGACGGATCGCAGATATAGCTGCCACGGCAAGTTCATTCCGGAAAGAGTCGGAGTGCATGTAGGCGGTAAGTAGTTCTCTTGTTGGTTTGCCGTGATAGAGCCCCAGCGCCTTGATTGCTGGCACTTGAATTGCGGGATTCTTCTCGCGGTTCAATATCGAACCAATCAACTTAAAAGTGCCTTCTGAATAACGATCCACGATGCTCTCGACAACGACCAACCGAACGCGAGCGTCTTCCTGCTTGTCCCAATTGTTCTCAAGCGTTTTGTATGCCTCGTCCGATTCGTGTTTGGCAAGTGACTTTGCTGCTGCAATTCGCACTCCGAAAAACGGGTCTGATTCGAGTGCCTTCTTCAGCAACTCAACCGACTCATGTGTTTTCCGATCTCCCAGCGCCTTGCATGCGAGCAGACGTCCCATCATATCGCTGCGGTTTTCGATCTGTGCCTTCAGTAGCGTATTCGATTTATCAAACGAAACTTCCGCCAAGACCGAATAATCGGGATCGAATCGAACGATCGTGGGCTGTCCCTTCAATTTCACATAGAAGTTCTCATCGGGCTTGTTAACTTCGATGGTGTGATCAACAGCTTTACCATCAATAATGAAACGTAGCTTTGTAGGAAAATGAAACAGCAGCACATCGTCGTCGACTTTTTGTGTTTGCTTAATCGTCACTTTTGCCATCTGTTCTTTTGCCAGCCAGCTGTACGTGATTTTTAGATCGGGGTGGCGAGCATGGTAGAGCCATTGGTCGAAGAATCGATCCATCGACTGGCCGCTATGCTCTTCGATTACCTGCCGAAGATCATCGGAAACGACGCTTGATAGTGCATGTCGTTCGAGGTAAGTCTTAATGCATTTGCGATAGAGTTCCTCACCAAGCTGACTTCGCAACATATGCAATACCCAACTGCCTTTTGGGTAGGCCCGATAGTCGAATTGCTCCATCGGGTTTTTATATCCGTTGTAGACGATCGGCTTCTTATCGTTCTTCTGCGTCAGAATTCGATTCGTTGCATCTCGGTAAAGACCGTACAACATCGCATCGCGACCAAATTTCCGACCTTCGTATAAGTGCGTATAAAACGTCGCAAAGCCCTCGTTTAACCACAAATGACTCCAGTCTTTGCAAGTCACATAATCGCCAAACCATTGGTGCGCCATCTCGTGTGCATCCAACCGACGGGTCGTGCGAATGTTTTCGGTCGCCTCTGAAAATATTGTTCGATGAGTCAGAGTTGTAAGGCTGGTGTTTTCCATACCTCCCGCTGTAAAGTCGCGAATGGTGACTTGATCGTATTTGACCCATGGATAGTTGTGTCCAATTTCCTCCTCGAAGAAGGCCATAATATCCGACGAATCGCGAAACGAGTTTTTCGCGTGTTGAATTAGCGTTGGCTGCGTATAGAAGCCCAGCGAAATATCGCGATGCTGTTTTTCGAGTTTCTTGAAATGTCCAGCAACGAGGCAAATCAAATAGTTGACGTGTGGTTTCTCTTGCAACCAGCGGACGACCTTAAGTCCTTTCTTGTCGACATCTTCGCCCATCCGTTTGCCGTTGCTTAGCACGGTCATGCCCTTGGGCACATGGCAGACGATCTCCGTCGAAGATCTCTCGTTCGGATAATCAAAACACGGAAACCAATTCGGAGCTTCATGCGTTTCACCTTGAGTCCAGATGTGTGTATCGGTTTTCGGGTAGCCCATCTCGGGCGTGCGAAAATAGAGCCCCGCGTTGGGCTGCGCCGAGTAGTCGATGTGAATGGTGATTTTTGTGCCAGCCACGACTGGCTTCTCAAATGCGATCTTCAGATCCGTGCGAGTCGACATGAAGTCCTTCACTTTAGCTCCGTCGCAACGCACTTCCTTGACGTTGATATCGATCGCATCCAGTCTCAGAATCTCAACTGACTTGGCAATTGGCATCGCAGTGATCGACGCAGTTCCCTCGACCGTTTGCTGATCGAAGTCCGGAGTCACATCGAGTTTGATATGAAGAACGTCGACTTGCCGGTTCGGCGCATAATGGAACCGACCTTCCAGCGCGACGCCGGGCGGTAGCCGTCGATGAGCCCGACCGTCTGCGCAATAGCGGCAAACAATCTCTTCCGACATTAGGTCTTGTGACAAGAAACCCTGCGACAAGGAAACGACTAGGGCAAGCAAGAACGTGAGGCTGCGAATCGAGTGAGTCATAGGTGCGGTCCAAAGATGTTAAGGGGAATTGCTGCGCTATCTCCGCCAAGCAACAACCATCATTTTACACCGCGAGTTATAGTCCACGACAGTCTCTAGTTGAAAACTCTCACCATTTTATGAATTAAAGAGAACACAAAAACAGCCATCGTCGGGTAACGTCATGATTCGTGCCGCAAACCGACTTCGCATTCAATCATAACTATTCGTGTCATTCGCGTGATTCGTGGTGGTCCCTACCTCGCTTCAACTAAGTAAAAAGGAGCACCACGAATTACACGAATTAAAGAATACACAAAATCGGCCATCGTCGGGTAACGTCATGATCTCGTTCTCTTACCGCGATTTCTTCTTCGGCCGAGGTTTTCTGGGAGGATAAGGAACACCGTTGATGTAGTTCAGACGATCGTCGATGTCGGCGCCTTTGCTGACTGGGTGGAAATCCGACCGAGCGACTGGGTATCGGTCGTCGAAGAAGTCGCGGAACCAAACTACTGAATTCAGTGCTTCCGTCGCAATCACAGGATTGTCCGTCGTATTGACGACTTCGGTGAGCACTCTTTGTGGATTCGTTTTTCCGACCAGACCCAAAAACTCGGCCGCTCGAATGCGGACAGTCATTGATTTGTCGGTCAACAATGGCTGAACTTCACCGGCCAGCTCGTTGGCTCGTTCACCAAAAGCCGTACACGCCATGGCAGCCCAGTAGCGGATGGTTGAGTTATCAGACTTGAGTGCGCTGAGGAGTCGCGGCTTTGCTTCAGCAAATGGCAACAATGCCAAATCAGCGGTATCCACTAGTTTTGCAATTTCGGATTTATGCTTGCGTCCAAAAGCGACGGGATTATCCATTGCGTTTTCGGCCAAGTAACTTTCGGGATAGAAACTCAAATCGGGAAGTCCCTTCAGCTTTTTCTGCAAAACCGAGCGGAGTACGAATAGCACTTTGGCATACTTCGGATCGCCAGCAAGATTTTTCACTTGGTGCGGATCGGCCTCACAATCGAATAATTGCTCAACAGATCTCGCTTCGTAAAACTGCTTCGCCGCACCGCTGAGCTTGCCGGCGTTATAAAGATCTCGCCACTCTTTGAAAGCCAGACACTTATAGCGATAGTTGTTATTCAGTCCGTCCGGCAAGTACGGTTGATAGTTGCGAATATACTGATACTTACCTTTGCGAATCGAACGCACCAGATCGTACTTTTCGTCGAAACGGTCGGCGTAACCAAATGACTCGTCGCGGGAGTTAACTTCTTTCAGCGTGACATCCTTTCCCAAGAACGCTTTTCCGTCGACCTGTTTGGGTACGGGAACGCCAGCGAGATGCAGAGCAGTCGACCCAAAGTCAATGAAGCTTACAAATCCGTCTACACGAGTACCATTTTCTCCATCGACAAGGTGTTGGAAGTTTTTCGGAGTCCGAACTACCAATGGAACATGAAGTCCCGATTCGTAGATATAACCCTTGCTTCGTGGCAAAACTCCGCCGTGATCGCCGAAGTAGAAAATGAATGTGTCTTCCAGCAGCCCATCTTCCTTCAGCTGAGCGACAGTCCTGCCGACGATTGCGTCGATCGCTTTCATCCTGTCGTGGTAACGAGCGTGTGTGTATCGAAATATGGGAGTGTCGGGATGATAATCGGCAAGTTTAATCGAGTCGGGGTCCGTAGCCGTTTTCTCGTTTTCAAAAACGGATCGAGAAAAATGCAGTGAACCTTCATGAGAATCACCGTGTGATTGCATATGGAAGAAGGGCTGGTCCTTCTGTTTCCGATTTCTCCAAGACGCGTTTCGCGACGAAGCATCCCAAACGCCACTGCCCTCCACAGCGTTGTAGTCCTTTTTACTATTGTTGGTCGCGTAGTATCCCGCCTCGCGAAGATAGGCCGGAAACATTTGCAATCCCTGCGGCATCGCGGCCAACTTATATCGACGGTGGAATTGAGTTCCAATTCGTGGTCCGTAGCAGCTGGTCGCCAGCGTGGTCCGAGCAACCGAACAGACCGGAGCGTTGGAAAACGCGTGATTATAGGTCAGACCGTTCGCCGCCAGCGACTCGATATTCGGTGCCTTCGCGCCGCCTGCGAAGAAATGGTTAAGGTAGTGGATAGAATTATCTTCCGACACAATCCAAACAATATTCGGACGATCCGCTGCCTGAGCTAACGTCGAAAAAGCGGTCAAGATTAGACCGGCATACAGCAAAATGCGAATGATCATACGAGTATTTCCTTGGAGTTGTTTTTCGCCAAATTGAGCGAACATATTGTGACAGTCACGGCAGCAGTTTGCACGGACTTGTTGTCCCAATAGTTATTTCTTTTTGCGTTTTGGTTTGCGGACCGGTGGCTTAGCGTTCGGGTCGTACTTTGTGTTTCTTTCTTTTGGCAACAGGGCGTCGGCGGTTTCAAACCAGGCCAACAGATCCTCGACGAGTTCATCTCGTTTGGCGGTGTTCTTCCCAGCTACGTTTTTGCGCTCGCCAATGTCATTGACCATGTCGTAAAGTTCGACTGAGTTGTTTGAGTCGATCGACTTGCGACCTCCGTCCAGCTGCCATTCTTCGTGATACAAGTGCAGCTTCCAGTTTCCTTTGCGAATCACGCTAACAGGTCGAGTGCGAAAAACACGGTCGCGGCCACGAGTGACGGCCGAGTCGAGGTAGCCAGGAAAGTGCCAAAAGATCGCCTCGCGGTTGAGACTGCCTTCTTGCTTCAACAGCGGCAACAGGCTTTCTCCGTCCAGCACTTTCGACTTGGCTGGCTCGACACCAGCAGCGGCAAGAAATGTTGGAAACAGATCGACTAAGTTGATCGGGACCGATGACTTGCTACCCGCCTTGACGACTCCAGGCCAACGAGCGACAAAGGGTTCTCGTATTCCACCTTCGTAGTAGCTACCTTTGTTACCTCGCAACGGCTCTTGGGACGAGCCTTTGGTGGCACCGTTGTCCGATGTGAATATCACCAACGTGTTGTCTTGCAGATTCAGGTCTTTCAGCTTTGTTAACAACATGCCGACACTCGCGTCCATGTCGTACGTGCATCCCAAATATGCCGTCGATGGTCCGTTCCCGTCTGAATGCTTTTGGATGATTTGTTCCGTCTTGGGCCGAAGCTGTAATGGGCCGTGGATTGCATGATGGGGAAGATAGCAGAAGAACGGCTTGTCCTTGTTTCGTTCGATGAAATCGCACGCTTTCCGAGTCAACGCAAACACACCCTTGGGATCTTCCGGAGGACCTTTCTTGTTTCCCGGCGCACCTTCCTTCAGTTCACCTTCGCCAAACGAATCGAAGGTCTCGTCAAATCCTTGCTCACTTGGAAGAGAGCCGTTCTTACCCGCCAAATGCCATTTGCCAAAATGCCCCGTCGCATATCCGGCCTCTTTCAACGCTTCCTCTATCGTGACAAATCTCGACGGCAGCCCATTGTTATTTGG
>Ga0115002_10002214_pt1 | contig 25661 bp, 23 predicted proteins | sample ArcticOcean_MG_C_8_FD_89576 | JGI IMG/M metagenome (GOLD analysis project Ga0115002, IMG submission 89576) | Marine microbial communities from western Arctic Ocean - ArcticOcean_MG_CB11_86 | ecosystem: Environmental > Aquatic > Marine > Oceanic | place: Arctic Ocean: Canada Basin | collected... | reverse complement strand
TGTCGTCGGATCTTCTATCTTTATTACTTCCGCACCAAGATCGGCAAGGTTCATAGTAGCGAAAGGTCCAGCACCGAACTGCGAGATGGCGAGGATGCGGATGCCGTGCAGGGGGGCTTTTCTCAGCGGCTGTTCGGTCAAGTTAAGGATTCCGAATCTTGGGCAATTTTGCCCTCGCCGAGAGTTGGGTGATTTTTTTTAGGAATGAGCACGTGTCGTCGAACGACCATTACGCGCTCTTCACGTTGGTTCGTTACTTCGGTTTCGAGGTAAACGACCCCTCGATCACCTTTGGACGTTACTCGTAGTGCAAGGATGGTCGACCTTGTGTAGATGGTGTCACCGTGAAAAGTCGGAGCTTCGTGTTTTACCGATTCATAATCTAAGTTTGCGATTGCTCGGAGTGAAATATCGTTAACTGTTTGTCCGATAGCAATAGCGAGGACTAGGAGCCCGTTTACAAGATTTTGTCCGTGCTGGGTGCTCTTGGCGTAGTGGGCATCAATGTGAACGGGGTGTTGGTTTTGCGTTAGAAGTGAAAACCACGAATTATCGGTCTCAGAGATGGTTCTACCAGGCCAATGCTTAATTACCTGACCAACTTTGAAGTCTTCGAAATAGCTTCCGTTACTCATTTTTATATTCTGTTCCTGATAGCACGAGGTGTTTAGTTTGAATCGTCATAAAATCCGGCATTTCGGAGTACGTTTTGGGCCCTCAGAATAACCGGCATGTCGATCATCTCTCCATCCAGTGATATTGAACCTCTGCCGCCTGCTTCAGCTTCAGCCGCTATTGCGAGCACTCGGCGAGCGCGATCAATTTCCGCGACGGTAGGCATAAATATCAATTCAATCACTTCTACTTGGGAAGGGTGAATGGCGAGCTTACCTTTGTAACCTATGGATTTGGCGAGAAGTGATTCGTCTCGCAGCCCTTGGGAATCTTGGAATTTCGTAAATGGTGTGTCAAGAGCATGAACGCCGGCAGCCCTTGCGGCTATCGCTACAGCCGAGCGAGGGTAGGCGAGTCCTGGTTCAAGCGCTGTTTGGGTGTTGGCTTCCGTTTCATCGACTGTGCGGCTAATCCCCATATCGGCTGAAAAATCTTCGGCGCCGAAAGCTGCCCACCGAATACGATCGCTGGATTTGCAGATCGAATAGGCGTTGATTACTGCTTCTGCACTCTCGAGAAACGGAAGGATGGTTGTACGTCCAATTGACACTCCAGCTCGACGTTCTGCGTTGACAAGTATCGCTTCTAGATCAGCTACTTCATTTGCGTTACCGATTTTGCCGATGGATATTCCGATGATGTCATTCGAAATAACTGCATTAATGTCATCTTCGGCAAGACCTGATGCCATTGAATTGACTCGTGGGATAAGCAATTTTTTAGCTTTTGCTAGATACGGAATGTGCTCTGCCACGATTCGTCTGGCTGTCTGCTTTTCGCTGGAAGGGACCGAATCTTCGAGGTCAGGGATCAGCCATTTAGTATCAAATCCAACGGCTTTCTCCAGCATTTTGGGTTGGTTGCCGGGTACGAACAGGAGAGTTCGTGGGTATGAGATTGGTTCGTTCAAGACTGTGATTCTTTTACTGTCGTTGAGATGGTGACGCTAAAATTATCGTGAATCATATAAGCGATGAAGCGATGTTAGGGTGGTCGTAATCCCAGTTGATGGTCTTATAGTATTGAATTATTCTCATTTAGAGGCTTGATTTGGTGCTCAACGGGTGCCGGAATGACATTGTGAATCTATGAATATGTTCCTTCTAGCTGCCGAAACCGACCCTGTCGCAAAGGCTGTTGAATCGCTTCTCTCCAACATCTCCGGCTTCCAGCGTCTGACGGCTCAAGAATTCTCGGGTATTGATTTTGGATCTGAGGATGTTCTCCTCCTCGGTGAGAATGGGACGTCTAATGAATTGATCTCCCAAGCTGAATTACCTTCAGTAGGGATGATCCAGAACATTGGTTGCACGCCATCACCTGCACTTCTCGCGAACGCTTCACGATCAGAGTTGCAGGTAATTGTTGCAGGGATTTCACCGAACATTGCTCCTAGAGTCGCTAATCGAGTAATTGGTTTTACTGGGCCGTTAACTGTTCGTCCGCTGCCCGATTGGGGCGTGATTGGTGTCGGAGAAGTTGGGGTTGAGGTCGTAAAAAAAGCACTTGCTACTCGGTCTTCAGTTGGGATTGCCGAGATCCGAACGCCAAGATCAGGATTGTTGACCGAACTGGGCGTTCGTCGACATTCACTGGATCTTCTGGTCGCAGGTTCGGATGTGATTACGATTCACGTTCACGCCGGTTCCACAACCTCACCATTAATTTCCGACCGCGAATTGAGATTGATGAAGTCAGATGCGGTTCTGATTAACACTTCAAGCTCTTCAGTTGTAGATGAGAGTGCTGTTATTGAGGCGCTGGAACGCGGCGAAATCGCCGGTTATGCCACAGACTGCCCAGGTGACGCTATTTCCACTGCCGATGAATCTTTGGCTGCATCGGGAAAGTTGATTGTCACTACTAATCCTCTGACGAATCAAATTGGTGCACCTCAACAGCTCGCCAAGTATATTTTAGCAAATGCAGAAGCGTTCAAAAGCAAATCGACTGTTCGTGGAATATACGAACCGATTGATTTTCCTACGATTGGTGACCCAAGCTTTTGGTCATCACGGATGAGTCCACGTCAGGACTGAGCCTAATCGGCTGCTGGTGATGATGCTTCGATCTTGTCGATTCTAATCGCGCACGCCTTAAATTCAGGCGTTTCAGTGATGAAATCGTAAGCATCTGAAGTGAGCCGATTTGTCTGAGTTAAGTCTGGGAATGCAAAGCTCATGAACACAGTTCCGTGGGGTGATGTATCCGTCACTTTGATAGGAACTTCGACAGATCCTCTTCTGGAACTGACGGTGACTTTCTGACCGTCGACGAGTTCCATTTGCTCCGCATCGAACGGATTGATCTCAGCAAGCTCCGACGGAACCAGTAGTTCAAACCCTGTAGCGCGGCCAGTTTGGGTGCCTGTGTGATATGTCGAACGACGCCTGCCGGTAGTGAGTATTAATGGATATTCAGAGTCGGTTGGCTCTGCTGGTGGAATGTGATCCACAGGGGCAAAGTAGCCGGGCATTCCAGAGTCCATCTCGTTTTCGTGCAGAAACTGAGTCCCGGGATGATCTTCAGTTGGGCATGGCCACTGAAGACCGCCTTCGGAATCCAAACGGTCGTAAGTAATACCGGTAAATATCGGTGCCAGCTGTCTCATCTCATCCCAAACGTCAGAGGATGAGTGCAGGTTTTGGACCACTCCGAATCGTTTCATAATGTCCAACAAAATGTCGACATCTGTGCGTGATTCGCCAACCGGTTTTATAGCCGGCCTGACGCGTTGAACTCGCCGCTCACTGTTAGCGAAAGTACCGTCGGATTCAGCAAATGATGCAGCTGGTAAAACAACGTCGGCAAGCTTTGCCGTGTCGGTCATGAATATGTCTTGAACCACGATGAAGTCAGTAGCTTCGAGCGCCGCTTGAGCATGATTAGTATTAGGGTCAGAAATAACAGTATTTTCGCCCATAATATAGGCCGCTTTCACCTTGCCTCGAAGCATCTGATCCATCGCTGTAATTTTCGTAATTCCGCGACGTTTTGGAAGGTCCGCACCCCACGCTTTTTCGAACTTTTCACGCACACCAGGCCGTTCGATTTTTTGGTAGCCCGGAAGGTCGGTCGGCAGTGCTCCAGAATCGGACGCACCCTGCACATTATTTTGACCTCGAAGCGGGTTCACTCCTGCATTTGGTTTCCCAAAATTCCCACCGAGCATACCTAGATTCGCCACCGATTGAACATTGTGCGATCCGCAAGAGTGCTCGGTGATCCCGAGCGTGTAGCAAATAGCCGCCTTTCCAGACGCAGCTGCGTATTCTCGGGCGGTAGCGATAATGTCTTCGGCGGGAACGCCGCAGATTTCTGCTGCATATTCGGGCGTGTAGAACTCGACATGCTTAGCGAGTTCATCGAAGCCTTCTGTGCGGTTTTCGACGTAGTCTCGATCGTAGAGTCCTTCTTTGATCATCACGTGGGCGAAGGCGTTGAACAGCGGAATGTCAGTGCCGATGTTGATTTGTAAATGTCGAGTCGCCCATTTAGTCAGTTCGATCTTGCGAGGGTCGATCACTATAAGTTTTGCGCCGTTTTTGACAGCGCGTTTCATTCGCAGTGAGATTACCGGATGTGCCTCAGTCGTGTTTGATCCTACGACCAACAGAAGATCGGTTCCTGCTAACTCTTCAATCGAGTTAGTCATGGCACCTTTGCCAACCATGACCGCCATACCGGCGACCGTTGGAGCGTGTCAGGTACGGGAACAGTTATCGATATTGTTAGTACCGAAACCTATCCTGGCGAACTTCTGCATCAGATAATTAGCTTCTGTGACCGTACGCGCTGACGACCAGCAAACGAGAGAATCGGGACCTGAATCATCTCGAATGGCGGTGAATCGTTTTGTGACTAGATTGAGAGCTTCGTCCCACGACGCACGCCTGAACGCACCCTTCTCTTTGATGAGAGGGTATTTGAGTCGTTCGTCGCTTTTAACGAACTCCCACGATGCGAACTGACCTTTTACGCAAAGAGAGCCGCGGCTTGGAGCATCGAAATCCGGCTCAGTCCCCTTTAGTTGACCGTCTTCAGTGAGCAGATGAATACCGCAGCCAACTCCGCAATACGGACAGATCGTTTTTGTTCGTTCAAGATTTTCGGCTTTCGTAGTGCCGACGATCTTTTTGTCTGTGAGTGCTCCGGTGGGGCAGGTGTTGATGCATTGGCCACAGAACGTGCAAGGCGATTCAAGAAGTTTATTGTTGAAGAACGAGGCGATTGTATTTTCTTGCCCACGCCCTTTAACTGTGATTGCTCCGGCTTGCTCCCAATCATTACAGATGTTTGTGCAGCGGAAGCATGAGATGCAGTAGTCGTAATCACGCTGGATGAACGGATTGCCGTCGTTAGCTTTCTCTCGAACAACTAATGAAGGAAATGCATCCCATTTCGCATCGTATTCTTCAGTGGCAGTGTGCAGTTCACATTTCTTGAATGAAACGCATTTGGGACAGGTGACAGGGGATGACGTTTCAGAGAGCAACATTTCAAGAATAGTCTTACGATAGTCGGTGATCGAATCGGAGTGTGTTTCAACCCGCATTTCTTCTGAAGCAAAGGCGGTGCATGCGGCGACCTGCTCTATTTGTCCGTTTACGTCGACATCTACTAAGCACATTCGGCAAGTGCCCTGAGGGCCAGTTCGTTCGTCATAACACAATGTTGGCACGTCGAAGCCGGCAGATCTGATGGCGTCGAGAACCCGAGCGTCGGTACCACAATCAATCGTGATTCCGTTCACTTCTACATTGAGTCTATTTTTGACTTGTGTTGTCATAGGATGAAATGTTGTTATTCGTTAGCCAATACGATCAAGCTGTGCCTGCAGTTAGTTTAGCTTAGAGACTATGCACAATTGACCTGAGATGAGTTACGAATCGTTGTTAGATGAACTTGAAGCTGAAGACTCGGCTTGAACTTCTTTGATGCGACGCCACACGATCCAAATTGCGATTACCGAGATCGTGCCGATGATTGGAATATCGAACGGCTTCGAGACGTCTCGAATCGAATCGTAGTTCTCACCAAGAAGAAATCCACCCCATGCTAGACCTAGCGTCCAAGGTAGGGCACCTATAAACGTGAAAATGGCGAATCGGGTCACGTTCATTCTCGCGATTCCAGCAGGGATCGAGATGAATCCTCGAACGCCAGGAATCATTCTAGCGACAAACACAGTGAGTTCTCCTCGAGTTTGGAACCACCGTTCGGCTCGTTCAAGGTCTTTCTGAGTGATTAGGACGTACTTGCCGTACTTCTTGATGAAAGGACGCCCCCCCGCTCGTGCGACGTAATATTCGGCTAGTGATCCGATCAAGCTTCCGATTGCTCCCCAGAAACCTGCAAGGAATACGTAGTTGACTCCGTGACCGCGATCTAGAACGAGTCGCCAGCCCGCGAGCGGCATGATCACTTCGCTTGGTAAGGGAATGGCTGTGCTTTCGATCGACATCAAGACGACAACGCCAAACCATCCCATGAAGTCGTACACGTCAGTGGAGAACGTCAGAACCAATGTCTCGAGCGCGTGAATGAGATCGGTCATCGGATCTATGGGAGTTTCTCCAAAAGGTGTCGGAAAGCAGAAGAGCAGAAGTGCTGAGCCGTAGGAGTAGACGTACTTTAATGTGATACCCCCCCCCTCAAATCAACATTAGTAATTCTAACAGCGGTCCTGTTTATTAACGATCAAATTCTGTAACAGCAGCGCGCACTGGCTTCAAGGCTGTTTGAACTGGAAGGTCGACGGAGAGGGCACTCGGTTAGTGATCATGGGGAATTCCTCAAGCAAAGCCTCGTAATGGGTGGCCTGTGAGTCTTTGCCGAGCGACTTGAGGTATTAAGCATTGGCTGACTGACACGACTCCGTGTAGCGCTCATCTGACATGCGACATGCACTAACCATTAATGCAGCGTTGGATTGCAGCAGTTAGCTTGCATTGCGCACACTGGCACCCATCTCTACGCATACGTTATGTAAAAAGTGAGCGCTATCCGCACCAAATGTAAACAAGAGCAAATCATACTTGTTAAATAGTATAAAAAAATGAAAGTTCCTAATTAGTTTTATATTTGTACAAAACTAATTAGGAATAAAAACGGAACAAGTTCTTGACTAACCCGAGCATATTTTTGTACTCTGTAGCGGTGTTGTTAGAGATGGTTAAAGTCAAATTGTTTTCGGTGACAGTGCTGGAAACGCTTGAAACCCGTCGCCAATTCATACGATGTTTGGATCGTCAGGCAGCTACATTCAAGTCAGATACTCGACTCAACTACAGGGGGGAAGAATGAAAGGATCAAAAACTAAGAAAATGGTTCTCGCTGAACGGAAGCTGAGGCGTCCGCTTGAGCGTGCATTGCCGGAAATGGTGAATGAGGTTGGTCTCACTGGCGCTGCGAAACGCATTGGGGTTAGTAAAGCTACGTTGAGCTATTGGCTATTGAAATTGGGTATTGAAATCCGCCGAGTTGCTCTTGCTCCCGGCGAAGAAATCGAGATCAGGCGCATTTCTGGCTCATGAATGTCATTCGCTGCTTGTTCTAATCAAATTCAGCTTGGAATTCTCTCCAGTTGTAGATTGACCCTGTTTGGGGCTGTTGCTAACGTGGATTGACGAATGATTTTTCCGGCTGACTTTCATTACTAACAAGCCAGCTGAATCAAAGGAGGGAACAGTGCCGGGCAAACGCATATATCTATTATTAGTGGCTTCGATTGCAACTCTTTTTGTGATCGCAGCATGCTCTGAAGAGGTAATTCCGACTCAAGAGCCAGTTGAATTCCAGCCAACAGCGGCTGTAGAGGTCGATCGACCTGACAATTCGGGTGACGACGACGAGCCAGTCGTTGAAGCTCCTGCGACAGATGTTGGTGATGCAGATGCAGGTAAAAACCTGTTCGTGAGCTGTAGTGCCTGCCACGCAACCGATGACAAGAAGGTTGTTGGTCCTGGTCTCGGCGGAGTTTACGCACGAGCAGGGGATCGAACGTCCCTCGACGCAGACGCCTATATTGCGCAGTCAATTAGAGAGCCTAATGCTTTCGTTGTTGATGGCTTCTCTCCACTCATGCTATCGTTCGATTACCTCAGCGAATCTGATGTCTTGAACTTAATTGCATACTTGAAGACTCTCGACTAACCAATCGAAGCCTATACAGATAATTGAAAACGCCCCGAGATTTACTCGGGGCGTTTTTTTGCGTTGAAGATCATGCCGCTTTCTCGAATTGCACGGCAGTTAGTCCATAGGCGTCTACGACCAGGTGGCTCCTACAATTGAGGCGGCCTGATACCCGGCACCGAAGCCGTTATCGATGTTTACGACCGATACACCAGGCGCGCACGAGTTCATCATGGCTAAGAGTGCCGCAACTCCACCGAGACTGACGCCGTAGCCAACGGAGGTCGGCAGGGCGATCACAGGTGCTTTGACGAGTCCACCAACAACGCTGGGCAGTGCGCCTTCCATTCCAGCGACCACAATCACGACTCGAGCGTTGCTAAGTTCGTCGATCCGCCCTGAAAGTCGGTGAAGGCCAGCAACACCGACGTCGGTGATCATTTTCACGTCGCAGCCCATGAGCGAAGCCGTCAGAACCGCTTCACGCGCTATAGGTAAATCGGATGTTCCCGCTGCGACAACGACTACGCCTTTGAGCAGATCTTTTTTATTTCGTCGGTCTGCCCAAATTGCCCGTGGCCCCTCTTCCCAAACAGCATCCGGTACGGCTTTCTGGAACAATACAAACGCTTCTTCCGAAGATTTGGTGACTAAAACAACATCGGAATTCGCATAGATTTTCTCGGCAATTTCCGCAGTGTCTTTTGGTGTTTTACTTAGTCCATATACTACTTCAGGAAATCCGATTCTTCCCCCACGATCATGGTCTATATTGGCGAAACCTAGATCGGAAGTAGGCGCCGTTAGGCTCAGCTCGGATGTGGCTCGTTCTACCGAAATTTTACCGTCGGCTACAAGTTGCATGATTTCGCTGATTTGAGATTTATTCATGGACAATCGAGCAGTTATCTGAGGGTGGATGGTGAGCTGTTTAGAGAGCCGTTCAGTGTTTGAGTTGCGTATCTTATCTGGGCTGGGACTTACATGAAATGGCCCACAAACCACACCACGCTAAATTGACCAACCCTTGTGGTCGTACCTATACTTCGACCGCCTATATTGTGGAATTGTGCGTGCGCACATTAGCATTATGAGAGTGATAAGAGGATTAGCATGCAGGTAACTTGCCTTCGAGAAAATCTAAGCCGTGGATTAGCTAATGTCAGCCGGGCCGTAGCGTCTAGAGCTACGTTGCCTGTAACTCAAAATGTGCTTCTTGAAGGTGACAACGGTCAACTCAAACTGACCGCGACGAATACCGAGATATCCATCAGTACGTGGATCGGTGCGCAGATCGAAGGCGAGGGGAGTATCACCGTTCCCCACAGAATGTTGACCGACTTTGTGAACTCACTCCCCGGACAGACAGTAAAAATCGACTTCCAGAATGACCCGGTAGGCGTAATCGTCACTTGCGACAAGTTTAATGGCACTATCAACGGCATAGCGGCTGAAGAATTCCCACCGATTCCTACAGTGGACAGCGAATCGTCCGTGACAATTCCTGCAGACACATTTCGTGGTGCGCTTGGGCGAGTCGTATTTGCTGCTGCTACTGATGATTCTCGTCCCGTTCTAACTGGTGTGAAGATTGAACTAGCAGACGATTCGTTCACGTTAGCTGCTGCCGACGGATTCCGCCTTGCAGTCGAGACTGGGAAGCTTGGAACTTCCGTTGAAACGGAAGTTGGTGTGATTGTTCCTGCTAAAACTCTTGCCGAGGTTGAACGATTGCTAGGCGACGGATCTTCAAGCGTGGAGTTGTCCATCGATGCCAACGGTCGATCTGCCAAGTTCCGTTTAGATACCTCTGAAGTAGTGACTGCGCTGGTGCAGGGTACGTTCCCTGACTACGAAAAGCTGATTCCGACTAGCTACGGCACCAAAGCGACCGTTGATCTTTCAAGCATGGTTCAGGCGACGCGTGCAGCTTCGATTTTCGCCAGAGATGGAAGTGGAATCATCAGGATCATCGTAAGTCCGGGTGAAGACGATGGTGTAGGAGCAGTGAAGGTCATCTCGCGAGCAGAAGAAGTTGGTTCAAACGAGAACGAACTCGATGCAAAGGTAGAGGGCGAAGAAACCAAGGTTGCGTTCAATAGTAAGTTCCTAATGGATGTTCTGAACGTGATGAATGGCGATGACGTCGATTTGGAAACCACGACTCCATCGAGTCCCGGAGTATTCCGGTCGGGTAAGCACGAAGGTTATACACACGTAGTAATGCCGATGTTCGTCCAATGGTGACCTATATTGGAATGCAGGTCATCTAAGAGTGTAGTCGCTCCCGCTAGATCGACTTTATCTCGATGATCCGTCGCCTTTACTCTCAACCTTGAGATCAAGTTTCTTCAACATGATTCATCTTATGCAGCTTTTCAAGGGTCTTATGAATATCGGGCGGTAACGGACCTGCCTGTGCGGCCACGATGCTCTCCTCGATCTCCCCGGGTGTGGATGCACCCACCAAGATAGTCGAAAGTCCTCGATTGGCTATTAAGAAACGAACTGTCAATGCAGCGATCGAAATGCCGGTATCCTTGCCCAATTTGATGATGCGCTCATCTGAGAATATGGCTCCAGTTTGCGCCAGAGGACCTTTCAGAGCCAATTGAGATGGCGAAGGTTCATCTGATACGCCCAAATCCCGTTTAGCGAAGATCCCTCCTACGACATAGGCGGTTCCCTGCTCACGAACGACCGGCTGCACCATCTGCGCTGAACGGTGATCCAACAGCGAATACTCTCCGGCCGACAAGCACATATCTAGCTCTACTCGGCGTAGGACATGAGCCAAAGCTGCAGATCGGTTGAAACTGAGACCTATGTAGCTGCACAGCCCTAGACTTTTTGCTTGATTAAGGGCCTGAATAATGGCTGTGTTTGCGTAGACATGCTCCTTGGCAAGGTCGAGAAGTTCCTCGTCATCCCGCGCGTCGGGCAGCCATGCCTTCGCCTTTTCCATATCGTGACCCTGGAGTACATCGACCCTATCTCGGCGCAGGGCTCGTAGGTTGTCTTCTAACTGTTGATGACAGTCCTCTAGCGTGCGATAGCCCAGTGGATTTGTCTCACCTAGAGTCGTATAGCTAACCAGCTTTGTTGCAAGTAGGTGCGGTTTCTTAGTTCCTTCCAGCGCTTCACCCATGATTAGCTGCGATTGACCTCTCTCAACCCAACGACCATCCGCACCAGCTTTACCGTAAGCGGGCGATGTATCGAAATAGGTGACACCCAGATTAAGCGCATGTTTGACGGTTGCTACCCCTTCTTGATACGAGTGTTTATACAAACCGGCACCGCCGAGGCCGATAACGCTGACTTTCTTACCCGTACGTCCGAAGGAGCGCTGTTCGAGTGGACTTGACATCCAATCTCCAATTACCTTGTTAGTTATGTAGCTTATAAGGCGTCAAAATTAATATGAATTCCACATAGTAAGAGCGCTATAGGTTTATGTTATCTACCCAATTCGAATACGTTCGCTGGCGTAGCGAATCGTGTCTTGGCGTTCACGACCCGCCATGAATAGTGCGATCGTGATTGGGCCAAATCTGCCGGCAAACATTGTGATCGACAGAACGATCTGCGCACCTTCGTTCAGATGTGACGTAGCGCCCGCAGACCAGCCCACCGTACCAAACGCCGAAATGATCTCAAAGACGCCTGTACGGAAGTCTAGGCCCGGTTGAACGATGAACAGAGCAACCACCAGCACAAGCACTGCGGCTGCGGCGGTCGCTCCAACAGCCATAGCTCGGTGAATGTTGACCCGTGGAATCTCTCGTCCGAACACTGTTGTTCGTTGTTTACCACTAAAAATTGCGATCGAGGCGATCACAATCACCATGAACGTGTTGACTTTGATTCCGCCTGCTGTTGATGCTGATGCACCGCCGACAAACATGAGTCCTTCGGTGACGGTTAGGTTCGCTGCGTGTAGTTTGCTGTAATCGACAGTGGTGAATCCAGCGGTTCGGTTGACTGTGTGGAATACGCTCTGGGTGACTTTGCTTCGGGCAGATTCGTTTCCGATGGTATCGGCGTTGTTCCATTCAAGAGACAGGAACGAAACGAACCCAATAAGCAGCATTACTCCGATTCCGACCAATACGAGCTTCGTATCTAGCGTCAGATGTCGCCACCTTCGAATTCTGATCAAATAGGCGAAGGCGGCGTAAGTTGCCGACAAAGTAAGCACGATAAGCCCAAATATACGGAGAAACTGCAAATCTCTACTAAGGCCAATTACCGTGATGAACACGCCGAGTCCGATAAGAGCGAGCACACCAGTTCCGACGAGTATGTTCTTTGAAGCTAGGGACCTACGGTGCCAGCCACGAATTTCTACTACATTGCCCAACGTTGCATAGCTGGTCGATCCGATAATAATCATTGCACCAATGATCAAGAGCGTTGGGATGTCTTTACTAAGCCCTATTAAACTGGCCCCTCCGACAAGTTCATCTGGCAGGATTTCGAATCCGGCATTGTTAAATGCTGATATCGAAGTGAACACGCTTTGCCACACGCTTGCGCCCAATCCCACCCCTTCCCAAATTGGTGCGACCAAATACCAACGGGCGAATATGAAAATTGCCCCGATAATTTGAACGATAATCGCCATCAGGATGATGTTTCGCGCTAGCGTTGCGATAGTTCCGAGACGGTTATCGTCGAGGCCGGCTCCTACTACTAATCGGCCTTCAAGGCTTGAACGTCGACCCGTGATAAGAAGCAGAAATGCTGCACCGGTCATGAAGCCTAGGCCGCCGATAAAAATTAAACCTGCAATTACAAATTGGCCAAAACCCGTCCAGTGCTCTCTGGTGTCGACTAGTGTTAATCCAGTTCCAGTCATGGCGGACACTGATGTGAAGAACGTCGTGATCGGCGACATAAATTCAGTAGATCTGTTTGAGACCGGCAGCGAGAGCAGAAGGGCACCGATGGCTGCAACAGCAAAAAAGCTGTAGACAAGCATCATTGGCGAAGTTGGTCCTCGAACTGGAACTTCACGCCGTTCGACGTGCGCGTATACCGGCGACATTTCTGCTTGCCGAGGTCTACGTACGACTTTGTCGCCGGGTTTTGGTGCGAAAGGGTTCTGCAACTTAGGGGATATGGTACTAGGCGATCAAGAGCGTTACTTCACGCTGTTAGGAATTGACGCCTTAGACTATTAGAGGGTTTCCCGAGTAATTCGTCGTTGAAGATATCAACTGCCAATCAAGTATTTCTTCTTTAATGACAGTAAGCTATTCGATGAAATCGTGTACTGATCATAAAATTTTTGAATTCTCATGGTGAATAGAAACCGCAAGTCTAGAGTGATCTCCACTGAATCCGACGAGTTTTATTCAGTCGCAGTCAGGTTTATTGCTACGATCAATTAATGAACAAGAAAAGAACTATTGTTCAGGCGCTATTAACAGTTGCCGCACTGATATCGATCGCACTCGCTGTAATTTCTATAACCCGCGATGATGACGCTGTGCGCGGCCAAGTGGTGAGCGTAGAACTGGCTTCATTGACTACAATATCCAGCCTCACGATTCGCGAGGACACAGGCAAAGTGTGGATGTTCGAAGGGGTAGGGACCTTTTCAGGGTTTACACCATCACATCTCAATGAGCATAAGGCTCTACAAGAGATGATAACTGTTGTGTACGAGGAGTCGGAGCCTGGTGTACTCACGATCGTGAGTATTAGCGACTAGGACTATCGTAGGAGAGGGACTAGGTACTCTTCGATCTCAGTTTGAGTGGCGAATGCTTCGAAACGCCCAACCACGACGCCGTTGCCATCGACAACAAAGGTCCATGGTTCGGTGTGAAATTCCCATTCATGGATAACTGGCGCCTCGATGCCGAGCGACGGATCACCTGCTGCAAGCATTTCTTCCGGGTTGTCGAATATTTCGACATGTATGAAGCTAGCTTGGCCCTCGTATGCGTCATCCAATACCGAAAGAACTTCCGTTTGCGGACCGCATGTGGCTGATTGGCAATAAGCAGGAGTTGAGAACGTAATTACTGTGGGGTTGCCTGTGGCTACAGCGTCGTCGAAACTGATCGAATAAAGATCAGGATCAGGATCAGGCGCACTGGTTATCGAACGTAGGTTTCCACCATCAGGTTCAATTTTGGTCGGTGTAAGTGGGGCAGGGTCTCCAATATTCGGGGCGTCTGTCGCTGATTTAACCAGTATTCCACTTCCTGCTGGAATCGAATCTTTATCTGCTTTGACTCGAACTTTGATGCTCCACAAACCGACCTCATCGAACGTCATCGTGCTCGTGTAGGTACCGCTCCGGATAGGCCAAGCCCGCCAAGTTAGGTCGTTGACTACATGAGTTTCGTTTGAGGTAGGTGATGTGTATGTGACTTCTAATTCTTCTGCCCGGTTGTCGAATCTCGTCCCTTCGGTCACCTGAATGTTAAGCGGGATGCGTGCTGTGCCTAAAGCCACATCAGATGCTGCTGCAAAAACTACAAGTTGTTCAGGCTTAGATTTTTTACTGCACCCCGTTAGCGCAATGGCGAATATTGATCCAAGGATCAACGAGAGCATCGCTATCTTTTTCAATTTCGATTCAATCCTTAGGAAAGCAGAGTAGTAGCGGAGAAACGTGCCATGACAACATTATGTGTACGGTCAACCGATAACGATAAACGCCGGGGCGATAATTTTGGGTTTCCTAAAGGTAAATCGTCCATGCAGTTTTGTGTGTGCGTAAACATCCGTTTCAATTTTAGAGGTAAACTTTTTTTCTTCCGATATCTAATTACAAAATCTACATAGGATCTTGATGGCAATTCCTTCCTCCAATCCAATAATCGTTGCACCTACCAATATGCCGTTTCGGTCGGATGAATCTCTTGATCTTGACGCGCTTGCTAGGAACGTCGACAAGTTCTCAAACACGGCATTGTCGGGTTTCGTGGTTGGCAGCTATGGTGGGGAAGAGTTTCACATGGGTGAACCTGAAAAGGTTTCGGCCATTAAGACCGTCGTAGAAGCTCATGCTGGCCGTAGGTTCGTAATCGCAGGTATCGACGCACTGTCACCAACTGAGGCTGTGCGGCTATCGAACTTGTATGCGGATGCTGGAGCTGACATGGTAAGGGTTCGAATTCCATCTGAACGCAAAGCCGTAAATACTGCACCCATCCAAGATTATTTCGAGCAGGTCACGGAAGGTAGTCCTGTTCCAGTCGTAATCATCCACCAGCCCAAAACTGCAATGAGTACTGACATTACTAAGGATGAACTCAAAGATTTAACGTCATTCGATAATGTATTTGCTTACATAATATCTCTCAACTACCGATATGAGTGCCGAATGGCCCAATTCGTAAATGAGAACGTAAAGCTGTGGACCTGCAATGGAACACTTCTGATGCCGGGTGGAATGATCGGTGCAGTTGGGGCTTGTTTGTTGTTCGGCAACTGGGGACCCCACATCGCTCGCGACATTATTCAGGCTTGTATTGATGGTCGTTACGCTGAAGCTCGTGAGATGCAGGAACGGATAAATAATGTCGATTCTATTGGTATGTCGTGGGGGGTTGGTGTTCAGAAAACTGGGCTGAATTTGATGGGCTACGAAGGAACTGTGCCACGGAAGCCTAATCTACCGCTCAGCGAATCACAGGTTTCCGAGATGAAGCAGGCCTTGATTGAGGCTCGTATTTTAACCGAAGATGGAACCCCGGCTCCACAGATATAGGTGTAAACTTTTCCTCGGATTTTTTTATGATCCTATCCTAGTATTTGGCTAAGGAATTTATGAAATTAACTAACCCTGAAATGATTCGCGCTGTAACCAGTAAATGGGACGGCGATCGAGATGCAAACGGTCGACCGTTGGTATCTGAAGACATTCTCGAACGCATGAAATTGGTAACAACTGAAGAGGCTTGGGGCACTTGCAAGCGCAACGAGTACCACTTTCAGTTCGCTGGAAACTGGATGAATCTTCACCCACATCGTGTAATTGTCGGACGGGCAGTGACTTGCCGATGGGTTCCACGTCGACCAGACATTCACGATTCAATCGATAAGCAGGGTGAGGAAAACGACCGTGTTGGATTCCAGAACTCGTGGGTTATCGATGAGCTGGAACAGAACGATCTGATCGTCGTTGATCTGTTTGGCAAGGTGCTCAATGGAACATTTGCGGGGGATAATTTGGCTACAGCCATCAAGTCGCGTTCAGGCACCGGTATGGTGATTGACGGTGGAATTCGTGACACTCAACGAATCATTGAGATGGACGATTTCAACGCATTTGTTCGCGGCGTAGACCCAAGTGCGATTCTTGATGTGAGCATGCCTGAGATAAACGGCATTACCCGCATTGGCGAAGCAACTTGCGTTCCCGGTGATGTCGTTCTCGGAACAAGCACGGGAGTGGTATTTATCCCGCCACACCTTGCTTTGGAAGTTGTCGAACGTTCCGAATTGATTCGACTAAAAGACGAATTCGGTCAACAACGCATTAGGGAAAGTGTTTATACACCTGGTGAGGTAGACCGGACGTTCTCTGAAGATATGAATAAAGATTTTGAAGAATGGAAAGCCAACCGCTTAAAGTAGTCGGTTTTTTTACTTAGTTCAATTTAGAAATAGGAAAATTAGTAATTTGGTAAATCAAAATACAAGTGCAGTGGATCAAGTAAAGACTTCTTCAAGTCCCTCTGACCTACGAATCACCGATATGCGAATCGCAGTTGTTGGGGGCGGTGGATGGCGATGGCCGATCATCAAGCTTGAGACGAACCAAGGCTTGGTTGGTGTTGGGGAAGTCAGAGATGGTGCATCAGCTCGTTACGCACTTATGCTCAAGAGCCGTCTTCTCGGCGAAAACCCGTGTGACATCGATCGACTGTTCCAAAAGATCAAACCCTTTGGCGGTCACGGTCGGCTCGGTGGTGGAGTTTGCGGAGTCGAGATGGCTCTTTGCGATCTCGCGGGTAAGGCTTTCGGTGTACCGGCATACATGTTCGCCGGTGGTAAATATGGCGATGACAAAATCAAGGTTTATGCCGACACGCCACTTAGGAAAGATCCAGAAGAGATGGGCAAGATGCTCCAGGGTCGTATGGATCGAGGATTCGAATTCCTGAAAATGGACATCGGAACGTGGATCGCTGAAGAGTTTGAAGGTGGAGTGATTAATAAGAAAATTTCTAAAGAGTCAAACACGTTGAAGCACCCGTTCACCGGTATTCAGGTTACCGATTATGGTATTTCCAAAATGCAGGAGTACGTTGGGGCTGTCCGTGACGTTATCGGTTACGAAATCCCTCTAGCATCTGACCACTTTGGCCATATGGGTGTTGAGAACGCAATTCGAATCGGTAAAGCTCTCGACCAGTTCACTCTTGCATGGTACGAAGACATGATTCCTTGGGAATTTGTTGACCAGTGGCAGGCTCTGAAGGCAGGTGTCGATACTCCTGTTTGCACGGGTGAAGACATCTACTGTTTAGATGGATTCAAGCCACTCGTGGATGCTCGGGCAATTTCAGTTGCTCATCCTGACCTTGCTACCTCAGGCGGAATTATCGAAACGAAGCGAATTGCTGACTACTGCCGAGATGCAGGTATAGGTGTAGCGCTTCACCAGGCTGGTTCGCCGGTCGTTGCGATGGCGAACGCACATTCTGCGATGGCTATGGAGAACTTCATTGCTTTGGAGATGCACTCGGTCGATAACCCTTGGTGGAACGATCTTGTTGATCTTGTAGGTCAAGAGGGTGATGTGATCAAGGACGGTTATGTCACTGTCACTGATGCTCCTGGACTAGGGCTTGAATTGAACGAAGAGGCAATCGCCGAAAACCTTGCAAAAGCAAGCGAACTAGGAGAATCAAAGCGTGCGGCGGTTTACCCTGTTGGTGCCTTTCTAGACACATCAGAGTGGGACGATCTCGATGCGCATGACCGTGTCTGGAGCTAATCACTGGTTCTGAACTGAAATTTTGACAGACCGTCGGAGATTTTCTTCGACGGTCTTTTTTGGTCTGACGCATAACTGGCAATCGACCGCTTCGAGAGCCAACTTCAACCCGACCCAGATTGGGTTGAAGTTGGGGCAGGACTATCTATCCGAATTTCGACCGACTACAGGTTATTGCCACCGGTCCAAGGGTGCTTTTCTAGCTCAGATTCGATCAAATCTGAGCCAAGACCTGGCCGGTTATGTACTTGAAGTTTCCCATTTTTGATCTCAAACGGATCAGTCATCAAGTCGTCGCGCCAAGGAGCGTCGTCGTTGATAAATTCCAAGGTCATGAAGTTAGGGATAACTGCGCATATGTTTGCAGAAACCAAAGTATTCATTGGAGAATGGCAGTTATGTGGCGCTATAGCAGTGTCGTATAGATGGGCCATATCGCAAATTTTCTTGCCCATGGTGATGCCATTCCATGCAAAGTCGGGCATAATCACGTCCTGAGCATGTGACTCGAAGAATGGTCGATACTCCTCGGGACCCATCAGGCTTTCACCGTGGCAAATCGTAGTTGTAGTCGACTCGCGAACAGTACGTAGTGAACCCGGATCCCACGTTTCAGTCTCAAGCCACATCATGTCGAACGGTTCCAGTGCTCTTGCGAGCTTGATGGCCCCACCTAACCGAAAGCTAAGAGCCGTGTCGATTGCAATTCCAATTTCTGGGCCAAGTGCTTCTCTGAATGTTCCGACCACACTTACTGCATTTTGAATCTGTTGATATGAGATTTGACCGCTATTTCCTACGCCATTTTTATTGGGGGGGATATCGGGTAAATCATCGACCGCAAGAATGTTGGTTTTAATTCCGGCGAATCCTTGGTCTAGCACTTCTTGACTGAGTTCACGAACATCATCCAACGTCGACAGTTTCGGTACATCGAGTTGTTCTGAGTATTTTCCTCTATCAGAACCACAGTGTGACCAATAGAGTTCGAGTTCGTCGCGCATTTTTCCACCGAGTAGCTGCCAAACGGGTGCGTCGAGTGCTTTGCCTCTGATATCCCATAGAGCTGAGTCGATGCCTGACATCGCTTTGTAGGCGATTCCCCCACGTTGGCGAACCATGAACGAAGCGTTGTCCCACCAAGCCGCCTCTGACGCCATAGGGTCTTTGCCGATCATGTTTTCGCCAAGCTGGTTCACTGTGGCTGCTACTGAATAAGCAGCTTGCCATTCGGTGCAATCTCCCCAGCCGACAATTCCTGAGTCAGTTTCGATTTTCACAAACGTCCACGGCCTGAAGACGCCGTCGACGATAAATGTTTTGACTCTGGTGATCTTCACTTAAGTCTCCTGAGGTCCATTTCGATCTGCTCATTTAAGTCATAATTAACAGGTGGAAAATCGTAATCAGCGTCAATCGCTGCACCTGACGGAAGTTCTGTGTATCGGTACATGCGAACGCCCTTAACCAGCCACCAGATCAGGAAGACGACAACGATTGAGACAACACCACCGATATAGAGCGTTTGATCGGCTCCGACTAAGTCCGACATAAAGCCGACTTCAGCCTGCCCAAGTCCATTGGCGCTCATCGCCGCCAGAGAATGAGCAGCTGAAGCACGTCCGCGCATATTGTCCGGGGTGGTCAATTGGACAATAGCCTGTCGGCTAGTCATTCCTACGGCATCGGTCGCACCAAGCAAAATGACTACAATCATTCCCGTCCATAAAACCGTGGTAGCACCGAAGAAGATCAATAGAACCCCGTAGAACAGTGTTGCCCAGAGTACGAGCATTCCTTTGGCTTTGTAGTCACGAGTGAACATCACGATCAAGCTGCCGACTAGCCCGCCGGCTGAATTGGCCCAGGTGAGGAGTGAAGTTGTACCTCTGCCGCCTTTGTATAGTTGGTCAGAGAATATCGGGAACAACTGCCTGTAAAAGCTGACAATAGTCACCCCCACGTCGAGCAGGTATAGACCTGGCAATATCGGATGAGATTTCACGTATTTGAGACCGTCAACTATATTTCTGAGGCGTGACTTGCCAGTGCTCGCACTCTCAGCTCGCCCATCAATGCCGATGAGTAGCGGGAGTACCACGCTGAACCCCGCAAACAATGCGATTACGGCAAATGAGATCGTCAAATCTGTGGTCCGGCTACTCAAGAAGAAGATCAGCGGAGTAACCATTGATCCGATCTGCATAGTTGCCGTATTTGTCGCAACTGCGTGCATCAAGTGTGAGCGCGGAACGACACGTGCTGTGAGGGCTGATCTGGCCGGCCCTCCCAAGACACTGGTAGATGCAAGTACTGCGGTAATCACGTAGATGTGCCAAATTTGAAGGGCACCAAACCCTTCAAGGACGGCCATCAACCCGACGAGCAAAAAACTTACCGCTTGAGTTGCTGCCATGAGTTTCTTACGGTCGACCTCATCAGCAAGTGCACCGCCGTAGAGATTGGCCGGGATACGCATCACCAGTTCTAGAATCCCGAGCCATGCCAGAACCCAGCCTGAATCTGTTTTCTCGTAAAGCCAAACCGCAGTCACTGTTATGCGAAGCGACATCGTCATCATTGCAGCGATGCTGCTGGCCCAAAGTATTCGGTAGTCTCTGAATTTCAGTGCAGACCAAGGTCGAATGGTTTGACGCCTCGGTGCTTGAGTATCGGGAACGGAATCAGAGTCGTTAGGTTTCAAGTACGGATGTGGCATACGTGGTGGATAACTTAGTTGCTTAGGTTTCTAGTAGCCGGCTAGTGAATTGCGAAATTTTAGCACCGCCCCAGCCGCTAAACGAGAGAAAGTTACTAATCGACTAAGTGGCGTTAGCTGCGATTAGCTCACGAACTTTTTGTGACAGACGTGAACTAGATATTGCCCCGATGACCATGTCATTGACTTGACCATCTTTTCCGATGAAGAACGTCGAAGGCATGTTTTTTACCTTCCAATGGGTAATTACGCTGCGATCAGACGTTTTGCCGGTCACGTAGGTGATGCCAAATTCATTAACTAATGATTGACCGGTTTTGTAGGTGCCGAGTCCGACATATGGCCCAACGTCTACTCCAATGAACAAAACTTTATCCCCGTATTCCCTCCATATTGCTTCTAGAACAGGCATTTCGGCTCGGCAGGGAGGGCAGTTGGCCGCCCAGAAGTTGAGAAGAATAGGGCGATCTTCATTTGCGACGATCTCGTCGAACGATATGGACTCTCCACCGACCTCATCAGCTCCCGTGTAGAAGTCCAGTACAAAATCACCTTCGCTGCCAGAGTGTTCCCCGGTTGAACAGGCTGTGACAAGGATCGATAGGGAAGCCAACGCCAGAATCAGAGTTAGGCGATTGATACTTGAGAGTTGCATATAGTTCCTGAGTAGTTGCAGTACATAATCGAATTTGAGGTGTGTGGGCACGCATATTTACCAATTCAATGTGCTCTTGCGCCATTCGGTGCGGTCCGAACATTGATTGTGATGGTAAATTGACTTTGTAGTCGCAATGTGAGTTTCAATTTCAAAGTGATTTTATGTTCCAAATAGTTCGTGGAGATATCAAATGGGTGAATTCGACGGAAAATCAGTAATCGTCACAGGCGGAGCGTTGGGTATCGGTGGGTCGGCATCTGAAGCATTCGCAAACGAGGGTGCCAAAGTAACGATCCTAGATTGGAATACCCAGGCTGGTGATGAAATCGTAAGTCGGATTACTTCTCGTGGAGGCACAGCGCAGTTTGTTCACGGCGATGCTGGTACGTCAGACGGATGTCGTGCGACTGTCGATGCAGCGGTCGAGGCATACGGTGGAGTGAATGTACTGTTCAACAATGTCGGTATTCAGCCGCCTGATTCATATGTTGACGCTGTAGACCTTCCTGAAGAAACTTGGGACAAGATCATCGCCGTCAACCTGAAAAGTCGATTTCTGATGGCGAAGTACTCGATTCCTCACATGCGTCTAGCGGGTGGGGGAGTGATTATTTCCTCAGCTAGCGTTCAGGGTCTCCAGTCGATGGGCGGAGTATCCGCATATGCGGCTTCTAAGGGTGGGGACCTATCGCTAATGCGGCAGATGGCACTAGATTTCGCTCCTGACAATATTCGGATTGTGTGTGTGAACCCGGGAGCTATCGACACGCCGATGGTTCGCAATGCTATTGCTGGAACTGGTGGTGATTTGGAAGATGAGTTGATTTCAACTGCTCAGGCGCATCCAATCGGAAGGATCGGTCAGGCGGATGATGTAGCGAATATGGTCTTATTTCTCGCCAGCGAAAAAGCTTCATTCGTCACCGGTTCGTACTTCAACGTCGATGGCGGACTTATGGCTATGGGCGCGTGGGCATCGACCGTTGGTTCAGCTGGTTCGGAGTAGACAGAGGTTTATGTGGCGCGGTAGGTTTGCCGTTTAGGGCGTTTGGGTTTCTTAGGCGAGAGCGACACTGCAAATTGACTAGCTTGATCGAGCCAGTTTAGAAGATCTTCATCTTCAGCGATGCGATCGCTGTTCAAGAGCACTTATTCCTTCATCAGCGGGAATTCCGACAAGAGTAGATCAACTCTTTCGATTAAACGTTGGCCTTTTTTTATCTATTCAGTATATTAGTGTTGTTTTTAGCATGTTTTACGAATAGAGCTAGCCCAATAGGCGATCAGAATGAATCTACGTTGTCACGTGAAATGGCCTCTAGATGTACGAAATCGAATTGTCAGGGTTGACCCTGTCACCGCGATGCCATGATTTGGAATACGGTCGGTTAGTAAATTCCGACTCCACGATGTCGATTCCGAGTCCTGGACCTTCTGGGATCGGGTAGTAACCGTCAACAGGTTCGACAATGTTGGTCACTGACGAGATTTCGAACGGCTTTAACGTTCTCGACTCTTGAACAAGGAAGTTCGAAGTGGCTACATCAAAATGGAGATTCGCAATACTAGCCAATGGCCCCATCGGGTTGTGGGGTGCTACTACTAAGTCGTGAGCCTCTGCCATGAACGCTATTTTTCGCATTTCGGTCAGACCACCAACGATGCAGACCTCGGGCTGGATAATGTCTACCCCACCTTCTCGGATCAGGTCCCACATCTCGAACTTCGTGTACAGGCATTCTCCGGTTGCGACAGCGCACGGCATCTTGTCGCGTAATTTTCCCATTTCGTAGCGGTTTTCCATCCTAATTGGCTCTTCCATGAACCAAGGATTGAATTCCATGAGGGCGTCTGTGAGTTCGAGAATTCTTATCGGCTCGTAAATCGCCGCGTGAGCGTCGAACCCAACGTCGATGTCATCGCCGACTGCCTGACGTACCGCCTTGAATCTCGTGTTCGAGTCGATCATCACGTCGTTCCATCGCATGTCTCGCCAATTTGGAGATAGTGGACTCGCTTTGAGTGCTGTGTATCCCTTGTCGACGAACTTGCGTGCGTCTTCGGCAAGTTCTTCGGGCGTGTTACCGTGAATATCCCAATAGGCTCGTATTTTGTCTCGAACCTTGCCACCCATCAGTTCATAAACGGGTTTATCTAGTGCCTTCCCTGTGATGTCCCAAAGTGAGACGTCGATCGCCGAGAGTGCTGCTAAACCGGAAGAACCAATAGGGAATCGGGCTCCCTGATAACAAAGTGCCCAGTTGCGTTCAATCTCGGTCGGATCCTGTCCAACAAGCTGCTCAGCGAAGTACTCGACCCACATGGTCGAGGCCATGTCAGGACCAACGTGGTAAACCTCACCCACGCCATGAATTCCGGCGTCGGTGTGTGTTCTGACGTAAACGAGATTTCCTATTGCTGGATCGGTGCCGATGAGTGTTTCTATTTTTGTGATTTTCATTTAAGACGCCTTTTAGAAATTGTGAAGTGAGATAGGAACTCGACGTGATTTATAAGAAACCGGGCGATCCGTCGCTGTAGGTTGCGAATCCTCTGTCCCAATGGGCAGATGGATTAGCGGCGATGGCATCGTGATTCAGCGTCATACCTAGACCCGGTTGAGTCGGTAATTCGAAATATCCTTTCTTAGGAACCCACGATTCGTTCACAAATTCAGATTTTTTCTTCTTATGATCGCCATGCCACTCGAGGATTGCGAAGTTGTTAATCGATGCAGCGTGATGCACACCAGCTGCTGTCGAAATTAGCCCGAGGGGATTGTGAGGGGCGACTGTCACATAGTGAGCCTCGGCGACCGCCGCAATTTTCTTGGCTTCGAGAAGTCCACCGCAGCACAGTAGATCAGGTTGAATAATGTCGACTGCGTCTGCATTCAAAAGTTCTGTAAATCGGTGAAGGCCATAGAGGTTCTCGCCTGTCGCTAGGGCAACTCGGAACTCTCGTCGTAGTGCAGCGCTCGATTCGATGAACTCTGCACGAGCAGGTTCTTCGATAAACATCAATCGGTACGGAGTAATTACTCGGGCGAGTTCAAGTGAGAGTGCTGTTTCACGAATGGCAACGTGAACATCTACTGCCAGATCCGGTCCATCGCCTATCGCATCTCTGATAGCCGCCATCCGTTCATCGGCTTCACGTAGAGCCTGTCGCCACGGAATTTCGCGCCAATTCGAGGGGAGCGGACTTGTTTTGAACGCCGAATAACCTTCCTCCATCAATTCAACAGCGTGTTGACCAACTGCCGACGGAGAATCACCGTAAATACCGTGATAGACACGTACTCGATCTCGGGTTTTACCGCCTAGTAGGCTGTAAACAGGAAGATTCACTGCCTTGCCTGCGATATCCCAAAGAGCGAGATCGATACCTGAAATGGCCGACCATGCAACTTGACCAAGAGGGAAACGTAATGTGTTCTTTGCGCGGCGGATCAACCATTCGATTCGTCCGGGATCTTGCCCCACAAACCACGGTTTCATCTCGCCGATCATCGCTATCACGCTTCGGTCAGGGCCGATCGAGTACGCCTCGCCGACACCGGTAATTCCCTCATCAGTATGAATCTCGAGAAATATGTTGTTTCTCTGCCCATCATTTGCATGGAATGTATCAATGTCAGTAATTTTCATTGTTTTTCTTTTGGTTGTGTGTATTTAAGGGGTGCTGGATAAGTTATTGGTTTGTTCATTGAGTCTGACGTATTTTGGCATATTAATTGCCAAGTTCAACTCTGCCTAATATTGATTCTGTAATATTCGTTCAAGGAGTTCATCCGTGTTTAACCCTTTCGATAAAATATCTCCCCGGCAGATTCGAATAGTAATTTCTGTAAGTTTTGTCTTTGTGGGACTTTGGCTTTTATTACAGCCTGCCGGCCAACCCGTTTCAGCTGAGGACATGTCCAGCCAGTCTGAAGTCGTGCTCATCAAGCTTGATGGGGCTATTAGTCGCGTCAGCGCAAGGTTTGTTGAAAGGGGTATGACTGTTGCACGTGGGAACAACGCGGAACTTATTGTATTGATGCTTGATACCCCTGGAGGCCTCTTGGATGCGACTAGAGATATAGTCGAGGAGTTTCTGGTATCAGATATACCCATTGTGGTCTATGTAGCCCCTGAAGGAGCTCAGGCAGCAAGTGCCGGTACTTTCATTGGTGCAGCGGCGCATGTACTGGCTCTTGCACCCGCCACCAATATTGGGGCTGCTTCGGTAGTTAGTATTGATGGAGAAGATTTGCCAGATACTTTGAATTTGAAGGTGACACAGGATGCTGCCGCGTTTATGCGTAGTATCGCAGAGGCAAGAGGCAGGAATGAGTCTGCCCTAGAAGAGACTGTCCTGTCCGCAAAGGCATATTCGGCTTCAGAGGCGGTTGATCTCAATATTGCTGATCTCATAGCAGAAGACTATTCGGACCTCCTTGCACAATTGGACGGGTACGAGATTGATTTGGGCGGTCGGACCGTTATGCTCGATCTCTCATC
>Ga0115002_10002213_pt1 | contig 25666 bp, 24 predicted proteins | sample ArcticOcean_MG_C_8_FD_89576 | JGI IMG/M metagenome (GOLD analysis project Ga0115002, IMG submission 89576) | Marine microbial communities from western Arctic Ocean - ArcticOcean_MG_CB11_86 | ecosystem: Environmental > Aquatic > Marine > Oceanic | place: Arctic Ocean: Canada Basin | collected... | reverse complement strand
GTGATTCCTACGACAATGCGCTGGCCGAGACCATCAACGGGCTGTACAAGACCGAGGTGATCCGACACCAAGGGCCATGGCGGAACCTTGAGGAGGTCGAGTTCGCAACGCTGGCTTGGGTTGACTGGTTCAACCATCGGCGACTTTTGGAACCGATAGGAAACGTACCACCGGCCGAGAAGGAAGCAGCGTATTATCGGCAACTAACGAGCCAGGCTCAGGCAGCTTGACTCAAACAAACGAGTCTCCGGAGAAACCAGTGCGGTTCAGTATGGCCCAAGCCGATCAAACAACTCGCCGAAGATGGACGTACCACTCCGACCAAAGCCAAGAATCAGAACAGGCGCTGGTCGAGTTTGGAAAGTCATGCACCGATGGTAGCCGATGCAGCATCTCTGAGCACATCATCTGTGTGGACTCGCTGCGCCCGATGCTCATGGACGATGTGGAACTGTGGCTGCCCGAAGAACGGTTCGACATTGAGGCGACTCACTTTCCAAACGACGGGATCGACTTTACCAAAGTCTGAACAAGCGGCCCGCCCCTTCCGCGAGCGGTATGCCGAGATCAACCATTGAGCCGACGCATAATGTTCTCGATCGGCACCACGGATGGCGTACATCATGGGGTCAATATCCACTCGATGAATAGAAGAACGGCACATTCGAAACTGGCAGCATGAAGACTGCGGCCGCAGGATGTTACTATCGGCCCCGGAAGAGCGTTGTCCCTGGTGGGGCGCCTGGTCTTCAAAACCAGTGAGCTGCTGTTCAAGTGGCTGGTGGGTTCGACTCCTACCTCTTCCGCCAACTATCTATACAAATCAATAGTTTGCAGACAAATACCGATTCTACCCACGAACCTACCCGTTAATAGAATCACACTGGGCTATTCCTAAAGCATTAACTTTCAACCTACCCCGCTAGCATTCTCGGCCCAGCCGCACCCACTGCCCCCTACCCCCACTTCACAGAAAGGGACTCCTACTACCTATGTATTACTAATCTGGACGAACGAATAGTAGGTATTCAAAAAATATTTTTCAAAATTCGGATTGCGCGCAAAGCAACGGTTGAACGAAAGCTTCATCGACGCACTCGCTGAAGACTTTGGGTCGTACGGCGAGAGCGCGATCGCGTCTTGTCGGGAACAGTGAACCGCACCGGTTTCTCCAGAGACTCGTTTGTTTGAGTCAAGCTGCCTGAGCCTGGCTCGTTAGTTGCCGATAATACGCCGCTTCCTTCTCGCCACGGCCATGGCCCCCCCGAAACCTGCAACAGCGCAGGCTCCACTACCCGCATGCCTCCCGGATTCGTCGCCCCGAGGTTGCGACGTACTGTTCAGGCGCGGCGACGTCGCGCGAGGCCTAGTAGGAAGATACCGGCACCAATGATGAGCATCGGCGCCAATTATTTCGACACTCCTTGACTGGCATGGGGCGTCTATAGTTCCCACGGACCGGAGGACCACGGTCACGCTTGTTGCGGAGTCGACACAGGCTTGCCCGACGCTTTTTTCAGGCACGGAGGCTGACCTGCTCGACGCGCTGATTGATGCGAAAAAAGAAGCTTTGTGACCGGTCTGAGCACGACGACATTCCAAAAAACCCGGACACCACCAGGCCGGTACGCAAAGACTCTCCTCAGGGCTGCACTATGGCGTCGATGCTGCCTCTAAAGTCGACGTCAACATCACACTGTAGTGAGTTGGCGACGAAACAAGTGTCGTGTGCGCGGTTTAACAACCGGGAAGCGACCTCTTCGTTCGCGTCGTCCGGGATCGAAAGCGTCGCTTCGATCAGCATGCCAGTGAATCGTCGACCGTGATCTTCGCGCTCGAGCAATCCCTCAACCGCAACCTCGAGTTGCCTGAAAGAGAAATCCTTAGCCTTCGTGATCATTTGAAAGGTGAGACTGAAACAGCTTGCGACCGAAGCAACTAGCAGGCTCTCCGGAGACCAATCCGCGTCGTCACCTCAGTGTTGTTGGTGTCGCAAGTGAGCGTCAGCTCGTATAGATGTGGTAATGGTTTCATTCGCGCGCTCGAAGTAGAGTCATTGGGTCGGGATCTCATTGGTTCGGTATGGGAACCCTCGGAGGACATCCGTGAACGCATGCAGGAACGCGGTGGATGCGCGTCCAACACGCATCCACCGAACCGGGTGCACACGTTGCACGCTGCCGCTCCACACCTTCTCCCCGGACTTGTTGTCGCGCATCTCAATCTCGATGGTCGCCATGAACCGCACATCCCCGCCAGGCGAGGTCGCACCCTGGAACTCGCCCACATACTTGTCAGCGGTGAGATCGGTGTACTCGAAATTCAGTGTCACGGCGAGATCACCCTCTCGTTCGACCGGTTGCATCCCGTAGGAGGCGAGCGCGACGTTGAAGTTGCTGACGACCACCGGACCGAGAAACGCGGGAATCTTCTCAGAGAGCACGTGAAAGGTAGTGTGATCCGGCGGTGGGCAACACTCGTCGACAGTCGTGCCTATGCCTGACCGGCTTGATGCACAGGCAGACAGTAAGGCGACAAGGGTCAAGGCCACTCCGACACAGTTGAATTGACGCAATCCTTCTCCTTTGCCTTTAGCAATTATCGAACCATGGCAAGTCTGCAGGTCCGACGCCGGGTCGGGCGATCTCCGTCAAGAAACAGGTAATCAGCGCAGATTTCATAAACACCGACTAGCGATAAAAGGATCTCGTTTCGCGCCCGAAGCACTCGGCACCTATCCGTGGCTGGCTCAATTAGCTAGACGAATGGCGTCAGCCGGTGGCCAAGGACCCAGGCTCAAGGAAGCGGATGACGCCGTTAGTGCCGTCTACCTCGACAATCTGGCCATCCTCAAACTGCGCCGTCACGTTCGGAATGCCGCTGACACACGGCTTGCCATATTCCCGTGCTACCAGCGCGCCGTGCTGCAAAGGACCACCGATTTCCAGTATCACGGCACTTGCATTGATAAATAGCGGTGTCCAGCCGGGGTCTGTCGTCACCGCGACCAACACCTCACCCGGCAGGAGTTCCTTCTCGAATGGGTCCGACATCACCTTGATGGCTCCTCGAGCGGAGCCCGGTGAAACGGCGCTGCCGACGAGCGCACCATCCTCGATGACAGGCTCCGGGCGCATGATGCGGCCGCGCGAGTCGATCGCCAATGGAAAGTGCCGCACGTGCGCCTTCAGCTTGCGCGAGAATGCGCCGCGCTCTAACGCCAGCGCCCGAACATCGACCTGATCATCACGCACCGCGCGATCGACATCGTCCATCGCCATGTCGAAAATTTGCTCGACCCGATCAAGGCGACCCGCCGACACGAATTCGCCTGCGCGATGCAGCAGCAGCGCACGAACTCGCCCGTAGCATTGCAGTATATGATGCTTGAAGTATTCACGCGCATCCGAGTACGCGAGGCAGGTTGCGTAAGCCTTTTCGAGGACGCGTGCCTTGCGCGGTGTGAGGATGGTCTTGAGTTCGAGAAATGCCGACTCGCGCTCGCGGATGCGCTGCTGGTGCATCTCGCGCGGGTTGAAACTGCCCCCCGCGACCGCGATGGACGCTAGCTGTTGCAACACCAGCGCGACGTCATCGCCATACTTCGGCAGTGATATCTCCATCTCCAAGGGTCCGCGAGCACCGTAGGTGTGAATGAACTCGTCCCAGAGTGCCAGGACCGCGTCTGGCATGCGACACTCAACAATGTCGCGCTCAAGCGAAGCCAGATCTTCGAACGCCGCCCGGGGTATCGCGTTGGCGAGATCAAAGAGCAAGATGCCCATCTGAACGACCATGTCTTTTTCGTAGCCACCGCACACCGCATCGGCCATAGCCACCTGCTGCCGTGAGCTCTTGTCCACGAGCCCCTTGATGCGCACGGTTTGCAAATAGACGTTGACGAACGCCGGATAGCTCGCGTTCATCGTTGCAGGCCCTGCCCTCGTTACGCTCTCGAACAAGCAGTCACTCAATGACTGGCCGAGGTCGATTGGTCCCCGCACCCAGGTGTCGAACGCGTCGAGGGCTGGCTGATAACCGGCGTCGAATTTCTCCCGGCTGAATGCCGGCCGCAGCAAGACGAAGAAAGCAGCACGCATGTTCCACAGGATTCGTGGCGCATGACGTACCAGGCTCCAAATGCGGGAAATCGGAGGAGGCCTTGCCGGGCGATAACGATCGAGATCAGGCGACATGAGCATCGCTGCCATCATTGGGTTCATCTCATCCGCCCGTGCGGCAATCATCGCGCCATTGCCGAAGAGATGCATCCACATGGAGATATCAAGGTAGAATCTACCTGTCTGCATGTGCATTCCGCCGAGGCGCAGATCGATTTCGAGCGCTTTCTCCTGGTCGATGCCCAGCATCCAGGCAACCATTCGTTTCACGAGGTGATTGAACACGTCGTCCGCCATAGGCGTTGTGGCAACACTCATCGTGACACCATCGGTGAGGTAGCCGTCCATGTAGAGCCGCCGCGGTTCACCGGGTAGAGTCACGAGCGACGGATGCAGCGGGATGTAAGCGGTAATCGGTCGCGCCTGCACGACCGCAAGATCATCGCCGGCAAAGGCCCACTCCACATCGACAGGTTCGCCGTACTCGGTCTCGATCGCTATCACAGTCTCCCCTATCCGCAGCGCCTGGTCATCGGTCAGGCTGGACTCGCTGGGACGGTGACCACCCTTGTCACCTGTCTGCTTATCCATGATCTCTCGCGTTACCTTGTCGATAACAAACGAATCCGGCGTGATGTCACCCGTAACCAAGGCTTCACCCAAAGCGAACGACGCGTTGATCAGGATTTCATCGTAGTCATTCGTGAGCGGATTCAGGGAAAAAGCGACGCCTGCACTGTCGCTCGGCACCATGTTCTGCACGACCACGGCAATCGACGGGATCAGGTCTTCAAATGCCATCTCGCGCTTGTAGAGCAGAACCCGCTCGTCAAGGCAAGACTCAAAACAGGTGCGAACCGCCGCTTGCAGTCCGTCAGCGGCAACGTTCAACACCGTCTCGTACAGACCCGCAAAGGATGATCCCGTCAGGTCCTCTTCCGGTGACGACGAGCGCACTGCGAACGTACCATCGCCGAGGTCTGTTCGGGCAAGCGCATCGATTTGCGCCTGGTCATACGCGAGGTTCCCAGCGAGGCTTTTGACGGCGTCGCACGCCTGAGCGATTTCCTGCCGCATCTGGGCGGAGACCACGCCGCGCCGTTTAACCAACTGCTCAACGGCATTCCACTGCTCACTTGCACAGAGTTCGGTGAGCCAGCTTGCGAAGAACTCTGTGGTCAGCACCACGCCACCGGGCACGTTGAAACCGGCGTTGTGCAGGCGAATCAGCGAGGCTGCCTTGCCACCGACTGTACTGATTCCGACATCTCGCCCTGAGGTTATCTCAACCAGCATCGTGTTCAATCCTTGTTGCCTCTCATGAAACTAAAGCAATGTGCGGCCGTGAGTTCTCTAGGCGACAGCGCGCTAATCCGGCACGGTGAAATGCTGCTAGTAGCGGATCTCAAATCCACCTTCGCGATCCAGTCCTGGTCGCCCTGAATCCGGGTGCCGGGCTTCTCGCTCTTCGACATGCAACTGATCAACCCGAGCGAATCTCGGCCCGCTCTTCGCCCACGTGAGCAGATGGTCGATCGAGACCGCAGGACCGCTCGCAAAGAACGCGACGCGCCCATCCGCCAGGTTCCGCACCCAGCCAGACAGCTCGAGTCGCGTCGCCTCGCGTTGCAGCGATGACCGATAAGCCACGCCCTGCACGCGCCCATGCACCCACCCATATACCGCCTTGTTTGTGTCAACCAACGCACCTTGACCTCGCACTTCGACCTTCGCTGCCGCCCTGGCCATAGGCGTCACCTACATCCTCAAGACGATCTCGAGGCTCCGCACACGCCCGAATTTTCCATCATATACCTGCGAACCCGGCCCCGACCCGCGAAGAAGCGCGCCATCTTCGGTTGTTCTCAGGAAATCGGCTGGGCAACGGCGCACGCGCCCGATGGCGAATCGCTCACACGTTTGTAAGCCAGTTTTGGCAGTTTTGGTGACAGACACGAATCTCGACGACCAGCACCGCCGTTCCGTCGCACAGGAACGATGGCGCATGGCCTACGCGCAAACTGTTCCCGGGCAAGTTTTCCGGACCGGTCGGGACCCGAGTGGACTCTCGGCATCGATAGCGGGCAACGACGGCCGTTAAGTCGCACTCCGCCGATGGCCGATCTCGCACGGGGTTTTGAGACGGTTTTGATGACAGCCGCGAAATTCGACGGCGGGGTGGGGCGGGGGCGCACAGGCGCTACAGCGAAAAACGCACACTGCTCTTCCGATTCGTCCAGGTATCGTCAAGCGGATTCGGCGACGCGACGAGGCGTCGATAGCGTTTACAAACTATTCTGGGGCGTACTTTAACTAAAGCAGAGCACCCTCAGTTCAATACTGCGCCTTTCCACCCCCGCCGGATTCGGATGAGCGAACGCGGCATGTGGGCACGCGTTGCCGATAACTCCTTCAGAGTCGAATGACTTGATGACAAGCACATCATCTGTCGTCATGTCCGGGTAGTAATACCATCGCTGATGCTCGGACTCGCAAACGCTAAAGGTCTCTATACCAATGTCGTGCCAGCTATAGTTCTCTGCACCATAGCCATAGATCACCGTCTCCCGCAGATCGTCCCGGCGTACCGTTCGCGCGTCGCACACCGCGAGAGGATGATCATCGACGGTCTGACTCAAGGGTCGCCAGAAGTTAAGCGAGTAGACACGGTTCGCGTTATCCGGAACGCACTCACCATGCAATGAAAGGTACCGATCCCAGGTCGTGTTGTCGGTATAGTCCATGTGCACACTGCCAATATAGCCACCGCCGCGATCAACGCCGGATTGCCGCTGAGAGCCATCCTTGCCACCACCAGAGAATTGCACGCCAGGCTCACGAATGATGTGATCATATGTGAATGTGGTGTGTGCGCCTGTGAAGTCTTTCGCTATCGCTTTGCACTCGTCATAGTAGGTTGCCATCACCCGATCGCAGTCGTAGAAGTCCGCGACGGCACTCGGGGCGCGAACCAGTTCAAAGCCGCTTGAATGCAACCCGAGGCCCTTGCTGTCACGAGCATTCAATACGGCAACCTCTGTCGCTTCTACCTGGGCCTCCCCGCCCGAGGGAGCACGCAGGTCAGCGCGGCGTACCGCGCCCCCTCTTTGAGAAGCAGGCAGAAAGCGCATCCGCGCCACGATGCTTTCATTCAAGAGGCTATCGTTGATGCGGCTTTCGTTCATGAGGCTATCGTTCATGAGGCTATCGTTCATGAGGCTATCGTTCATGAGCCCATCATCTGGGGGGACTGTCGTTCATGAGCGCTGCAGCAGATGGGGCAAATTGGCCCAACCGGCGTCATGTGTGGTGTAAAAACGGCTTTTCAACGCCACGTGGCGGAATAGCCACTTGTCCCCCGAATAGACCAACTGATCGTCATACTGTGCAGCGAGCCACACCGCCTGGTTCGATTCTCTCAACGTCGCTGTCTGCAAGAGATACCAGCGCCCGCGCGCACTCAATGAGTCCTCATCCACCTCGACGGCGGAGTTGGTGACATGATGAATCGCAAACGACATGACCGTCGGCATGTTGGCAAAGAATCGATGCATCGCGCCCTTGCCCTCGAAAACGCCCATCTCGCCACCATCCCATACTCCCTCTTCGGTAAAGAGATCACAAAGCGGGTCTGGCGGATAGCCAGCATCACACAGGTCGCAGTACCGGGCCTTCAGGATCCGTATCTGCTCCGCTGCTTCCACGCGTCGGAGTCGGGATTCAATGCTCATAGCTCTCTCACATCATGAATGGACGGGGTCGAAATGAGGGGTCGAATAGCGGGTCAAAAAAAAGGTCGAAATGGAGGATCGAAATGGAGGATCGAAATGGAGGGGTCGAATCTAACGCAGTGCTCAACTGCTAATCAAACCCCCGCATGAAGCGACCGCCAGCGAACAGCCACAGGCTCCGTTTATCACCATTGCGCACGACCACCCAGACGACATCGCCGCGAAGGCTCACGAGGCTCGCCTAAGAGTTCGCGCGCTTGCCAACCAGCAGTCCACCATCGACGGGCAAGAGGGCACCTGTGACATAGGATCCGGCCCGGCTTGCGAGGTATATGCACGCGGCACCAACATCCTCCGGTTTGCCAACGCGTCCAGCGACGGTCACGGCGCCCACCGCCGCCCGGCCTTCTGCGGTCTCAAGAAGAGGATCGAGCATACCGGGAAAAGGGCCGGGGGCGATCGCATTGAAGGTGATGTTGTGCCCCCCTTCCCGCCCGTGTTTGTTGCCAAGCAAACCAGCGAGTTGTCGAGTCAGGTGGATGAGTCCTGCCTTACTGGTGCCATACGCCCAGTCGTTGTCGCCGGCCACGCGCACGCCGTCGACTGACGCAATGTTGATGACCGACGCATGGCTGTCGGGGTTCGCGCCTGCTCTCAGCAACGGCAGACAGGCCTGGGTCAGCGCAAACGGTGCCCGCAGATTCACCGACGTCATCACATCCCACTCATCCATCGGAAACTCGCCGAACTTATGGATAAAGTTGCCAATAGCCGCGTTGTTGACCAGGACGTCGAGCTTGCCTTCCCGCTCACCAAGCGCCGCCGCAAGCGCCCCGATGTCGTCGTCGCTGCCAAGATCGGCGCGCAGCGCCAGGCACTCACCGGGGCCCTCGTCCGCAAGCTCAACTGCCGCGTCAGCAAGGTCACTTCTCGATGCGATGTACACCCGTGCGCCGCCTGCCACAAACGCACCCGCAATGCCGCGGCCGATGCCACCTGCCCCGCCCGTTACGCAAACGATCTTCCCCTCGACATCAAACAGCTTCTCAAAGTTCAAGCTGATTCTCCTTTTCGTAGCATCACATTACCCACCAACAACCGCCTTGCAGACAAGTCCGCTGCATCGCGGCGCCGTGGCGGCCTGAACATGGTCCTTGTTCGCAACATCAAACCACACGTTGTCCGGAAAGCCGCGACTGCGGATCTGGCGCTACGTCACCAGGCGTGAGGAAACCATGCTGATGGTTCTACAGTCCGAAAGACCATCCCTGGCTGGCAACCTGTATGGGCACGCGATGGCAAGACGATCTACTTCCGGCCTGAGGGTGACAAAGAGATATGGTTCGTGACGGTCCTCAAACCCCTTAATGCTGGGCCAATGACCCTATCGGAGCCGAAGCTGTTTATCGATCTGGACGACGATGTGCTGATGCACATAGATCGCAACTTTGATACAGCTCCGGATGGTCGCCTGTTGTTCGTCAAGCGGAAGAGGAAAGGCCAGACACCACACATCGTCTACGTGAAGAACTGGGTCGCCGAGATCGATCGACTCGTGCCACCTGTCTGGTAAGTCGATGGTCTTGCCCCGGGGCCGCAACGAGCGAGGCCACAACGAGCGGGTGACCCGCATTCGCATACGTGTCTGCAACCGGTCGAGTTGATTGGGAATGGCACCGGCGGTGCCGCCCGCTGCCGGCTGAGTTAAGTTGGTTCGCCATGCCACGAGCATTCACTCATCGACAGGCCAAACGGCAGTTACGTCTTTCTCAGCTACTCGTACCGAGACAACGCGGTGCTTGCGGGCTTGCAAGGTAGTCATCGCGCGCCCGTGAGACAGCTGATTCGAGAACATGCTTGAACCCGACGGGTGCGACCGTCTCGTCTCGTTCGCCCGGATTACCATCAAGCTCGCCCGATAGGCCTTCGCTGGTTTGAGCACGACACGTCCAACCAACTATGTCATCGTGCAGATCCAGCCTGACCTGACAAGTCTTGCTCATTCCCCTCTCGGCAGAATGACGAAGCTGCCGACAACCAACGTGTTCCATGCGGACGAAGCCAGCTTCGGACGCGTCAACGATCAGGACCTCCCATACATGTTTAGATCGACACGCCTTGCACAGCTGATACGCGGATTATTTCTGAGCCTTCGCGCGGTCACCTGCATTACTCTCACCGGTTGCGCGACAGAGCTTCCGCCCGCACGAATCCCCAACATGGAGAGCTTGCCGGACGGCCCGGTTGCGTCACTTTACTGGACACAGCCCCAGCGCATCGTTGGCCTTCGCAACTTCGACGTCATCTTCCCCTCACGAACCATCGATCCGGGCGACCAGTTCCTCCCGCTCGCGCAAGATGCGGGGGACTACTCGGACCTCACCTACCAGGTTGACGACAAAATATTTTCGCTGGAACAGTACCTGGACACCTACGACACTGGGGGCTTGCTAGTCGTTGATGGCGACAAGATCCGGCTGGAGCAATATCGACTCGGGCACTCGCAGACAAGTCGCTGGGTGTCCTATTCGATCGCCAAGTCGGTGACGTCGCTCCTGATCGGCGCGGCCATCCACGACGGCTACATTGGCAGTGTCGACGAACCCATCACCGCCTATCTGCCGCAGTTGAAGGGCAGCGCCTATGATCGCGCGTCGATCCGCAACGTTCTGCAGATGTCATCGGGGGTCGCGTGGAATGAGGACTACTCGGACGCCGATTCAGACGTCGCGCAGGCGGGATCGCTGAACGGCGTCGCACTCTTTAACTACCTGCGCGAGCTTCCCCGTGTTGCCGACCCCGGCACACGCTTCAACTACAACACCGCCGAAACCCACCTCGCCGGGCAACTGCTTCGTGCGGCGATCGGCAACAATGCGTCGAGTTATCTGAGCGCGAGAATCTGGCAACCCTTCATGGAGCATAAAGGCAGTTGGCTGCTCGACTCGGGCGTCGAAACAGGCGGCTGCTGCCTCAATGCGACCCTGCGCGACTACGCACGCATCGGACTCTTTGCCCTCAATGACGGCGTGCTGCCGGATGGCACGCGGGTCCTGCCCGAAGGCTGGATCGCGGCCTCGACAAGCCCGTCAGCGGCGTACCCCGGTTACGGCTATCTGTGGTGGCTAGGCGAGGACACGTTTTCCGCAGTCGGCATCTTTGGCCAGATCATCTGGATTGATCCCGCTAACGAGATCGTTATTGTCACCCAAAGTGCGTGGCCGACGCCGGTCGGCCGCGAGATGTCACAGCATCGCGGTGCATTGATCCAGGCGCTTGCAAAGCGGACGATCGAGAACCGCCGTTGACGGTTTATCCATCCCGCGTCTCGAACGGCCCGGATCGAGTCCGAGCAAGCGATCCGGATTACTGTTTTCGGGCGGCCTGAACCGGCGGTTCGCTCGGCACCGAATTGAGCATCACTTCGTCCGGCGCAGTCATGATCCGCTCGTAAATGCCGTCGGGATAGCCGGTCATGTGTGGGCCGGCGGTCTCCGCAAGCACAGGCTGCGGCACATTGCCGGCATCCGCGTGATAGGCGGGCGGGTTCTTGTACCGGTCCAGCTCATCGGCAGAGATACCCACCAGTTCCACCACTTCGGGGTCGATCCACACGTCATTGTCGATGGGCTCGCGCGAGAAGCTGAATTCCAATGACAGATTCTCGGGTCCCGCGAAGTAGATCGATTGGCACATGCCATGTTCGATTGGACCCATGACCGGCACACCCTTTGCTCGAAGCCGGTCACGCATCGCCAACAGTTCGTCGTGGTCACTCACTTTCAGGGCAAGATGCTGCAGGGTCCCGCCCGCGCTGTTTGAGCCAGGATTGCCGGCATGGGACTCGCCCAGAACCCGGGGGATGCTGCCAATATCCGGATTACACATGAACGCGATGGAGCTCTCATCGTTCAGGCGCAGGAAGCCGTGCCAGGTGTTTGGCACGCCGTGCATCCAGTACAGGGCCTGCAACTCCATGCCCAACCGGTCGGTGAAAAACTCGATTTGTTCTTTCATGTTAGCGGTGCTGATCGCAAGGTGGTGCAAGCCTTCAACCTTGTTCATCATCGTTCCCCTGTGAGCTTAAGTGTGAGCTTTTGTATGAGCTTTCGCGACAGCAGCCCAATGTCGCCGTGCCTCTTGACGCCTAAACAAGCACTCCCACGAAGACCGGCGAGCGCAGTTCCCTACTTCAGAATGCGGGCCTTCAGCTTCAGGGAGAATTTGTTGCCCGCCGCGTTTTCGACATGAATGTTGAAGGCATCGGGTGTCGGGTTCGAGTAACCCAGCGACTTCATGCCACCTCCCTCGCCCGTTGCCTCGAAATACACGTCGCGTTCACCAATCGATTTCAATACCATCGTCTGGGGTGCATCCGAACGCGGCGAGAAGCCTGGGTTCCACTGCTGGACTCGGAGCACCAGGCTGTCCGCTTCTTCTTCGATGACGATCAGTTCCACCATGCTCGTTTTGCCGCCACCGGTCATGCGCACCAACGAGGCGATCGAGCCGCCCTCGGGCTTGATCCAGTTCTCCTCCAGCGTGCCAGGGCCGGCGGGCCCCACCCAGTTGCCGGTCATCCACGCGAGCCGGTCAATCGATGCGTCGGGCCCCGCAACCGCCGAGAGGGGCAAAAAGCAGGCGAGGGCCAGCCACCGTCGAGCGCGCGCTTGCCAGGTGTTGGCAGGCCGGGTGTCACTCATCCGAGTCATCGCAAAAACACGCATACAAGATCCTTACTTTTTTCGATCGAGATTTCAAAACCGGAGCAGGTTCCGGCTAGTCGACTACCGCCTGCAACACCAGATGGCGCAGGTATTCCTGAACCGGATAGCGGCCCCCCGGCATGAACTGGGTCATGAAGACGCACATCAGGTCCTCTTCCGGGTCAACCCAAAAACGCGTGCCCGCAGCGCCACCCCAACCATAGTCGCCCTCCGACTGCATGTTCGGCGCTGCCGCCGGATCAATGCAGACCGAGCCAATGAGACAAAAGCCGACGCCGCGAAAGGCTGACTCGGCGAAGCCGCCGGCACCCATATCTTCCATGTCCTGATTATCTGGCAGGTGATTCATGGTCGCGTACTCGACGGTCTTGCGACCCAGCACGCGGGCGTCGTCGAGTTCACCAAAGTTTGCGAGCATCTGCCCGAACCGCATGTAGTCCGGTAAGGTCGAAACGAGTCCGCCACCGCCTGATTTAAATGGACGAGGCGTCAGGTATTCGCTGCTGGTCGCATCATCGAAGACGACGAGCGGGCCCTTAGGCCGCGCATAATTGGAAGCAAAGCGCCCGGCCTTGTCAGATGGAACTGTAAATCCGGTGTCCACCATGCCAAGCGGGTCAAACAGTGTCTGTTGCAGATACTGGTCAAATGGCATGCCACTCAACACCTCAATCAGCCTGCCCTGAACATCCGTGCCGTAGCTGTAGTTCCACGACGTGCCGGGATCGAATCGCAACGGCAGCTTTGCAAGTCCGGTGGCAAAGGCCTCGAGATCGTTGTCGGCACGGCCGAGCCGAAAGTGCTGATACATCTGATCAACCGCATGCGGCACACCTTCGAAGCCGTAGGTCAGGCCGGACGTGTGCGTCATGATGTGGCGCGGGGTAATCGAGCTTGCCGCGTGGCGCGTTACCGGGGCCGCGGCACTGCCGCCCGTGAATACACGCATGTCCGCAAATTCGGGAAGATACTTCTCCAGCGGGTCGTCAAGCTGAAAGAGGCCCTTCTCGAAGAGAGTGAGCAGCGCCACCGACGTGATGGGCTTCGACATTGAGTAGATGCGGTGAATCGTGTCGGGGGCCATCGGCGTGCCCACCTCGCGGTTGGCGTCACCACAGGCCTTGTAATAGACCATCTGGCCGCCGCGCATCAAGGCAAACGAACAACCGGCAAGTTTCTCTTTCGTGACGTAGCCATCAAGGTAGCCATCAATCAACGCCAGTCTCTCAGACGACAGGCCCACCGATTCAGGGGCAACGAGTTCAGGCAGTGATCCGGGGGTCCAGGACATGGTCAACCTGCAGTTTCAAAGGGGGACCCAAGCGTACCAACGTACCGGGGCATATGCGATGCCGCAACCGCAGGCCGTTACACCAGCTCGATACCCGATCTGCCAACGACCTCCCCAACGACAACCGCACTCGGACAGGGACCGGCGCGCAGAGCGGCAAGACACGCGTCAGCCGCTGACGCGGGCACGGCAGCAAGGAGGCCGCCCGCGGTTTGAGGATCGAACAAAATCTCGTCACGCGGGTGCGTCACACCGGCAACCGGGGTGCTGTCCCGGTTGCCAGCGTGCAACGAACTGACGACCCCCTTCCCGAGCAGACACTCGGCACCCGCGAGGAGCGGCAGACGCGCGCGCGCGACGCTGGCGCCATGGGCACTGCCGCCCAGCATCTCGCGCAAATGGCCCGCAAGACCGAAGCCGGTGACGTCGGTGCAGGCGTGAACGTCGAAATGCCGCAAAAGCGCTGCGGCTGGACCGTTGGGCTGCAACATCATATCGACAGCGCCTGCGATCCATTGACCTTCTGCCTCGTACCGCATGTCCGCTGCAAACAGCGTCCCGGTCCCGAGCGGCTTTGTGAGAATAAGCTGATCCCCGGGCTGAACGCCGCGTTTGCCGAGCAGGCGGTCTTCATCGACTTCACCGTTGACGGCGATGGACACGGCAAGTTCACCGCCCTCTGACGTGTGTCCGCCGACCAGCGCCACGTTCTCAACCTCAAGCGCGCGATTGATTCCAGCCATAACCAACTTCAGGACCGCAAGCATGATCCGGGGCTTGCCGTACGGGACGGTCACGGTGACGAGCGCCGACACGGGAGTTGCGCCCATGGCATGTATGTCACTAACGGCGTGATGGACGGCGATTTGCGCAAAGACATAGGGGTCATCGATGAACGCTCTGAAACCATCGACCGAATGCACAATCAGGCGTTCCCCCACGCGGACAACGGCGGCATCGTCGGGATCGTCGAGGCCCTTGACGATCTGCGGCAGCGCCACCGGCCGAACGTCCTTCAACGCCTCGCTCAGCAGACCGGCATCGAGCTTGGAACCACAACCGCCGCAACGCATCTGGTCATCGAACTCCGCCGCGAGCCCCACCTTCGGTTCTATGGCCATCGCGGGCAGCTCATTGTATTTCGCGATGAACCGGCGATCGATCCAGTCTTTCCAGCGCCAGACCCAGCCGCCCTGCAGCATGCGTTCGCCGCGCGATGCGACCGCGCCGCCATCGGCAGTGGCGATGATCGACAGAAAGTTAAGCTGGGGCCTAAACGCCACCGTTGGCTGCCCGAGCGCCGCGCGGCACAAATTGCGCACCAGCGGCTTGCCCTGCCGAACCGCAAACACGCCCGCTTTTGGCCGGGGCTGGCCAACCACATTGGCAATGTCACCGGAGGCGAAGACATCGGGGTGGGAAATCGACTGCAACGTCTCTGATACCCACACAAAACCATCATCACTGACTTTAAGCCCACTCCCGGCGAGCCACGGTTGCGACGCCGCCGAGGTCACCCAGAAAATCTCGTCAACGTCGGCGATGACGCCGTCGGCCGCGAGCAAGCGCTCGTCTTCGACCGAGGCAACCCGAAACTGCGGATGAAGGCCTACCCCCGCAGCGCCAAGCCGTTGGGCAAAGGCGCGCCGCACGGCGGCGTTGTTGGCCGGCAGGACCTCGTCGCTGTCAAAGAAGAGATCGTAGGTAAACGCATTCGGTTCGCCGCGCCGCTCGCACTCAAGCGCGAGTCGGGCAACGATGGATAAACACAGTTCAACACCACCGGCACCCGCGCCGACGAATCCGATGCGCCGGCCTCCGCGCTTTCCGCGGACCCCTTCGCCCCCTCCGCCTCCGACCTGCGGGCTGCCGAAAACGCGTGCAATGAACGCGTTGAATTGCGCCAGAAATCCATTGATTGGTTTGACAGGGATGACTCGCCCGGCAACGCCGGGGACCCCCATACTGGGTGTTATTCCAATATCAACGGACAGAATGTCATAGGGAACGTCCGGCCGATCCTGGCAGGTGACAACCTGTCCGACGGGATCGAGCGCCGTCGCCTGACTGCGAAAGAAGCGTGCACCCGCAAACCGGCAAAGCCGCACGAGATCAATGTGCATGTCCGCCTCCGCATAGTACCCAGCGATGACGCCCGGCAGCATGCCCGAGTATGCGGTCTCCACATCGGGGCTGATCAGGGTCACCTGCATCCCCGGCACAGGCTTCATACCCAAGCTTCTCAGAACCGCAACGTGGCTGTGCCCGCCCCCCAGCAGGACCAGATCCCGGGCTATCGGCTGATTTTGCATTGTCTTAATTCTGAGCGTTGCCGATCGGCACGGCACACCGTGGGTTCATGATGCGGGTTGCGCAACGAGGGCGCGCGTGTGGGCGCAGAGGAAAGTCGCAAGCCGGTCAATCGCCTGACGCCCTTCCGGGAGTTGAGCGGGTGCAAGCTGCCACACATGCGGCATCTTCGGCCACACATCCAGCATGACCTGGCAGCCGGCATCGCCAAGACGCGACGCCAGGCGCTCGGCGTCCGACAACAGGACCTCGGTACTGCCGACCTGAATCAGGGTCGTCGGCAATCCCGCAACATCAGCAAAGAGCGGTGAGGCGAGCGGCGCAGCAAGATCCCGCGCGCCGACGTAGAGGCTGGCAAATTGCCGAAGCACCTCTGGCGTCAACATTGCATCTGCCGAAGCATTGGTCTCGACGCTCGCGCCTGCGCAGGTGAGATCCGTCCAGGGCGAGAGCAGGATCGCGCAGACCGGGCGCGGCAGACCTACATTCTTCAAATTAACGAGCAGCGCCACCGCAAGTCCCCCGCCCGCCGAATCGCCGCCGACAGCAATCTGGCCCGGATCGTAACCTTCGTCTAACAGCCAGCGGTAGGCAGCCGTCGCGTCCTCGACCGCCGCCGGGAATGGATGCTCAGGCGCCAGTCGGTAATCGACCATCAGCACCCGCATGCGGGCGGCCTCAGTCAGCCGCCAGGCGAGAGCCCGATGGGACAGCGGTGAGCCGAATACATAGCCGCCACCATGCAGGTAAAGAAGGACGCGGTTTTGCTCGACACCCGAAGCGGTTACCCACTCCGCGGTCACACCGTTCGCGTCGACCGGAATCACGGTCACGGTATCCGGCGTCTTCGGCGCGGCGCCACTGTCCATTTGCTTTCGAAGGGACGCGATGTCGAGCTGACCGCTCAGCTTCTTCTTTACTGTCTGGCGTAGTATGAGGTCATAGAAGAAAGCGCGGATACTCATATCGGCTGGCGCCAGGCGTCGGAATAAGATCACCATTCTACCGAACCGGGCGCGCATCGTGCATCGTCCGCGAGGTCCAGGGGTTCACACGATCAACCACGACCCGGATTCTGATTCCCGGCAAAACGCCGGGGCGGCCCTGGCCAGTCAGTCGAGGTCTCATCGCGATCTCGCCTGGTCCTTGCAAAGCGCACCGCTCTGCACGGGCGACGCCCCACTCTGGCCCGACGATGACTGGTTCAGGACATTGCCAACACCACGACTTGACGAGTATCCGCACCCTCGTGATCCACACCACTTTCGGTTAGGTCAACATTTCGAGGCGTTGTACGGCGCCTGGCTCGGTCGCTGCGAAGACCGCAGGGCTCTCAAGGCCAATCTGCAGGTGCAGGCCGGAAAACGGACGCTCGGGGAGTTCGATCTCATCGTGGAGGATCGCGGCGCCGTCGAGCACTGGGAGCTGGCAGTCAAGTTCTATCTTGGCCACGGGCCGCTCGAACAGGCGAGCGCGTGGTATGGGCCCAACACCGCAGACCGGCTGGACATCAAGGTTGGCCGCATGCTGGAGCACCAATTGTTGCTTTCCAGCTACCCCGAGGCATCCGCGTTACTGCAACGACTGCACATCGACCTCGAACGCGTTCGCTGCATCATCAAGGGCCGACTCTTTTACCCCGCCGCGATCTATCGAACATCCCCCAGCGCGCCCCGCACGTTGCCACGACCCGCGTTCGTTAACCCAACGCACGAAGCCGGATGGTGGATGACCGTGGATGAATTCAGTCGCCTTGGTCCCGGTGCCATCTACGCGTACCTGCCAAAGTCCCTGTGGCTCGCGCCCCTGCTCGCCGGCGACGCGCCTTTGCTCAATCACGGGGACGTCTGCGCACTGCTCAGTGGCACGCGGGCCCAGCACACAATTCATTTTGCCATCGTTGACGACACTGGCATCGAGCAGTCCCGTGGCTTCATTGTGAACCAACAATGGCTTGACGCGGTTGGCGGTGCCGCCAACACCACAACCGACACACCCGCAAGGTGAAATTAAAATCCCATCAACAAACCGTAAGGAGATTCCAGATATGCCCATCAGACGGGTGGTGACCGGCCACGACACCACCGGCAAGGCGGTGTTCGTCTCAGACGAGCTCGTCGATGCAACTACAATCCCCATGTTGTCCGGATCGATGTATCACGAACTCTGGAGCGGCGATGAGACGCCGACGTACCCGGACGACGGTCAGCAGTCGCCAGCCGCGCGCTGGTTTCCACCCGTTGACGGGTTTCGGTTCGCGACCTTCCACGTGCCCGGGCAGAGCACGAAATTGCCGGAAGACTTCGACCGCGATGTCGCGGTTGCACAACTCGAAGAAACATTGCCGGGGATGGTCACCGATGCGCGGCACGAACCCGATGCGCCCGGCATGCATACATCCGATACAATCGACTTTGAGTATGTTCTGTCCGGCGAGGTCTGGCTTGAGCTGGACGATGGGGCAGAGGTCCACCTTCGACCCGGCGACACGGTCGTGCAGAACGGCACCCGCCACGCGTGGCGCAACAAGGGGGATGAACCCTGCCACATGGTGGTCGTTCTGCTTGGTGCCCACCGCGACTAGCTTGCGAACGGTGAACCCGCATCGGACTAGGCCAACCAACGGGCCTCAGATGACCCGGGCAGCGGCGTCCCCCGCTGCCAGATCGGAGGCGTCACCGGCAAGTTGAGCGCGGGTCGCAATTGCAGCAGTTTGCCGTACGGAGAGTCCTCTACGCCCATGTAACGCGCTTCTGCAAGCTGGGTCAGATCGGCCGCGTCCATGCCATCCGCACGTGCGTGGGGCTCGCCCATGCGCATGAACCACATGGCGCTCTGGGTCAACGACACCTTCACGTGGTACGAGCCGCCCGTCGCGGCCCGGGCGAGCAATCCGCGCAGCGCACCGTAGGCGCCCCAATAGGCCGTGCAATAATCGTTCATCGCCACCGCGATTCCGGGGCTCGGCTCCACCTCGTGGACCCGCGTGATACCGGTCGCCGCCATCGCATTGCCATCGTATCCCGGTCGACTCTCCCAGGGCCCCTTGTGGCCGTAGCAATTGACCGAAACGTAAACGATGCCCCCCGGCGTGGCCGCCAGATCATGGGGGCCGAAGCCGCGGCGCTTGAGACTGCCGGCCCGATAGGACTGCACGAACACGTCGGCGCGCTCCGCGAGCCCCCGCAAGGTCGCCTTGTCACCGGGCTCTTCAAGGTCAAGGAAGGTCATGCGCTTGCCGTGAGCCGTGTCTGCCTGACCGGGCACGAGATCCAACAGATTCGGGCTGTCAACGTGCAACACATCCGCGCCGAGCTCACCGAGGATGCGGCTGCACGTGGGACCGGCCAGTACGCGGGTCAGGTCAAGCACTCTGAAGTCATCGAGGGGTCGCTGTGCCGGGGCAAGGGCAGCCGGTGGGCCGTCCGCGATCTGCTCTATTTCAACGACCGGCACATCCAGCATGGTCCGGCCCTGTTCGGTCGTCAACCACGTCGCATAGTCACGAATGACGACAGCAGGGACACCCGCGTCCGACAACATCGTCTCCGCTGCATCTCCCGTCATGCCGGCGATTCGCGCCGAAACCGCATCGCGGGTCGGCTCGCAGGCGAGTGCCCGCAAAATCGCATCAACGTGGTGCGCAAAGCCTGGTTGCAGGTGCAGCGTCTGACCGTCACTGGTGCCGAACGGCCCAAAAATCGCAGGCATCCCGCCCATCCCCAGACCCAGTCGCGCCAACGCGAGTTCGCCGTCAACCTTGAGCAACCACATCGATAGCAGGGACAGCGCTGCATGGTTGGCATCCACCTTGAGCGCCTGGGATCTGCCGCCCCGCGACAGCGCGATCTCGTTAACCGCACTGCCAAGCATGACAAGCGCCGCGGACGCCCCGGTCGCGAGCTGCAGCGGTGACCGGAAAACCGGGTCATCTCCCTCCACCTGATAGTCGAAGTCGGGGGGTGTCAGGCCACCTTCACGAATCGCCGCGTCCACAACCTCTTTGTCCATAGATACATCTCGTCAGGCAAACATACAGACCCGGGCACTCAGCCGCGGGCATAGCGAAAACACACACGTCGCCGCGGACCGGCACCCGTCGCCCATCCTTCTCATCCAGCCACGCGTCAGGCGAGCGCCTTGTCAAAGAGCGCATGCAAACGGTTCCACGCGCGTTCCGCCTGAGCCTGATTGTAGACCGCCGAGTCCGGCGGGCACCAACCGTGCATTGCCCCGTCGTATACCTCGATCTCGGCGGCCAGCCGATTCTTGTCGTACGTTTTACGCAGCACATCCTTCGCTTTGGGGTCACGCTCATCATCGTTGGCAGCAATCGCAATGAGAAAGCTGGCCTTCATCTCTGGAATCAAGAGGTGCGGGCTGTCTGGCTTGTCCGTCACCAGTCCACCACCGTGGAACGACGCAGCCGCGCCAATGCGACGCGGCACAGCGGCCGCTGTGCGCATGACGATCGGCCCACCCATGCAATAGCCCATCGTGCCGATCTTGCGTTTGCGGTTCACGGCCTTCTGCTTGTCGATCCAGGTGACAAATGCCTTCGCGTCCGAGGTGTGGGTTGTGGCTGACAATTGCCGGGCAAACGGCAGGACCTTGTTACGTACCTCGGGTGTTCGAAAGCTGTCCCCGGGATTGACCACCGGCGCTTTCGATGAACGAAAATAGGGGTTGACCACCAACACCGCATAGCCGGACTCGGCGAGGCGCTTGCCCATCAACCTGAAGGCCGGGCGCAAACCAAGGATGTCCGGCCAGATCAGAACCCCGGCGTGACGCCCGGATGACGGGTGCACGAAATAGCAATCCGCCGGACCATCCGGTGTCGGTACCGTCACCTCGTGTTCATCGACAGCAACCGCATTAGCGGCCTGCGGCAGCACCGCCGAGAGCACCGCACCGGCCCCGAGGGTAGTGAACTTGCGCCGGCTAAGGCCGCTCGCATCCTTCTGCTGCAGATGGATCTCCGTTTCCTGCGCTGTGTCCTCGTCACACATACGTTCGCTCCTTCCTCGGATAGGCCCCGACCAGTCTGGGCTGGCAAGTGGGCTGAAATTGGACGCTTCAATCTGCGCTTCCCGGCAATTTAACCGGCAGTCAGCGCGATTGCACCTGTCACGGGTCACAGACGCAGCCCAGAGCTTAGTCGACCAGGCACAAACCCAACTCGCGTGACGTCAGGCGTCTCTGCGACGAGCTATCAAAACACAATCAGGGTTTACTGATCTGCAACTGCAAATCACGGAAGTTGTGCCGCTTCGCTGCTCGATAAGTGTCACGATCTGTGACCCGTGCGTGATACTCCTCTGCACGAGTCGGCAGGCTCACACCCACTGCGCGCGCCCACTCGATCGTTCCCGCCATCAGAATGTCGAGCTCAGAGAAGCAACTCCCCCACAAAAACTGATCCGATCCAATGCGCGGCGCGGCCGCATTCATCATCTTCTCGAAATACTCCACCGCACCGGACACCGCGAGCGGCGCTTCTCCATAAATCTGCGGCAGATCCCGGTGTCGACGCACGATGTAGAGTGAGGTCGCGTCAAGTTCCATCAGGATAAATGAAGCCCACTCGTCATAGACACCCTGGCCTTCAGCCGACTGCTGATATTGATCAAAGGGCAATGCAGCCGAGATCCGGCGCAGGTAGCGCATGATGGCAAGGCTCTCGGAGAGCACGAAATCGCCGTGAACGAGCGTTGGGATTTTTTGCTTGGGATTGAGCCGGATGTACTCATCCGTCAGCGTCTCGCCCGTCCGTGACTCGATGCGGCGGGTCTCATAGTCAAGCCCCAGTTCGTGCAGCAGCCAATGTACACGGAAGGTGCGTGTTGTACCGACACCCCACACTGTCAAGTCGTTGGTTGCCAGGTTGTGGTCGGTCATGTGTTCTGCTCCGGAAGCTCGACGGCAGTATAACGCAGCGGGCAGGTTGCCCCGAGGGGACGGACCCGCATGTTATGTTGCGATCCGCACGCTTATCCACCACTCGTCTAATCAGTCATCAAATCAGCCACAGAATCACACATCGACACACTTGACCTACTCGTCCCCAACGAGACATGAGCAAGCCAACTTAAGGCCAATCGTTACCATGCCAGACGCGACAGCAGACCCCTATACCGTCCGCCAGGGACAATCCCACCCGCCACCGACCAACTTCGCTGGCAGGCTGAAGTATCTGGGGCCGAGTCTGATCGTGACCGGCGCCGTCATCGGTTCTGGCGAACTTGTGCTGACGACCAGTCTCGGCGCCGCCGCCGGATGGTCACTTCTCTGGTGGCTGCTGTTGTCCTGCTGGTGCAAGTCCCTCGTGCAAGCCGAGATGGCCCGCTACACCATCATCTCGGGAGACACCTATCTGCGTGCAATCAATCGGCTGCCGGGTCGAATCTGGCATATTTCCTGGCCGATCTGGCTCGGACTCATCGCCTTTGTACCAGGAACCATGGGCCTTGGGGGCATCATCGGGGGCGGCGGCCAGTCTCTGTCGTTTCTTGCATCGCTGGCGGGCATAACAATCGATGGCGTTACGTGTACCGGCCTTATTGCGATTGCAACCTCGATCATCCTGTCCACCGGTTCGTACCGCTGGCTGGAGCGCGTCATGTTGCCCCTCGTCCTGACGTTCACCGTGACGACACTCGTCTGTTCGGTGGCTATGCAGTTCACGGAATATCAAACAACCCTACCGGACATCGTCACCGGTCTGACGCCGGACTTCGGCCTCTTTGTCGCCGTCGCCGCCCTCGCGCTCGCCGCCTACGGTTACACCGGGACAACGTCTGGTGATATCACCGCGTATACGTACTGGTGCATCGAGAAAGGGTACCCCAGCTTTGTCGGCAGCGACCGCAGCGGCCCCAATTGGGAAGCCCACGCGCGAGGCTGGATGAAGGTGTTGCACACGGATGTCTGGCTCGCCCTCATCATCGTGACCTGCGCGACCATTCCCTATTATGTGCTGGGCGCTGGCGTCCTCAACAAGATGGGCATCGTGCCCGAGGGCAATGACGCAACGATCGGTGCCCTGTCGAATATCTTCACGCAAACGCTCGGACCCTGGGCGGTCTGGCTGTTCTCGATCGGCGCATTCTTCATTCTTTTCTCGACGGTGCTGTCGGGTGTCGGCGCTAGCGGTCGGGCGATCCCCGATTACCTCATCGAGATGAAGTTCATGGATCGCAGCAATCTGCGACTGCGCATGCGCATCATTCGCTGGTACCTCGCCATACTGCCGCTAATCGCGTTTCTCATTTATCTCGCGTCGCCGAGTTTTGTCGTGCTGATCATGATCGGTGGCCTGACCTCAGCGCTCTTCCTGCCGATTCAAAGCGGCGCGACCTTGTGGCTGCAGGCGCGCAACATGGACCCGCGCATACGCCCCGGGCCCGCCATTCACTACGGCTTGTGGCTTGTCTTCCTGTTCGAAGCGCTGATGGCCTGCTTTGTCATCTGGTACGTCGTGCTCCCCCAGATCATGTGACGCGCACGACGCCACTCAATCATCGTTGAGCGAGACATCCTGAAACTGTAACTCGTGCAGATTGTGGTAAATGCCGCCAAGCGCCAGCAGTTCTTCGTGCGTACCCAGTTCCTTGACCTCACCGTGATGTAGGACGAGCACGCGATCCGCCTCGGCAATCGTCTGCAAGCGGTGGGCGATCAGGATCGACGTGCGGCCGACAATGAGCTTGTGCAATGCGTCCTGAATCAGCAACTCGGTCTCGGTGTCGATGCTGGCGGTCGCCTCGTCCAAAACCAGGATTTGTGGATCAGCAGCGAGGACGCGGGCGAATGCGAGCAACTGGCGCTGCCCCTGCGACAGATTCGAACCGCGCTCGGCGAGCACCGTGTCGTAGCCGCCGGGCAAGCGGTCGATGAAGGTATGCGCATTCACTGTGTGCGCGGCTTCAATGGCCTGCTCTCGTTTGATCTCGGGGTTGCCCAGCCGGATATTGTCGAGCACGGTTCCGGAGAAGATGTGGAAATCCTGCAGCACGACACCGATGCGCCGACGCACGTCCGATGAGTGCAGATCATTGAGATCCACGTCGTCGAGAAAGATCATCTCTCGCTCGAAGTCATACGACCGACCGAGCAGGCGGATAAGCGTACTCTTGCCCGATCCGGTCGGCCCGACAATCGCGAGCTTCTCACCCGGTGCAATCGTTAGATTGACCGCCTTCAGAATCGGCCTGCCTGGACGGTACGCGAAGTCCAGATTACGAAATTCGACTTTGCCGGATAAACGCGGGGGCAACTGCACGGGATTCGCCGGCTCATGAATCTGCTCGTCCCAGTCCAGTGCCTGGAAGATGCGCTCGCCACTCGCCATCGCCCGATAGAGCGCGTTCAACTGCTCTCCCAACATGACGACAGGGTTAAAGAGCATGCCCATGAACCGGGTGAACAGGATCATGCCACCGAGCGACATCTCGTTTTGCACGACCTCACCGCCGCCATACCAGATGATGGCGCCGAGACCGATGGACGTGAGCGACTCGTTAAATGCGCTGTAGAACGTCGCGAGGTTGATTGATCGATACTCGTAACGCCGATTGCGCTTGTTGATGCCGGTGTAGGCCGCCAGATTCTGCTCTTCGCGCTGGCTCAACTGCACCACCTGCATGCCCGACAGGTTCTCCTGCAGATTCTGGTTGAGTGATGACACGCTGTTGCGGACCAGTCGAAAAACCTCGCGCGTCGCTCGTCGAAAGAAGTAGGTGGACACCGCGACGACAGGAATCATCAACAGCAAGACGCCCGTCAGCTTCACGCTGGTCGACAGCATGATCGTGAGCGCAACAAGGAACGGAACGAACTCGCCGATCAGCCCGCCCATGCCGCGCAGCATCTCGTACAGCGACTCTACATCGTTGGTCACCCGCGTCATGATGCGACCAACTGCGACCTTGTCGTAGAAAGAGGACGGCCGGGTCTCAAGGTGTGAGAAGAGGTCCTGACGCAGATCCCTGAGGCCCTTGACGATGGCCCCGATCAGCATGATCCGGTGCAGGTGGCCGGTGATGGCGTAGCAGGTCATCAGCACAAAAAAGACCACGCCCGCCGACAACAGCGGCGACAAGCCCGACGCTGACTCAATCCAGCGCGTGACATCGATCATGCCGAGGTCTGGCATCATGGAATCAGCTTCACCGACGATAATGTAGTCGATCAGGACGCGGCTGATCACAATTTCCATGACAACCGCACAAAAGCTCGTCAGGAGCACGAGCGCACCGCTGACGATGAAACTGATGCGGTATGGAACGAGCCAGTGCATCAAACGCCCAAAGAGGTGCATGTTGAGAACGGCGCCGGTGAGTTCGGCGTCGAACATTGATGAGTCCTTACGGGATGCAGCCCCTGGGGGCAAAGCCGCAGGTTCGCTCATGCGGGGCTCGGTACCAGATTGCCACCATTGGCTGCGCCCGGCGCCTGCGCCCGCTCCAGCGCCGCGTAGATGCC
>Ga0115002_10002208_pt1 | contig 25702 bp, 25 predicted proteins | sample ArcticOcean_MG_C_8_FD_89576 | JGI IMG/M metagenome (GOLD analysis project Ga0115002, IMG submission 89576) | Marine microbial communities from western Arctic Ocean - ArcticOcean_MG_CB11_86 | ecosystem: Environmental > Aquatic > Marine > Oceanic | place: Arctic Ocean: Canada Basin | collected... | reverse complement strand
CCGCAGCAAATCCTCGTCGATTTCGTCGCGTCGCGAGGCGAGGGCGATCGCGTACGCCGCGGTGTTCGTCGAGTGCGCATAGAGCCGTTCGTTGCCGGCGGCGAAGCGAGTCATGTGCGGCACGATCTGTTGGTCCTCAGCGATCCGATGGACCGCTGCATCGGAGGCGCCGCGCACGCGCTGTCATCGAGCGATTGGAACGCGTCCGGCAGCGAGGTCTGGACCGTGTCACGAAGGATGGTGCCGATCACCTCGACCGAGGGCGTTCCCCGATACGGGGCACCGAGGCGAGGCCGAACACTGGGCCCCGGCGCGAGTTGCGCCCCTCGGAGATCTCCCGTGATTCGAGTGACCCGGCTGAATGGCATGCAGTTCTACGTGAACGCGGAGTTCATTCAGAGCGTCGAAAGCACGCCAGACACCCACGTGGTGCTGCTCACCACTCCTATGTGGTGCGAGAGCGCGACAACGAGATCGTCGAGCACATCGCCGAATACCGACGTGGCGTCGGCAGCGCCGGTCGTCCTCCATTGCAGCTCCTCGTCAACGATGACGAAGCAGAAGGCTGGCGGGGTCGCGCGTGGGTATCTCCACCATCATCGGCATCGCGGTCGCGGGGATCGGCATCTTCGGTGGATTCATGATCGAGGGCGGCGCCATCATGTCGCTGTTCAACATCCCCGGATCCATGATTGTGGTTGTCGGCACGCTCGGTGCGACGATGACCGCCTTTCCGCTCAGCTCTGAGAATTACATCCGGCGTCATCTGCCTGCGCTGCTTGTCGCCGTCATCGTTCGCGCGGTCGATCACGACGGCAGTCACGCCAATGACCGCCACCAGCGCCACCAGCGCCACCAGCGCCACGACGCCGGCAAGCAGCGCAGGCAGATGACGCCGGATCGCCGCGGTAACGACGCTGACTCGAGGGCGTTCGGGTTCCTCGGCGGAATCCTCTCGGGGTGAGCGTCGAAGAGGACGACGGTTCACTGGTCGTGCGTTCCGCGCTCCCCGACAGTACCGCTGTCGAGGCCGGCATCGAGGTGGGCGACGAGATCCGCGAGGTCGCCGGTGACCGTGTGCGCAGTTTCGAGGAGCTGCGCGTTTCCCTCGAGGCGATCGACTCCGACACTGAGTACGAGATTGAGGTCGTGCGAGACGGTGACGAACGCACGCTGACGGCGCGGCGCGGCGAGGGCTTCGGCGGCGATTTGACTGCGTTACTTCAGCGCTTCGCTGACGGTGGTCTGGACCTCGAGAACTTCGATCTGGAGAACTTCGACGGCTTCGACCTGCGCGACTTCCTCGATGGCCTGGATGGAGAGGAGTTCGACTTCGAACGCTTCGCTGAGGGCTTTGACCTCGATGGCTTCGATTTTGAACGGTTCATGGAGGAATTCGACGACGGCGATTTCGACTTGGAACGGACCCTCGACGACTTTCGTTTCGACCTGCAAACAGATCGGTTCGGCCCCACGCCCGGAGACGGCTCGTTGGTGATTCCTCGGTTCACGGGCCCGCTCGGCGTGATCGTCGCTGCTGTCGCGTCCGGGTCGATTGCGGAGATTGCTGGTTTCCAGCCTGGCGATGTGATCCTTGGCCTCGGCGGCGATCGGATTCGGACGGCCGATCAGCTCCGGGCCGCCTGGGATGCGTCATCGTCGCCCGGTAGCGCGGGGCCCGTGCTCGTCGAGATCGAGCGTGGCGGGCATCCGCGCGTGCTCGTCGTGTTTCCCGTCGCGGTTCCCGCACGGCGAAACCCGATGCTGCCGCTTCCAACGGCAACCCCGTACCTGCGCGCGCAGGAGTTTCAGTAGCAACTTCAGGAGTTACGCGAGTTCCTTCAGTCGGACCGCTTCCTCGGCCAGCCAGGGAAGCGGACGCCGCACCGATGGCCGCCCTCGGCGCCCTCGACGTCTTCCGAGGGTCGGTCGAGGCGCTGAGTGATACGTCGATCACCCTCGGTGGATCGCGCGGGCTGATCTCATTCGACCTCATTGAGGACACGGAAATGGTTGGGAGCGAGCCTCGGATCGGTGGAATCGGCACGGTCGCCTCGAACGGCGAACTGGACGCGGTGCTGGTGCTGATGACGAGTTAGGAGAGAGCGTCCTCGGCCTTATCCCAGTGCAGTAGCCAGTACTCGTAGGCGTCCTGCAGCGCGAGCCACGAGGCCTCGACGACATCCGTCGAGGCGCCGACCGTCCGCCAGAGGTGGAAGCGGTCGCTGGATTCGATCAGTACGCGCACTGCGGCATCCGCGCCCGCACCCGAGTCGATGATTCGCACCTTGTAGTCGACGAGGTGAACGTGCGCGATCTCCGGATAGACCTCGGTCAGTGCCTTGCGCACGGCGGCGTCAAGTGCTGACACCGGCCCGTTGCCGTCGGCCACGACGTGCGCCTGATGCTCGCCGATGCTGAGCTTCACCGTCGCCTCGGTCTGCATCTCGACGCGGGCGTTGCCGTTCGCGACGTTGCGCCGGCGCTGGACGATCAGGAAATCCTCGAGGTTGAACGGCTGTTGGTAGCCGTCTTCGAGACGCCGAACGAGCAGCTCGAATGACGCCTCGGCGGACTCGAACTGGTAGCCGCGGGCCTCCTGCTCCTTCACCTCGGTCAGGGCGCGCGTGGCCTCGGCGTCGGTCAACTCGACGGCGACGCCCTGCTCGCGCAGCTTTTCGAGGACGTTGCGACGGCCGGAGAGTTCGGAGACGAGGACGCGCTCCTGGTTGCCGACCGCATTCGGGTCGACGTGGGTGTACGAGCCGGGGCTCTTCGTGATCGCCGCGACGTGCAGTCCGGCCTTGTGCGCGAACGCACCGGACCCGACGTATGGCTGTTGCGGGTCGAGGTTGAGGTTGGCGAGTTCGGTCGCGAATAGCGCGGTCTCGGTCAGACGACCGAGCTGCTCGTCGGTCACGACATCGAGGCCGAGCTTTAGCTTGAGGTTCGGGATCACCGACATCATGCTGGCGTTGCCGGTGCGCTCGCCCCAGCCGTTCACACATGCCTGCACCTGACTCGCGCCCGCCTGCACGCCGATCAGCGTGTTGGCGACCGCCATGTCGGTGTCGTTGTGGCAGTGGATGCCGACGGCGCAATCAACCGCCGCTCGCGCGGCCTCGACGCCCACGCGAATTTCGTCCGGTGTCGCGCCACCGTTTGTGTCGCAGAGTGTCACTGTCGAGGCTCCAGCGCCCTCCGCGGCCCGGAGCGTGGCGATCGAGTACGCAGGGTCGGCGCGGTAGCCGTCGAAGAAGTGCTCGGCGTCGTAGACCACCTCGCGTCCCTGTGACTTCAGGTACTCGACCGAGTCCGCGATCATCGAGAGGTTCTCCTCTTCGGTGGTCTGGAGGACGTCGATCACCTGCTTCTGTGAGGACTTGCCGACGAGGGTGATCACCTCGGTGCCTGCGTCCAGCACGGCGCGCAGCGCCTCGTCGGTTGTGGCTGTGCCACCAGCGCGGCGGGTGGAACCGAAGGCAACGAGCTTCGCGTGCTTCAGTTCTACCTCGGCGGCGCGCTTGAAGAACTCTGCGTCCTTCGGGTTGGAGCCGGGGTAGCCGCCCTCGATGTAGTGGACGCCGAGATCGTCAATCTTTTCGAGCAGGCTCAGCTTGTCCTGAAGCGACAGCGATAGCCCCTCCATACCGAGGCCGTCGCGCAGGGTGGTGTCATAGAGGCGGATCGCCGAAGCGTCGGGGAGGGTTATGAGGAGTGTCGTTTCGGTACGCTGACGGCGCTGGGTAGCTGCCGCGGCTAACGGTGGTCGGGGAGAGTCAGCTCAGAATGAGCGAGGCCGTCGGCCCGTAGGACCGATCGGCGCGCACCACCTCGACTGTCATCTTGCTCTTCGTCACCATGGAGTCAGTCTAGACTGGCGCTCCGCACAGTAGCAATAACGGAACCCCCGAGGTGCCGTTCCGGCCCTGATCGCCGGAGACAGAGCGAGGCCTGCCTGGTGACTGACTGGCTGTCTCAGCTCCCCCCTGATAGACCGACGTCGCGCATCCTGCTGATCGATGAACAGCGGCGCGTGCTGCTCTTCCGCGCCAACAACGACGACAACCCCGACGAGTACTTCTGGTTCACGCCAGGCGGAGGCGTCGAGCCCGGCGAGACGTTCGAGGAGGGCGCGCGCCGCGAGCTCTGGGAGGAGACAGGCCTCCGCATCGATTCGATCGACCCTTGGGTCTGGCGCCGCGATCGCGACTTTCGAGGCATCCGCTTTCGGGAGCGCTACTTCGTCGTCTACACCGAGTCCTTCGAGCCGGTCCCCGCCGAACCCGACGCTGAGTGGGAGCATTACATGCTGAAGGACGGCTGGTTTCGCTGGTGGTCGCACGAGGAGCTCGCCGCGCACCGTGGTCCGGACCAGGTGCTGCCGTCCGACCTGACGAGGTTGCTGCCGCCGATCCTCGACGGGCGTCTCCCTGAGCCGCCGCTTGAGCTGTCGAGGTGACGCACGCCGGCACCGAAGCCGATCCAATCCCGAGGCCGGGCGCGCGCGTGCTGCTCCTTGACGCAGCCGACCGGCTGCTGTTGTTCCGCACGGCACCCGACCCGAGCAAGCCCGACGAGGACATCATCTGGATGACACCGGGCGGCGGCTCGGACCCCGGCGAGACGCCCGAGGAGACCGCGCGTCGTGAGTTGCTCGAGGAGACGGGTTTCTCGCCTGACCTCGGTCCGTGCGTCTGGGAGCGTGACTGGGTCTGGTACTACGGTGCGCACAACCTCTGGTACGACACCCGCGAGTACTTCTACCCGGGTCGCGTCGACGGCGTGACTCCGGAGCTACATCCGTATGTGGATGACGAGATGGTGTCGTTGCTGGAGCACCGCTGGCTCAGCGTCGATGAGATTGCGAACTGCGATGAGATGGTGTCGCCGCTGTGCGTTGCTGAGTTGCTACTGCCGATCATCGCAGGCGACTATCCGGCCCCGCCGATTCAGACCGGCCAGTAGCAGCCGTCAGCTGAGGGTTTTGACCACGATCGGCGCGCAGAGGGCGGACTGGCCGAGCAGCGGCCCCTCGACGCTCATCACGCGACCGGTCAGCTAGGCGTCGAGCTGCTCGAGGACCGCGTCCGCCATCGCCTTCGTGTCGAGGGTGGCTTCGCCCGGCGCGGCCAGGTCGGCGGTGCGCAGGCCCGACTCGACGACCGCCTGGACGGCGGCCTCGACGGCTTGCGCCTCCTCCTCAAGACCGCACGAGTGCCGCAGCAGCATCGCCGTGCAGAGGATCATCGCGAGTGGGTTGGAGATGCCCTGGCCGGTGATGTCCGGCGCCGATCCGTGGATCGGCTCGTACATCCCGAGCGCCGTACCTTCCTCGGCGGGTGTGCTGAGCGAGGCCGAGGCCAGCATCCCCATCGAGCCGATCAGCATCGAGGCTTCGTCGGTCACGATATCGCCGAACATGTTGCTTGCGATCACTACGTCGTAGCTTCTCGGGCTGCGAATTAGGTGCATCGTCATCGCGTCGACCAGCACGTCCTCATACTCCACGTCGGGGAAGTCGGCACGCACCTCGTGCACCACTTCACGCCACAGGCGCGACGACTCGAGCACGTTTGCCTTGTCGACGCTGGTCAGCTTGTTGCGCCGCTCGCGCGCGAGCTGGAACCCGAGGCGCGCCACCCGCTCCACCTGGTCTTCGCGGTAGTAAATCGTGTCCACGGCGGCACGGAGGCCGTTGTCCGTGCGGCGCTCCTTCGGTTCGCCGAAGTAGGCGCCGCTGACGAGCTCGCGGATCACGAGCAGGTCGGTTCCCTCGAGCACCTCGCGCTTGATCGTCGAGGCGTCCAGTAGCGCCGGGTTCGCGGTCACCGGCCGCAGGTTCGCCCACAGATCGAGCTCCGACCGCAACGCCAGCAGCCCCTGCTCCGGTCGCACCTTTGCCGTGGGGTCGTCCCACTTCGGCCCGCCCACCGCGCCGAACAACACGGCGTCCGAGGCCTTCGCCGCCTCGATCGTCTCGGGCCGGATCGCCACGCCGTGCGCATCGATACAAGCACCGCCGACGACGTCCTCGGTCATCCGGAATACATGCTCGAAGCGCTGGCCCACGTTCTCGAGGACGCGCACGCCCTCGGTGGTCACTTCTGGCCCGATACCGTCACCGGGCAGGACGAGGATGTCGTGGGTCGCCATGGGGAGGTCCTTTCAGGACGCCTCGAAAGCTGGTGCGGGCGCGAGTCTAGCGGGAGGTCGGGTTGTATTCAGCCGCGAGGTACGCACTGGGCTACGGCATGGCGGATGCGATGGGCGGGAAGTCCCAAATCTACGGGCAGCCTGTCACGGGCGGGTAGCCAGCCGTGGGCGTCCCTTGAGCAATCGCCACGACGTTTTCCGGCCAATCAGGTATCCCGATAGCTTTCGCTCTGGTTCCGGTCTTCGGCCAATCGATCGGTCGCGGACATGTCCTGAGTGGCAGCTGACGAATCAACTTGAGCCGACGCCGGTTTTGGGAAGGGTGCGGATGGCTGACACTGGCCTATTTCTGCGGGTTCACGTGATCTCAAATCGGGCGTCCGCGATGACTCGCCAGTTCCGTGCGTCTCGTGATCTCGTGTTTCGCGCGATGTCCGAACCAGAGCACCTTGAGCACTGGTGGGGTCCGTATGGTCGCCGCGCGACGGTGCAGGAGCTCGACTTTCGTATCGGCAGCGAATGGCGTTTGTGACGGTCTGCGACGACGGTCGCGAACACACGCAAACGGGTGTTCGCGAGATCACCCATCCCGCGCGGGTCGTCTAGACGTTCACCTACGACGTCGGAGTCTTTGCGTCCGCTCAGTCGATCGAGACGCTCACATTCGAGGACTTTGGCAATATCACGACGATGATGCTGGTCGCTCGCTATCCGTCCCCGGAGCTTATGGACATGATGTTCGAATAGGGCCTAGAGAAGGGTGCGGCGGAGAGCTACGACCGGCTTGAGGCGTACCTCGAGACTCTGGTGTAGCTCACCGGCCGCCTCGTCCGGAGGCGGCCGCCCGGGCGGCAATCCGTTGCACGCCCGCACGCCGCTCGGCGCCGTCTCGGATGTGCTCGCCGTACTCCACCTGGAAGATTGGCACTACATCGATGTAGAAGCGTGCCCTCTCGAGGGCGCCCGAGTCGGCGTCCCCGTAGTGCGCCAACACCCGTTCGAGGAATGCCCACGAGAACTCGTTGAGGATGCCGGCGAAGTCCAGCGCGGGGTCGGCGAGCATGGCGTCGCCGAAGTCGATCACACCTCGAAGGTTGGAGTCGTGGTCGAGTAGTAGGTGCGGTCCGGCGATGTCGCCGTGTGTGAGTACGCGCGGAGCGTTCGAGGTGCCATCCGCGGCCACGAACTCTTCGGCGCGACGCTCCAGCCATGCGCGGCTGGCCGGACCGAGGTGTAGGAGCGTGCTGGCGATCAGGCCCTCGTAGCGGTCGGGCCAGAGGTCGAGCTCGCGGACGCCGTGGCGCCGGGCGACCGTCCGAGGGATCGCGTGCAACTCGCGGAGGAACGCGGCGATCTGGGTAGCAAGGCGCTCTCGCTTCGCGCCTCGGATGGTGTGCGTCGAGGGGGTTGTGCCCTCGACGTAGCGGTGAACGGCGGCGACGAAGCCGCCGTCGGCGTCACGCACGACCGAGGCGTCGCGTGGGGTCTCTGCCGCGGTGATGCGGGCCTCGAGGATGGGGAGCAGCCGCGCTTCGCGTTCGAGGTCGGGGATCGCCCAGTCGGCGTTGGGCCTCGGAAGGCGGACGGACCAGTCGCCGGTCGGGTCCGCGACGCGGAAGGCGGCCGCGCCGTAGCCCTCGCCGACCGCGCACGCGCGGTTGGCGAGGGCTACGGGCAGCGCCGACGCGAGGGCGGCTCGTCCCGAGGCGGGAAGCGAGGACCAGAGCGTCATGGTCGTTGCTCCGCTCGATCGCCGCTGGAAACGGCGGGGGGCGGTCAGCCCATCTTTGTGGCGGACTCGAGCGCCGGGCTAGTGTCCGGCTTGAGCCCGTCGCGCGTCGCTTCGAAAGTCGTGATGTCTTCTTCGTTCTCGAGCGTGAGGCCGATGTCGTCGAGGCCGTTCAGCAGGCGGTGCTTGACGAACGGGTCGACCTCGAACTCTCGCACCCAGTCGGAGCCGACGCTGACCGTCTGGGACTGGAGGTCGATGTTGATTTCGCTGCTGGGGAGCTCTTCCGCGCGCGACATCAGGTAGTCGACATCTTCCTGCGGGAGCTGGATGGTGAGCAGGCCGACCTTCGAGGAGTTGTTGCGGAAAATGTCGCCGAACGAGGGCGCGATCACGGCCTCGATACCCATGTCATCGAGTGCCCAGACCGCGTGCTCGCGGCTGGAGCCGCAGCCGAAGTTCTGCTGCGCGAGCATGATCGGCGCGCCCGCGTAGGCCGGCTGGTTCGTGACGAAGTCGGCGTCTTTGCGCCAGTCGAAGAACGCGAACTCACCGTAGCCGGTGCGCTCGATCCGTTTCAGGAATTGCTTCGGGATGATCTGATCGGTGTCGACGTCCGCGCGGTTGAGCGGGAACGCGTTGCCGGAGACCTGCTTGACTACCTTCATGCGTTGAACTCCCGGATGTCGACGAAGTGACCGGCGACCGCGGCGGCGGCTGCCATCTGCGGGCTCACGAGGTGCGTGCGTCCACCCGCGCCCTGCCGGCCTTCGAAGTTGCGATTGCTGGTGGAGGCGCAACGTTCGCCCGGCAGCAGGATGTCCGGGTTCATGCCCAGGCACATCGAGCATCCCGGGTCGCGCCACTCGAAGCCTGCGTTCTTGAAAATGACGTCGAGGCCCTCTTCTTCCGCCTGCTGCTTCACGAGGCCCGAGCCGGGGACCACCATCGCACCAACACCGTCTGCGACCTTCATGCCGCTGATGGTTTCAGCGGCGGCGCGGAGATCCTCGATGCGGCCGTTGGTACAGGAGCCGATGAAGACCCGGTCGATCGCGATGTCGGCGATCGGGGTACCAGCTTGCAGGTCCATGTAGACGAGGGAGCGCTCGGCGGTCTCCTTCGCCGAGGCGGATACGGCATCCTCGGGGCTGGGGACTCGATCGGTGACGGCGACGCTCTGCGCCGGGGTCGTGCCCCAGGTGACGTGCGGGGCGATGTCCGCGCCGTTCAGCGTGACGTACTGGTCGAAGGTGGCGCCGTCGTCGGTGGTGAGGGCGCTCCAGGCCTCGACGGCGGCGCCCCATTCGTCGCCCTGCGGCGCGTACTCGCGGTCCTTCAGGTATTCGAAGGTTGTCTCGTCGGGAGCGACGAGGCCGGCACGCGCGCCGCCCTCGATCGTCATGTTGCAGAGGGTCATCCGGCCCTCCATCGAGAGGTTGCGAATCGCTTCGCCGCGGTACTCGATGATGTGGCCGACGCCGCCGTCGACGCCGGTCTCGCGGATCACGGCCAGCGTGACGTCTTTCGCGGTGACGCCGGGATGAAGCTCGCCGGTCACCTCGACGGACATCGTTTTGGGGTAGAGCTGCGGTAGCGTCTGCGTTGCGAGCACGTGCTCGACCTCGGAGGTGCCGATGCCGAACGCGATCGACCCGAACGCGCCATGCGTCGAGGTGTGACTGTCACCGCAGACGATCGTCATCCCCGGCTGGGTGATGCCGTGCTCTGGGCTGATGATGTGAACGATGCCCTGCCGGATATCGAAGATGTCCCACAGTGGGACCCTGAACTCCTTGCAGTTGGCCTGCATCACCTCGATCTGCTTTGTCGAGAGCGGGTCCGGGTTCGGCAGCGTGCGGTCGGTCGTCGGGACGTTGTGGTCGACGGTCCCGAGGGTAAGGTCGGGGCGTCGCACCTTGCGGCCGGAGACGCGCAGGCCCTCGAACGCCTGAGGCGAGGTCACCTCGTGGACGAGGTGCAGGTCGATGTAGAGGAGGTCGGGCTTGCCGTATTCCTGGCGGACGATGTGCTGGTCCCAGATCTTCTCGATGATGGTCTTGGTTTCGGTCATGGGAATCCATCTTCTAGTGTCGACTGTGCGAATGGACATTATGCCCGGTGGGACGGTGCGGTCATCTGTTCGAGGGTCGCGAGTTCAGTGGCGGGGAGGGGAACCGCCTGCGGCGGCGATGGGTCGCGGCTCCGTCGCGACGCAACTTGCAGTTGAATCCGCCCGCCCACCTTAAATGTCTGCGGGGTTGAACTCCGCTGCCCCGCTCTCCAGAGCGCGAAGCGAGCCGCGCTCGTCGCGCCGGAGTGAAAGCTCGCCACCCTCGAGGCGTTCGAAGACCTCACGGGTGGCGGCATTGCACTAGACCGTGGCTGGCTGCTGGGCGAGCTGCATTGCTGCGATTGAGCGATTGAGCGCGTGCAGATAGGCGCGTGCGCTGGCCACGAGAATGTCCGTGTCCGCCGCGCGGCCCTGATAGGCGGCGCCGTCGGCTTCTACGCGGATCGTGACCTCGCCCTGGGCGTCGATGCCCTCGGTGACTGACTTCACCGAGAACTCCGTTAGCTCGTGTTGCGTCTCGGTGACGCGGCTGATCGCGCGATAGATCGCGTCGACCGGGCCGGTGCCGATCGCGGCGTCCTCGCGGGACTCGCCGTCGGGGCCGATCAGCCGCACGGTCGCGGTTGGCGTGCCGTGGTCGCTGCTGGAGACCTGCACGAGGTCGAGCGTCCAAGCGTCTTCGATCTTGATCTGCGTCTGCTCCGAGACGATTGCCATCAGGTCGCGATCGTCGACCTCGTCCTTGGCGTCGGCCACCTCGAGGAAGGCGTCCCAGACGCGCTGGAATTCCTCCTCCGAGGGCTCGATACCGAGCGCGCTCAGCCTCGACTTCAGGCCGTGGCGGCCTGAAGTCTTTGTCAGGACGATCGAGGAGCCGCCCGGGATGCCGATCTCCTCGGGGTCCATGATTTCGTAGGTCTCGCGCATCTTCAGGACGCCGTCCTGGTGGATGCCTGAGGAGTGGCGGAATGCGTTCTTCCCGACGATCGCCTTATGCGGCTGCACCGCCATGCCCGAGGCGCGCTCGACGAGGCGACTGATGCTGTAGATCTCGTGCGGGTTCGCATCGACGTGGACGTTCATGAAGTCCGGGCGGGTCCGGATCGCCATGATGATCTCTTCGAGAGAGGCGTTGCCGGCGCGCTCGCCGATGCCGTTGATCGTGCCCTCGACCTGTCGCGCACCGCCGAGGATGCCCGCCAGCGAGTTCGCCGTCGCCATCCCGAGGTCGTTCTGGCAGTGGACAGAGATGCGCGCCTTGTGCATGTCCGGGACATGCTCCGGTAGCGAGCGGATGAACGATTCGAATTCCGAAGGGATTGCGTAGCCGACGGTGTCGGGGATGTTGATCGTCGTCGCGCCCTCTTCGATCGCCGCCTGGACGATTTGGTAGACGAACTCCGGGTCGGAACGTGTGGAGTCCATCGGCGAAAACTCGACGTCCGAGGTGTACCCAGCCGCGCGATGCACGGCGGCGCGCGTCATCTCCATGATGTCTTCGCGGTTCTTGTGGAGCTGCTGTGCCATGTGGATCTCGCTGGACGAGAGGAAGATGTGGATGCGCGGCGTCTCCGCGTGCTGGACCGCTTCCCAGACGGCATCGACGTCACCAGCGGCGGCACGAGCGAGACCGGCGATCACCGGGCCCTTCACTTGCTTGGCCACCTCGGCGACCGCGGCGAGGTCGCCGGGCGACGAGATCGGGAATCCCGCCTCGATGATGTCGACGTTCAGGCGCGCGAGCGCGCGCGCGATCTCGACTTTTTCGTCGACGGAGAAACCGATGCCCGCGGACTGTTCACCGTCCCGCAGGGTCGTGTCGAAGATGTAGACCTTGTCGCTGTCAGCCATGTCGTTGCTCCTGATGTGGTGGTCGATGTTCCTCGCTGTGAGGCCCTCCCGTCCACCGATCAGGTGGCGGAGGGCCGACGAAGCACGAGGCCGGGTAGGAGTATGGGTTCGCGCGCGGATGCGACGAACGTCCCTCGATCGAGGGACGTCGTGGCGACAGGCAGCAGCGAACGGGCGCTCGTGGGGTCCGTCGCTACTACTGATTGCTGTCGCTTCGGCTGCACGTTCATCCTCGGAACTGCTACTTGGAGGTAAAGGGCAGTTCGCCCTCGGGGCGGCGGCCGGACTCGTGGTGGAAGCGTGCGGCTGAGAGTGACTCAGGCTCGTGCACCGAAGTCGTCTTGGCACCGCGGGCGAGGGCGATCTGGCCTGTGCGAACCATCTCGCGGATGCCGTACGGCCGCAGGTTGTCCAGCAGGCCGTCGACGGTTTCCCGCTGGGCGACGATCTGGATCACCATCCCGTTCTGCGTCACATCCACCGCTTGCGCGCGGAAGATCTCGACGAGGTCCAAGACCTCTCGCCGCTGCTCAGCGCGGCAGCGCACCTTGATCAGCGCCAGCTCGCGGACGACGGCGCTCTCATTCGTGAGGTCGGTGACCTTCACGACGTCGATCAGTTTGTAGAGCTGCTTCTCGACCTGCTCTACGATCCCCTCGCCGCCTTCGATCACGAAGGTCATGCGGGAGATGCCCGCTTCCTCGGTCGAGCCGACAGCCAGCGATTCGATGTTGAAGCCGCGGCGGCGGAACAGAGAGGCCACGCGATTGAGCACACCTGGGTGGTCCTCCACGAGGGCGGCGACGGTGTGGCTCATGGTCTTTTCGGTAGTAGTCACGCCGGTGCCTCGATCTCGCTCGGTGATTCGATCGTCTCGCTGAGTGCGGCGCCCGCGGGCACCATCGGCCAAACGTTGCCCTCGGCCTGGACCTGGAAGTCGATCAGCACGGGGCCGTCGTGGGCGTGGGCCGCCTCGATCGCAGCATCGACCTCGGATTGTTCGCTGACGCGCATCGCCTTGATGCCGTACGCCTCGGCGAGCTTGACGAAGTCAGGTTGCGAGATGTTCACCGAGACGTAGTTATCGTCGTAGAACAGCTCTTGCCACTGCCGGACCATGCCTAGGAAGCCGTTATTCATGATCGCCATCTTCACCGGCAGGCGTTCGTCGACCATGGTCGACATCTCCTGCAGGGTCATCTGGAAGCCACCATCGCCGCAGATCGTCCAGACGACGCGGTCGGGCTGAGCGACCGCGGCGCCGACGGCTGCGGGCACCTCGAATCCCATCGTCCCCAGACCGCCCGAGGTAATCAGCTGCCGCGGTCGTGAGATGTCCATGTGCTGCGCGGCCCACATCTGGTGCTGGCCGACGCCGGTCACCACGACCGCGTCACGACCGGCGAGCGCGGCGATGCGGCCCTCGGCGTACTGGGTGGTGAGTTCGAGGCCGTTCGGGATCGAGTAGGACTCGCGGTGCTCGCTCTGCATGTCGTCGATCCAGCGAATCCACTCGGGGTGGCTCATCGGTTCGAACTCGGCGACGAGCTGGGGCAGCACCTCGCGAACGTCGCCGACGATCGGGACCGTCGCCAGGATGTTCTTGTTGTGCTCGGCGGGGTCGATGTCGACGTGTATTACCTTCGCCGTCGGATTCAGGTCGGCAAAACGACCGAGCGCGCGGTCGTCCATCCGCATTCCGAGGCCGATGATCAGGTCGGCGTTCGAGGCCGCGTGGTTCGCCCAGTACGAGCCGTGCATGCCGAGCATCCCGTAGGACAACGCGTGATCCTGCGGGATCGATCCGAGGCCCAACAGGGTATTGAGCACCGGCGTGCCGGACTTTTCGGCGAACTCGACCAGTTCCTCGCTCGCGTTGCCTTGAATCACGCCGTGACCGGCGAAGATGATCGGCCGCTCAGCGCGCCGGATCAGCTCCGCCGCCCGCTTCACCTGTGCCGGGTTCCCGGTCGAGGACGGCCGGTAGCCGCGAATCGACACTTCTTCGTCGGGCCAGTCGAACTCGGCCTCTTCCAGGAACACGTCCTTCGGAATGTCGACGTGCACCGGGCCGGGACGGCCGGTGGTCGCGATGTACGCGGCTTCGCGGATCGCCGGTGCGATGTCCTCGGCGCGCATCACGAGGTAGTTGTGCTTCGTGATCGGCATCGTGATGCCGGTGATGTCGGCTTCTTGGAAGCCGTCACGACCCAGCAACTCGCGCGCCACGTTCCCGGTGAGGAACAGAGTCGGGATGCTGTCCATCATCGCGTCTGTGATCGCGGTGACGAGGTTGGTCGCGCCTGGGCCAGACGTCGCCAGTGCGCAGCCGAGCCGGCCCGAGGCCTTGGCATAGCCCTCGGCGGCATGCCCGGCGCCCTGCTCGTGGCGTGCCAGGATGTGGCGCACCTCGGGGTGTGATGGCCAGCGGTCATACAGCGGCAGAACAACGCCGCCCGGATAGCCGAAGACGGTGTCGATACCGACACGTTTCAGCGACTCGAGAACGATGTCGGCGCCCATCATCTTGGTCATCGGTACAGGTCCACTCGTTGTTGCCATGAGGCTCAGCAGGCTGGGGGCATGCGAATCGACCCGTCACGCGGGTCGGCGGCGACACTGTGCGTCCTTAGACGCTCAGCATCGCCTAGCTAAGTACGAGTACGAGGAGAACGGGCAGCACGAGACGGTCGCCCACGGCGGCCGTCGAAGAGGTGTCGGTGCTGATGTCCGTTCGCATGATGTGCTTAGTATCGTTGCGCCTCGAAGAGAGAGTCAACCTGCGGGTTCGCCCTGAGTCCCGCCGCTGCGGGTTGCGATGGAGGAATCGCTCGGAGCTAGCCCTCCCAGAGACTCGTGTCCGGGAAGGCGTCCGCCCAGGCGAACCAGTAGGCGATGCGGACCGGGATCGCCCGTCGCAAACGGCTGTCGATCACGTTGACCAACACCTCCTCGTCGAGGAACCAGCGCTCCCGCTCGCTGTCGACGATCTCGAGGGCGTCCAGGCTACCCTGCAGGAATGCGAACGCGATGTCGTGCTCGCGATAGACCGAGACGCCGAGGCCGGCGCCGCGCGACACGAGCGCTACGTCCTGACCGGCGAGCGTGTCGTGGACGATCCCCGCGGCCTCGATTATCGCGAGCGGGTAGGCGCGGGCGACGCCGCCGATCTCCACGCCCAGCACTCGCGCTTTCGCGTCGACGCCGATCTCGGCTGGGACCGGCGCGGGGAACAACGGCCGCTCCGAGGCGAGCTCTTCGGCGAGTGCGGCGCCCGGGTCGTAGTTGCGCACGGTGCCGGTGTCGAGCGAGAGCACCGTGGTGTTGGGGTGGCGCGTTGACCATTCGCCCCAGGTCAGACGCAACACCGGCACCGGCGTGAGCGACGCGCCGGCCAGCAGGGCTTCTCCGCCGATGGCGTCGCCAGTCACCTGGTCCCAGAGGCTGTTCGTCTGTTCGTCGTAGAAGAGTCGGCGCGAACGGTATACGAGGCCGGAGTTGCCGAGGTTGTAGGCGGTACCGTCGCTCGCGGTCGCCTCGTAAACCGCTGTGCCGCCACAGGGCACGCAATTCGTGACGATCAACGGGCGATCTCCCACCTCGTCGGTGACGAGCTCGTGCCAGGCGACGATGCGTTGCGGGTAGGCGCGCGCCTCGCCGTTGAGGAACACGCCGAACACCACGTCGTCGCTCGCGAGGTAGCGCTCCTCTTCGCGGTGGACGGTCTCCGGAGTCTCGAGTGGTGTCTGTTCATCGATCGCCACGCGCGACCAAACCAGCTCGTCTGGGCGGACGCCGAGGAGTTGGTTGGCGGAGAGCAGATCAGTGAAGCGCGGGTCGACGAGCGAGAGCAACCGACCCTTCCACTCGACGTAACCGTCGGGCAGTGGGGGGCGTTCGATCGCGATCCACGCCGACCAGCTGTAGCCATCGACGAACTTTTCGCCGGTGATCGCGGTCAGCGCTTCCTGGACCCAGCGCTCCCAGCCGAGCTCCAGCCAGAGCATGTCCACGAGCGGTGCGACGAACCGCTCGTCGGCGCTCTCGGCGACCTGGGCGAGGAGCTCAGCCTCGGACGGTCCGACTGGCAGGCAGTTCGCAGCGAGCTCAGGGTCGGTGTACCAGCACAGGAGCTGTTGCAGCAGCGTCGAGACCTCGCCGTTGGTCAGGCGTGTTGTCGCACTGGCCTCGGGGGTGGCGGTCGTGGCCGTAGCGAAGACAGGCAGCCGTGTCGAAGTGGGCGTTGGTGTGTTGGACGGAGGGTCCTCGGCGCAGGCCGCCGCGACCAGACCGAGGGTGAAGGCGAGCGCGACGAGGGCCGAGTGACCGCGGGGCACCGCAGTCCCTTAGTGGTTCTTCGAGGCTTCGAGGCCGCGACGCCCCGTACGCCAGCGCGCGAGCTTTGCCGACGGCTTGAGCAGCGCGGCGACGACCGGACCGAAGCGATTCACGATTGAGCTGTACTCGATCTCACCGCGGACCAGCTCCCCGGCCGGATCCCAAAAGCGGTCGGAATGCTGGAGCAGCCACACGAACGGCGCGGGCAGCGCGTGGAAGATCTCCATCAGGGCGCGCGACGTTTCGATGTTGGGGGTGAGTTCCCGCGTTAGCCGGTGGTGGTAGCCACTCAGCGAGTCGACGCGACCCGCGAGATAATCCTCGACGGTTGGTGCGACGCCGATGCCGGACGCGACCGCCCCGTGGATGCCCTCGCCCGAGAGTGGGTCAACGAGGCCCGCGGCATCGCCGATCACGGCGGACCCACCGGCGGCGACCAGCGCGCCGGGGCGGGTGAGCGGGAGGTGGTGCCCTCGGAGGTTGGTCACGCTTGCCGGGTCGAACTCGTAGAGGTGGCAGAACTCGTCGAGGCGGTCGCGCAGCGTGGTGCCGACCTGGTCCTTCCACCCGCCGACGCCGACGTTTACGTGATCGCCCTTCGGAAAGACCCAGCCATAGCCGCCGGGCGCGTAGCTGAGGTTCAGGACGATGCTGGTGCGGTACCGCTCTGGAATCCCGTCGGGGTAATAGACATTGCCTTCGAGGGCGACCGCGCTCTCGATCGGCGACTCGTAACCGAGGTTGAGGCGGACGACGCCGTTCGCGCCGTCGGCACCGATAATGACCCGTGCGCGGTCCGCGCTGCCGTCGCGGTGGCGGACCTCGTAGTTGCCGTCCGGGAGGCGCGAGACGCGCTTGATCGGGTAGCCGTCGCGGAACTCGACGCCGGCCTCCTGCGCGTGCTCCGCGAGGTAGTGATCGAGCCTCGAACGCTGTGTCATATAGGTCATCGGCCGGGAGTGCTGGCGCGTGACCTCTTTGTGGTCGCGCAGTCGGAGATGGGCTGTATCGATGACGGCTTCGATCACGGGATCGAGCGAGAACGGTAGCAGTTCGGCCGTGCGGATGGTGACCCCGCCGCCGCACGGCTTATCGCGCGGAAACTTCGCGCGGTCGAGCATCAGGACGCTCGCGCCGCGCGAGGCGATCTCGCGGGCGGCGGTGCTACCGGCCGGGCCAGCGCCCACGACGATGACGTCGGTCTCCATAGTTCGATGCTACGACGAGTCACGGCGAGGGTCAGGCGGATCAAGTCGCGCGATCCACTCGGCGGACGGCTAGGCCAGTAGGCGCGCCGAGCATCTCGGAACGCCCTCGATCGCGAGGCGGCTCTCCTCGCTCAGGGAGTCCGAGGCGGCGCGAATGCTCCGCTCGCTACGGCCGATCGTGGAGAGCAAGCTCGCGACGACCGAATCTGCACTGGTGCCGCGCGGTTGGGTATCTGCGATCGTCTGCAGCTCACGCAGCAAGCGGTTGAGATCGCCGCCGGGATCGATTCGTGCGAAGTCGCGTAGCTGGACGGCCACTCCGCGCATGCTTGAGGTGAGTGTGTCGTGGAACTCGCTTGCCCCACCGGGCACCTCGGTGAATCCGAGGAGCAGCAGGGCGCTCTCATGGCGATCACGGAGCTCCTCCCACGTGCCGCCCTCGGTGGGATGTGACCCCGAGGCGGTGCACACCGCCGCAGCCCACGCCTCCTGCGAGGGACTGTCGCTATCAAACACGCCGAACGCCCATGCTCCGCCGACGGCGCCCACGAGGATGCCGACACCAGCAACTGCTGCAAGGGCGAGTCTGTTCATCAGGGCACCTAGATTACGAGCGGCGAGTGTCGGGCGTGTCGACAGGTTCCGTCGTGACCGCCGTCACTCGGAGCGCAGCGCTCCGTTCGCTCAGTACAGCCGCGTCGCTTCCGCCTCGAGCTCCGTACCCTCCGCCTCTGTCATCGGCGGCGCCTCGGTTGCTGTCGCGACGTTCTCGAGGACGTGCGACGGATAGCGGGCGCCGGGGATCGCGACGGACACGCCGGGGTTCGCGAGGACGTAGCGCAGCAGGTTCGCCGGAGTGAGTGGGCCCTCGTAGCCCTCGGCGATCGCCGTGCGCATCGCGCTGGTGCGGCCGGAGCCGCCGACAGGCCGCATCACGATCACACCGACGTCGTGCTCGACGGCTAGGTCGATCAGCGGCGCGGTCTCCGGGAAGAACGCCGAATATTCGAGCATCACCGTGTCGAACTCATCCGAGGCGATCAACTCCGGCAGCAGCTCCGTGTTGTGGCTCGAGATGCCGATGTGGCGGATCAGCCCTCGGAACTGCGCGATCTTGAGGCCGCCGAGGGCACCCTCGTCCTCGGCACACGCCTCGGCCCATGTCTCCGATGTCGAGATGTCGTGGAGCTGGTAGAGCGGGATCTGATCCACCCCCAGCGTCGAGACCGATCGATCGATGTCCCGCTGGCTGCCGTTGATGTTGTGGCTGAACGTCTTCGACGCGAGCAGAAAGTCGGTCCGACTGCGCTCACGGACGTGCTGCCCGATCAGGAACTCGCTGCCCGCATAGTCGCGCGCGGTGTCGACGAAATTAATGCCGACGTCTTCGGCCGCTGCCAGCGTGGCCGCGCCCGCGGACGATGTCGGTGTGTCCATTGCGCCGAGGCCAACCTCGGTCACCATCAGGTTGGTGCGTCCGAGGCGGCGACGGCGCAATTTTGGCACGTGGTGCACTCGATCGCTGGTTAGGCGTCCGAGACGGTCGCGCCCGTCGGGCGGCCCTTACCGGGTGGGATCAAGCCCGCGAAGATGCTGTTCGGCGCGCGTTCGAAGAGCTTGTCGATGTCCCACGGGCCCTCGGACCAGATCTGTCGTTCGATCTCCATGTCGCTGTAGAGCTGGATCTCGTAGCCACGGGCGCCGATCGTGCGTCCCGAAACGTTGGCGCCCTCCTCGGAACAGAGATAGACCACGACTGGGGCGATGTTTTCCGGGCCACGGTCGGTGCCCTCGGAGGAGGTGCTCTCCGCGTTGCCGGCCTTGGTTTCGAGCTGGTTCGCGAGGCCGCGGTCGGTCATCCGCGTCGCCGCGCCGGGCGCGATCGCGTTCGCTGTGACGTTGTAGCGCGCGAGGGCGTTCGCGCAGGACTTCGTGAAGCCGATCAGCCCGGCCTTCGCGGCGGCGTAGTTCGGCTGCCCGGCGGAGCCGTTGATCCCTGCGGTGGAGCTGAAGTTGATCAGCCGCCCGTACTCGCGCCGCTGGCGCCAGTGAATCGAGGCGAAGTGCGTCGTGTTGTACGTGCCCTTGAGGTGGACGCGAATCACGTCGTCCCACTCCTGCTCCGTCATGTTGAAAATCATTCGCTCGCGGAGAATCCCGGCGACGTTCACGAGGATGTCGAGCTTCCCGAACGAATCGAGTGCCTGGCGAATCAGCTCCTCCGCCTCGCGGTGATCGGAGACGTCAGCCCCGTTGCCCTCGGCGGTGCCACCTGCGGTGCGGATTTCGTCGACCACCGCCTGCGAGACGGAGGTGTCGCGACCCTCGCCGTCGACCGCCCCACCGAAGTCATTGACGACTACCGATGCACCCTGCTCCGCAAGCGCGAGCGCGATTCCTCGGCCGATCCCCCGTCCGCCGCCGGTGACGATGGCGCTCTTACCTGCGAGATGGTCGGGCATGGGGAGTCTCCTTGATGAGCTGCTGTCGATCGGTATTGGTGGTCTCGGGCGGCATGGTACCGGGAGCAGCGGCGACTCGAAATCCGGTCGCGGCCTTGGAGGTGTCTAGACGCCTTGAATCGCGATCGCGACAGCGGCGGCGAACGCTAGTTGCACAGCGGCGGCGGCGATGAAGAACGCGTACCCAGCGACCCGCTCCCATGCGTGCAGCGCGAAGCCGAGCAGCAAATTCACGACCAGTAGGCCGGTCGCGATCTTTGGCAGCGTGAAGATCGCGTCCTTGGTGCGCACGTCGACGAGCGGGCTGTCCTCGTAGGCGGGGAAGTGCAGCTCGAAGGCCGCGGGTAGGCCCGGGTAGCGCAGCGCGACGATCGACCACATCAGGAACGCCGCCAGCAGCGCGCCGCCGACGAGCAGGCGCCCGAGCGGGTCGTACCAGAACGCCTGCGCGGCAGTCCCGAGGCGTTTCGCGTGGTGGGTCACGCGCGCGGTTGGTCCGAGGTCCTGGCGAATTTGCACGTGGCGCGCGAACCCGGCCGGGTCAGCGACCGAGATCGCGTAGTTCCGATCCGCGGTCATCACGTAGAGCACCTGCTCCGGCGCCTGGTGGGTGGAGTAGAAGAGCACATCGCCGATGCGCTCAATCCACGCGCTGCCGACGTGGTGGCCGAGCCACGAGACGCCTCGGACAGACGGTACGCCAACCGAGGTACCCGGGACCAGCCGCTCGATCGCGCCGAGCGGCACCACCTGGCGCGTTGCGCCCCAGTGGATCACGAGGCCGTTGCGATCGAGGGCGTACGAGAGCGTGCCGAGCGCGTAGGTCCAGTAGCCGAACAGCGACGCGAGTGCACCCGCCGCGATCGCGCCGGTGATTGTCAGCACAACGGTGAACCCGAAGTCGGCAGCGACGGCGTGGTTCACGAGTAGCGCGGCGATCGCGAGTGCCCAGAGCGTGAGCGCGGCGCCCACGAGCATGCCGAGCGCTCGAGGTGGCTGGTAGGTCATCACGCGCTTCGCCTCGGTCGGTGGGGAGCCGCCCGGTTCTAGATCAGTCTGTCAGGCGGGTCGTATCAGCCGCCACTCGCCGACCGGCGGCCTCGCTGGTTACGAGGACGCCGGTACGGCCGACGGTTCGTAGACGGCGTCGAGCCAGTGGCTGTACTGCGGCAGTTTTCCGGTAATCATGTCGAAATACGTTTCCTGGAGACGCTTCGAGATCGGCCCGAAGCTGCCGTCACCGATCGTGACGCGATCGACCTCGGTCACCGGCGTGAGGTGAGCGGCGGTGCCGGTCATGAAGATCTCGTCGGCGATGTAAAGCTCGGAGCGGTCGATGCTTCGCTTTTCCACCTCGAGGCCCATCTCCTGCGTCGCAAACTCCAGCGCCGTGTCCAGCGTCAGGCCCTCGAGGATGTTGTCGGACTCGGGCGGGGTGATCAGCTTGCCGTGACGGATTATCACGATGTTTTCGCCGGATCCCTCGGACACATGACCGTCGACGTTAAGCATGATCGCTTCGTCGAATCCGTTGAGTTGTGCCTCGGTCTTGGCCATCGCGTTGTTGACGTAGAGGCCGTTCACCTTGGCCCGTGCGGGGATCATCGTGTCGTCGATCCGGCGCCACGATGAGGTCATGCAGCGCACACCGGCGTCCGGATCGAGGTAGGCGCCGAATGGCGTCACGAACAATAGGAAGTCGTCCTCCAGGTCGTGCATCCGCACGCCGACCTGTTCCGAGGACTTGTAGACCATCGGGCGGACGTAGACGTCCTCGTTGTAGCCGTTGCGGCGCACGAGGTCGTTCGTGATCTGGACGAGCTCGTCGTCCGAGTACCTCAGCTCCATGCGCATGATTTTGGCGCTCTGGCGGAGCCGCTCGAAGTGGCCGCGGACCTTGAACAGGTAGAGTTGCTTGTGCTCGGCGTTCCAGTTGCCGCGGATGCCCTCGAATACCGCTGTGCCGTAGTTGAACGCGTGCGTCATCACGTTGATGGTCGCGTCTTCCAACGGAACGAATTCGCCGCGCACGAATGCGGTCGGTGTCGGCATCGGGGCTCCCTTCGCGCGTGAATGCGCTCGTTATATGATCTCCGGGGCGAGCCGGGGAATGCGTGATCATAGGGTTCGCTGGGATCGAGCGGCAAGCGTCGCCTCTCTGTCTCGCCTTGCGCGGTCCCCTGTGCATCGGTGGGGTTTTCGATCGGCAGCCCGGGCGCGATCGATGTGACAGACTGGCGCGGCAGCAACGGGGGAGCAGATGGCGCTGTCGGAGAACGAAGTTAATGAGCTGTTGAGCGGGGCGCACGTGGCCGTTCTCGGCACCGTCGATTCACGAGGTCGTCCCCACCAGGTGCCGATCTGGTACGGCTGGAAGGACGGCGCCGCGCTGATGCTGACGGCCCGTGGCACCCAGAAATGGCGGAACCTCGAGGCGAACGCCTTCGCCTCGCTCTGTATCGACACGAAGGCCCCGCCGTACCGCGGCGCAATCCTCCGAGGCGAGGTCGAGGAAGCCAAGGGCGTGGGCTACCGCCCGCTGCTGCGCGAGTTCGCGATCCACTACCTCGGCGAGGCTGATGGGAATCAGTACGCGGACAACAGCTCGACCGGCGACGCGTCCGATTCCGTCGTGATGCGGCTGACCCCGTCGCGCACAATCAGCTGGGGCTGAGCGGTGATTGCCCGTAGCGGAGCTACGCGATGATTGCCTGCAGCGGAGCTGCATCATGATCGATAGTGGTGCCCGTTTCTCCATCGGCAGTGTCGACTTCGCCGTCGTCAACGACGGCTCCCACTTCTACGACGCGGGCGCGATCTTTGGTGTTGTCCCGCGCGTGATGTGGGAACGGCAGACCCCGGTGATGGACGATCGCTACCGGATGGAGACCGGCCTCAACTGCCTCTTGCTGCGGTCGCAGGGCAAGACGGTGCTGATCGAGACCGGAGTTGGCGGCAAGCCCGGCGATCGCGAGAACTCGGGCACGCCAGCGTCCGAGGGCACTCTGATGACCTCGCTCGATTCGCTCGGCGTGACACCGGAGGAGATCGATATCGTCGTGAACACCCACCTCCATTCGGATCACTGCGGATGGAACACGAGCGTCGGTCCGGCCGGCGATTCCGATGACATCGACTCGCTGATACCGACTTTCCCGAACGCCAAGTACTACGTCGGTGCGCGCGAGTGGGAAGACGCGATCCACCCGAACGAGCGCACCCGTGCAACTTATCTCGAGCGGAACTTGCTCCCCGTCGCCGATCACCTCGAGCTGCTCGATGGCGAAGTTGCCATCACCGACGAGATCCGGTTTCTCCCGACGCCCGGACACACACACGGCCACGGCGCTGTCATTGTGAAGTCGGGGCAGGAGTGGGGCGTCTACGTCGGCGACATGGTCCAGCATCGCTCCCAGTTGGAGCGCACGGCCTGGGTGTCCGGCCTAGACGTGCTGCCGCTCGTCTCGATGGAGACGAAGAAGGACCTGATGGACCGCTGCATCGAAGAAGAAGCGCTCATCATGTTCTGCCACGGCCCATACCCCGGCATCGGCCGCATGACCCGCACGGAGCAGGGCTTCCGCAAATGGGTCGATGTCGAGCCTGATGGCCAGGGCTTGCCGCACCCGCACGAGGCCTGATCGACCGTGACGAACGGCGGTTCGCTCGATGACTTCATCCCGCTGATTCCGAAGCGCGATCCTCACGAGGTTGTACCGGACCTCGGGCAGCAGACGAATACGCTGGCGTTGGCGCACCTGTACATGAAGCAGGGCTGGCATCCCGCGCCGGTACACAGCTTCACGCTGCCGCTCTGGTTCGGCGGTCTCTACGACGAACAGCGAGCGGCGCGTCAGGGTGCTGCGATCTTCGATCGCTCTCACCTCGGGCGCTTCTACGTGACCGGTGAGCGAGCGGTCGAGGTCCTGAGTCACGTCTTTGCCTCCGGCATTGCGGCGATTCCGCCGCGCGGGATGCGCCGTGTGCTCTCCCTCCGCGAGGACGGGACGATCCTCGATATCCCAACGGTCTGGCACCTAGACGAGGGACGCTGGCTCGTCGTGACCGGCCCGCAGACCCAGGTACATCTCCCCGATATCTTCGAGGCGGCGGTCGCCGAGTTGGGGCTCATGAACGAGGTGCTGGTACGGGACCGGCTGACCGAGAGCGTGATGTTCTCGGTGCAGGGACCCGAGGCCGCGACGCGTCTCGAAGACGTCGTTGGGACGACGATCCCCGGCGCGGTGCCCGAGGGTGAGGCACACGAGCTGCTACTCGGCGGCTACCGCGCGCTGGTCGCGCACACCTCCCAGGTAGCGGAGGACGGCTACTGGTTCGTCGTCTCGCCCGAGGTCGGTGAGCACCTCTGGGAGAACAGTGTCTCCGCCGGGATCGTGCCTGCCGGACTCGCGGCACACGACATGCTCCGGATCGAGGCGGGCGTGCTCGAGGCTCCGTACGAGACGCCGGTGCCTGCGACCCCATCCGCCGCGGGCCTGGACGCGCTCCTCGACGGCGCCGATTCTGACGCGGTCGGGGCTGCCGCCGCGCGGGCGGCCGCGGACTCGGAGCGAACGATCCGCGCGCTGAAGCTGACCGGGCGTGGCCTCGCCTCGAGGGGTGATCGCGTCTACGCCGGGGGCGAGAACATCGGCGCGTGCGTCAACGCGGCCTATTCCGCCTTCCTCGGAGCAAGCATCGGCCTCGCGTACCTGCCGCTTGCGCTCCAACGCGTCGAGGTGGAAGTCGACGGTACGCGCGTCCCCGCCGAGGTTGCCGAGCTTCCGCTGGTGCGTATGCCCTCGGAGCGGGACGGGTAGCGCGACGATGGCCGCGCCCGAGGTCCACCCGATCGCCATCGCGAAGTTGCCGAGTACCCAACCGGCGACGACCGCCGCCCAGATGAGCAGGCGCGTGGTATCGGGCAAGGCGGCGCTGACCGCGATCACTACGTCAGCAGCATCCCGGTCAGGTAGCGCGCGGTGAGGCTCGAGTACTCTTCCGCATCCTGTCGGCGGACGTCGCACCACTGCACGGACATCAGCAGCATGAATGCGGCGTAGGTCAGGGCAAATTGTGCGCCCGAACTGTCGGTTGCGTGTTCGGTGAACACCGCCAGTAGTGCCAACAGCAGCATCTGGCCGAAGACGAAAGAGCGGGTACGCCCGTCCTCGTGGCCATGCAGATCGTAGTAGAGCGTTCCGTTCAGCCAGGCGATCCAGACCAGGCTGAACACCGCGGCGAACTCGTCCACCCCTTCCTAGGTTAGATGCTCTGCGAGCGTGTGCGCCGCGCGCGCGATTACCACCACGTAGACCAGCTCGAGGAAGCTGACCGTGCGGTGCTCGATCACGTCGCGGTGGGCGCGGGGCGGCTGCCAGAACACTTGGCGGAAGCGTGTGAGGCTGCCTGGGGGTTCGGCTGTCACGTTCGCTTCCGCAGAAGGGCATATCGATGTTCAGGGCAGACTAGTACGCCGTATCGACCGGGTTTCCCCACTGGAACGGGCGCGTCAGCACGTGCCCCAGTTCGCGTTCCCCGGCGAAGAGGCGGAGTGCCGCGATCACCGGCTCGGTCAGTTCGAGGCGATAGCCGACTTCCTGCGCGTAAAAGCGGAAGTTGAGGTAAATGTCCACGTAGAGGATGCGACCTGTCGCTGCCGGGAGCGCGTCGTCCACCTCCGAGGCGAATCCGCTGACCGCGTCGAGCACGCGCTCGAGGCTCTCCTGCGGGCGCAGGCGGCGCGCAGCGATGACGGCGTCGTGCTCCGGGACCGCGATGCACATCGTACCGCCGGGCTCTTCGACGAAGCGCGGGGCACCGAGGTGTTGCGCGGCCCACGCGAACGCGCATGCCTCGCTGAAGATGTCCTCCATCCGTTGCT
>Ga0115002_10002206_pt1 | contig 25717 bp, 26 predicted proteins | sample ArcticOcean_MG_C_8_FD_89576 | JGI IMG/M metagenome (GOLD analysis project Ga0115002, IMG submission 89576) | Marine microbial communities from western Arctic Ocean - ArcticOcean_MG_CB11_86 | ecosystem: Environmental > Aquatic > Marine > Oceanic | place: Arctic Ocean: Canada Basin | collected... | reverse complement strand
CGAGTTCCTGGTGGGCCATTTCACGCCCCCGGAAGCGCAGCGTCACCTTGACCTTGTCGCCGGAATCCAGAAACCGGATCATGGCCCGAATCTTGACCTGATAGTCGTGTTCTTCGATGCCCGGGCGCATTTTGATTTCCTTGACGTCGATGGTCTTCTGCTTTTTGCGCGCCTCGCTCTTTTTCTTCTGGGCTTCGTATTTGAATTTGCCGTAGTCGAGAATCTTACAGACCGGCGGGTCGGCATCCGGCGATATCTCAACCAGATCCAATCCAACGTCATCAGCCATTTGCCTGGCTTCAACTATGGTAACGACACCGACATTTTCACCTTCGGCGCCGATCAATCTGATCGAAGCAGCGGCGATGTCGGAATTAATGGCGGGCCCCTCCTTGGTCGGGCGGGCGTTCATCGGTGGGCGTGCGATCTAGCCTTCTCCTTCATAAAGGACCCCGAAGTCCCGGGGATTTTCAGCTATTCGCAAACGCTCATTCTCCCAAATGGAACCAAAGGTCATTTCTCCAAAAAACTTTTCGGCGCGTTCCGGTGTTATTCTTGGCCCGGTATCCGCGCTTCGTGGCTTAGTGTATCAAGGGCAGCGTCAAGCGCAACAATTTCTTGCGCCTTGCCGCCGAGGCGGCGCATGGCGACATCGCGGGTTTCGGCCTCGCGGGCGCCGACAACCAGCATCACCGGCACCTTGGCGAGGCTGTGTTCGCGGACCTTATAATTGATTTTTTCATTGCGCATATCCATTTCGGCGCGCAATCCCGCGCCTTTCAGGGCGGCCAGAACGTCGGCCGCATAGTCATCGGCGGCTTCGGTGATGGTCGCGACAACCACCTGCAGGGGCGCCAGCCACAAGGGAAAGCGCCCGGCATAATTTTCGATCAGGATGCCGATGAAGCGCTCGAAAGAGCCCAAAATCGCGCGATGCAGCATCACCGGGCGGTATTTGGCGCCATCGTCAGCCACGTAATTTGCGCCGAGCCGCTCGGGTAGCACAAAATCCACCTGCAGGGTGCCGCACTGCCAGTCACGACCGATGGCATCGCGCAGCACGAATTCCAGCTTCGGCCCGTAGAAAGCGCCCTCGCCCGGGTTCATCTCGACCTCGATGCCGGCGGCGGCCGTGGCGTCGCGAAGGGCCGCCTCGGCCCGGTCCCAGACCGCGTCTTCGCCGGCGCGCACTTCCGGCCGGTCGGCAAATTTTATAACGAAATCGGAAAAGCCGAAATCGGCGTAAATGGCCGAAAGAAGCGCGATGAAGGCTGCCGTTTCACTGCCGATCTGGTCGGGTGTGCAGAAGATGTGGGCGTCGTCCTGGGTGAAGGCGCGGACCCGCATCAGCCCATGCAGCGCGCCGGACGGCTCATAACGGTGACACGAGCCAAACTCGGCCATGCGCAAAGGCAGGCTGCGATAACTCTTGATGCCTTGGTTGAATATCTGCACATGACAGGGGCAGTTCATGGGCTTGAGCGCCAGATGGTGCATCGTATCATTGCCGCCGTCGGTACGCGCGCCCGAGCCCTCGGCGCCGCGGCTCTCACTCACTTGGGTTGCCTTGCCCTCATCGACCTCGGCGACGAACATGTTTTCGCGGAATTTATCCCAATGGCCGGATAGCTCCCAAAGCGCACGGTCTACCAATTGCGGCGTCTTGACCTCGATATAATCGGCGGCTTCCAGGCGATGGCGCATATATTGTTCGATGACGCGGTAGAGGATCCACCCTTTTTCGTGCCAGAACACCGATCCCATGGCTTCTTCCTGGAAATGAAACAGATCCATTTCCCGGCCCAGACGCCGGTGGTCGCGCTTTTCCGCCTCTTCCAGCATCAAAAGATAAGCATTGAGCGCTTTCGCATCGGCCCAGGCGGTGCCGTAGATGCGCTGCAGCATGGCATTGTTGGAATCGCCGCGCCAATAAGCGCCGGCCAGTTTCATCAATTTAAAGGCTTTCGGCAGCTTGCCGGTGGACGGCAAATGCGGGCCCCGGCAAAGATCGGTCCAATCGCCCTGGCGGTAGATGGACACCGCCTCGCCTTCGGGAATGGCGGCGACCAGCTCGGCCTTGTAATCCTCGCCGGCGGATTTGAAAAAATCGATAGCCTTATCCCGGTCCCACACTTCGCGCACGAATTCCAGATCACGCTCGATGATCTCGGTCATGCGGGCTTCGATGGTCTCGAAATCGTCAGAGGAAAATGGCTCGTCCCGGGCAAAATCATAATAAAAGCCGTTCTCGATGGCCGGGCCGATGGTGACTTGCGTTCCGGGAAACAATTCCTGCACCGCCTGCGCCATCACATGGGCGGCGTCGTGGCGCAAAAGCTCAAGCGCATCGTCGTCTTTGCCGGTCACCACGGAAAACTCGGCGTCCGCTTCAATGGCGCGCCCCAAATCCCACATGACGCCATCGATACGCACCGCCAGCGCCGCCTTGGCGAGGCCGGGGCCGATATCGGCGGCCACCATCGCGCCGGTGACCGGGCCGTCAAATTTGCGGACGCTGCCGTCCGGGAGGGTCAATACGACCATGATTTTCCGTCATGTTGCCCGCAAGTTTGCGGGGGTTTGAACCGGCGCCGGAATGTAATTGCTTTTGCCACCCTGTCAAGGTTGCGAAATATTCAGATCATTGAGGGCTTCGGTAACCTGGGCGGCGCTCAACGCATCGAGACTGGTTTCGCGCAATATGACCGTTCGCTCGCCGCGCTGGGCACACAGCGCCGGATCGGACGCCTTTGAATACAGCACCAGCGTGGCGCAGCCGGTTAGGGCCGCCACATGCATGGGGCCGGTGTCGTTGCCGATGGCCAGGCGGGCGCCTTTGGCCAAGGCGAAAAGTTGGCCGAGGGATGTCTTGCCGGTCACGTCGCGGGCGGTGGGCGCGGCCTTGAGAATCTCGGCGGCCATGGCTTGTTCCGCGCCGGCGCCGATGATCACCGGCGTGGATCCGCTTTGCGCCAGATGCAAGGCGATTTCGGCGAAGCGCGCCAGCGGCCAGCGCTTGTCGGGGCGGTGGGCGGCGCCGCCGGGGGCAATGATGGCGTAAGTTTCAGGCAATTCCAGCGCCGTGACGTCGCTCCGTTCGGCCCAGGAATAATCGGCCGCCGGCACGGCTTCGATGCCGGCCATGGCCAGTTGTTCGGCTTGGCGCTCGATGGTGTGCATCAAATCCCGCCGAGGACTGGCGTGCGGCAACGTGCACCCCTTGGCGATACCCGACCATTCCGGCGCCACGCCGGGCCACCACAGGCGGTGATAATGGCTGGAACGGGCCGAGGTTTGCAAATCGTAGACGCGCGCAAATTCCCCGCTCCGAAGGCGGGCGCGCAAGTCCAGCCAACCGCTCACCTCCAATAGCTTGGGCCGGCTATCGATCCAGACCGCGTCGAACCAGGGCGCGGCGCCGGCAATATCTGCAAACGGTTGGGTGGTCAGCAATGTGATATGGGCGGAGCCGTGATGCGCGCGGATGGCCTGAAAAGGGCCGCCGGCCTGCACGAAATCGCCGAGCGCGCCCAGCTTGATCACCAGGATATTATCGCTCACCGCCGAAGTCCGCTCATTGGGTGCGCCCGCGCTCGCCAAGCACCTCTTCATAGATATCGAGGGTGCGCCCGCACATCTGGTCCTTGGAAAAATTTTCGCGGATATAGGAGACGCAGCGATCCGCGAAGGCGCTGCGCTCCGCCTCGCTTTGATCGAGGGCAACGGCGATAGCGGCGGCCAATGATGCCGCGTCGCCGGGCTTGGTCAACCAGCCGGTTTCGCCCTCGATGACGGTTTCGCGGGCGCCACCATGATCGGTGGCGATCACCGGACGGCCAAGGGATTGCGCCTCGGCAACGACGCGCCCGAAAGCTTCCGGCTCGGTCGAGGCGGACACCACCACATCGCTCAGCGTGTAGGCGGCGGGCATGTCGTCGCAATGATCGATCACATGGATCGTGCCGCTCATACCTACGGCTTCGATGCGCTCCTCCAATTCCCGTCGGTAATCGCGGCGGCCCTGGTCGGAGCCGACCATGAGAAACTGAACGCCGGTGCGGTTGAGCAGCTTGACCGCCTCGATAAAAACTATTTGGCCTTTCCAGCGGGTTAACCGGCCGGGCAGCATGACCACCGGCTGGCCGTCCGGAAGGCGCCATTCGTCGGCCAGTTGAATCACCCGCTCCGGCGTAATATTGGCGGCATCGAAGCGGTGCACATCGATGCCCCGGTGGACAACCCGGATGCGAGCCGCCGGCACGCCATATATCTGATGCACGTGGCCGCCGATGTAATCGGATATGGCGATCACGCGCTCGCCCTTGGTCATCACCGAATTATACCAGCGCTTCGGCCCCGAGGCATGGCTATAGGTGCCGTGAAAAGTGGTGATCAAAGATCGGTCGGTGCGCTTCGCCGCGTACCAGGCGCTCCAGGCCGGCGCGCGTGAGCGGGCATGAATGATATCGACGCTTTCGCGGCGGATCAGTTCGACCAAACGTTCGATATTCTTATAAATGATCAGCGGGTTCTTGGAGGCCAGCGGCAGTTCGATATGTTCGGCGCCGGCGCGGTTTAATTCGCCCACCATGGGCCCGCCTTCGGAGGCGACCAGCGCCCGCCCGCCGGCGCGCACAATAGCCTCGGCGATATCGACGGTGCCGCGTTCGACGCCGCCGGTCACCAAAGCGGGCAGAACCTGCAGGACATTGGGCGGGCGCGCGTCGCCCATGCCGGACTTGCTATCGGTGGCCGCTTCGCCAATTGTGTGCTCGGAATCGTTATCCATCGAAGGGGTACTGAATGCCTGTATCCAATGCCGATGAGCCTAAGATACTAACACTTGAGACCGGCGCGTCCATCGCTTACCGCCAAACGCCCGGCGCCGGGCCCAGCGTGGTGTTCCTGTGCGGCTTCATGTCGGACATGACCGGCGCCAAGGCGCTTTGGCTGGAAGAATTCTGCGCCCAGCGCGGCCAGGGGTTTCTGCGCTTCGATTACCAGGGCCACGGCGCCTCATCGGGGAACTTCGCCGATGGCCATGTGGGCGTCTGGGCAAACGATGCCATCGCCGCCATCGAAAAATTAACCGAAGGGGCGCAAATCCTGATCGGCTCCTCCATGGGCGGCTGGATCATGTTGCTGGCGGCGCTGGCCATACCGGAACGCATGGCCGGGCTGATCGGCATCGCCGCGGCGCCGGATTTTACCGAGGAGCTTCTGGGCGCCGAATTGTCGGCCGCCCAATTGGCCGAGATCGATGCTCAAGGCCAGACAACGATCGCCAGCGACTATGACGATGATTACGTGATCACCAAGGCATTGCTGGAGGAGGGCCGCAAACATCTGGTCCTAGGGGCTGAGATTGCGCTGGATTGCCCGGTGCGGCTGATCCACGGGCTGGACGACATTTCGGTTCCATGGCAAACGGCGTTGCGCCTTCAAGATAAGTTGCGCTCGACGGATGTTGACGTGATTTTGGTCAAGCGCGGCGATCACCGGCTGAGCGAGCCGGAGGATTTGGATCGCCTTGGCCGGACGCTGGCCGCATTATCAGATTAGGGCAGAAAATCTTCGAGCCGCACGGAGGCGTAGTTTTTCGGATAGGCGGCCATGAATTCCTGACGCTCTTTCTCGGTTAAATTCACCGGCAGGGTGGCATCGATCAGCCATTTGGTGCCGAGCCGGGTATATTGGCCAAAGCCGGGCACATTGGGCGAGATGCTGTCGAGACCAAACACCCGCGTGTTGGGGATCATGGTGACGTCTTCGGACGCATGCACCCTGGTGACCATCGACCAGGAGACCTGGCGCAAATCGTCGGCGTCGATATCTTCGTCCACGGCGATCGCCAGCTTAGGGTGCAGGTAGGGTCCCGATAGAGCCGCCATCAATGCGGTCTTGGCCTGGCCGGGCTGGCGCGGGCGCAGTTTCAGCACCAGCATCATATCGCCGGACGCGGTGACGCTGCGCACATCAATCAGCTCGATGCCGCCCTCGACGGCGCTGAGATGGCGTTTGGTGGCCACCTCGATGCCAAGCGCCATGGTTGATTGGGCGTCGGTCACCGGCGCGCCGCAATGCAGCGCATAGAAGATGGGATCGCTTCGCCTGGTTATGGCGTTGACTTTGAACACCTCGGACGTGCCGCCGGCGTTATAGGTGCCGGTAACCTCGCCGTAGGGGCCTTCCGGTTCCATCAAGTCGGTCGCCACCTCACCCTCGAGCACCAATTCGGCTTCCGCCGGAACTTCAAGATCATTGCTTTCGCAAGCAACCATGCGCACCGGCTCTCCCAAGAGCCCGCCCGCCAGGGCCAATTCGTCACGGCCAAAATCGGTGGTGAAGGAGGCGGCATAAAATATGGCCGGATGGCAGCCGAAGAAGATCGACACCGGCATCGGCTCGCCGCGCTCTTTGTATTTATCAAATATACGGCGAGCCTGGCGGGGCAGCATGACGAAACCGGTCTTGTCCTTGCCGGTGATCTGCTGGCGGTGGACGGAAATATTGCGAAGGCCGGTTTCCGGATCCTTGATCACGGCGATGCCGGACGCAAGGTAGCGCCCGCCATCATGTTCGGAGGTAAACAAAGACGGGATATCCGATAAGTCCACATCGGCGCCGGTGATCTTCACTTGCTTGACCGGCGCGCCAGCCGCAGCGACCGTTTCGGGCGCAATCTCAGCGCCAAACCGGGCGCCAATTTCGCCCAGCAACTGGTCCTCGCCGATACCAAGGCCGATGGACCACTTGCGCCGGTCGGCGACGATCTGGCTGCAGGCCTGCCAGCCGTCATGGCCGGCGATGTTGGTGAACAGGCTGGCCTTGCCCATCTCGTTATAGGCGCGCCACTGAACCGCCGCCATATTGGTCAACGGGTCCACTTCCTTGGTAAAGCGGATCATTTCGCCTTGCTGTTCCAGATTGGCGAGCATGGTGCGGAACGATTGATCGGGCATGGGCCAGTCTAAATCACGTTATCAGGAGATTCTCAATCAGAGTTCTCGGCGGCCAGGATGGCGGCCAGGCCAGAACGGTAATCGGGATACGTCAACGTGACGCCCAAATCCCGCTTGATGCGGGCGTTATCGATGCGCCGGTTGTCGGACCAGAAACTGCGCGCCATGGGGCTCATATCGGGCTCCGCCGTCTCGAACGGAATCAGCGGCGGCGCCTCGGCGCCCAAAAGATCACAGGCATGTGCAATGACCTCGGCCTGCGCCGCCGCCAAGTCGTCGCACACATTATAGATGGCGCCCGGCGCCGGCGCGGCCATGGAGGCGCGCAAGATATTGGCGACATCCTCCACATGGATGCGCGAAAATTTATAGCCGGGGCGCTCGATACGCCGGGCGCTACCGGCGCGCACCTGATCAAAGCTGCTGCGCCCGGGCCCATAAATGCCGGCCAGGCGGAAGATATGAGCTGGTATATCGAGAGCCAGCCACGCCTGTTCCGCGGCCGCCCGCCAGCGGCTGCGCGCGTTGGTGGGTGCGCAGGGAGCCGCTTCATCGACGAGGTTGCCACCGGTATCGCCGTAAACGCCGGTGGTCGAAAGATAGCCGATCCAGACCAGATGTTTGTTGGCCGCCAGTTGCTTGTGATAACGGCCAAGCACCGGATCACCCGCTTCACCGGGGGGCGTTGACACCAGGATATGACTGGCGCCCGCAAGCGCCGCTTCGGCGTCATCGAACGCCACACCATCAAATCCGTCGAGCGCTTCGCCATCCCTAAACGTGCCGGTGATCCGCCAGGCGCCAGCGTCCAGGGACGCCGCCGTTGCGCGCGCCGTGTATCCCATGCCGAAGCATAATAGATTTGCGCCCGCATCATTCATTCCCGCGTCCTCGAATATTCGATCTTATTTCCTCAATTCGCCGCCCAAGTGTAGAATTGTGCGGCGCCCGCGAAAAGCCGGGATATGGAACATGAAAATTTATACGGGCAGTTTGATCGTGATCACGCTGTTGGCGGCGGCGGTGCCATTGCAGGCCCAGGAGATCGTACCGGCGCGGGAATACCGGGCCTGCATGCAGCTGGCGCGGGACAATCCGGAACTGGCCTTTGGCCGCGCGACCAGTTGGCTCGGCCTCGGCGGCGGCGATGCGGCGCACCATTGCCAGGCGGTGGCGCTGGTCGGGCTCGGTCAGCACGGCGAAGGCGCGCGGCGCTTCGAGGAACTGGCCCAGGCGATCCGGGCGCGGCCGTCCTTTCGCGCCGAATTGTTCGCCCAAGCCGCCCAGGCATGGCTTTTGGCCGGCCAGCCGGCGCGCGCCGAGGGGGTGCTGAACAGTGCCCTCGGCCTTGATCCCAATAACCCGGAACTGTTTGTCGACCGCGCCCAGGCCGCCGCCGCCATGGGCGCCTGGAAGCGCGCCGAAGATGATCTTGGCGCGGCGCTGGATATGAATCCCGAATTGGTCGATGCGCTGGTCTTTCGCGCCGCCGCGCGCCGCCATCTGGGCGATATGAAAAATGCCGAAGCCGATGCCATTGCTGCCCTTAAACTGGATCCGGGAAATATCGAAGCCCACCTTGAAAGCGGTATTTTGCACCGCCAGGCGGGGCGCAAATCAGCGGCGCGCGCGCACTGGTTGGAGGTGATCGGAGCTGCGCCGGGAACGCCGGGGGCCCGCGCGGCGCGCGATTATCTGCAACAATTGGATGATCCCGGGCGTCAAAAATCCAAGTCGGAGTAGTGCTTGGCGGCCGGCAATCTGGGGATACGTTCGGCCAAAATTGCGCGCATGCTGGGCCGGGATTTGATGCGCGTGTACCAGTTTTTCGCCGGCTTGTGATCGGCCCAGGGCACGTCGCCCAAATAATCGACGGTGGAAATATGCGCCGCCGCCGTAATATCGGCGAGAGACATTTCCTCGCCGCCCAGCCAATGGCGGCGCTCGACCAGGAACGTGATATATTGCAAATGGGTGTGAATATTTTTTTGCGCGGCGCGGATGGCGCCGGAATCGGGCTCGCCAAGGCCTAAGAACCGCTTCATCACCTTCTCGCCAACCAGCTTGTCGCCCACCTCGAAATCAAACTTGCGGTCGAACCAGGTGACCAGGCGGCGCACCTCGGCGCGCTCGTGCAGGCCGCGGCCCATCAGGCTCGGTTCGGGCTGCAATTCATCCAAGAACTCACAAATGGCCTGGGAGTCCGAAAGTACGGTATCGTCCGGCTCCACCAGGACCGGGACCTCGCCGGCCGGATTGAGGGCAAGGAAAGCCTGGCGGCGCTCCCAGACCTGCTCGACGACCATTTCGAATTCCAAGCCCTTTTCCGCCAGCACAATTCGCACCTTGCGCGAGAACGGGTTCAACCATAAATGATAAAGTGTGCGCATCGGGCCCTTATATCCGATTCGTTTCCCGGGGCAATTAACCATTCTTTAGAACACCCCGCTTATTGGGTGATGGGCACGCCGGTGCTATAAGAGTCGCCAGTCCGAAAGGGCAAATCCGTAAACCCAACTATCAGCAAAGAGTTTCCGTGCCGTTCATTCAATCCATCGTCCTCGCCGCCGTTCAGGGCATTACCGAATTTCTACCGGTTTCGTCATCGGGACATTTGATTTTGGTGCCCAAACTGACCGGCTGGCCGGACCAGGGTCTGGCCATCGATGTGGCTGTCCATGTGGGCACATTGCTGGCGGTGATGCTGTATTTCTGGCGCGATATCGGCGGCATCGCCTGGGCGGTGATGCGCGCCGGCAGCCAGATGGCCAACCATCGGCCCCTGGACCAGGAGTTCTGGCTGCTGATCAAGTTGATTGTCGCCACCTTGCCGGTGGTCGCCGCCGGCTATTGGGTCAACGAATATTTGAGCGACGATCTGTTGCGCAGCGTCACCATCATCGGCTGGACAACGCTGGGATTTGGATTGTTTTTGTTGTTTGCCGACAAAACCAACATGACCATCCGGCGCCTTGATCACATCACCTATGGCGGCGCGCTGGTCATAGGTTTGTTTCAGATATTGGCGCTGGTACCCGGCACCAGCCGCGCCGGCATTACGATGACCGCGGCCCGCTTCCTTGGGCTCGAATGCCAGGACGCGGCGCGCTTTTCCTTGCTATTGTCGATCCCAGTGATCATCGCGGCCGGCAGCCTCAAGGGTCTGGAATTGTACCAATCGGGAAACCAATTGCTGATCGACGATGCACTCACCGTCGGCGGCCTGGCCTTTGTGTTTGCACTGTTTGCCATCGCGCTTTTGATGTTCTGGCTGAAACGGGCCAGCTTCACGCCGTTCGTCGTCTACCGGGTGATCCTCGGCGCCGCCCTCCTCTATTACGCCTACGGCGGGCCGGGGTTGGGGATTTAGTACCAGGTTGATTTCCAGCCCTATAAATTCTATATTCTATATATATGTATAGAATATAGAAAAGGGACTGTTATGGCTCTCAGTATCAAAGACCCTGATGCCGACAGATTGGCGCGGGAATTGGCCGGACTGACCGGCGAAAGCATGACCCAGGCAATAAAAACCGCTCTTGAAGAACGGCTTCGGCGGATCAGGCCCACCAAAGTCGATCAAACCTTACTCGACGATCTCAATGAAATTGTTAAGCGTTGTGCCGCATTGCCCGTAATTGATGACAGAACCGCCGACGAGATATTGGGATATGACGAAGACGGTATGCCAAGTTAATGGTTGTTGATACGTCTGCGCTTATGGCGATCTTGTTTGATGAGCCCGAGCGCGCGCGTTTTCTTAACTATATAACCGATGACACCGTACATTTTATTTCTGCTGTTTCACTATTCGAATCGGCAATCGTATTTGAATCGAGATTTGGGATAGAAGCAGGCCGTGAGTTGGAAATATTCTTGCAGCGGTCTGAATTTGAAATTCTTTCCGTCGACCGGACGCAGGCAGAGGCGGCGCGCGCGGCCTACCGGCGCTACGGCAAAGGCCGCCATGCGGCAGCCTTAAATTTCGGTGATTGCTTCGCCTATGCCCTGGCCAAAACCACCGGCGAGCCTTTGTTGTTCAAAGGCGCGGATTTTGCCGCGACCGATATTGCGGTGGTGGACCGCCCGCCCAACTCTTAAACAAACTTGCGCCTAAACCGCGACGGCGCCGCTTTCGTCGGCTTCCATATCGAACGCCGCCTTCATCAGCGCCTTGGTGTAGTCTTCGCGCGGATTATCGAAGACCGCGTCGGCAGAGCCTTGTTCGACAACCCGGCCCGCCCGAATGACGATCAGATCGTGGGCCAGGGCGCGCACCACTTTGAGATCATGGCTGATGAACAGATAGGCGAGATTGTAGCGGGTTTGGAGATCGCGCAGCAATTCAACAATCTGCGCCTGCACCGACATATCGAGGGCCGAGGTAGGCTCGTCCAGCACCATCAATTTGGGCCGCAGCACCAGCGCGCGGGCGACGCAAATGCGCTGGCGCTGGCCGCCGGAAAATTCGTGCGGGTAGCGGTCCATGGTGTCCGGGTCCAGCCCGACCTCGCCCAACACTTCGGCGGCCAGGGCGCGCCGATCATCGTAGCTTGCGCCCAGCCCGTGCACCAAAAGCCCTTCCTCGATCACCTGGAAGACACTCATGCGCGGGCTCATGGAACCGAACGGGTCCTGGAACACGATCTGCATTTCGCGGCGCAAGGGGCGCATGTCCTGCCAGCCGAAATCCTGGATATTGCGGCCATGAAATTCGATACCGCCGGTGGAGGTTTCGAGGCGCAGCAGCGCGCGCCCCAACGTCGATTTGCCGGAGCCCGATTCGCCGACGATGCCCAGCGTGTGGCCTTCGCGCAAACTGAGCGAAATGCCGTCCACGGCCTTGATATGGCCGACCGTGCGGCGCACCACGCCGCGCTTGATCGGGAACCAGACGCGCACATCGTCGGCGCGCATGACTTCGGCGGCGGCGCCGGTAACCGGGTCCGGCTTGCCCTTGGGCTCGGCGGCCAACAGATTGCGGGTATAGTCATGGCGGGGGTTATCGAAGATATCGGTGGTAGCGCCGGCCTCGACGATGCGCCCCTCGGTCATCACATTGACCCGGTTCGCCATGCGCCGGACGATGCCGAGATCGTGGGTGATCAACAGCAATCCCATGTTCAGCTTTTGCGTCAATTCTTTCAGCAATTTCAGCACCTGCGCCTGCACGGTCACATCCAGCGCCGTGGTCGGCTCGTCGGCAATCAACAGCTCGGGCTCGTTGGCCAGCGCCATGGCGATCATGATGCGCTGCTGCTGGCCGCCGGAAAATTCGTGCGGCAAGGCATGCAGCCGGGATATGGCGTCTTCCATGCCGACCAGATGCAAAAGCTCCTCGACCCTTGCCATGGCTGCCCTTGGGCCCAAGCGCTTGTGCAATTCCAGCACTTCGCGAATTTGCTTTGCGATGGAATGCAAGGGGTTGAGGCTGTTGATGGGTTCTTGGAAGATCATGGAGATGCGATTGCCGCGCATGGCGCGCATCTCCCGGTCCGGCTTTTGGATCAACTCCTCGCCGCCGAAATGAATGGTTCCGCCCGGGTGCCAGGCCGCCGGATAGGGCAGCAGCTTCATCACCGACAAGGCGGTCACCGATTTGCCGGAACCGGATTCGCCCACCAGCCCCACCGTCTCGCCGGCGGCTACCGACATGGTGACGCCCTTCACCGCCTGAACTTCAGCCCCGCCGCGCCCGAAGCTGACCGATAGATCATTGATTTCAAGGAGATCGGCCAAGGGCTAATTCCGATACGTCTTGCGGGGATCAAAGGCATCGCGGACGCCTTCGCCGATGAATATCAGCAACGAGAGCATGACGGCGATAACCAGGAACGCCGAAATACCCAGCCACGGCGCCTGCAGATTGGCTTTGCCCTGGTTCAACAATTCGCCGAGTGACGCCGAGCCCGGCGGCAGCCCGAAGCCGAGAAAATCGAGCGCCGTCAGGCTCGTGATGGCGCCATTGAGGATGAACGGCATGAAGGTGATGGTGGCGACCATGGCGTTGGGCAGGATATGCTTGAACATGATCTTGGCGTTGGAAACGCCGAGGGCGCGCGCCGCCAGAACATAAGTATGGTTGCGCCCGCGCAAAAACTCGGCGCGCACCACGCCGACCAGCGCCATCCAGCTGAACAACAGCATAAAACCCAACAGGAAGATAAAAGACGGCTCAAACAGACTGGCCAGGATGATCAGGATAAAGAGCTGCGGCAGCCCGCCCCAAACCTCCATGAAGCGCTGAAACAATAGATCGATCATACCGCCGAAATAGCCCTGCCAGGCGCCGGCGGCAACACCGACGACGGAGGAGAAAATGGTGAGGATCAGCCCGAACAGCACCGAAACCCTGAACCCGTATATCAGCCGCGCCACCACGTCCCGGCCCTGATCATCGGTGCCCAGCCAGTTGAGCGCCGTCGGCGGCGACGGCGACGGCACCGGCAATCCTAAAACCACAGTATCAAAGCTGTAGGGGATCAGCGGCCAGACGATCCAGCCCTTTTCCTCGATCAGCTCGGCCACTTCCGGGTCGGAATATTCGGCCTCGGTTTCGAAATCGCCGCCGAAGGTGGTTTCCGCATAATTGACCAGCACCGGCATATAGAATTCGCCGTCATAGCGGACCAGAAGCGGCTTGTCGTTGGCGATAAACTCGGCGAACAGGGTCACCAAAAAGATGAACAGGAATATCCAAAGCGAGTAATAGCCGCGCCGGTTGGCGTTGAAATTGTCCACCCGCCGCCGATTGATGGGGGTGATCGCAAGGCCTAGGAATGTTGGACGCTGATCCAAGGCCTAGACCTCCCGCGAATCGAAATCGATGCGCGGATCAACCACGTGGTAGGTCAAATCGCTGATCAGCCCGAGGATAAGACCAAGCAGCGAAAACACGTAGAGGGTGCCGAAGACGACGGGATAGTCCCGGTTGATCAAGGCTTCGAACCCTAAGAGGCCGAGCCCGTCGAGGGAAAATATGATCTCGGTCAGCATCGATCCTGTAAAAAAGATGAAGATGAAGGCGGCCGGGAAACCGGCGATAACGATGAGCATGGCGTTGCGGAACACATGGCCGTAGAGGATGCGCTTTTCCTCCAGCCCCTTGGCGCGCGCCGTGATCACATATTGCTTGTTGATCTCATCCAGGAACGATTTTTTGGTCAGCATGGTGAGGCTGGCAAACCCGCCGATCACCATCGACGTGATCGGCAAAACCATGTGCCAGAGATAATCGGTGATTTTGAAATACCAGGGCAGATCGTCCCAGTCCGGCGAGACCAGCCCGCGCAAGGGGAAAATATCCCAAAAGCTGCCGCCCGCGAACAGGACGATCAAAAGAATGGCAAACAAAAAACCGGGGATGGCGTTACCGAAGATGATGACCGCGCTGGTCCAGATATCGAAACGGTCTCCGTCGCGGACGCTTTTGGCGATGCCGAGGGGGATCGATATGAGATAAACCAGGAGCGTCGTCCAGATACCGAGCGATATGGAAACCGGCAATTTGTCGATCACCAAATCGATGACTTTACGGTCCTGGAAGAAACTTTCGCCGAGATCGAACACCAGAAAATTCTTCATCATGATGAACAACCGCTCGTAGGCCGGCTTATCGAAGCCATAGAGCTTTTCAATTTCCTTGATGAATTCGGGATCGAGCCCCCTGGCGCCCCGGTATTTGCTGCTCGTTGCCTGGCTGCCGCCCGCCCCCGGCTGGGCCACGCCGGGCACCGTTTCGCCCTGGCTGGAACCCGATACCCGGGCCGTGGCTTCGACATCGGTTCCCTGGATTTTGGCCAGGGTCTGTTCCACCGGTCCGCCCGGCGCCCCCTGTACGACGATGAAATTGATGATGACGATACCGATCAAAGTCGGAATAATCAGGAACAACCTGCGGATGATGTAGTTGAGCATGCCGGACCGGCCCGCTATTTATTCTTTGCCGAGGTCAATTTACCGGCCAGCGCTTGCGCCTTGGCCGGGTCCACCCACCAGCCGTCGAAGCCGAGCCCGTATTTGGGGGTAATCCTGGGGCGTCCGAATTTGTTCCAGAAGGCGACGCGGAAATTTCGAGTGTGCCAATGGGGAATGACGTAATGGCCCCATAACAGAACCCGGTCCAGCGCCCGCGTGGCGGTAACCAGGCTGTCCCGGTCGGGGGCCGAAATTATGCCTTCGATCATTTCGTCGATGACCGGATTGGCGATACCGCTCAGGTTGCGGCTGCCGGGCCGCTTGCCGGCGGCCGTGCCCCAATAGCTTTGCTGCTCGTTGCCCGGCGACAGCGACTGGCCCCAACCGGCAACCACCATGTCGAAATCATAATCGTCGGTGCGTTTGCGGTATTGGGCGGTATCGACGGTGCGCACGGAAACGTCGATGCCGAGGCGCTTCAAGTTGCGCTTAAACGGCAACACAACACGCTCGAACGCCGGTGAAATCAAAAGAATTTCAAAGGCAAAATGATTGCCCGTCTTGGCGTTGACCAGCTTGCCGTCCTTGATCACCCAGCCCGCTTGTCGGAGGAGTTTGCGGCCCTGGCGCAGATTGCTGCGGATGCGCCCAGTGCCGTCGGTGGCCGGCGGCTGGTAGGTTTTGGAGAATACATCGTCCGGAACGCGGCCTTTGTATTTGTTCAGGATTTCCAGTTCCTTGCCCGTGGGCAGATTGGCCGATGCCAGTTCCGAATTGGAAAAGAAGCTCGCTGTCCGCGTATATTGACTATAGAACAGGTTCTTGTTGGTCCATTCGAAATCGAAGCCAAAGGCCAGCGCCTGGCGCACCCTGGGGTCTTTGAATAAATCCTTGCGGGTATTGAAAACAAAGCCCTGCATGCCGGTCGAATTCTGGTGGCGAATTTCCTCGGTTTTGTATAGCCCCTGGCGGAAAGACGGTGAATTATAGCCGGTGGCCCAGACCTTGGAGGTGTTCTCCAGGCGGAAATCATAGTCCCCCGATTTGAAGGCTTCGAGGGCCACGGTGGCGTCCCGGTAATAATCAAAGCGGATAATGTCGGGGTTATTTTTGCCCTTGTTGACCGGCAGATTGGCGCCCCAATAATCCTTGACCCGCTCATAGGTGACCGAGCGCCCGGCCTCGAACGATTTGATCCGGTAGGGACCGCTGCCGAGGGGTTTGTCGAGGATGGTTTTTTCGAAATCCCGGTTGGCCCAGAAATGTTTGGGCAGGACCGGCAGTTGCCCGAGGATCAGCGGTAACTCCCGGTTGGTGGTTTTCTTGAAGGTGAATTTAACGCTGCGCGGTCCGGTCTTTTCGGCTTTCAATACATCCCGGTAATAAAAGCGGAAAAAGGGCTGGCCCTTGGTGCGCAACGTGGTCAGCGACCAGATTACATCCTCCACGGTCACCGGCTTGCCGTCGTGGAAGCGGGCTTCCGGGCGGAGCGTGAAGGCAACCCAGGAGCGGTCTTCCGGCGTTTGGATGCTTTCTGCCAATAAACCATATTCGGAAAACGCCTCATCCTCGGAGCCGGTCATCAAAGTTTCGAACAAACGGTTCACACCGGCGGCGGGATCACCCTTTAAGATATAGGGATTGAAGCTATTGTAGGTGCGCAGGGCGCTGCGGCGCATTTCGCCGCCCTTCGGCGCGTTCGGATTGACGTAATCGAAATGTTTGAAATCGGGCCCGTACTTGGGGGCGCCGTGCATGGCGATGCCGTGCATCGGTTTTGGGCTCTGCGCATGGGCCGCTACCGATCCCAGGATCAGCGGCAAGACGGCGGTAAGAGCGGCCAGCAAACGCATGAACATTATCCTTCCCGAAACGCCAACGGTAACGGCTATAGATATAATCCGGGCACGGGATGCGCGCAATCAATGCGCAATCAACTGGGCGTTACGATCCTTGCAGACATTTCAAGGCAGCGGCGTGGGTTGCGCCGTCACCCGCCGCCAAAACGCGGCCATCAGAAGCTATTCCAAGCGCGCCCCCGGACCAATCGGTGATAATCCCACCGGCGCCTTCGATAATCGGCACATGGGCGCAATAATCGTATGGCTTGAGGCTGGCCTCGCATACCAGGTCCGTATGCCCGGCGCCGAGCAATCCATAGGCGTAACAATCGGCCCCATAGAGGGTGTGCTTGACGTTAAGCCGAAGCCGGGCAAAGGCTTCGGCAGCGGTGCCTTCAAACATGTCCGGCGAGGTGGCATAGAGCCAGGCGTCTTTAAGGGTGGCGGCGCGGGTGGATATGGCGGCGCCGTTCAAGGTGCTCCGCCGGCCCGCCGCGCCGAGCCAGCGTTCATCCAATATGGGCTGATCGATGACGCCGATGATGGGCCGGCCCTGGTGGCACAAGGCAATCAGCGTGCCGAACAAGGGCTTGCCGGTAACGAACGCCTTGGTGCCGTCGATGGGGTCGAGCACCCAGACATAATCGGCATCGGTATTTTCAGGCCCAAATTCCTCGCCAAGAATGCCGTGGTCCGGGAACGCATCGATAATGGCGGTGCGCATGGCGGCTTCGGCGGCCCGGTCGGCTTCGGTCACCGGGCTGGCGTCGGCCTTGTCGCTGATGGCCGTGCCGGTGCGGAAATGCGCGATGATGATCGGCCGCGCCAAATCCGCCAGCGCACCGGCGAGGGTGACGCATTCCTCCGGAACTATGCCTTGATCGGTCATGCGGCTCAGTTGGGCAAGGTTGCCGGCTGATCGGCCTGGCCGCGCATATAAAGGATCAAGGCCGCCCGATCACCGGCTTTTTTGAGGCCCGAAAAAGACATTTTGGTGCCCGCTATGAAGGCCTTCGGCTTGGTCAGGAATTTATCCAGATCAGCAAAACCCCATTGCCCGCCCATGGCTTGGATCGCCTTGGAATAGCTGTAGTCGGCGACGGTTCCCCGGGCGCGCCCGATCATGCCGTAAAGGTTGGGCCCGATCTTGTTTTTGCCGCCCTTGTCGAAGCTGTGGCAGGAAGCGCATTTCCGGGCGATCTTTTTGCCTTTGCCGGCGCTGGCTTCGGCCAGCAGCTGGGGCAATGATTGGGGCTCGGATTGGGCCGCCGGCGCCGGCGCTTGCGCTTCGGCATTTACCGGCTGCGCCTTGGCCGCGGCTGCGGGCGCTTGTTTGGGCGCCTCCGGCTCGGGGATCAGCAAATCGCCGATAAAATCAGCGCCGAATATCACCCAGAGGGCGACAACGATGCCGCCCAGTATATAATTGGTGTTCGAACTCCACATAAATCCGATCCCTTGCGGTTGATCGCCATTAATACCACCCGGACATACCGATCAACAAGAAAACGCCGCGCCTGACACCAGGCGCGGCGTTCTTGGAAGATATTCAGGCTATCCGATGCCGGGCTTATTTGGGCGGCATCAAGACCTGGGCGCGGTTCAATCCGACGTCCTGCAGGGTGCGCCCGTCAACGGCGCGCAGCTTGCGGTAACGGATTTTTTCCACCGGTCCCTCGGCCCAATCGGCCAAGGTCGATATGAAGGCGCAAAATGAATTCCGGGTTTCTGACGTTTGTAATTGCATCTCGGAAGCTCCTGATTATGCGTTGGATTCCCCTTGCGTCTCCAACATGTTCACCTCTTATGGTTATGACTATACGCCCCCATGTGCAAAAGTTCTGTTAACCGGTTCACACATCCATAAAAAATCTGCTTGCATGAAAATGGCGGCTGCATAACCATATTGGCGGCTTCAATTAGCTCGAAAATCCTGTGTTTCCGGGGTTTGGGGGATTAAATATTGGAAATTAGCGAGCTTTTGGCGCGCAATTTTCTGTTTCGAAATCTGGACCCGGACGTCATCCAGCGCATCGCCGCACTCGGATCGACGGTCGAATTGGCCGGCAATCAGGTCCTGTTTCTCAAAGGCGACGAAGGCGATGCCCTCTATGGCGTCCTCGGCGGGCGCATCCGCATCTCGTCCGGCGATGCCGACGGCAAGGAAATTATCCTCAATATTATCGATCCCGGCGATATATTCGGCGAGATTGCGCTGCTCGACGGCAAGCCGCGCACCGCCGACGCCTCGGCCATGGCACAGAGCCAGCTTTTGCGGGTTCAGCGCTCCGATTTTTTAGGGCTGATGGCGGCCGAGCCCCGGCTGACCCAGCATTTGATGGAAATGGTCTGCGACCGCATCCGCAAGACCAGCGAAATGCTGGAAGACTCGGCCTTCCTCGATCTGCCCGCAAGGCTGGCCAAACGATTGCTGAGCCTGGCCAAATATTACGGCGAGGCGGAAGCCGATGCGGCGCTGACCGGCATCCAGATATCGCAAGCCGAATTGGGCCAATTAATGGGCACCAGCCGGGAAAGCATCAACAAACATCTGCAATATTGGCGCGGCCGCGGCTGGATCACCTTGGGCCGGGGGCGGGTCACCATCGACCAGCCGGACGCCTTGAAAAATCTGGTCGAACGGGACAACGAATAACGGATTCAAACAGGTAAGGAACGAAATTCATGAAAAATTATCTGGACGGCGGCGATGCAGTTCTCGAGGCCATCCGTAAACTGGGCATCGATCATATTATTTCATCGCCCGGCTCCGAATGGGCGCCGGTGTGGGAGGCCATGGCCCGCCAAGACCACGACAAGGCCGACGGCCCCAACTTTATCGATACCTGGCACGAAACCCTGGCCGTCGATATGGCCATCGGCTACAGCCTGATCACCGGGCGCGGCCAGGCGGTTTTGCTGCACGCCGGCGCCGGCTTGCTGCAAGGCTCCATGGGCATCCTGGGCGCCCGCCATTGGGAGGTGCCGATGCTGGTCCTGTCCGGCGAATCGGTGACTTACGGCGGGGACCCGGATCTGGATCCCGGCCAGCAATGGGCGCGCAATTTGAGCATCGTCGGCGGCCCGCACCGGCTGATCGAACCGGTGGTCAAATATGCCAGCCAGGCGACCAGTCCCAAAACCCTGTTTGAAATGGTCGTCCGCGCCGGCGAAATGGCCGCCCGCCCGCCCAAGGGCCCGACCTACCTGAACGTGCCGTTGGAGCATCTTCTGGCCGAATGGTCGCCGCCGGAAATCGGCCGCAATGTTCCGCCGGCGCCCAAAACCATAAGCCCGGACGCCGACATCGAAGCCGTCGCCGAGGCTTTGGCGGCGGCCAAAAATCCGGTGATCGTATCCGAATATGGGGGCCGCGATGCCGCCACCTTCAACGCCATGATCGAACTGGCCGAAGCGGTGGCGATCCCGGTCTATGACGGCGAGGCATCGGTGTGCGCCAATTTCCCGAAAAACCACCCGCTCTATCAGGGCACCGATATGAGCGCCGTCAAGGACGACGCCGATCTGGTGCTGATGGTGCGCTGCCGGGCGCCCTGGTATCCGGCCGCCAGGCGGCCCAAACACGCGCATCTGGTGGCCATCGATGAAAACCCGCACCAATCCCATATGGTCTATCAGGCGTTGCAGGCGGACAGCTATCTGGAAGGCGATGCCGCGACGTCGCTGAGCCGGCTGGCCGAAGCGGTCACGGCGGGCGGCGGCGGCACCGGTGTGGAAGACCGGCGGGCAGCCTCGAGCGCTGCCCACCAAGCCATGGACGCCAAGAACCATGCGCTGCGCCAGGACACGAGCGCCAAATCGCCCATCGATCCCTTGTGGCTGTGCGCCGCCATTGGCGACACCATGCCCGCCGATACCATCTATATCGACGAGCTGACCCTGCATTCGGGCATGGCGCGCACCCACGTGCCGTGGAGCCAGGCGCAAAGCTATTACGGCGGGCGCGGCGGTTTGGGCCAAGGGCTTGGCCTGTCCCTGGGCATAAAACTGGCCAGCCCGGAGCGGCCGGTGGTGGCGCTCATGGGTGACGGCGGCTTTCTTTATAATCCGGTGGTGCAGAGCCTGGGCGCGGCCAGGGATTCCGGCCTGCCGGTGTTGATCATTATTTTCAATAACAAGAAATATGCCGCAATGCGCGGCGGCTATAGCCGTTACTACGCGGACGGCGTCGCAGTGACCGACGATAATCTTCGCGGCGTCCATATCAACGGGCCCGACTATGCCGAGCTGGCGCCCCTGTTCGACGGCCATGGCGAGCGCATCGAAGACCCGGCCGAGCTACACGGCGCGTTGGAGCGGGCATTGGCCGCGGTCAGAGGCGGCCAGTTTGCGATCTTGAATGTGGTGGTGTCCCGGTAGGCTTCCGGGCTGGTTATGGCGGCGTTATATCGCTATAGGAGGCTGAATTTGTTGCCTTGCAAGGACTGAGACCGTGGCAGAACAAAAACAACGCATCGCCTTTCAGGGCGAGATCGGCGCCAATTCCGATCTCGCCTGCCGCCATGTGCACGCCGATATGGAAACCCTGCCCTGCCATACCTTCGAGGACACCTTCGCCGCCGTCGAAAGCGGCGCCGCCGCGCTGGCGCTGATTCCCATCGATAATTCGGTGGCCGGCCGGGTTGCCGATATCCACCATCTGTTGCCGGGTAGCGGCCTTCATATCATTGGTGAGCATTTCCAGCGGGTGGAGCATCATCTGCTGGCGGTCAAGGGCACCGATATCGCCACCCTCAGCCATGTGCACAGCCATGTGCACGCCCTCAACCAATGCCGCGACGTGATCCAGGAATTGGGGCTGGAGGCGGTGGTGCATGTGGATACCGCCGCCGCCGCCCGCGATATCGCCGAGCGCGGCGAGCCGGCCCACGCCGCCATCGCCTCAGCGCTGGCCGGGGAGATTTACGGCCTCGACAGCCTGCGCGCCAATATCGAGGATGCGGAGCACAACACAACGCGCTTTCTGGTGATGTCGGCGGAGAAGCAAATCGCCAAGCCCGGCAGCGGCGTTTTGATCACCAGCTTTGTCTTTCGAGTGCGCAACGTGCCGGCGGCGCTATATAAGGCCCTCGGCGGTTTCGCCACCAACGGCATCAACATGACCAAGCTGGAAAGCTATCTGGTCGGCGGCGGATTTGTCGCGGCGCAATTTTATGCCGAGGTGGATGGCCATCCCGAAGACACCGGCTTGGCCTTCGCCCTGGAAGAGCTGGATTTCTATTCCCATGAGGTGCGCGTTCTCGGCGTCTATCCGGCCAGCCCGTTCCGGAAATCCATGAACGGCACATAAGGCCTATTGCAAGTCCGCTTGCAGCGCCATGAACACCCTTGTGTGCATGTTGTAGCTGCCGATCAGCACGGCCAGCTCGACGATTTGGGGCTCATCGAAATGATCGCGCAAAGGCTCGAACACCTGATCGGGGACGGTGATGTCTTCGGTCATGGCGTCGGCAAATCCTAAGGCGGCGCGCTCGGCGGGGCTGAAGAAATCCGTGCCCCGCCAGGACTTCAAGCCGTCGCACGCTTCCGGGCTTAAGCCTTCGGCTTCAGCCAGGGCGCCCGTATGCTGGCGCAGCGTGTATGCGGAGCCGTTCAGGTGGCCGATGCGGATGATGAGTATTTCCCGGAGGCGGCCATCCAGCCCGGTCTGCCAGCGGACCGCGTTGTTGAAATCGAACCAGGCGGCGCACATGGCCGGGCTTTGCAGCAGGATTTTGTAGATGTTGAGAAAGCTGCCGCGCCGTTGGCCGCGAATAGTGCCGGCCAGTTCGGCGAGGGCGGGATCGCTATCGGGTTCGATCAGTTTGACGCGGGCCATGATGGTTTGTCCTTGAATTGCGGCTCCTGGAGATTACGCTTTCATCGCGGTCCATTTCAATTGCCATTGAGGTACCCAAACCATGCCCGTCGTTGTTGTCGAAGATGATAAAATCCTGCGCTTTATCGAATGCCTGCTCGACTCCAATGTTGTGCCGGCAAGGGCGGCGGCGCTGGCCGATTATCTTATCTGCGATATCTCCGATGTGGATGGCTGGATTGCCGGCGTACGCAATGCCTGCGGCGATTTTTATCCCGCCGAAGTGCGCATGGTCCCGGACCAAAACGCCTTGCGCGCCGCATTGCCGGACGCCGACGCGGTGGTTACCGAGGCGCTCGAGATCGGAGCTGAAGAGCTGGCCTTGGCGCCCAAATTAAAAGTCGTGCAGAATTTCGGGCTGGATACGCGCAATATCGATTTGCAGGCCTGCGCCGGCGCTGGAGTTAAGACGCCGATCTTCCGGCGCCGCATCAACGGCGTCGTCGGCGAACATGTCATAGCCCTGATGTTGGCGGTGGGCCGCAAGATCTGCGAGACCAACGGCGCCCTGGATTTCGCGTCCCTCGAAGCCCTTGGCTATAAGCCGGCCATGTTCGACACCGATCATATTTCGGGGGGCAACTGGGCGCGGGTGACGGGGCTCAAAAATCTGCAAGGCTCCACCCTCGGCGCCCTGGGCCTCGGCGAAGTCGGGCGCGAGGTGGCAAGCCGGGCCAAGGCCATGGGCATGAATATCCTTTACCATCAAAGACGGCAATTGCCGCCCGAAGTGGAAGCCGAATGGAACGCTGAATATGTTTCCTTCGGCGATTTGTTCGCCGCCGCCGATTTCGTCTCCATCCATGTGCCCCTGAACGACGCCACCCGGGGCATGGTCGATAGGAGCGCGTTTGCACGCATGAAGGATGGCGCCATTTTGATCAACGCATCGCGCGCCCATATCGTCGATCGGGACGCGCTGATCGGGGCGCTGGATTCCGGGCGCCTCGGCGGCGCCGGCTTCGATGTCCAATATTCCGAGCCGCTCACCGGCGACGAGCCGTTAAGGGATTATCCAAACGTGGTCTTAAGCCCGCACATCGCCGTCGGCCCGCGCACCGAGGCCCTGGCCGATATGGAAGAAGTCATTGCCAACCTGGCCGGCGCGGTTAATCAGGGAAGCTGATCACGTAGTCGTCCGGTATGTCCAGCCACTGGCGGGCTTCGCCAATATCGGCAAACGTCCGGCGCTCGACGTCGTGCTGGCCAAATCGGTCCGACACCGAATATTGATGGATTTTGGCAAAGTCCGTGCCGTCCTTGACCACCCAGGCCAATTTGCAGCGGCCCAAATTCTCGTTGAAGACTTCCATCCGCTCCTTGGTGGTTGTGGTCATGCGCTCCCAGGTCCAATCGGCGGGCAGCGCCGCGCCTGAGCAATCGCGCAGCAAATTGGTGTCACCGCCAAATTTGGGATCAACGAACAGCAATTGAAATTGGTCATTAATTTCTTCCATTGCGAACGGTTCGGTATGCTTTATGAGCACGCAATTGATGTCCGCATCTATGGTGTATGCAAACGGCATGTCAAAACATCATTCGATCTCGGATGAGCGGTCCGAATAGGTGAAGGAGAGCGTAAAGCCGCCTTCGTTGAGGGTCCATTTGTTGATGCTGTAGCTGCGCATGCCTCGGGCGTGCATGGGATCAGCATCGGCGATGGCGCGCGCTTCTTCAAAACTGGCCGCCCGGTAGACGATCATGCCGCCCACCCTTGCGCCGTCTTCGCCGTCCACCGGCCCGGCGCCGAACAACGTGCCGTTCTTTTCTATCTCGATCTGGTAGGCAAGATGATCGGGCAACACCTTCATCATCTCGTCTGGCGAAACGCCGTCTTTGAGGCGCGTGTCGACGATATAAAATTCCTTGCCCGGTAAATGGTCCGCCATGATCTATCCTCCCAAATTAGTTTCCGGTATTAAATAAGCCTAGTCCAGCCCCGGGTCCAGCACCGCCTTGCGACGCCGGGTTGTTGCTGATTATTATAAATATACCGCAAGGCACATATGGAGAGCGATCATGGGCAGACTTGATAATCGGGTAGCCATTGTCACCGGCGCCGCACCCGGGATGCGCGCCGCGCTGGGCGCCGAATTTGCGCGCGCCCTGGCCGCCGAAGGCGCGGCGGTCGCCCTCGCCGATGTCGACGATACCAAACAACTGGCCGCCGAGATCGAAGCGGCGGGCGGGCGGGCGCTTCCCCTGACCACCGACGTTTCCGATGAAACCCAGGTCCGGGCGATGGTCGGCGATACCATAGCCGCCTTCGGTCAGGTGGATATTCTGGTCAACAACGCGGCGCTCGGCTCGAACATTCCGCCGGTGCCGGTGACCGAATTATCGGTGGCCGATTGGGACCGCTTCATGGCGGTCAATTTGCGCGGGCCCTTTATCTGCACCAAGGCAGTGGTAGCCCCCATGAAAGAGCGCGGCTACGGCAAGATCATTAATATTGGATCGACCACCAATATGGTGGGTTTGCCAAACCGGCTGCATTACACCACGGCGAAGGGCGGTATCTTGGCCATGACCCGGTCCTTGGCGCAAGAATTGGGGCCGTTCGGCATCCGCGTCAACTCCCTCGCCTACGGCGCCATCACGTCCCGCCTCAACGAGGCCGAGTTTGCCGCCGACCCTGAGCGCGAGGCCCGCATCGTTGGCTCCCGCGCCCTCCAAAGCCACTTGCGCGCCGATGATTTGGCGGGCACCTTGGTGTTCCTGGCCTGTAAGGATTCTGACGCCATGAGCGGCCAGACGGTGGTCACCGACATGGGTGGGTTCTATTACTAACGCGCAAAAATCCTACGCGCTGATCGATGCAAGCGGGCAGGCTTACGAGAGCCCCATCAAGGGCACCCTCGGCGGGCACCGGAAATCAAAGATATATGGACGGCTGGATTGCGCCGGCGCGCTTCGCTGGATCGCCAGGGGCCACTATGTCAGCCACCGGGTGTTCTTTGCCGATCAGCACACCGCCACCCAGGCCGGTTACCGGCCTTGCGCCAATTGTATGCGCGCCGAATACAACACCTGGAAAGCGTCCCGCTAGGCTTCTGGCTCCCGTGCCGGGCTGACGCCGATCATCGAATCGCGGCTGACCAGTTTGGCCAGGTCCGGCT
>Ga0115002_10002202_pt1 | contig 25730 bp, 25 predicted proteins | sample ArcticOcean_MG_C_8_FD_89576 | JGI IMG/M metagenome (GOLD analysis project Ga0115002, IMG submission 89576) | Marine microbial communities from western Arctic Ocean - ArcticOcean_MG_CB11_86 | ecosystem: Environmental > Aquatic > Marine > Oceanic | place: Arctic Ocean: Canada Basin | collected... | reverse complement strand
GGCCAGGCCTGGAGTGTGGATGGCGGCTACACGATGATTTAGGTGTTTGCCGATACTCTGTCCTGATTGTGCGATCTGACTTAGTATGGTGGGGCGTGCGGATTGCCCATCCGGTGTAGCCCGATACACGCAAGCGTAAGGGGGATTTTCATGGCGGCAGAACCGAAACCGAAGTCAAACTACCCTCTAGAAGAGGCAACGATCGGCGACACGCACACCGCAATGAAGGCTGGTCAGGTTACTGCGCGCGGCCTCGTCGAGGCTTATTGCGCACGTATCGCCGCCTACGACCAGCAAGGACCGACCTTGAATTCAGTTGTTACGGTTAACGGCGCTGCGACCGAACGGGCAGACGAACTCGACGCTAGCTTCGCTAGCACGGGCGAATTCAGCGGACCGCTCCACGGGATGCCAATCCTGGTTAAAGATAATGTGGAAACCAAGTCGATGCCGACGACGCAGGGTACGATTGGTCTTGCCGATTTTCAGCCGACAAGTAACGCGACGGTGATCGACAAGCTGGAAGCCGCCGGCGCGATCATTCTCGGTAAGACGACGCTGCCTGATTTTGCCACATCGTGGTGGGCGTATTCGTCATTGAGCGGCGAGACTCGAAATCCCTACGCGCTTGACCGAGACCCGGGTGGCTCGAGTGCCGGCAGCGGTGCGGCGGCCGCGGCGAACTTCGCGATGGCTGCTATTGGGACAGACTGCGGCGGCTCAATTCGAGTGCCGAGTTCTTTCGACAACCTTGTTGGGATCCGAAGTACGCCCGGTCTCATCAGTCGTAAGGGTGCCGGCACGCTCGTATTTCACCAGGACACCATTGGGCCCATGACGCGAACCGTTACCGATGCCGCACGAGTATTCGATACGTTAGTTGGATACGACCCAGAAGATTCTCTGAGCATGCATTATTTGGCCGCGCGCGCGCCTGAAACGTACATGGACTCGCTCGATGCGAACGGTCTCGACGGCGCCCGTATTGGTTTGGTCACAAATGCACTCGGTGCCGATAGCGATCCATTTGCTGCACCAGTGAATCAGGCCATGCGTGTCTCGGTTGAGTCGATGCGGGCAGCCGGGGCAGAGGTGATTGAGATCGCGATACCGGATCTACTACACCACATCGTCGCGACCTCGATGTACATCAACTGTTCGAAGTATGAGATCAACCAGTTCTTGATGGCACGCCCCGAGGCAGGGGTCCGCTCGCTGACGCAGATGTATGAGCAGAAGCGCTATCACCCGATGCTAGATCTCATCGATGCGTGCATCTGTGGTCCTGATATGCCTGAATACGACCCACTGTATTATCGTCGCCTTGCAGCCCGGGAGGAGTTTGCGCGCACCGTGATAAATTGCATGGGCGGGGATGCGCTCGATGCGTTGATATTTCCAAGCGTTCAGGTGGTCCCGCCGACCCGCGAGCAGCTGGATACCCGAGTGTGGACGACCTTAACTTTTCCCACGAATACCTTAATCGCTTCCCAAACTTGGTTGCCTGCGGCTACTGTCCCCGCAGGGTTTAGCGATGACGGCTTACCGATTGGTCTTGAAATAATGGTTAAACCGTACGCCGAGCCGACCTTATTTCGATTGGCTTATGCGTTCGAACAAGCAACCGATCACCGTCGCCCGCCGGCATCGACTCCTGAGCTGTAGACAATAGGGAGATTCAATGGTGAATAAGCCAGAGCCCACAGACGCTGAAAGTGAGATCAGTCCAATCTTAATGGCAGTGCTAGCCAATCGCATGGAATCGATTGTCCGAGAAATGACCAACACGCTGCTCAAGACAGCACGTTCCGCTGTACTCGCTGTGGTGCGCGATTTTTCTTGCTCGATCGTAACAGGCGATAATCGAGTGCTGTGCTCTGCGGAAGGCGCTCCCGTGCATATCTTTGGCAGCAGCTTGCAGACTGCTGCGATGTGCGAACTGCACCCCGAGCTAGGCCCCGGCGATGCGTTCCTGCACAACGACCCCTACAGCGGTAATACACACGCGGCCGATCATATGTATATGGTGCGGGTTTTCATTGGTGGCGAGCATTTGTTCACAGCATGCGCAAAGGCGCATCAGGCAGATTGCGGTAATGCGATCCCCAGTACCTACTATGCTAACGCCACAGACGTATACGCAGAAGGTGCTTTAATCTTTCCTGCAGTTCGGATCCAGCGTGACTATAAAGATGTCGATGACATCATTCGGATGTGTCGTAAACGTATACGAGTTCCAGAGCAGTGGTACGGCGATTATCTTGCGTCGATTGGCTCGGCGCGCATCGGTGAGCGGCGCCTGATCGAACTGACTGAACGCTATGGGATCGACAAGATCCGCAGCTTTACCGAACAATGGTTTAGCTACTCCGAGCGGCGCGCAACGGAAGCGATCCGCACATTGCCCGGTGGTAAATTTACTGGGATCAGCGTCTATGACCCGTTGCCGCCAGAACTACCTGACGGTTTACCGATCCGGGTGGATGTCACAGTGGATGACGTAGCGGGTCGAATAGAGGTCGACCTTACGCACAATGCGGATAACGTTAACCTCGGCTTAAATGAATCCATTGCTTGTGCAACGAGCAATGCAATGGCTGGCGTGTTCAATTGTATTGACCCGGATGTACCACACAACGCCGGCAGCTTTGCCCGCATCGACGTAAAGTTACGCGAAGGCTGTGTTACTGGGATCCCGACATTTCCGCACAGTTGTTCGATGGCGACAACGAACATTGGTGACCGCATTGTTAATGCCGTGCAACTCGCGTTTTCCGAGATCGGGGACGGTTACGGGCTCGCGGAGGGCGCGATGGGTATGGGCGCAGGGGCTGGCGTGATATCTGGCCATGATTGGCGTCTAGGTGGGCCGTACATCAATCAGGAGTGGTTGCTTGCGAATGGCGGACCAGCGTCGCCGACAACCGATGGTTGGCTCAACTTTGGTCTCCCAGTTGCTTGTGGCGTGATCTATCGCAGTAGCGTGGAAGTCGACGAATCGAAGTTTCCGATACTGGTTGAATCGGTCCGTGTTGTTCCTGGCGGATCTGGTGCAGGGGAATTTCGTGGTGGCCCAGGGGTCGAGGTGATTTACGGCCCACGCAAAGATCCGATGATGGTCGTCGTATCTTGCGACGGCCAGGTAAATGCGCCACAAGGTGCTCGTGGTGGTCATAGCGGCCCGCCTGCTGCGACATTCCGACGTAATAAAACGGATGGCTCTGAAGAGCGCCTACCCGGGGTGGTTGAATGTCGACTCGAAGTAGGCGAACAGATCCGCGGGATCGATGCTGGGGGTGGCGGCTATCGCGATCCGTTGTTACGCGATCCACAGCGCGTATTGCGTGACGTACTTGAACGTTGGGAGACGCTAGAGCGCGCGAATGAGGTCTATGGGGTTGTTTTCAGCGGCCACATAGAAGATGAATCACTTGCGGTGGACGTGATGGCGACACAGCAACAGCGTGGAACAATCGGCGAGGCCTAGTCGGCGCTGATGCGCCGAATAATATATCCGCCGGAGCGCTCGTCAAGTTCGAGATCCAGGTAACCACGGGTCTGCGCCTCTTCCAACAATTTATTGAAGGAACGTACACCAAAAGAGCTTTCACTGAAGCCAGGCCGTCTGCGCTTCAAAGCTTGCTTGATCATAGAACCCCACAAGTTTTCTTGATCACCGCGTTCATTTTGCAAGGCGTCTGCGGTTTCTACAACGAGGTCAATTGCTTGTTGTAGTGGATCGTCCGCCCGGGTTTGGGCTTTATCTTTAACGGCCTTCTTCTTTGTTTTCGTATTTTGACGCGCGCGACTACTGGCCTCTTTTCTACGCACGAGGTCGTCATAGAAAATGAATTCGTCGCAATTACTCATGAGCAGATCGGAGGTGGAGTTTTTAACGCCCACGCCGATCACGGTTTTCGCGTTTTCTCGGAGTTTACTCACCAGCGGCGAAAAATCTGAATCTCCGCTAATGATCACAAACGTATCGACGTGTGATTTCGTATAACAGAGGTCTAGGGCATCAACGACCATCCGAATGTCGGCAGAATTTTTGCCGGACTGGCGGACGTGTGGAATGTCGATCAATTCAAACGCGGCTTCGTGCATCGGTTCCTTAAAGTCTTTATATCGTTCCCAATCGCAGTAGGCTTTCTTAACAACGATGCTGCCTTTGACGAGAAGGCGCTCTAATACGTGCTTAATATCAAACTTTGCATACTTCGCGTCACGTACGCCTAAAGCGATATTTTCGAAATCACAAAACAACGCGAGGTTTAGATTTTCCAGTTTGCTTTCCATATAAATGATCCTACCGGCGGATGATGTCGAGGCCGCTGCTGACAACTATAGCGGAGATGTCCATCGCACCGATAAATTTCTAGGTCGATACTCGATGCATCATGTGTTGTGGGCCGTTTTATGACGGTCTCTAGTCGGTGCTGATGTAACCAGTGCACGGTGGAAATGGCGTCGAATTAGCGTTATGTTTGAATAATCTAGCCCCAAGAGGATGTATCGTTGGATTCCGAGTTGAAAGAAATCATAAGCGATGTTCAGCAGATGTATCGTGACGACGCCGAGAAATCAAAGTTGGTTTTTAAGACCTCATCTAATCTCGGGGGCCGCTTTCGATCTGACGTGAGTATTCGCGATCATTCGCTTACGATCGACGAGCCGGTGGCGATTGGCGGCAGTGACCTCGGTCCGAGTCCTGCAGAGGTGATATTGGCCGCGCTTGGGAGCTGCCAAGAGATCACTTATCGAGCGTATGCGACCGCGATGGGGATCACCCTTGATAGGGTGTCGGTTGAGCTAGAAGGTGATATCGATTTTCGTGGGTTCTTCGCGATTGACGACGCTGTACGTCCGGGATTTGACAAGATCCGGGCAGTGGTCAAAATCGAATCTGATGCGCCAATGGCTGAGCTTGAAAAATTGCGTAAGGTCGTTAATGCCCATTGTCCTGTGCTCGACATTCTCAGTAACCCAGTCCCTGTATCGCTAGATTTCGTCGTCAACAATGGAAACTAACAACACATTGAGCCGAAAAGGCTGCGACACCATGCCGTAGTCGCATCGTGGCTTTGGGAAATACTCGTCACGTGATGTTTTTCGTTGCAGCCATACTGCAATCCTCGAGCTATGTTAGCTAAGCGAGACAATATCGTTTTTCGCCAATGTGGCGAGCAAGAATTTGATTCGGTCTACTTCATCATTAATGAGGCAGCTGATGCCTATATTGGTTTGATCCCAGACGACTGTTTCAAGGATCCGTATATGTCGCGACATGAATTTCGCGCCGAGATCAATTCTGGGGTCGAGTTCTGGGGTTACGAGGAAAATGATGCGTTACGTGGCGTTATGGGCATTCAACGGATGCAAGACGTTGTACTGATCCGTCATGCTTATACCAGAACGGAATACCAGAGCACTGGAATCGGCAGCGGATTGTTGAAGTTTTTGTTGGGAAAAACCCAACGACCCGTATTGGTTGGTACATGGTCTGGTACGGTTCGTGCGATCGGATTCTATCAGCGACACGGCTTTTCGGTCGTGTCTGACGCGGCGAAAGGCAAACTATTACGAAAATACTGGGCCGTCCCGAACGCTCAGATTGAAAACTCTGTTGTATTGGCTAATGTGGCGGTTGAAAGCTTGAAGTATTGACCTTTGACTCGCTGTGTTTAGCGATCCAAATCACTCGGCTCGTCGCTTTCATTCAACTCCTCATCCTCCCAGCTATAGTGTTTTTCCGGCGGAGCTGGATCGATATTCTTTAAGGCAGCGGCGAGCGCGACACCGATTGCCGCTCCGATAAAATGGTTTTCGAACGATATGCCGGGATCCTGCGGAAAGATCCCCCAAATCATTCCCCCGTACAGAAAAAGCACGATCATTGATAACGCGATTGCGCGGCGATCCCAACGCATAGAGCCGATCGTGAATACAAAAAACATCATGCCAAAAGTCATTCCGCTTGCGCCGACGTGGTAAGTCTCGCGGGCGAAAAGCCAGACACCACAGCCGGATCCGAGGTAGATAAGCGGCAGTGTGATCTTGGCAGATCTAGGGTAGCCGTAGAGTAGTGCCGTACCGAGGACAACCACCGGCGTTGTATTACTTGCGAGATGGGACCAAGAACCGTGGATCAGGGGCGCGAGTAAGATACCACTGAGGCTGTTAACGGAACCTGGATAGATGCCGAAATGGCTGAAATCGAAACCGAAGGCCGCTTCTATGATCTTTACTAGCCATAAGCACGCGGCAAACGTACACGACAATCGTAGTGATCGACGGAACCTTTGTGCATCGCCGGCCGGAACTATTGTTGATACCACCATAGTGAATAACAACATGGGGCCGAACGACGCATTTATCAACTACTCGCTCAGCACGCTGCAAAGACTTGGGCGACCGTTTATGACGATCGCGCAGTATCTAAGCCAGCTCGTATTTCTGTGGCCTGGTGAGGAAGCGAATTCGCAGATCGATTATTCGAATGGTGGATTGCCCGGAAAGATGGGTAAGGATTCATCAATTGAGACCCATGGCTGCGCTGAAGCGCACCATATATTCATATCTGGTTTCACCCATGAAGTATCGTCGAGGGTGCCGGCCTTGAGGAAAATCATACCAGGCATAACTTCGGGAGCTGAGTAGAGTGGGGATCCACAATTCGGACAGAAATACCGATTGACCTTTCCCCCGGTCTCTGAGCCAGACGTTAAGACTAGTTTCAGTTCGCCGGTAAATGAGATCTGATCTTCTGCTAACGCGATATTGATTGATAAAGCCGACCCCGATTGCTTCTGACAATCGATACAATGGCATACTGCCACCATTGCCGGCTCAGCCCCGCTCGTATATTTCACTTTGCCGCACATGCATCCACCTTCTATCTTGGACATTAGGTCGGGTCTCCTCCGGTTCAGTATTAGTCTTTAAAATGCCTTGTCACCAACTTAACCGATTTAGGGTAAGTTGATTTCTCCAAATCGAGGGCCGCGCGCATGCCGCTGGCAACGTACATTCGCTGGCGAGTCGACTGCGAGCATTGCGGTCGACCTAGCCACAATCTTCCGTGATCCCATAAATCGATCTATGGCCGACGCTCCTTGGTATGTCTATATCGTGCGCTGCAGCGACGAATCATTATATACCGGTATTGCGAAAGAGTTGGAGGCGCGAATAGCGCAGCACAATGTCGGGTCCGGCGCAAAATACACACGTTCTCGGCGGCCGGTAAGCATCGTCTACAGTGAGAGCGCTTCGGATCGCGGCGCGGCGTTGCGCCGGGAGCACGAAATTAAGCGTATGCCGGTGGCATCTAAGCGCCGGTTGGTCGATCAACAAGCTAATAAAGAGTCTCAGTGATGTCAGTCAATGCAGCCAAAGCTCGGTTGTTGCAAGCGCAGCGTGCGCGAATTTAGGCCGCCGCGAAACTAATGCAACTGATCCACATGAAGTTGGCTCTGATGGCGCTATTTTGGGCCAGCTCGTATCCGCTCGGGCGCTATGTTGCGCATTTCGAGGCGCCCTCTGTAGTGGTTTTCATCCGGCTTTTTGCCGGTTTTTTGGCAATTGCCGTGATTGCGCACCATCGTGGTCAGCTGACAATCAAACTCACTCCGAAAAATATCTTGCACCTCTTGTTCCTTGGCTTGTCGGGATTCTGCCTACACAACTACTTAATATTCAAAGCGCTGGAGCATGCGCAAGCCAACACCGGTGCAGTAATAAACGGTGCAATTCCAATTGTAGTCGCAGTGATAGATTATTTATTCTTTGGGAGGCGGTTGTCGCAGATTGCAGTTTTCGGCGTAGTGCTGGCCTTTGTTGGTGCAGCAATCGTGGTCAGCCACGGCAATTTTGGGGAATTGCTACGGGGTCGAATCGGCTATGGGGAATTTCTGTTCCTGCTTGGCGTGTTGGGTTGGTCGGCTTTCACTATTGGTTCGCGCGAACTGTTCGGGTCAACCTCACCGCTGACAGTGACGACGTACGCTGCATTTACTGGACTAGTATTGTTAACTCCGGCAGTTTTGTTAAACACAGCGGCCGTCGTCGAAATTGTGTCGGAGCCCAAGGTGGTGGTGATGATTTGCGTGCAGGGAGTATTGTCGATCTCGTTCGGATTCGTGTGGTTTAACGAAGGCATAAAACGTCTTGGGGTTGCAAATGCCTCCGTCTATCTAAATCTAGTCCCCGTGTTTGGGGTCATACTTTCCGCAATTACGTTGTCTGAGATACCGGATCGGCCACTACTCGTAGGTGGGGCAATGGTGGTGATCGCGTTGTTAATAATTACCCGGGCCGAGGCTCGCCGTTAGCGGATTTATCGATGCGATGGGTGGGTGCTAACGTATCTGCCGTCGCCTTGCATATGCGATTGAAGTTTTTACATTGATCCGGTGTTATATGATCCGCACCAATTGGTCGACAAGCCATGATGATTCCGGTTGGTTTGGTTGCCGTGTGTAGAGAAAAAAACAGACCATCTTTAGTGCCGAGTAATTTTTGGGGTAGGGCGCCGACACTGTTTTGATGTTTTTCCGCGAGCCAGTGGAACTCAAGCTGTGATTCCAGCAGTCGTTCGAATAATGGGTTTTTCAACGGGTCTAGCGGATGGCCGATTAGTTGCGAGGGGAGCTTAAGGCCGTGGTGGAGTCGCAATGCAAGTTGCCCTGAGCGCTTGTCGCAGATCCACAGCACTGCGAGCTGAACTTTGATGTGATCGCAGATCATTCGCAACGAATATCGCAGAATCATCGTTGCGGATTTCCTACTATTTCCCCCATGCGCAATTCGTTTGAGCGCATCATCGAGTGTATCGACTGTGGGGTCGATCGTGCGATCCGGCTTTGTTCTTGGCTGTTGCGTCGTTACCGGTCGAGACGCTTGGTTCGTCTGTATTTTTAAAAGTTTTGGGGCCGCTTTAGGTTTTTTTGGCGGGGCGTTTGCAACGTCCACCCGCGGGCCGGGTGACATCAAATAGATTGCCGGCCGGTAGAGATTGAAATGCGCCCCGTCACGTGCCGCGACAACAGTTGCGTTTTTCATTGCACTGGCAACCGTATCCGGGGGACGTCGAGTAAACTCTCCAACTTCCGAGAACATAGGTTCGAGCAAACGCTCGTCCCAACACGCATCGGTCGCGGCAGCGAACCGAGCCGCAAGGTCGATGCAAAAACTACTTACCCGATTGACTTCATGACCGTCTAAGAGTCCTGGAAGAAACCCGCTTAGAGTTGCTGGATCGAGCGTCGAACCCGGCAGTTTAGTTAAGACCTTGACGTACGAGAGTGCCTCAGAGGTTAACGAGGCGGCTAACAATTCATCGCAATTGACCCCGCCAGCGAGTGCACCAATGGTACGTGCTTGGCGTGAGGCGTGGTGGGCTCGGGATAACAAGCACAGTAGTCCAAGCGCCTGATCGGCGTTGATCTCTTCATCCAGGATCGGCGCATGTCCGATGCGCGTAACAAGATCCGCTGGACCCATAAATAACACCGCTCGAGGAACATCGGTTGCTGGGGCGCGGCCGCTATGTTTGAGCAATGCGATTGACGTCGGCGAATAGGTTCAAGGCCACACCGGGGTCAGCTTCTATGAGCTGTTGAAGATGTGTTAGAGAAGTTGAGCGCCGAGTGGCTAATTCGCCGATGCGTTGGCGACTGATCCGTAGGTTCGGCAGGTAACCACTGCGCGCTGGGGATCTCTTTGGAGGCCGTTTAGCGGCCGCGCTAATAGAATTCATGGGCGGCGGGATTTAGGAGATATGGCTCGCCAGGTTAATCGGCAGCCGGCACGCGTACTTTCGGGCTTTGGGTCTGCGACACCTTGCGGGCAAGCAGTCTTTAAGGCGTCGACGGTAAGCGTTCCCTTGAGCGCAATTACAGTTGTAGTCCGGGAGAGGTCTAGCTTTGCTCCTAGCGGGAGCGTCCATACATTGCATCAACTGCGGTCGCCCGGTGGGTCAAGCCGATAGGCACGCGGTCACGTCTTCAAACTATAATACGGCCTAGCCTGGGTCTGCGTGATCTGAATCCGCGTTCCAGGAACTAATTTAATTACGCAGGAAACGGGTGGTCGAGCAATGATCCAAATCAATGGTGTGGCGCACACGAATATTGCTGTCAGTAACTGGGAGGGCTGTCGTGCGTTTTACGATCAATTTTTGCCGTTCCTGGGGATGCAGCAGGTGTTCAATGGCGCCGACTTCAATTACTACGTTGGTGGGCGAACCGCGTTAGGGATAGGGCGATGTGACCCTCAGTACGAGAATCAACGGTTTGTGCAAAATAGCGTTGGCCTTCATCACCATTGCTTTCGAGCTCGCTCTGCCGAAGACGTCGATAAGGTTTACGCACACCTACTCGCCATCGGCGCCGCCGTTGTCCATGGACCGGAAGATGGCGGTTGGGCTCCGGGATATTATTCGGTGCTATTTGAGGATCCTGTCGGGACCCGACTCGAGGTCAACTTCGTGCCGGGCCAGGGAGTTCTGGCGGACGACGCGGGGTTTGATCCATCAGGAGATTACATTTAAATAGACGTCTTAAATATGTGCGATAGGGTTTTGCAACAATCACGCTTGTGCAGCGTCGCCGAGTGTTGGATCGCGCTAGCAGTAAAATACCATTTTTCGTCCCGGCGAGTTTAGAAATCTGTTATCAACTGGAGCATTAACCGTTTATGAGCGGATCGAAAAAGGAAGATGCGAATCGGAGTATTGGGCCCATACCAATCGAGGCACTGCAACACAATTCTTTTAAGGACATGATGAACGATGTCGTGGACGCTGGGAGTTGCTGCGAATGTGGCAGCTGCGTGCTTGTGTGCCCCCACAACGTTATCGAGTACATCCAAAACAAGCCACAACAGACTGCCAAAGCGAGCGCAGCGTTTGATTTTTGTGGAATCAGCGAAGGCGTTGGCTGCGATGTTTGCGCGACTGTGTGTCCTCGATTGTGGCCGCGCGAAGATCATTTACAAAATGCTGTGTTCAAGGATGACCGACCGTATGAGGATATTTTCGGTGTCTATCGTCATATATTCGTGGCGCGCACGCGGCGCCCTGAACTTATCGAGCGCGGACAGGACGGTGGCGTCGTGACGGCGCTGCTGTCATGGGCTAAAAACGCCGACGTGATCGACGGTGCGGTTGTGTCGGCGGTAGGAGAGGAGGATGACCCGTGTTTTCCAACCCCTAAAGTCGTCACAACTGAATCCGAGATCCAGGCAAGCGCAGGCAGCTGGTATACCTATTGTGAGAATAATATGGCTCTGAAGGAAGTCAGGGAGCGGGAGCTAGAAAGCGTGGCGTTTGTCGGGGTGCCGTGCCAGATAACCCCGCTACGCAAAATGCACCATATGGATCCGACGTTTCTTGCTACCGCTAAAAAGAAGGCCAAACCGCTCGCCCGCCAACGAGATTTTCTACGTGGGTTTTCCAACCGAGTCTCATTTAGCATCGGTTTGTTTTGTACCGAAGTGTTCACCCCCGAATTGATGACAGAGCGGATCGAAAAGCATATGAACATTCCGCTTAGTGAAGTGTCGAAATTCAATGTCAAAGGTGAAGTGCTCGTTTATAAGCGCGACAAGACGGTTGAGACGATACCGCTAGCAGAAGCAATGCGGGATTATCAACGTCCTGAATGCCAGCATTGCGGTGATTTTTCGGCGGAAATGGCCGATATCGCATGTGGCGGGGTGGGTACCGATGCTGCGACGATCGTGGTCATTCGAACCGAAAGAGGCGCAGACATCTGGCGGAGCTTTGAGGCCCATGGCGACGTCGAAACGATGCCAATTGCCGAGAACAAGCGCGCATGGAATATTTTGCAGCGCTTAGCCCGACGCCAACGCGAGCGGATACCGGCAGGCGCATTACGCAGTGGTACCGGTATTGATTTGCCCCAATACAGCCCCAAGCAGGAGCTCGACGCTAGTGCGGCGAGGCTACGCGCGACAGGCATGGGTGAGGGAGAAGTCGACGAGATGTTACAATCCGCCTACGGCACCGGAGAGTTACCGCTTGAAGTAATCGGGTACATGGCTGGGCAACCGATACCAGGGGATCCAGGGGCCGCGCCAGCTGGCGAAAAGCGCAAGTTGCCACCACCGCCGTCACCGTCGCAAGGCGGCGCGCCGCCCGGATGGGTTGGTGAGGAAGCACCATAGAATCCGAGCGGCTGTCAATCTTAGGTGAGTACGGCCGTTAACTAAATTTACAAAAGTCGGTTGTGCATGACCTTAGGTCCGCCGACAACATCAGAATTGTCTAACTATTGGAGTATATTCAATGCAAAAGTCGAATAATCGACGTCAGTTTCTATTTAAATGTGGTGCTTCGGGCGTCGCCGTGCTTGGTGCTCAGGCGCTGGGACAAAGTGCTGCATTAGCAGCTGATATGGAACCGGTTTCGCCGAGCGATCCGATGGCCACTGCGCTTGGTTATGTCACCGATGCGACCACTACAGACACGGCGAAGTTCAGCCGTTATGAAGCCGGCCAAACTTGCGTCAACTGTCTACTTTACCAAGGTGAGGCCGACAGTGAAGTTGGCGGTTGTCCACTTTTCGCCGGTAAATCGGTTACTGCGAAAGGATGGTGTAACTCTTGGGCGCTTAAAGCCAGCTAATTGTGAGCGCTGCTCCCGCGTGGGGCGGCGACTTATCAAAAATCGAGCGACTTCCCCAACGACCCCTCCCAGACGATGGGTTCACTCAAAGGACTATCTTCATGCTGAAGATTATTGTACCGATGGCAGTTGCGTTGCTCCTGATTGCGTGCAGTAAGCAGGACGGCGGTGTGACTGGTAGCGAGCCGAAAGAGATACTGGATGGCGTGCAGGTTCAATTAGATGCTGCCGCCGATGCTGCAGAAGAGCGACTCAAAGATGCGATGGATAAAATTAATGCGCAATAGGGTTCAACGTTTATTTGCATAGCGTCGGTTACGCCGATAATAGTTAATGCCGATCGGAGCCATGTCTAAATCGAGGACAGAGCGAGTTACGAGATAGTTACGCTAGTCTAGATTCAGTATCGAAACCGGAAAATGGTGCCGAAATCCGCTGAATATCGCTAATCAGATCGGGCGGAAAGTCTGCCGGGACCTGAGAGTTTGTACTAGCTGATACCGTGTCCGTAAGCCCACCGAAGCGTGCCTCGACCTGAGACGTAATCTCGTCGTGCCGACCGATTGCAACGAATAGGCGCAAGATATCATCTGACACTTCTGAACTCAGTTTGTCCCACTGTCCGTCTTTCGTCATGCGGTTCAGTTTGCGCCCGAGGTCTCCTGCATCGTGTGCTTCCAGTACAGGCCAATAGGCCGGAGTCGACCCGTAAAACGCGACGCGGTAGCGTACCCATTCGGTTGCCGCCGCCACGGCTTCATCGTCGTGGCCGGTCGCAATGAATCCGCCGCCGCTTATTTCGAAACTCTGCCGCGCTCTTTGTGATTTATCTAGCCCTTGCTGGATACATGGCATCACAGTTTTGGTCAAGTATTTGCGCGTGCAAAACGGATGTAGCCGAACGCCATCGGCAACCTCGCCGCTCAGTTTTAACATCGCTGGCCCAACCGCCGCCAAGGTGACAGCCGGTAAGTTGAGGCCGGAACCTTCCGGCACGAAATTCGGAATCATTAGTGTGAACTGATAATGCTTGCCCTCAAATTTAAGTCGTTCTCCGTACTTCCAGCTTCGCCAAATAGCGCGAAGTGCTCCAACGTATTCACGCATCCGCGGTGCTGGCGCACTCCACGGCACGCTAAATCGCCTTTCGTTATGGGCTTTTATTTGTGTACCGAGACCCAACACAAAGCGCCCGCCAGATGCTTCACAGAGATCCCAGGTCAAGTTTGCAGCAGACATGGGCGAGCGAAGAAATGAAATCGCGATCCCGGTAGCGAGTTCGATCCGCGACGTATTGAGTGCGGCGACCCCAAGCGGCAAAAACGGGTCATGTTGATTTTCCAAGGTAGTAATACCGTCGTAGCCCGCGCTTTCGACCGCCGCGGCCGCTTCAGGGACTGCACGTAAGTTGTGCTGGGGAATAGTTGTATTGATCCGCATAGATTTTCAGTCCACATCATTCAGCATGGAATTGTGACGAATCCCAGTTCTAGTCGCAATCATCTAAAGCGCGTAAGCCGGCCCCGATCAATCAGCCCACGCGGCAGCTATTTGAATTAGAATTCGATTTGATTTTGTGCTGGCGCGCTACGCGCTGCTTCAAATGCGAACGATGATCACTTCAGCGTATGTATTTCAACACATTAGAGTTCTTCGGTTTTTTTATCCTCACCCTCGTGTTTGTTCGGTATTCGAGCAAACCGGGGATCATGTTGCTGCTTGCAAGTATTACGTTTTATGTCGTTGCGGGTTGGTTTGATACAGCACTTATCGCAACCCTAGTCGCCGTAAATTGGCTCTTAGTTCGTCACATCACGCCCGGGAAATCGCGCCTAGTGCTCGCCGTAGCAATCAATATCGGGGTCCTGGCGGCGATAAAGTATCGTGTGTTTCTAACCGGAGGCGCTGCCGGCGACCACACAACTTTTATTGGTACTGTACTACCCCTAGGAATTTCGTTTTATACCTTCCAGTTACTGGCCTACCAGATCGATGCTGTGCGCGATCCAAAGTTGGCCGAGCGGCAGCTTGGTCCGTTCGCGTTGTTTATCATTTTTTTCCCGCAGTTGATTGCGGGCCCTATCGTGCGGGCGCAACAATTACTGCCGCAGATCCGGCGACTATATGACGGTCGGCGTCGGGCGCTGCGGTTGTACAGCTACGGCTTAGCGCTGTGTGCGCTAGGGCTATCTAAGAAGGTCATCTTTGCTGATTCCTTAGCACCGGTTGTTGACGACATATTCGTGCTTGGTCCGGCAACCATGGCGCAGGCGTGGACTGGAGCGTGGTTGTTTACATTTCAAATCTATTTTGACTTTTCTGGTTATTCAGATATTGCGATAGGCAGTGCTTATCTACTCGGGATCCGTTTGCCACAAAATTTTCGCACCCCGTATTTGAGTGTATCGCCACGCGAGTTTTGGCAGCGGTGGCACATTACCTTGTCGACTTGGATCCGAGATTACCTTTATGTCCCGCTTGGCGGTAGCCAGGGCCCTGTTACCCGACAGCTATCACTGTTGCTGCTCGTGATGGGTATCGCTGGATTGTGGCACGGGGCCAGCACGAGCTTTATCGTGTGGGGCGTGTTGTGGGGCATCTATATTGGCTGTCATCGGATCCTCCTCGCGGGCGTTGCGCGGTTGCCTTTCCTCGAACAGATCGTAGCCAATACGTTTGTTAAGGTTTTTCTGTGGGGCGGCCACCTCATCATCATTGTGTGTTTGTGGGTCTTTTTTCGGGCGAGTAACTCGGCGCAGGCTTGGGACTATTTACGCATCATGTTTAGTGGCCCGCTCGATTTCTCGCAGGACGCAATGCTGGTACTGTTGGGCTGCATAGGCTTGATCGGGTTGCACTACCTTGAAGCACGTGGAATTCGTGTGGCTTCGGTTTTTAGTTTTAGACGTTGGAATCGCCCAATCGTTTGGGGGTTTCTCACAGGTTTCTGTTTGTGGCTGGTTGTTCTGCCGTCATACACTGAGAACCCGTTTATCTACTTTCGTTTTTAATATCGTTGTGGATTTGAGCTCACGGTATAGGGAGTGGCTATGGGGAGCCTTGGGGTTTGTGCTATCGGTCATTGCGATGGAACTCCTATTGCATGGAATCGAGCAATCGCCGGCTTGGCGAATATTACCTATCGTGGAACGGGAGCTCGGTTGGCCGGATCCAGAAACAGGCTACGCCCTACGTCCAGATCGTCACATTATTAACGTTCGAGAAAACCGCAGTCGAGTGTCGACGAATAGTTTTGGCATGCGCGACAAAGAACGTTCATTGGCAAAATCGTCGCATAGCTACCGGGCAGTCGTTACTGGGGATTCTTTTACGGAAGCACTGCAGGTAAATGACGCAGAAACGTTTACCCGTTTGGCGGAGGCCGCGCTAAATCCAGCTCTCAATCAGCGGGAATATGAAATATTAAATTTTGGTATGAGTGGTGCCGGTCCAGTGCAGCAGTATGTTCAGCTGCACCATGTAGCGCTGGATTTCAATCCCGACGCAATTGTAATGATTCTAAGTGCGGATCAATTTCTGACCCAAGAACTAGCTGACGATTCACTGAACCCGGCTTACGTTTACAATTTCGACGGGCAGCTTGAACTCGGCTACGCGTTTCGGCAACGCCCAAGTCAACGTTATCGCGACACCTTACTCGGTAAATTTTTCTTTCGGCTGATGGACGATTCGCGCGTCGCCAGAGCGGTGTATTTGCGCTATGCAACTGGCGGTAGCTCGGCTGCTTTATTACCTCCATCACACGGTGGTAAGGCGGCGCGTCTGTGTTCCGCAGTTCGCCTTCGGCTCGAGCGTCACTTGAAGCTGTGGCAAGCGCATGAGCCTGCGCTTGCTTTTGCCCGGATCGAGAAATTTATGCTTGATCTCGCGGGCATCACCAGCGCGCGCGAGATTGACGTCGCCTTGTTGTTGTATGGTTTTGGTGATGCCCGTACGGATTGCGGTGCCGCTGCCCATATTCGGACCACTTTGCGAACCGCAATCGAGCGTGTTGTCGCGCCCCATGGGTTCAGGGCATGGGACGCTGACCAAATGTTATCGGTTGGTAGACCGACACTCGCAGTACGCTCACACCAGCATGGGTTTGGTGGGCGGCGTGGTGTGGGCCATCTCAATCATAATGGCCATCGCGCATACAGCGAGCTCTTGGGTTGGGTAGTGACCGAACTGCACGGCAACGGACAGGAGTAGCGCCCGGATCCAAATAACCCAATTCCACGTTGTACACGCTTGTTTGGTCAGCAATATATGCAGTATAGTGCACAGATGAATTATAAGAATGCATCATATTGCATAAATGACGTTTGACTCATCCTTAACCACAATACCGGACGCGTCCGCCTACCTCGTTGGCATTGGCTCACGCGTAAAGAGTTTGCGGGCGAAGCGCGGTATGTCGCGTCGGCTTCTCGCACAGAGTTCTGCTGTGTCTGAGCGATACCTGGCAGAATTGGAAAGCGGGAAGGGCAACATCTCGATCTTAAGGTTGCGCCAAGTTGCCACGGCCATGAGCGTGCCGGTTGAAGATCTCGTATCCGAATCGACGAGTGCGTCGACCGAGTTTGCCTACTTGTTGCAGTACATTCGCCAAGCTGAACACGCTGAGCTTGCACAGTTGTATCGAAAGTTGTCTGGCCGCCAAACGACCTCCCCGATAACGATTGCGTTGATCGGGCTGAGAGGGGCGGGGAAAAGTACTATCGGGCAAGCGCTCGCACAACGACTCAAATACTCTTTCACCGATCTCGTCCGAACGATTGAGCAGCGTGCCGGAATGGGCGTTAGCGAAATATTTTCCCTCGGTGGACAGTCAGCCTACCGGCGTTTCGAAATGGAATGTTTGGAGCAAACGATTGAGCGTACCGAACCCGGGATCATTGAGGTTGGCGGTAGCCTTGTGTCGGAACCATTGGCCTATGAGCGATTACTGAGTTCCTGCATCACAATTTGGTTACGAGCATCGCCCGAAGATCACATGAACCGAGTTATCGCACAAGGAGACATTCGGCCCATGGCCAATAACAACCACGCTATGGAGGACTTGCAACGGATTCTTAGCGAGCGGGAAATTTTGTATAAACGTGCGAATTACGTGATTGATACGAGTGGCGATCGCGTCTCGGACACTGTTAACGAGTGCCTGAAGCTTCCCGCAGTGAACGAGATCCTACGCACTGTAGGCAAGGTGCAGCCATGACTAATACAGCTGGAACCGAGAGCAGTACGATCGAGCGAGTGCCGATCGATTTTCGAATTGATCCAGCGATCTACCACCATTGGCAAGTTAGTTACGATGGTGCGGTGGCGACTATCGCGATGGATGTATCTGAATCCGACACCCTTGCACAGGGCTATGAATTAAAACTCAATTCCTACGACCTCGGTGTCGATATTGAGCTTTACGACATTCTGCAGCGTCTGCGATTTGAGCACCCGGAAGTCGGTGCCGCGATCGTTACATCGGCCAAAGATCGCGTATTTTGCGCTGGTGCAAACATCAAAATGTTGGGGCAGTCAACGCACGCGCATAAGGTCAATTTCTGTAAGTTTACGAATGAGACACGTAACTCAATCGAAGACGCAACGCAGTATTCTGGCCTGAGGTTTATCTGCGCAATCAACGGGCCATGTGCCGGCGGCGGCTATGAGCTCGCACTCGCGTGCGACTATATCGTGATGACCGATGACGGTGCGACGACCGTCTCGTTGCCAGAACTCCCGTTATTGGGCGTATTGCCAGGGACGGGCGGTCTTACCCGATTGGTTGATAAACGATTTGTTCGACGTGATCGCGCTGATTTCTTTGCCAGCACTGAAGAAGGGATCCGCGGCGCGCGTGCCGTTGATTGGAAACTGGTGGATGAGATCGTTCCGGTTTCAAAATTCGTCGAGGTGGTCGATGAACGGGCACGTTCGGCGGCCTCGCGTACCGACCGCCCTTCGGACGAGCTTGGGATCCAACTGACGCCGCTCGCGCGCAAAATTGAGGCCGATTCCGTGAGCTACAAATTCGTCGAAATCGAGATCGAGCGTAGCTTGGGGGTCGCGACAATTGTTGTCAGCACGCCAGAAGATTCTATTCCGAGCGATCTGAAATCGCTAAAAGCGTTAGGTGATAACTTTTGGGCGCTTGCGTTAGCGCGTGAGCTCGATGACGCCATATTGCATCTGCGTGCGAATGAAGATGAGGTGGGTACCTGGCTGATTAAGACAACCGGGGACAGCGTCTATGTGGAGCAAATCGACCGGATATTGGTCGACCACGCTCAAGATTGGTTCATCCGCGAGGTGACACTTTATCTAAAACGCGTTCTGAAGCGGTTTGATGTGACGTCGCGAACGTTAATTGCCGCAATTGATCCAGGTAGCTGTTTTACTGGAACCCTGCTTGAATTGGCGCTCGCATGCGATCAGACCTTTATGTTGGATGGTGACTACGAGGGCGATCCACGGGCGCCAGCATCAATTTGTCTGACGCCGATGAATTTTGGACCGTACCCAATGGTGAATGGCATTACTCGGATGAGTAGTCGCTTTCTCAACGAGCCGGAGCACGTCGATGCATTGCAGGCGAAGGTCTGTGAGGCGCTCCACGCAACAACGGCTGAGCAACTCGGGTTGGTGACCTTTATCCCAGATGATATCGATTGGGATGAAGAAATTCGACTCGTGCTTGAGTCGCGCGCTAGCTTTTCACCCGACGGGCTTACTGGCATGGAAGCGAATCTCCGGTTCGCTGGTCCGGAAACGGTCGAGTCGAAAATATTCTCGCGCTTGAGCGCGTGGCAGAACTGGATTTTTCAACGACCGAATGCTGTTGGTGAGAACGGCGCTTTAGTGCGTTACGGAACTGGAACGCGCCCTAACTACAACAAACAGCGCGTTTGATGACCTGAGGAACTGCTATGGCTGCCAATATCGATTACAACGAACTGATACCGAATAATGTTGATCTCGCCTCTGATCGACGCCTCCAACGTGCGCTTGAATCATGGCACCCGAAGTTTATGCAATGGTGGCGAACCCGCGGGCCAGAATACTTCCAGGAAAACGACATCTACCTGCGCACTGCAATAAGTGTCGACAAAAAAGGTTGGGCGCATTTTGGCAAATTAAAGATGCCCGACTACCGTTGGGGTATCTTTCTGGCGGAATCATCCGAAGACAAAAAGATCACTTTTGGCGAGCATAAGGGTGAGCCAGTGTGGCAGGACGTTCCAGGTGAGTACCGCGCTCCATTACGCCGGCTTATCGTGACGCAAGGCGATACCGAACCGGCATCGGTCGAGCAGCAGCGCTTGTTGGCTGCAACCGCGCCTTCGCTGATCGATATGCGAAATCTGTTTCAGGTGAATGTCGAGGAGGGGCGACACCTATGGGCAATGGTGTATTTGCTGATGGCGCATTTTGGCCGCGATGGTCGCGAAGAGGCTGAACAGTTATTGATCCGGCAATCTGGCGATGTCGACAAGCCACGGATCCTGGGTGCTTTCAACGAAAAAACGCCAGATTGGCTGGCATTTTTTATGTTTACGTTTTTCACCGATCGTGACGGTAAGTATCAACTCGCGTCACTCGCCGAGGGCGCATTCGATCCCTTAGCTCGGTCTGCCCAGTTCATGTTGACTGAAGAAGCGCACCATATGTATGTGGGGGAGACTGGGGTCAGCCGGGTGGTGCAGCGAGCTTGTGAAATCATGACCGAAAAGAAGACCGACGATGTGCGCCGATTCGGTGGCATCGATCTGCCGACCTTGCAAAAATACATCAACTTTCACTTCAGCGTATCCGAGGATCTTTTCGGCTCTGGGCAATCAACTAATGCAGCCAACTATTTCACCTCGGGCTTAAAGGGGCGCTACCAGGAATCGCGTCTCAAAGATGACCATCAGCTTACAAATGAGCCCTATTCCGTGGTACGAGTTGAGGACGGTAAGCTCACCACTATCGAGGTGTCAGCACTGAGCGTCGTCAACGAGCGTTTGCGCGACGACTACATTGCAGATTGTCAACGTGGTATCGACCGCTGGAATAAAATTATCCGCGATCGCGGTATTGAGTTTTCATTTCAATTGCCCCATCGCGCATTTCATCGACAGATAGGAGAGTTTGCCGAAGTGTATGCGACCCCCTCAGGCCAACTTATTGACGAGAATGAATGGGATCAGCACGTTAGTGATTGGCTACCAAACGAACCGGACCAAGAATATGTGCGATCGCTGATGGTGCAGGTGACTAATCCCGGCGAATTTGCGCCATGGATAGCGCCACCTCGCATCGGTATCAACGACCAGCCGGTCGACCACGCGTACGTAACGATGTAAGCAGTTGCCGAGTTTGAGGCGCTCGCTGGTAGTTAGTCTACTCATCACGGCTGATGGACCTCGATAAATCTCAAAGGCAGAGGATTAGATTTGGAATGGGTAAGATAATCGCAATAGATCGAGATGGTGATCCGCACGAGCTGCAGGCAGCACAAGGATTGACCTTAATGGAGATCCTCCGTGATGCTGGACTCGCGATCGAGGCGATATGTGGTGGCCAATGTATTTGTTCAACTTGCCACGTTTATGTCGACGCAAAATGGAATACGGTTCTGTCACCGCGCAGTGATACCGAGCAAGTGTTGGTCGAGGACTCGGGCCATTATCAGGAATATTCGAGACTCAGCTGTCAGCTCGAATACACTGACGAGATGGCCGGATTAACACTGGTTCTGGCGCCGGAGTACTAGCAGCGGTAGCAAAAATTTCTGCGCGTGCGAAATAAGCGCGCGCGTGCGTTAGCTCGCGAGGAGCGACTTCGCTTGCGGCGCGTCGCCACTGGCCTCGTGCATTTTTCGGTATTCGATTGCACCTTCTTTGCCCATATACTTAATCAGTAAGGGAAATTCTGTGTGCATCAAGTCGCACCACAACAAGCAATCGATGGCGTTATTGAAATTCGGATCAAGATTAAACCCAAGAATATGCCCACCAAACTTTAGATATTGGCGCAATAGAACTGGGACGCCCTTATCGTCTGCTTCAACAGTGCTCAGTAGGTCTGAAATAATATTCAAGTCGATGCTGTCGAGGTCAATAAGATCATCGGCCAGATCGGTTTTTCCAAGAAAGGGACGGCGTGGTTTGACCTGACTAGTGCGACGGATCTCGGAGTTACGGTGGCGTAAGAATTGTACCAAGAGCTTTTGCGAAACTGGATGATAGTCATTGCTAATACTCAGCGGTCCAAACAGGATACGGTATTGCGGATTCTGCATTAAGTATCGTCCGATCCCTTTCCACAGCAGCATCAACGATGAATAACTACGTTGATATTCTATGCGGACGAAAGACCGACCGAGTTCCAGCGCACATCGCAAGTCCGCCGTTAATTCAGGTGACAGTTTAAACAATGAGTGGACGTAAAGGCCCTTTAGGCCATACGCGTCAATAATTTTGTCTGTATGGCCCAAACGATAGCCGCCGACGATCTGTTTAGCGGCTCGATCCCATACAAACAGATGGGTGTAATAGCTATCGTATAGATCGAGGTCAGAAGCATTACCGGTTCCTTCTCCAACTTCTCGAAATGACAACTCCCGTAGGCGCCCAATTTCTTGTAACGCCTGTGGGATCTGATCTGCTCCAGCGAAGTAAACATCGCTAGTGCCGCTACTGAGCAAGAGCTGATCGCTCGGTAGGGCAGCTATTTCGTGTTCAAAGTCGGACGGGTTTCCAGGGCGGACAATCGGTTTCGGCGGCCGTGAATTTTTTGATATCACGCCGAATGCAATTTTCTGTTGAGTCTTTTCCTTGAGTAGGTAGGCCTTGGTTTGCAAGTAGCGGGTCACTTGGTCGCGGCCTTCCAGCGACCTCATAGTTTTAGCGGCGACTTCCCGCCCGAAGCGCACCTCGACGGACGTACCGCTTTTATTCATCATTTCCCGCACTAAAAGCGCGGTGCGAAAGTTTGGATTCAATAATCCACTAAGTTGAAATAAGTTGCTGTTGCGCCCGCCAATGTGCATTGGAACGACGGGGGCTCCAGTTTTTTCAGCAAAGCGCGCGACCCCATCATCCCATTTCGGATCGCTGATTCGCCAGTCTGCGCGATTCAGGCTAGATACCTCGCCGCCCGGAAAGACCATCAGCATTTTTCCGTCCTGTAGCCAATTCGTGGCTGCACGTGCGGTCGCGATATTGTGACGAATGGCTTCTTTGCCGCCGAATGGGTTGATCTGAAAAAACAACGGACGCAATTGGACAAAGCGGGCGAGGAAATGGTTTGCCATCACCCGGAAATCTGGGCGCACCGCGCCAAGGAGCTGCATAACAATGAGCCCATCAAGCATGCCGTGGGGATGATTTGCGACAACAATACAGGGGCCGGTTTGGGGCACCTTGGCGACTTCTTCCGGGTCGGTTTTGACCGTTACGCCAAGACCGGCAATAACCTCGTTCGCCATCTGTATCGGTGTTAGTTCGGGCGCAAATCCGTAGTAGAAATCGGCTAGTTTGCGCAATCCTAACGCCCTATCCAGGGCCGCAGCTGACGCTGCCCGCAACACGCCCAATCGTTCAGGTAGATAAGGTTGGATTGAAAAATTAGATCTTTGGGACGTAGTAGCCATGTGCTTCATTGGATGCCAGTTTACATATGCTGAAAACCAGCCGAGATGACCAAAACATTGTTACAATCGGCTGCTAAACCAGTGAGATATCGCGGACGATGTATTTGATGATCCCGACACCCGCCAAGCGATGGATTGTCCTTCGTAGATACTATTATACGCACTATACGCACTATACGCACTATACGCGCCTTGAGATTCTCATGCATGAAGCTGATCATAACTGTCCATTGTTAACTGGAAATGAATGCCCGATCACCGGGATACTGCGCAATTTTCCAACGGGATCTCGCGTATGAAATCGTCCTGGACGCTTGACGATATTCCCTGGGCCGACGTCGATCCCAAGCGGGTTCCGGACGCGTTATTGGAGGCTGTAAAGTCGGCGTCGTTGGTCGAAGCGAACAGCGCCGATTACGTGCGGTATCTGCACAATATCTTTGCGGATGACGACGCTTTCAAGCTCGCCGCGTCGCGTTGGGGGATCGAAGAGCGCCAGCACGGTGATGCTCTCGGACGCTGGGCTCAACTCGTCGATCCGTCATTCGACTATGCACAATGTTTGAACCAATTCCGCTCTGGTTACAAGGTCCCGCTTGAGGTGGATGCGTCGGTGCGCGGATCGCGTGCGGGTGAGTTGGTTGCACGTTGTGTGGTTGAATCCGGTACCTGCTCGTTCTACTCAGCGATCCGAGACCGGAGTGAAGAACCTGTTCTGAAGCGGATTGCAGGCTTTATTGCGCAAGACGAGGCGCAGCACTACCGATTGTTTAAAACGCATCTACAGCGCTATCTCACACAGCAGACGATGGGAACACTGCAACGATGCCGGATCGCTTTCGCTCGTGTTGCTGAGACTGACGACGACGAATTAGCCTACGCTTATTACAGCGCAAATGTCGCGCCTTCAACCGCGGCAAAAGCTTACGACCGTCGTGATTGCGCGCGTGCGTACTCGCTGCGGACCTTGCAACTGTACGAATTCAAGCACGTGCGATCCGCAGCACGTATGATTCTCGCTGCCGCCGACTTAAATCCTGGCAGCCGGCTCGCAAAACTTGGTATTTGGATCGGGTGGAAAGCGCTGCGCTGGCGCACTCGACAGTTGCAGAAATCGGTGTTAGTACATTAATTTCCACTCAGGCGCTGGGGGCAGCGATCACTTTTCTACTTTAGATACCGCACCGTTCTGCACTGAGGCCCACCGAAATGGTGCCGCCAATTGGTCGAGGAAGCCCACGGGTATTCGCTCATCAATGCCAATGCTGGTGATGTCGCAACCCTTCTTGTAGAGATACGTCCCGAGCAGCATGTCCCAGAGCATTAAATTTTCACCGTAGTTGCTGTTACTTAGCTCGCGCTCAGTTGAATGGTGCCAGCGATGGAGATTGGGTGTGTTGAAAATGTAGTTCAGCCAGCCGCACTCCATGGCGACATTACAATGGGTAAGGATACCAATGTAGGCAGTGAGCGCGCTCACCCAGACGACTGCATCCATCGATATTCCAGACAGCAACAGAAATGGCACGCTGGCGAAGACGCTAACTATCGAGTCGATAAAGTGAAAGCGCCCGGTATTGACCAGCCAGAGCTTTTGTACGCTGTGATGTATGGCGTGGCACCGCCACAGCAGTGGCCATTCGTGGGCTAGCCGGTGGGCGCCATAAAGCCCGATTTCAGATATCACTAACCCAATGATGACTTGGACAGGTAGTGGTAGCGTCGCAACCGAAGAATTGTTGTCGGCACCGACAATGCCAAGTGCAATTAATTGCACGATAAGCAACTGCACGAGCCCTTTATTTAGAATCGTGTGCCCAAGATCGGGGCCAAGCTGGCCGTCTGATCGACACCAAGAAGCTCTATACGGCGTACCGATCTCGAGTAGAAATAACCACGCGACGATCCATGCGTAGGAAAGATTAAAATACAAGACCTCGCGTCCGGCTACAAAACCGACAGCCAGGATGGAACACGATGTCACCAACAAGAAAGGCCACGCGACTCGACGGACTGCTCGGCACGCTAGAAACGGCTGGCTAATGGCGCGCTTAGGCTTCAAAAGGTATTTGGATCTCTCGTATCGCGAACGTGGCTAAGGTGGTCGATTGCTGACGTACTTGCTTGCGCCAGCTAGTTATCTGAACACTGCCAACGGATCGAAGTCGATACGGTGTACTGATCACTTTTCTTGTCTCGCGCAAGGCCACAAAGTATATCCGCATGGATGTCCAGTTTTTCGACGTCCTTGGCGATGTGAAACGTGTAGCGTGGACTACAATTCCCACCACATTGCTCGTACAGCAATTTACCGTCGTCACCGCGGCCTTGAGAAAACTCCATGATCCAATCATTGAGCTTTGCAACTGACTCGAACTGTTTATTGCCGAAGCTCATTGGGTTTTCTCGCGTGTGCTCTTCCAAGCTTAGACACAGCGCTTGCTGTTC
>Ga0115002_10002201_pt1 | contig 25734 bp, 17 predicted proteins | sample ArcticOcean_MG_C_8_FD_89576 | JGI IMG/M metagenome (GOLD analysis project Ga0115002, IMG submission 89576) | Marine microbial communities from western Arctic Ocean - ArcticOcean_MG_CB11_86 | ecosystem: Environmental > Aquatic > Marine > Oceanic | place: Arctic Ocean: Canada Basin | collected... | reverse complement strand
GGTTCGGAGTCGAGGACCACGGTGAACGTCTCCGTCGACACCAGACCCGCGGGCGTCTCGGTGACCGTTATCGACGTACCTGACAGCGTGAACCCGGCCGTGTCATTGTCGGTGGTTGCCACCGTCACGGCCTGGTCGGCCAGTGCGTCGAATACGTCGTCGCTCGAAGCGTCGAAGACCGACACAGTGACTGTCGCCGACTGCGTGCCGTCGTCGACGTCGTCGTCTACCGCGGAAACCGTCACATCTCGGGGTGTGTCCCAGTTCGACGGCGTGAACGTCATCGCCGTCGGTGACACCGTCACCTCGTCTGTGTCCGAAGAGGTGAGCGTCATGATCACGTTCGAAGTCGGCTCGGAGTCCAGCACGACCGTGAACGTGCCGGTCGAACCGGTCTCGGTGGCTACAGCCGACGCCTTCGACAACGTGAACCCGGCGGTGTCATCGTCGACGGTGGTGACCGACACCGTCTGGTCGGACAGTGCGTCGTAGGAGGCGTCGTCAGTGGAACCGGCGTTGACAGCCACCGTCACCGTCGAGGACTGGTCACCGTCATCGAGGTCATCGTCGACGCCGGTGACCGTCACCGTCTGGGTGTCATCCCAGTTGGCGGTCGTGAACGTCAACGTCAACGGCGAAACGATCGCTTCGCCGATGTCGGACGCCGAAACGTCGAATACGACATCACCTGTCGGTTCGGAGTCCAACACGACCGTGAAAGTGTCGGTCGAACCGGCTTCCGTGACAGACGCCGTGGTCTCCGACAGGGAGAACCCGGTGTCGTCGTCGTCGACGGTGGTGACCGACACCGTCTGGTCGGATAGTGCGTCGTAGGAGGCGTCGTCAGTGGAACCGGCGTTGACAGCCACCGTCACCGTCGAAGACTGGTCACCGTCATCGAGGTCATCGTCGACGCCGGTGACCGTCACCGTCTGGGTGTCATCCCAGTTGGCGGTCGTGAACGTCAACGTCATCGGCGAAACGATCGCTTCGCCGATGTCAGACGCCGAAACGTCGAATACGACATCACCTGTCGGTTCGGAGTCCAACACGACCGTGAAAGTGTCCGCCGAACCGGCTTCCGTGACAGACGCCGTGGTCTCCGACAGGGAGAACCCGGCGGTGTCGTCATCGACAGTGGTGACCGACACCGTCTGGTCGGCGGTGCCGTCGAACTCGTCGGCTGATGACGCGTCCGCGACGGCGACGGTCAGCGAAATGGCCCGGTCACCGTCGTCGACGTCGTCGTTGAAAGCCGTGGCGGTGACCGTCTGGGGCGTCGCCCAGTTCGCTGCAGTGAAAGTCAGCGTCGCCGGGGAGGTGCCGTTGACTCGGGCCTCGGTCGTGTCGGAAGATGTGACGGTCACGACGACGTCGGAGGTGGGCTGGTAGTCGAGGACTGCGGTGAACGTGTCCGTCGAGCCGCCTTCCGTGGCTGACGCCGTGGTCTTCGACAGCGTCACCCCGCCGACGCAGCCGGTCGCCACCAGGTTCTCGACGGTCGAGATGCTCCGAGCGGCGTCGCCCTTGTTGGCCAACGCCAGGTAGACGCTGTATCCGGCTGGTACCAAACCGTCATGAACAGCGACGCCGTCGCCGTCGCCGTCGACGAGGTCGGGCGCCACCGTCGTCCGGGAGCCTTCAGGGCCTTCTTCCCACAGGAGGAGACCGCTGCTTTCGTCGACGTAGTACGCGACCGGATCAACGATGTTGGCGCCGTTTGCCCAGCCGAGCACTTTGAAAGACGACCCCAGCCGTGAGGTGTTGCCGTCGTGGTCGTTTTGACTGCCCAGCCAGAGCTGGTTGTAGTCCGGCACTGTCGCCGAGTACGTCGAGTAGGTCTCCCAGATGTAGGCGCCGATACCTAGTCCCGAGGCCGCCAGGGCAGAGTCCTGGACTATGTAGAGGCGGTGTCCGAGGTTGCTGATGTGGTCGAACTCCCACTTCCCGCTCGGACAAAGAGGCGTTGACAGCACCACTTCGGCCAACCAGCCTTCAAGGTCGGTGCCGTCGACGGGCCCGTGGACGACGTCCCAACCCGACGGAGCGTTCTCCACCCATGCGGCGTTGCCGGCCGCCAGGTCTCCCGACGAGTCCCACTTGACCACCCATGCATCCGACTTACCCGGTTGGACCGCCCACCAGGCCTCATCGGTGCCCGGATCCCAGTCGGCTTCTCCCCACAGGGCGCCACTGATGTAGACGTTGCCGGACGAGTCGAGGTCCACGCCGAACGCATAGACGGTGTTCGGGCTCCGGATCTGTTTGGCCCACAGGAGGCCACCTGACGAGTCCAGTTTCACACCGAAGCCGTCAGTGTTTGTCTCTCCCGTCGACACGATCGCCGTGGTGCCGACGCCAGGGTCGAAGTCGACGGTGTCACGGAAGTAGCCGGCTACGTACACGTTGCCCGACGAATCCACAGCGACGGCCTCGCCGGAGTCGATGCTGTTGCCGGACGTCGTGGAGAACGCCTTTGCCCACACGCCGTTGCCGTCCGAGCCGACCTTGATCACGTAGGCGTCGAACTGGGACATGGTCGGCAGCGTGATCGACGACCCGGTACCGGGATCGAAGTCCGGCGTCCCGCTGCCCCGGTAGTAGCCCGTCGCGTAGATGTTGTCGGAGGCGTCAGTGGCGAGCGCCATGAGGCGGTCGTGATGGCCGCCACCGACGAGGCCCACCCAGTCCAGGGTCCCGTCAGCGTCGATCCTCGAGATGAACCCTTCGTAGTTGCCGTTCCCGGTGAGGAGGGTCTCCCCGCACGAAGACGTACAGCCGCCAGCGATCGGGTGGTAGTTGACCGCGGCATTTGTGTCCTGGTGGTGGCCGACGGTGACCACGTAGCCCGACGAGTCGATCTCTAGGTCGTTGACGATGTCTATATTGGATCCGCCCCAGTGGCGGGTCCACACCGTGTTACCCGAAGAGTCGAGTTTGACCAGGAAGACGTCGGACTTGGTCGAGTCGGTCACAGGGGTCACGTTGGTGGTCGTGGCGCCCGGGTCGATGTCGATCGTGCCCTCGAAGGTGCCCGTGAAGTAGACGTTTCCTGAAGAGTCGACGTCGACGCCGTGACCTTCGACCGTCTCGGTGCCGCCGACGACCCGCCACCACGACACGGCGCCCGACGAGTCCAGCTTCGCGACGTACGCGTCGTAGTCGCCCAACGACGTGACGTCGTCGGTGTCGTCGTCTTCGAAGTCCATCGAGCTCTTGAAGCGGCCCGTGACGTACACATTGCCGGAGGCGTCGAGGGCGCAGTCGTCGACCTCGTCCTGGCCGGAGGCATCCATCAGCGACGACCACACCAGGTTCCCCGATGTGTCGAGCTTCGTGACCAGCGACGACGAACTGCCGGTGGGTGTCTCAGTCACCTCGATCTCGTCGTAGAGGTTGGGGTCGACGTCGCCGTTGCCGGTCAGGTAGCCGCAGGTGTGGATGTTCCCTGACGAGTCGACGACGACGTCGTTGGCGTATCCATGGTTGCCACCGCCCCATATGGCGATCGCGCCGTCCGACGACGACCAGGCCTGCGCCGGTGGGGGAGAGGGGTGGGTCGCCAGGGTCGAAAGGGCCGCCACCAGGCCCATGACGACACTGATCCGCAACCACCTCACCAGGTCGACCCTCGGCCTGATCGTGTGGTGTCCAGGATTTCGTTACGAGGGTGGCGATCCTCGTCGGCGGCCCGCCCATGCATCGCTCGCGGTCGCCTATCTATCCCGAGATGCATGGGGCGAATGTTAGGTCTGGTATCTGTCCTGGGTCGAACCAAAATGGTGCGGTTGGCGCCCGACGACCGGCAGCGGCCACACTGCTGGTCCACTGCTGTTCAACGGTAGGGAAGGGTCGATGCGAGCCGCACTCCACGAAGGACGGGACCGCCTCCTCCTCGTCGACGACGTCGAGGTCGAGGAGCCCAGGGTCGACGAGGTCCTCGTGCGCGTGTCGCACTGCGGCATCTGCCACTCGGACCTGTCGTTCGTGGATGCCGGGCTGGGGTCCGACGAGCCGATCATCCTGGGGCACGAGGCGGCGGGAACCGTGGCCGCGGTCGGCTCGACGGTGACGACCGTGGCGGTCGGCGACCGGGTGATGCTCACGCCGCTGGCGCCATGCGGCCACTGCTACTGGTGCTCCCGGGGCGAGCCGACGGCGTGTGCCGAGGCGCAGTCGTTCCTCGGAGGGACGCGACCCGACGGCACCTCGCCGTTCTCCCGTTCCGGCCGGATGGTGAAGCGGGGCGTGGGCGTCGGGGGCTTCAGCGAGTTCACGGTCGTGAGCGAGACCGGCGTCGTCCGGCTCGATCCGGACACGCCGCTCGAGATCGCCTGCGTGATCGGTTGCGCCGTCCAGACCGGGGTGGGCGCCGTCGTGAACACGGCCCGGGTGGAACCAGGGGCGACGGTGCTGGTCACCGGCCTCGGCGGCATCGGGATCTCGGTCGTGCAAGGGGCCCGACTGGCCGGCGCAGGACAGGTCATCGTGTCCGATCCGGTGGCGGGCCGACGCGACGCTGCCCTGCACTTCGGTGCCACGCTCACCGTCGACCCGATGGAGGACGACGTGGTTGCCCGGGCGCTGGAGGCCACGGATGGCATCGGAGTCGACTACGCCTTCGAGGCGGCCGGAATCGCCGCCCTCGTGTCGACCTGTCTCGACGCCACGCGCCGTCGGGGCACGACGGTGGTCGTGGGCGTCGACGTGTCGATGGCGACCACCGAGTTCCTCCCGGTGCTGCTCGCCACGCAGGGCAAGCGCATCGTCGGGACACTGCTGGGCGACTGCCACCCGCAGCGGGACATCCCGATGCTGCTCGCCGCCTGGCGGGCGGGCCGACTCGACCTCGAGTCGATGATCAGCCACCGACTGGACCTGTCCGAGGTCAACGAGGGCCTCGACCGGCTCCGCCGGGCCGACGGCATCCGCACCGTCCTGGAGGTGGGTGGATCGTGAACGCCGCTCGCACGTGGCAGGGCGATGTCGTGTCACTGGTCGAGGCCTTCCGGAGCAGCGAGCGGTCGCCCGTCGACGAGGTCCGGGCGACTCTGGCGGCGATCGAATCCAGCGACCTCAACGCCTTCTCGTTCGTCGACGCCGAGGGTGCCCTCGAACGCGCAGAGGCCGCCGACGTGTCGCTTCCGCTGGGTGGCGTGCCCATCGGTGTCAAGGAGCTCCACCAGGTCGAGGGATGGCCCGACACGGATGCGTCGCTGCTGTTCGCCGACCGCACCGCCCCCAGCGACGGCACGATGGTCGCCCGCCTCAAGGCAGCCGGTGCCAACCTCGTCGGCCTCACGACGGCCAGCGAGTTCGGCGGCCTCAACTGCTCCACGACGAAGCTCAACGGAATCACCCGCAACCCCTGGCGCAGGGATGCGACGCCGGGCGGATCCTCGGGCGGCAGCGCCGCCGCCGTGACCGGAGGACTCGTACCCATCGCCACCGGCGGCGACGGCGGCGGGTCGATCCGCATCCCGGCGGGGTTCTGCGGCCTCGTCGGCATGAAGGGCACCGCCGGCCGGATCCCCCGCGGTCCCCACACCACGATCGGCCCGATGACCGTCGTGTCGGGGTGCCTCGCCCGTTCGGTCCGGGATGCGGCCCGCTGGTACGACGTGTGCGCCGGCTTCGACGCCCGTGACCCCTACAGCCTCCCTGCAGAGGCGGGTTGGGAAGCCGACCTCGGAGCGACCGAACTGGGCGGGCTGCGGGTCGCCATCTCCCCGGACCTCGGGTCTGCGATGCTTGCCGACACGGTCCGTGAACGGGTGCTCGAGGCCGGCCACCGGCTGGTCGAGGCCCTGGGACTCGAACTCGCCGACGTCGAGGTGTCGCTGCCGCGCATCGACTGGGAGTGGGCGATCGCCAACCAGGTCGGGCTCTACCAGGAGTTGGCCGACCTCTGGCCCGACTGCGAGGACCAGATGACGAGGTCGATGGCCTTCGGCGTCCGGATGGGCCTCGAGAGGTTCGACCTCGGGGTCGCCGCCCGCGTCGAGGCCGGCCGGACCGAGGCCAACGAGCGCATGGCGGCGCTGTTCGACCAGGTGGACATCGTGATCTGTGCGTCGAACCCCGACGTGGCGTTCCCAGCCGAGATCGAGTCGAACACCCGCGTCGCCGGTGAGAAGTCGCCGGCGGGCAACAACGGCGCCCTCACCATCCCGGCCAACGTCTCGGGCAATCCGGCAGTCTCGGTGCCGGCGGGGACGGTCGACGGCCTGCCGGTGGGGCTCCAACTCATGGGGCGCCAGCACGAGGACCGCATGGTGCTCGACCTCGCCGCCGCCTGGGAGCGGATCGAGCCCTGGCCGCTGGTCGCACCCTGACGGCACGGTCTGCCAACATCGTCGGGTGCAACCGTTCGGGGTGATCGTCGAGGCTGAGGAGGTCGCGGTTCTCGACTTCGTGCTCTGCGACGTGCGCTGGTACCTCGACGGGAGCTCGGGGCGTGAGGCCTACGAGGCCGGACACATTCCCGGGGCGGTCTTCGTCGACCTCGACGCCGACGTGACGGCGCCGCCGAGCGCTGGGTCCGGCCGCCACCCGCTTCCCCCGGCCGGGGACTTCGCCGACGCACTCGGGGCCCTCGGCATAGGGCCCGACGACGCGGTCGTGGCCTACGACGACAGCGGGGGAATGAGCGCCGGCCGGCTGGTCTGGATGCTGCGCGTCCTCGGCCAGGAGGCAGCGCTGCTCGACGGTGGCCTGCAGGCCTGGGACGGGTCGATCGAGTCGGGTTCCACGACCCGACCCGCCGTCGACTGCCCGGTCCGCCCGTGGCCCGACGGCGCCTTCGCCACTATCGACGAGGTGGCGAGACACGCAGCGTCGGGGATCGTCCTCGACGCCCGGAGCCCGGAGAGGTTCAGCGGAGAGGCCGAGCCGGTCGACCCACGGCCAGGGCATGTCCCCGGGGCCCGCAACGCCCCGTTCACCGCCAACCTCGACGAGGGCCGCTTCCGGTCCCCCGACGACCTCCGGGGCCACTACGCGTCGCTCGGCGTCACGGATGCCGCCGATGTGGTCGCCTACTGCGGATCGGGGGTCAGCGCCTGTCACGACCTGTTGGCCATGGAGCACGCCGGCCTGGGCCGCGGGCGCCTCTACGTCGGGTCGTGGTCGCAGTGGAGCGCCACCGACCGACCCGCCGCCACCGGCGCATAGCGACCGGCTAGACGTATGTGCTGCCCTTCGGGGCGCCCTCGTCCTTGCGGATCATCACGTTGACGAGCGCCGGCTTGCCGGATGCGAACGCCCGCTCCAGTGCCGGTCGGATCTCGTCGGGTCGCTCGCAGTACTCGCCGTGCCCACCGAGCGCCTCGACGACGAGGTCGTAGCGGGTCGGGGCGAGGTCGACGGCGACCTTCCTGTCGGCGCCGTAGATGCCGACCTGGGGTCGCAGCATCTGTCCCCATGCGGCGTCGTTGCCCACGATGCCGACGATCGGCAGCCCGAACCGGACCGCCGTGTCGTATTCGAAGCCGTTGAGGCCGAACGCCCCGTCGCCGTAGATGATCAGGACGCGCCGGTCGGGGAACGAGTGCTGCGCCGCCAGGGCGAAGGGCATGCCGACGCCCAACGTGCCGAGCGGTCCCGGGTCCATCCAGCAGTTCTCCCGCAGGACCGGTACCACCTTGGACGCCTGGGCCACGATGTCGCCGCCGTCGCCGATGAGGATCGTGTCCTCGTCGATGAAGTCGCGGATCTCGGCGGCGAAGCGGAGGGGATCGACGGGGCTCTCGTCGGAGGTGAGTTGCGACTCGAGGGCCGCTGCGGCGGCGTCCTCGTCGGCCCGCAGGCCGTCGCTCCATTCGCCGAAGTCGAGGGACAGGCCGGATGCCTCCAACAGGTCGGTCAACTGCTCCAGCGCGGCGCCGATGTTGCCGACCACGCCCACGTCGGCGGAGCGGTTCTGGCCGATCAGCGTGGCGTCCATGTCGAACTGGACGATCCGGGCATCGGCGGGCACCGAGGCACCGAATCGGAGGCGGAAGTCGAGCGGGGATCCGACCAGCACGAAGACGTCACATTCCTTCATCGCCTGGCGGCGGGTGCGGTTGAAGAACTGGGGATGGTCGGAGCGCAGCATGCCCCGGCCCATCCCGTTGAGGTAGACCGGGATCCGTGTTGCCTCGGAGAAGCGGGCCAGCGCTGCACCTCCCTGCGACCACTTGACGCCGGTCCCGCCCAGCAGCACCGGCCGCTCGGCGGTCGCCAAAACGTCGAGTGCGGCCTGCAGGTCGGCGGGGTCGGGGTGGACGGTCGGCGGCGTGGTGCGGATCGTGGGGAAGCGGGCGTCGTCGAGCGAGGCGGGGGCCATGAGGACGTCCATCGGGATCTCGAGGAATGCCGGCCCCGGCACCCCGGAAACTGCGGTGCGCACCGCCATCTCGATGTACTCCGGGATGCGGTCCGTCTGGTAGCAGGCGTCGGCCCACTTGCTGATGGGGCGGATCATCCCGACGTGGTCCATCTCCTGGAGCGAGCCTCGGCGCAGGTTCGAGAACGGCCCCTGGCCACCGATCACGAGGATCGGGCTGTTGGCACGCCAGGCGTTGGCGATGCCGGTCACCCCGTCGGTGACGCCCGGGCCGGCGGTCAGGACGGCGCAGCCGATGCGCCCCGGGTTGAGGCGGCTGTAGGCGTCGGCGGCGTGGACCGCGGCCTGCTCGTGGCGAACGTCGATGACCGGGATGTCCTCGTCGAGGGCTCCGTCGAGGATGGGCATGATGTGGCCGCCGGTCAGCGTGAAGATGGCACCGACGCCGGCGTCCTTGAGTGCCCGTGCAGCGAGCGAACCTCCGTGTGTCATGCCGTTGCCCCTCGTCAGCGCGCCCAGGGGGGAGGACGCTTGTCGAGGAAGGCTTGCATGCCTTCCCTGGCCTCGTCGCTTCGGAAGAGCGACGCCGAGAGTTCGCCCGTCCAGGCAAAGGCCTCGTCGACGGGCATCCCGGGGACCTGTGCCAACAACTGCTTGGCGGCGGCGAGCGCGCCGGGCCCACAGGCCAGGACGTCGGCGACGACGGCATCGACGGCGGCGTCGAGTCCATGGGGCGGGACGGCCTCGTTGATGAGGCCGATCCGGGCCGCCTCGGGGGCGAGGAACCGGTTGCCCCGCAGGAAGGCAGCCCTGGCGTCTGCCGAGCGCATCTTCGGAAGGCAGACGACGGAGATCATCGCCGGGGCGACGCCGACCCGTGTCTCGGTGAAGCCGAACTTGGCGTCGTCGACGGCGATCGAGATGTCCATCGCCGCCGCCAGGCCCATACCGCCGGCGACGCAGTGTCCGGCGATGCGGCCCACGTAGACCTTCGGCGACGTGGCGAAGCGGGAGAACAGCAGCGAGGGGTCGACCGGTCTCCGGCTGGTGCTACCCGCCCCGGACGAGCGTTCGGACAGGTCGGCGCCGGCGCAGAACACCCGCCCGGAGTTGGTGAGGACGACGACCCTCACCTCGGGGTCGGCGTCGGCCGCATCGAGGGCGTCGTGCAGTTCCCCGACCAGTTGGCCGCTGAGGGCGTTGCGGTTCGCCTCATCGGCCAGCGTGACCGTGAGGACGCCGTCGGAGAGGTCGGTCAACACGAGTGGCATCAGGATCTCCCGGGGTCGGGTCCGTCGGTGGGTGGGCCGGCGAAGGCCTGTGCCCGGAGCAGCCAGTCGTGCGCTGCTTCGCCCTCGATGTCGAGGTCCGTGTCGTCGGCGTGGCGGCGTTGGGTGACGACGAGGCAGAAGTCCTCGGCGTCGCCCCGGACGGCATTCGTGGCATCTTCCGGGCCCCAGGTCCACCCCTCGCCGGAGGGGGCCGCCAACTCGACCCGGACCTCGCCCTCGGGGACGTCCATCCGGCGGTTCACGTAGGACCAACTGCGGGTGATTACCCCCAACTGGGCGACGTGGCGGAGGCGATCGCTGGCCGGCCGGTCCAGTCCGAGCGCATCGACGATGTCCTGGCCGTGGGCCCACACCTCCATGAGTCGGGCGGTGAGGAACGACTTGGCGCCCATCGACGGTCCGTACCAGATGACCCGGGAGTCGTCGGCGAGTGTGGCCGCGGCGTCGGCGAGCAGGCGGCGGTTCGCCCGCCACGCCTCGAACACCCCGGGGGGCGACATCCTCCGGGCACGCCCGAGAGTGAGGTCGTCGACCGCCCCGTCGCCCCCGCCGGCGACGCCCATGAGGTCGTCGAGCGCCGTACGGAAGCGGTCGGGGTTGGTGATGGCGAGTGCGGCGGTGCCGTCGAAGTAGGTGAGGTGGGCGACCTGGTCGGCCACGCTCCAACGGGGGCTCGACGTGGGCGTCACCCAGGCCTCGTCGGCGACCCCCGTCAGCAGGTCGTCGAGGGCCTGCTGTTCGGCCGCCAGGTCGGTGGCGACCTCGGTGACGTGCATGTTGGGACCTCCGGGGATCAGGCTCGGTGGGCGGTAAGGCCGCTCAGGACGAGGTCGAGGACGGCGTCGGCGGCCTCCTTGGGCGTTGAGCGCAGGGTGGTGAAGACATCGGGTCGCGAGAGGTCGCGGCCCAGCGAAGCCATCACCCGGGCGACCGCGGCTGTGTCGACGTCGTCGATGTCGCCCCGCTCCACGGCGAGGTCGAGCAGGCGACGGGTGACGGCGACGAGGTAGTCGGAGTGCTGGTCGCTCAGTCGCTGGCCGGCGGGCAGGGTGGCGAGGTCGCGGGCGAAGGCCTCGGTGGTGCCGGCCACGGCCACGTTGGCTGCCTCGAGGTAGTGCCGGATCGCCTCGAGGGGGGCCATGTCGGGGTGGATGGCGTCGCGGGCGGTTCGCCCGACCGACCGCAGGTTGCGGTCGACGACGGTGAGCACCAGTTCGTCCCGGCTGGGGGCGAGCCCGTAGAGGGTGCGCAGCGAGCAGTTCAGCCTGGCGGCCAGGTCGGCCATGGTGAGGTGGGAGAAGCCCTCGTCGAAGAGTTCGACCAGCCGGTCGAGGACGTCCCGCTGCCGGTCCGTCAACTGTCGCTCGCGCTCATGGTCGAGCACGGGGTGGGGAGCCGGGACGTCGCGGAGCAGGTCGAGGAGGTCGACCGTCGCGGTGGTCATGCGGATTCCAGGAGCGACTCGGGGACGTCGACGACGCGGGCTCGCAGCCACTCGCCGAGGCTCTTGGCCTGGCCGTCCTGGCGGGTCGAGGCGGCAACACCCTCGCCGAGGAGCTTGCGGATCACGAAGTTGACCGACAGCAGGTTGGGCAGCAGGTGGCGTTCGATCTCGAGGTCGGCGGCCTCGGGGAGGAGTTGCCGGAGCCGGTCGGTGGTGAGGAAGCCGTCCAGCCATGCCCAGGCCTCGGGGGTGCGGGCGAACACGCCGAGGTTGGCGTCACCCCCCTTGTCGCCGGAGCGGGTGCCGACCACTCGGCCGAGCGGAGCGGGGACTGTCGGGCCTGCCGGCACCTCGGACGGTGGTGCCGGCACGGGCTCGACGGCGACATCGCCCTCGGGGGCCACGGAGTCGACGACGGTGCGGTCGCCTCCCAGGACCACGACGTGCTGGGGCACGAGTCCGGCGGGGACCAGTCCGGCGCGATGGACGCCGAACGCCCGGGCGCCACCGCCGCTGCGGGCGGCGAAGAAGCCCGGGATCGAGGCCAGCGCCAGCTCGTTCATGGCGTTGGACACGCCACGGCCCACTTTCTGTTCGTCGGCGTCCTTGACTGTGAGGCACCACTGGGCGACGGCCTCCTCGTTCGAGGCGGGGTCGTCCTTGCCCGTGTACACGGTCCGACTGGACACCTCGTCGAAGTCCTCGGGGGCGAGGGGACAGGCCCGCCAGAAGGCGGCTTCGACCAACTCGGCCTTGGCGTCGACGTCGAGGCCGGTCAGGCCGATGGCGAGGTCGCTCCGGTATCCGCCGAGGCGGTTCATCGAGACCTTGAGGGTGGGTGGCGGCGGCTCGCCCCTCGTGTCGCTGATCCGGACCCGGTCGGGCGCCTCCTGCTCGAGGCGGATGGTGTCGAAACGCGCTGTCACGTCGGGGCCGAGGTAGCCGGGGGCGCCGATCTCGTAGAGCAGTTGTGAGGTCACGGTGCCGACGGTGACGGCACCGCCGGTGCCGTCGTGCTTGCCGATCACCGAGGATCCGTCGGCGGCGATGTCGGCCCAGGGGAACCCGGCCCGTTCCAGTCCGGGGATCTCGGTGAAGAACGAGTAGTTGCCCCCGGTGGCTTGCGTGCCGCACTCGATGACGTGCCCGGCGGCGACGGCGCCGGCGAGGGCGTCCCAGTCGTCGCGTGCCCAGCCGTGGTGCCAGGCGGCCGGGCCGCAGACCACGGCGGCATCGGTGGTGCGGCCGGTGACCACGATGTCGGCGCCACGGTCGAGCGCTTCGACGATGCCCCAGCAGCCGAAGTAGGCGTTGGCGCTGATGAATCGACCGGGTTCGGTCAGGGGTTCGCCGGTGACGAGGTCGGGGAGGTCCACGCCGGCGGCGAGGAGGTCGTCGAGGCGCGGGAGCAGGTTGTCGCCGTCGACGTAGGCGATGGTGGGGGAGAGGCCCAGCCTGTCGGCGACCTCGGCGACAGCCTCGGCGCATCCGTCCGGGTCGAGACCGCCGGCGTTGGCCACGACCCGGATGCCCCGGTCGAGGCAGGTGCCCATCACCTGCTCCATCTGCCGTACGAAGCTGCGGGCGTAGCCTCCGCCGGGGCGCTTGGCCTGTGTGCGGGCGAGGATCAGCATCGTGAGTTCGGCCAGCCAGTCGCCGGTGAGCACGTCGATCGGGCCGCCTTCGACCATCTCGGCGGCGGCCGAGAGCCGGTCGCCGTAGAAGCCTGAGCAGTTGGCGATGCGGATCGGGTCGCTCACGATGAATCCTCGTCGGGCTCGAGCACCATCAGGGCGGTGCCGTTCTCGACCTGCTGGCCGACGGCCACGAGCACCTCGGTGATCGTGCCGTCCTCCGGGGCGCTGATGTGGTGCTCCATCTTCATGGCCTCCATGACCACGAGTGTCTCACCGGCGGTGACCCGATCGCCCGGTCCGGCGCGAAGTTCGAGGATGACGCCGGGCATCGGGGCGATGAGTCCGCCGTGGACCTCCTCGGTGCCGGGCACGGTGAACCGGGGGGCGATCCCGAACCCGACGGTTCCGGACGCCACCTGCACCCAGATCCGCCCATCGGCCCGGGTGACCCGGCTGACCGAGCGTCGGCCGTCGACCTCGGCGTCGATGTCGTTGTCGGACCAGCGGTGGATCAGGGCGGAGGAGGTGCCGTTGACGGTGAAGCCGCCGTCGCGTTCGGCCCGGTAGCCGATCTCGACCTCACCGTCACCGTGCGTGAGGACGACCCGCTCGTCGGGGAGTCGGGCGTTGCGCCAGACGGCGGGGGCGAATGCCAGGACGCCGGCATCGGCCCGGTTGCGCCCCAGCAGCCAGAGGGCGGCCACGACGGCTGCCCGTCCGACCTCGTCCCGGGAGTGGGGTGCCGAACCGGAGGGGGCGTTGCGTTCGATGAAGTCGGTGGTCGTGTCGCCGGCGAGGAACGCCTCGTGGCGCAGCGTGGCGACGAGGAAGTCGCGGTTGGTGGTGACGCCGCCGAGGTGGAGGCGCTCGAGGGCGAGGGCGAGGCGACGGGCGGCCTCCTCGCGGGTGGGTCCGTGGGCCACGACCTTGGCGAGCATCGGGTCGAAGTCGACCGTGACCCGGGAGCCCTGCTCGACGCCGCTGTCCCAGCGGACCTCCGGCTCGTCGGCGGGTCCGAATGCGTGGAGGGTGCCGGTGGCCGGCAGGAAGCCGTGGTCGGGGTCCTCGGCGTAGAGGCGAGCCTCGATTGCGTGGCCCGTGGATACCACTTCGTCCTGCAACCGGTCCAGGTGCTCGCCGGCGGCCACCCGGAACTGTTCGCGTACGAGGTCGATGCCCGTGACCTCCTCGGTGACGGGGTGCTCCACCTGGAGTCGGGTGTTGGCCTCGAGGAAGAAGAACTCGCCGGTCTCGTCGTCGACGAGGAACTCCACGGTGCCGGCCGACCGGTAGCCGATGCCTTCGGCCAGTCGGAGCGCTGCCTCCCCCAGGGTGGACCGGAGGGCTTCGTCGGCGAAGGGCGACGGAGACTCCTCGACGACCTTCTGGTGGCGGCGCTGGATCGAGCACTCGCGTTCGCCGAGGTGGATGAGCCCGCCGTGGGCGTCGCCGAGGATCTGGACCTCGAGGTGGCGGGAGCGTGCGACGTAGCGTTCGAGGAAGACCCGACCGTCGCCGAAGGCCCCCAGGGCCTCCCGCTGGGCCGAGGCCACCGCCTCGGCGAGGTCGTCGGCTGATTCGACCAGGTGCATGCCCTTTCCGCCACCGCCGGCCACCGCCTTCACGAGGAGTGGGTAACCGACGGACCCGGCGTCGGTCGGGTCGTCCGAGGAGGGGAGGGTGGGCACTCCGGCGGAATCGGCCGCCGCCTTGGCCGTCAACTTGTCACCCATGGAGCGGACCACATCGGCCGGAGGACCGACCCATACGAGTCCGGCAGCCTCGACGGCCTCGACGAAGTCGGCGTTTTCGGCGAGGAAGCCGTAGCCCGGGTGGATCGCGTCGGCGCCGGTGGCGAGGGCGGCGGCGATGATCGCCGCCCCGTCGAGGTAGCCGTCGGGCAGGCGGACGGCGTCGTCCGCCTCGGCCACGAACGGGGTGTCGGCGTCGGCGTCGACGAACACGGCAATGCAGCGCAGGCCCATGCCCCGGGCGGTGCGGAACACCCGTCGGGCGATCTCGCCCCGGTTGGCGACGAGCACCGAAGCGAGGTTCACAGGCGGAACACCCCGTAGTCGGTGGCGCCCTCGATGGCCCGGTTGCGGACGACGGACAGGCACAGTCCCAGCACCGTGCGGGTGTCGCGCGGGTCGATGATGCCGTCGTCGCTGATCGCACCCGAGGCGACCAGGGCCAGCGAGTCGGCTTCCTGTCTTTCCTCGACCATGCGGACGATCTCGGCGTCGGCTTCCTCGTCGAACTCGAGCCCCTTGCGGGCGGCCTGGCCGCGGCGCACCAGCGACATCACGCCGGCGATCTGCTTTGGTCCCATCACGGCGACCTTGGCGGTCGGCCACAGGAAGGTGAAGCGGTTGCCGTAGGCCCGGCCGGACATGCCGTAGGTGCCGGCGCCGTACGAGGACCCGATGATCACGGTCAGGTGCGGCACCGTCGAGTTGGTGACGGCGTTGATCATCTGGGAGCCCTTCTTGATGATCCCCTCCGACTCGAAGTCGCGGCCGACGACGAAGCCGGTGATGTTCTGGAGGAACAGCAGCGGGATGTCGCGCTGGTTGCAGAGCTGGATGAAGTGGGCGCCCTTCTCTGCCGACTCCGGGTAGATGACGCCGTTGTTGCCGAGGATGCCGACGGGGTAGCCGTGGATCGACGCCCAGCCACAGACCATCGACGAGCCGTAGCGGGGCTTGAACTCCTCGAACCGGGAGCCGTCCACGGTGCGTGCGATGACGTCGCGGACGTCGACGGGCTGGCGCAGGTCGCGGCTGACGAGGCCGAGCAGTTCCTCGGGGTCGTGGACCGGCGGTTCGGGGGTGAAGCTGGGCGGCGGCCCCTCGTGGCTCCAGTCGAGGTGCGAGACGACTTCGCGGCACATGCGCAGGGCATCCATCTCGTCCTCGGCCAGGTAGTCGGCCAGCCCGGACTCCTCGGCGTGCTTCTGGCCGCCACCGAGGGTCTCGGCGTCCGAGTCCTCGCCGGTGGCCATCTTCACGAGGGGCGGGCCGGCGAGGAACACCATCGACTGGTCCCTGATGAAGATGTTGTAGTCGGACATGCCGGGTTGGTAGGCGCCGCCGGCCGTGGACGAGCCGAACACGACGCACACGGTGGGGATGCGCATCTTGGAGAGTTCGATCATCTCGTAGAAGAAGCGGCCGGACTCGGCGAAGTGGTCGACCTTGGCCCGCTTGCTGCGACCCTTGCTGTCCCGGTCGCCCTCGCTGGTGGAGACCCGCAGGTCGGCGCCTGCGGATTCCACGAAGCTGAGGTAGGGGATGCGGTTCTGGCGGGCGATCTCGATGGCCCGCATCCACTTCTTGGCGGCGTAGGGGGTGAGGGCGCCGCCGAGCACCGTGGGGTCGTTGGCGAGGATCACGCACTCGGTGCCGGCGACCACGCCGATGCCGGCGAGCATCCCGCCGCCGACGGCGTAGTCGGTGCCGTAGCCGGCGAGGGGGCTGATCTCGAGGAATGGGCTGTCCGGGTCGAGCACGTTGGCGATGCGCTCGCGCACCGGCAACTTGCCCCGGGAGCGCAGTCGGGCCGTGGCCTCGGGCCCGCCGCCGGCCTCCGCCTCGTCGAGCAGTTCGTCGATGACGGCCAACTGCTCGAGCAGGTCAGCCCGGTTCTTCAGGAACGCCTCGCTGGTCGGGTCGACGGACGAGGACAGGACGGAGGCGAGGGAGGTGCGCGGCACGACCCATATCATAGACACGGTAATTCTGTACCAGTCAAATTACCGACCGGTGGGAGAGGCAATGAGGTGAGGGGTCAGCCGATCGGGTTGTACTGGGCCGGGGTCGCTGGACGGTCGTCGAGCACCACCTGGGTCTTGAACATCTTGTCGGACACCCGCTGTTTGTGGTCGTCCCACAGGGGCCACAGGTAGTCGATGATCACGTACACACCACCTGTAGCGGAGTTGATGAGCCCCGGCACCAGGGTCCGACCCACACCGGTGCCGCCACCGGGTGCCTCGCCGGTGTCGATCCTGGCGAGGCGGGTGCCGGCGACCCGCTTGCCCGGCGTCTTGCCGGTGACACCCTGGCGGTAGCCGAACAGCCAGACAATCCAGGCCGTAACGACCAGCCAGCCGATTCCGCCGAGGAGCATCTCCATGCCTCCCGTAAAGGGCTCACCCTTGTCACTCGCATTCCCGGCGGCAACAGCACCAATGAAGAACACGATGACCGGGACGGCCAATACGGCCCCCCAGATGAGGAAGTCGATGATCGCACCCAGGACGCGCTTGCCGTAACCGGCCGGCTTCTGGTCCGCGGCTGCTGCCTCGTTCGACGAGTCCTCAAAGTCCGACATGGTCGACTCTTTAGCATGAACGGGTTCCAACCCGAGTGTCTTATGGACCTTCTTTCGCTCGCTCTCGACGATCGCGCGCAGGAAGCGCTTGGCGTAACCGGCCGGCTTCTGGTCCGCGGCTGCTGCCTCGTTCGACGAGTCCTCAAAGTCCGACATGGTCGACTCTTTAGCATGAACGGGTTCCAACCCGAGTCGGTCTAGCACTACCGATCGCCTGCTCGTTAGGCCCGGACCGACACCCCGGCGGCGACGCTTCCTACACTGCGGGGATGGGAGAGCGCGAGTGGGGGTTCCGAACCCGGGCACTGCATGCCGGCGCACGACCGGACCCGACCACCGGTGCCCGGGCCGTGCCGATCTACCAGTCCACGAGCTTCGTGTTCGAGGACACCGCCGACGCCGCCGACCTGTTCGCCCTCCAGAAGTACGGCACCATCTATACGCGCATCTCGAACCCCACCACGGCGGCGTTTGAGGAGCGCATGGCGAGCCTCGAGGGCGGCATCGGCGCCGTGGCCACCTCGAGCGGACAGGCCGCCGAGTTCCTGACTGCCGCAGCGCTAGCGGCCTCCGGCGACAACTTCGTCACCTCGTCGTCCCTCTACGGTGGCACCCACACGATGTTCGACGTCACGCTCGGCAGGTTCGGCATCGACGCCCGCTTCGTCGACGGTGACGACCCGTCGGCCTTCGCCGCCGCGATCGACGATCGCACCCGCTTCCTCTACACCGAGGTCATCGGCAACCCGTCGGGCGCCGTCGCCGACCTGGCCGCCCTCGGCGACGTGGCCGCCGCCCACGACCTCCCGCTCGTCGTCGACGGCACCTTCGCCACGCCCTACCTGTGCCGGCCGATGGAGCACGGTGCCGACATCGTCGTGCACTCGGCCACCAAGTTCATCGGCGGCCACGGCACCTCCATCGGCGGGGTGGTCGTGGAGTCGGGGCGCTTCGACTGGGGCTCAGGCCGGTTCCCGCAGATGACCGAGCCCACCCCCGCCTACAACGGCCTGCGCTTCTGGGAGAACTTCGGCGAGTTCGCCTTCTGCACCAGGCTGCGGGCAGAGCAGCTGCGGGACGTGGGTGCCTCGCTGTCGCCGTTCAACGCCTTCCTCCTGCTTCAGGGACTCGAGACCCTGCCGCAGCGCATGGACGAGCACGTCGCCAACGCCCAACGGGTGGCCCAGTTCCTCGACGGCCACGCCGGCGTCGACTGGGTGGCATACGCCGGCCTGCCCGACTCGCCGTACCACGACCTGGCACAGCGCTATATGCCGAAGGGCCCGGGGGCGATCTTCACCTTCGGCGTGGCCGGAGGCCGGGAGGCTGGGGCCGCCTTCATCGAGTCGCTCGAGCTCGTCAGCCACCTCGCCAACGTCGGCGACGCCCGCACGCTCGTCATCCATCCCGGCTCGACCACCCATCAGCAACTCTCCGACGAGGACCTCGAAGCCGGGGGCGTCACCCCCGAGATGGTCCGCCTGTCGGTCGGGCTCGAGGACGTCGACGACATCCTGTGGGACCTCGACCAGGCACTCGGGGCGTCACGGCAGTGAGCGAGCACACGCCCGTCGACGGCTGGAGCGAGCCGACCGCTGCCGAGCGGCTCGACATCCTCCACTCGGCGCGCACCATCGCCATGGTCGGCGTGTCGCCCAACCCGGCACGGCCCTCCAACTTCGTGGCGACCTACCTCGTCAGTTCGTCCGCCGACTACGAGGTGTACTTCGTCAACCCGACTGCCGACGAGATTCTCGGACGACCGTGCGTGCCGTCACTGGCGGACCTGCCGGTGGTGCCGGACCTCGTCGACGTGTTCCGACGGCTCGACGACGTGCCCGGCGTGGCCGAGGAGTCGGTCGCCGTCGGGGCGAAGGCCTTCTGGACCCAGTTCGGGCTCTGGAGCCGCGAAGCCGCCCGCATCGCACTCGACGGCGGGATGGACCTGGTGATGGATCGGTGCCTCAAGGTCGAACACGCCCGGTTCGCCGGCGGGCTTCACCTTGCCGGCTTCGACACCGGCGTCATCGACTCCCGTCGACGGGGCTGACGAGCGCCGCTCAGCGCGGTTCGAGCACCACCAGCGGGATGTCGCGTTCGGTCTTGGCCTGGTAGTCGTCGTAGGACGGCCAGACGGCGACTGCGACCGGCCAGAGGCCGGCCTTCTCCTCCGGCGAGGCGGTGTGGGCGACGAGTTCGTGTACCACGCCCTTGTCCTGGAGCGTGACCTCGGGGTCGGCCAGGAGGTTCAGGTACCAGACGGGATGCTGGGGTGCACCGCCGAGAGATGCGACGATCAGGTAGTGCTCGCCGTCGTGGACCCGGATGAGGGGCGTGCGGCGCAACTTGCCGGTCCGACGGCCGGTCGTGGTGAGGATGACGCAGGGGGCGCCCTCCATCTCGTAGCCGTCCTCACCGTCGGAGGCGAGGTAGCGCTCGACGTGGTCGGCGACGAATTCCCAGGGGCTCGGTGCGTACTCGGGTTCGCTCATGGACAGAGCGTAGGAGGCCGCTTCAGGCCCGGACGACGCGGCTGCGAACCACCTTGTCGTGCCAGGTCTGGTTGTCGTCGTCCCAGAGCATCCAGAAGTAGCCCAGCCACAACGGAATCGCCGAGGCGAAGCGCATGATCCAGCGGCCGATCGCCCGACCCATGCCGATGGGTGCCCCGGTGGTCGCGTCGACCACCTTGAGTTTGGCGATGCGCTTTCCCGGTGTGCCGCCCCGGCGGCCCTCGAGGTGGCCGAAGTAGAAGAACCCGATGAACAGGAGGAGCGCGAGCAGAAACAGTCCGTGGATGCCCTCCGAGTCGCTGGTGAGGACGTCGCACGCGTACGACGTGCCGTCGGCCTTCTCACAGGTCCCGGGCTCCTTTGCCAGGAACAGCTTTACGAACGATGACAGTGCATTGCTCGGGATGACGAGGATGAGGCAGTCGAGGACGAAGGCCCCGAGGCGACGCCAGAACCCGGCGTCGACGAGGTCATCTCCGGGGGTGTCGGGTGCGGCGGGTCGGGGAGGCGTCGCCGGAAGGTCGTACGGGGTGGGGCGCTCGCGTTCCCGACGACGCCTCCGCTTGGAACGCGTCACGCGCCCCATGCGCCCCCTGCCCTCGATGGGGCCGCCGCCCTGTGCGTACGGATCGAAGTCGGTCATGGCATGACCGGTGGAGTCGCTGGTCCGGAATCCAGAAGGCGCACGAGGTCGAGGGCCCGCCCGAGGGTGTCGAGGCGGGCGCCGAGGTCGGTCTGCTGGGTGGCGAGGGGAGCGAGCAGTTCCTGCGCCGATCGTGTGTTCACGGTTGGAATCCTGTCACAGCGGGCCCCGACGACCGAAGTGGACGGCACGCAGAGGCGCGCCGCCGATACCATGACTCTCGCTCCCGCTTCTGGCTGGAGCAGGCACCGGTGCCCGAGCGGACCAAGGGAACGGCCTGCAAAGCCGTAAAGCCGCGGGTTCAAATCCCGCCCGGTGCTCGACGATCGGGGCGGCCCGACACCGAGGGCCGGGGCGTCCGATCAGAGGGATGAGTGCGATGTCCGACGAGGTTGAAGCCCATGGTCACCCGGAGGGTGGGCATGCGGGGCACGACAGCCCCCCACTGCCGCACACCCCGCCGATGGGCATCTCCGCGGTGCGGCCCGGCGACCCGCCGCCGATGGCACCACAGCAATCCGCCGTGCCGCGGCGGCCCGAGCGCCCGGAGCCGAACTGGTTGGCAGCCTTCGTCGCATCCACAGGCGTCGTCCTCGCCATCTTCGGGACGTTCCTGCCGTGGGTCGTCGCCGAGGGGTCCGACAGCGTGTCCGAGATCGGCTGGGACCAGGCCGGCGATGCCGTGCTGGTGCTCGTCCTCGGACTCGTCGGTGCGGCCGCCACCGGTGCCCTCTGGATCGGGGTGCGTGGGCTCGCCGTAAAGCTCGTGCTCCTCGCCGCGGGGGTGGTCCTGCTGGTCCTGACCGGCCTCGAGATCGGTGACGTGCGCGCCCTGTCGCCGATCCAGGGCTTCGAGTTCAGGGTCGGTTCGGGCCTGCTGGTGATCGCCGTGGGCGGCGTGTTCCTGTTCGTGGCGGCGTTGCTGGACCGGGGCCCCTGGGCGTTGCGAAGCCGCCCATAGCCCCTGGGCGGGCGAGCCTTAGTTGAAGGCGTACGTGTACGTCACTCCGTCGACGTCGACGGTGACACCCTCGCTGTCCTTGGTGGCGATCGCCGTCGACCCGTCGGAGGACTCGACGGTCATGGTGCTGCCGTCGGCGGAGACCATCGAGGTCGTTCCGGATGCGGTGGACACGGTCGTGGAACCATCGTCGGCGAGGGCCGTCTGTACCCGTCCGGCGATGCCGGATCCCGGATCGAACGTCTTCTCGAAGTCGGGTCCCGCCACGGTGATCGAACCGTCCTCGGCCACGGAGATATCCATGATGTCGCCGTTTCCGAGGACGACCTGCATGGTCCCGTCACCCGGATTTCGTGCGATCGAGCTGATCCCCCCCGTACCGGCCATGTAGTCGTAGGCGACCCGGGTGGTGCCGTCATCGGCTGTGGAACTGGTGACCGTCGTGCCGTCTTCCCTTTGGGCGACCCAACCGTCGCCGGTCACCGTCGTCTCGGCGGACGAGCCGTCGGGGCCGGTCACCACCTGCGAGCCATTGGGGGCGGTCACGATCTCGGTGCCGTCGACGAGGACCGCCCGGAAGGAACCGTCCTCGAGTCGGGTGGTGGTCTGGCTCGTGCCATCGGCCCCTGCCATGCGGGTCGACCCGGTCATCGGGTTGTGCTCGATGACCCGACCCCGGGAGTCGGTCCCCACGATCGTTCCATCGTCGAGACGGCGCAACAGGAACACGGAGCCGTTCGCCTCCGTGTAGGAGCCCTCACCCGTTGTCGGATCGAAACGGGTGGTGCCACCGCCGGGGTAGTCGATCTGGACGGTGCCGTCCGCGAGGGTCGTCCGGGTCTCGGTCGCGCCGGCGGGGCTCGTGCGGATCATGGTCCGGCCGTCGGCCGACTCGGATTCCGTCCAGCCGTCGCTGAAGGCCGTGTAGCGACCGCCGTCCTCGGCAACCACGGTCTGGCTGTTGAGCCCCCAGGGGTCCGTCCAACTCTCGCTGCCGTCGGCGTAGGCCACGGCGGTGGTCCCGTCGGCACTGCGGATCACCAGGTTGCCGCCCTCGTCGATGGTTCCCGTGTCTACTGAGCCGTCGGAGTACTGGTGCTCGAAGCTGCCGTCCGGGCGCTCGACCCGGCGGGAGCCGTCCGAGGCGGTGGTGATGCGATCGCCGCTGGACTGGTCGATCGTGACCTCGAAGGTGAAGCCGGAGGCATCCCGCCACGTGCGCCGCCCGTCGCCGTAGTCGAGGTACTCGCTGCCGTCCTCGTAGGTCGTGACGCTGCCACCGTCCTCGTCGTCCCCGAGTTGGACCGAGGAGGAGGTCTGCCCGAAGGAGTTCGTGTGGGCGCGGGTGCCGTCGGGCTGGATGGCGGTCCGGGACCCGTCGGAGTGCGACTCGATGATGGTGCCGTCCGGCCGGACGCGGACGGACTTCCAGGTGCCGTCTGCCCAGACGGTGTGGGACGATCCGTCCAGGTCACGGGTCTCGACCGTGCCGTCCGACCAGGTGCGGGTGACCGAGCCATCGTCGTTGGTCACCTCAGCGGGGGGCAGCCGCTCGTCGACGTTGCCCTCGGTATCGACCGTGATGGTGCGGCCGTCATCGCACCACGTGAAGCTGGATCCGTCGTTGTAGGCCTCGGTGGTGCAACCGGTCCCCTCGTCCTGGGTCGTCTCGGGCCGTTCCCAGGTCCAGACGTTGCCCTTGGCATCGGTGTGCGTTCCCGTGCCGTCGTCGCAGCGGGTACTGATGGAGCCCTCGGAGTGGGTCTCGGTGTGGCACCCCGTGGTGGCGTCGTAGGTCGATATGTGCGCTTCGCCATCGGCATTGGTCCAGGTGTTGGAACCGTCCTCACACCAGCGGTTCGAGGAGCCGTCGGTGTTGTTTTGGGTCGTGCAGCCGGTCTCGGCGTCGTAGTCCTCGGTCCACTCGTAGGTTCGGCCGTCTCGGTCGGTGCGGGTCCCTGTGCCGTCGTCGCAGTGGCGTTCGGTGCTTTCGTTTGAGTTCGTCCTGACGTTGCAGCCGGTCGCGGCGTCGTAGGACGACGTGGATCCGTCGTTGCCGATCCAGGAGCGGGAGCCGTCGTCGCAGTTCGTACTGGAGCCACCGTCGGTGTGCTGCTGTGTGGTGCAGCCCGTCTCGGCGTCGTACACCTCGCCCGACCATGCGGTGGTCCGGCCCTGGGGGTTGATCCGGGATCCGGTGCCGTCCTCGCACTCGGTGTGGACCGTTCCGTTGGACTCGGTTCGCGTGGTGCAGCCCGTCTCGGCGTCGTAGTCCTTCGTCCAGGTGTGGGATTGGCCGTTGGGGTCGGTGCGCGACCCGGAGCCGTCCTCACACCAGGTGTGACTGGCGCCGTTGGCCTCCTCGGTCGTGGAGCAACTGGTCTCGGTGTCGTAGAGCGTTGTCGAGGTGTTTCCGTTGGCATCCATGGTGGTCGTGGTCCCATCGCCGCACCAGGTGGAGACGCTGCCGTCGTACCGGGTCTCGGAGGTGCATCCGCTGTCCTCGTCGTAGGTGCTCGAGGACGTCCTTCCCTTGTCGTCGGTGCGCGTGTTGGTTCCATCGGGGCACCGAACCTCGCCCGAGCCGTCCTCGTTGGTCCGGATACTGCAGCCGCTGTCCGGGTCGACGACCTCGGTCCACCTCCGCGTCCTGCCGTAGGAGTCGGTCCAGGAACCAGAGCCGTCGTCGCAGCGGACCTCCTGTGATCCGTCGGAGCGCACGGTGGTCCGACACCCGCTGTCCGGGTCGACGACCTCCGTGAACGTCTGTGCCCGGCCACGATGGTCGGTGTTCGAACCGGAGCCATCGGGGCACCGTGTATGGGACGAGCCGTCGTGGCTATCGGTGACACGACAGCCGGCCTCGTCGATGCGGGTGACAGAGGTCTTGCCGAACTCGTCGGTCCGGCTGCTGCTGCCGTCGTCGCAATAGGTGTTGACGGCACCGCTGGTCTCGGTGCGGGTGGTGCAGCCGGTCGCCTCGTCCGTCTCCTCGTTCCACTCAGTGGTCCGGCCGAACTGGTCGGTGTACGAGCCGGAGCCGTCCCGGCAGTTGGTGTTGATGGTGCCGTCGCTGTGGGTCTGGGTGTTGCATCCCGTGGCCTCGTCGCGGACCTCGGTCCACTCCTGAACGCTTCCGTTGACGTCGGTGCGTGAGCCGCGACCGTCCTCGCACCAGACGTTGACCGTTCCGTTCGCTTCCGAGCGGGTGGTGCATCCGGTCTCGGGGTCGAGGATGGAATCGGAGAGCCGGTTGCCGTCGGCGTCCTCGGTCCAACTGCGGGCACCGTCGTCGCAGCGGAAGTTGCGTGAGCCGCTCCTGTCGATGGTCACCCGGCAGCCCGTCTCCGAGTCGGTGGAAGTCTCAGACGTGCGATCCCCGTCAGCGGTTGCGTTCCAGCCGGTGCCGTCATCGCAGGAGCCGCGGATCGTCCCGTCGCTGTTGGTGGTGATCCGGCAGGCACCCTCCCGGACCCAGGTGGAGGTTTGGTTGCCGAGGGAGTCCTCGCTCCAGCCGCTGGTGTTGTCACAGGAGTAGTGGCGGGTGCCGTCGGCGTTGGTCCTGACGTTGCAGCCGGTGTCGGCATCGGTCGACGACTCGGAAGTCCGCTCGCCGGCGGCGGTCTCGCTCCAGCCGGTCCCGTCGGGGCACGAGCCGTCACGACGGCCGTCCGACTTCGTTGTCACCCGACAGCCGGTGTCGGCGTCGGTCGACGACTCGGAGGTCCGTTCACCGGTGACGCTCTCGCTCCAGCCGGTCCCGTCGTCGCAGTTGATCCGTCGGCTCCCGTCGGAGTTGGCCGTGGTCCGGCAGTCTCCCTCCCGGGTCCATTCGGAGGTTCGGGTGCCGTCGGAGGTTGCGCTCCAGCCGTAGGCGCCGCTGTCGCAGTAGGCGTCGATGCGGCCATCGGAACCCGTGGTGATCCGACAGTCGCCCTCGATGTGCCATTCGCTGTCGATGGTGCCGTCGACGTTTGTCTGCCGACCGGTGCCATCATCGCACTCGACTCGTTGCGTTCCGTCGGCATTCGAGGTGGTGCGACAGCCGTCGTCGCTGGTTTGCGTGTCGGACCGGCTGCCATCGGCGTTGACCTGCCAACTGGTGCCGTCGTCGCACTGTCCGCGTTGCGAGCCATCGGCGGAGACGGTGATGCGGCAGTCGCCGTCGTATGTCCAGTCGGAGCGGCTGCCATCGGCGTTGATGTCCCAGCCGTAGGCGCCGCTCGCGCAGTAGTTCTCGATGTGGCCGTCGGATCGGGTGGTGATCCGGCAGTCGCCCTCGGTGCGCCATTCCCTGGTACGGACACCCGAAGCGTCGCTGTTCCAGCCGGTGCCGTCGTCACAGCTGGTGCGGCCGCTGCCGTCGGAGGATGCCGTCACGCGGCAGTTGCCGTCGTCGGTCCAGTCGGAGCGGCTGCCGTCGGTGTCGATGTCCCAGCCGTAGGCGCCGCTCGCGCAGTAGGACTCGATGCGGCCGTCGGATCGGGTGGTGATCCGGCAGTCGCCCTCGGTGCGCCATTCCCTGGTACGGACACCCGAAGCGTCGCTGTTCCAGCCGGTGCCGTCGTCGCAGGATGTCC
>Ga0115002_10002200_pt1 | contig 25738 bp, 22 predicted proteins | sample ArcticOcean_MG_C_8_FD_89576 | JGI IMG/M metagenome (GOLD analysis project Ga0115002, IMG submission 89576) | Marine microbial communities from western Arctic Ocean - ArcticOcean_MG_CB11_86 | ecosystem: Environmental > Aquatic > Marine > Oceanic | place: Arctic Ocean: Canada Basin | collected... | reverse complement strand
GAAAGCGGAGAGGGGGGGATTCGAACCCCCGGTACCTGTTACAGTACACTGGTTTTCGAAACCAGCACGATCGGCCACTCTGTCACCTCTCCGTGTGGCGTGGCGGGAGCGGAATTGTAGGTGGTTCGGCCGGGTGTTTCCAGAGTGATAACGACTTGATTCTGCGACATCAGCCTGCTCGCGAACCGCGCTAGATCAATTCGCGGATCACTTCGCCGTCGGTGAGGATCGGCAAGGGGCGGCCGGCGTTGTCGTTGTAGGCCTGTTTGGTATCGATACCGAAGCGGTGATACAGCGTGGCCAGCAGGCAGTTGCTGTTCATGATGCGGTCGACAGGCACCTCGGCTTTGCTATTGGTCGAGCCGATGACTTGCCCCATTTTCAGGCCGCCGCCGGCGAGAAAAACACTCATCGATTTGGACCAGTGATCACGGCCTGGTCTGCGGCTAGCATCCTGGTTGCGAATGAGCGGGGTGCGACCAAATTCGCCACAGAAGATGAACAGCACGTTTTTATCGAGTCCACGGTCGTACAAGTCTTCGACGATCGCCGAAACCGATTGATCGAACGAAGGCAGCTTCTCGCGGTACGCGTTGAAGATGTGTGAGTTGACTGAGTGGTCGTCCCAGTTGCTGGTCCGGCCGGTTTCAGGTTTCAGGCGGAAGGTGGCCTGACATTGCACAAACCGCACACCGGATTCAACGAGCCGACGGCAAGTGAGCAGGCTTTTCCCCCAATGCGTGTCGCCGTAGCGAGCGCGGGTCTGTTCGGTTTCGCGCGACAAATCGAATGCCCGCCTCGTCTTCCCACTGGCGAGTACGTCGAATGCCTTTTGGTGGAAGTTGTCGATGGACGACATCATCCCCGTACGGTCGAGACGTCCGGGCAAACGATCGAGCGATTTTCGCAAGTCACCACGACGCTTCAACGTGAGTACGGCCTCGGGAGAAATCGACAGGTTATCGGTGCTTCCTTCAGTGCGGTACACGGGCACCGGGTCGTAGGTGTTCGCGCCGCTGGCGGTAAGCGTGAGCGGGGTCGGCATGAAGGCTTCGTAAGACGGTCCCAAGTAAGCTGGGCCACCACCGTAGAAGGGCGTGTTGCCGATGTAAGGTGGGACGTCGCGAGTACGGCCTGCCAACTGCTGGCAGACAATCGAGCCGATATCCGGAAACTCGCTGCGCTTCAGGTTGGCTGCGACCGACGGGTAGCCGGTGAGAAAGCGGTGCGTGCCGCCAGAATGCTGGTTGCGTTCGTGATGTAGGCTGCGAACCAGCGTGAACTTCTCGCCGAGGGTTGCGAGGCGTGGCAACATCTCGGTGATGTCCATGCCGGGAACGCTGGTGCGAATCGGCTGGAACGGGCCGCGATATTCGGCAGGAGCTTCGGGCTTCAAGTCGAACAGGTCGAGATGACTGGGCCCGCCGTTGGCCCAGAAAAGAATGACCGAGAAGTCGTCGTTGGCGGTTGTCCCATTCGATTCCACAGCCAGCAGCCTAGCCATGTTGGGTGACACACCGGGTGAGAGCGCGCCCAAGCTGAGACCACCGAGTTGCAGCCAAGTCCGTCGATCGAGAGGGCCGGAACAACGCTGTGAGTTGGGATAGTTCATGGGCGAATTGAGTGAGAATTCGGAGTAAAACCCCAGGCAGAAACGGCCATGCTGCGCGCCCGTGTTCTCCCCAGTATACCAGATATCGACCCCCGAAGTGAAGATCTGGAAGCCAAACGCCCTTCCATTCGGTGCGACGAAAACCAGGGGACCGACTTGCGAACGTGAACGTGTGCGCGGAGAATGGAAAGTTGGCCCATTTTCCTCGATGACCAATTGCCGAGAGACACCATGACCATCTGGCTTCGACTGCTTTTGCTGGTTCTCGTTCCGTCGCTTTTGGTTGCCTGCGGCGATGTCGAAACGCCACCGACCTCTGACTCGGCCATAACCGACGACACAGAGACCGACGATTCCGCAGCGGATGACGCTGTCGCTTCAGGAGGAGACGACAGTCAGGAGCCAGACTCGGATCCTGCGGACGATGCGGGCGATGATGCTGCTGACGACACTGATCCGCCGGTTGTCACGCCCGACGTCACGCCGCCGAAACTCGACGACCGGCCGGATGACAAACAGGCGATCGCTGCGCTGAAGGCGTTGGAAGCCGACCTTGAATTCGATGACGACGGCTGGATTGGGCGCGTCGACGCGATCGATACAAAAATCGCCGACGCCGACTTGGCCCACCTGAAAGGTCTGCGGCGACTGACGGTGCTCGAACTCTCCGGCACGTCGGTCACCGACGCGGGGATGGAGCATTTGCAGGATCTGACATCGCTCGAAAAGTTGTACCTCGACGGCACGGCTGTCGGCGATGCCGGGCTGGCGCATTTGAAGAAGTTGACGCGGATCGAAGTCATCGCGTTGAACGACTCAAAAATTACCGGCAAGGGAATGCAACATCTCGCCGGGCTGACGGGCATGACAGCCCTCAACCTGGGCGGCACCGAAATTAACGACGATTCTCTAAGACATCTGAAACAGATGCCGCTGCTGGAAACACTCGCCTTACAAAACTCAAAGATCATCGGCCCCGGCTTGGTGCACCTGAAGGACTTGAAGAACATGATCACCATGAACTTCACCGGGACCAAACTTGAAGGCAAGTCGTTGAAGCATCTGCACGGCATGCAAAAGCTGCGAATCATTTACATGTACGATGTCGAGATCGACCAGGAAGACCTCGACGCTATCGACGAAGCCATTTCCAGCCTGGCGATTTTCAATTGATGCGTCGCATACCGAACCAATCAAAACCACATCCCGGAGAACCGACATGCTTCGTCCCTTTTGCCTATTGCTGCTTGCTCTGTCACTCGTCGTTCTGCCAGGACTCCGCACGCCGTTGCTGGCCGACGACGACGGTGAAGCGGATGTCGTCTACGTACCCACGCCGTATGACGTGGTGACGCGAATGCTCAAGATGGCCAAGGTCGAGAAAAAAGACGTGCTTTACGACTTGGGTTGCGGCGACGGGCGAATTGTGGTGACCGCTGCCCGCAAGAAGGGTTGCAAGGGAGCTGGTTTCGACATCAATCCGGTACGGGTCAAGGAATCGCTGGCCAATGTGAAGAAGAATCGTGTTGAGAAACTGGTAAAGATCGAAAAGAAAGATATCTTCAAGCTTGACCTCAGCAAGGCCAGTGTCATTTCGCTGTACTTGCTGCCGGAATTGAATCTGCGGCTCGTCCCTCAATTCAACAAGATGAAGCCCGGCTCGCGAATTGTCTCGCACGATTACGGCATGGAAGGCTACAAGCCGGATAAGACCATTAGTTTCACTTCCCGCGAAGACGGCGGCGAACACACGCTTTACCTGTGGACGGTTCCGCTGAAGAAGACGACAGAGAAGTCGGAGAAAAAGAAGTCCGACTGAGGCGTTGTCAGAAATGACTGTGAATCTGGTCTTTTGAGGATTTGCCCCAAAGACGGAAAGAATCGGTCGCCGGCCTTTCGGCACGCTGACTTCGTACGCGGATCATCGCGGATCAATCAGAATCTTTTCAGCGTAAATCTGCGTTCATCTGCGTCATCTGCGGCCCATTCTTCTTTTCTTGATTTGCAACGGTTCTGTACGATCCCACTCTGTTGCGGCTCGTGTGCGGTTTCGCCGGTCGGCCGCTGACGCTATCCTTGATCCCTCTTTGAAACCGACGCCTATCTCGGGATGAGGGATTCATGCAAGAACGCAATGCGCGGATCGGCTACGTGTTGTTCGGTGTGTACCTGCTGCTTTACGGCGGGTTCGTATTCGTCAACGCGTTCGCCCCGCAAACAATGGAAGACACAATTGGAGGGATCAATCTTGCCATCCTCTCCGGGTTCGGATTGATCCTGGCCGCGCTCCTGATGGCGTTCCTCTACGGCTGGCTGTGTAAAACGGAAGCCAACAATGCCGACGGGAAGGAGGGGCAGGAATGATTTACGAAGCCTCTCCCATCGCCGTGGTCGTGTTCTTCGCCTTCGTGGCTGTCACGTTGGGGTTGAGTTTCTTCCTCGGCGGCAAAGCCAAGTCGTCGGCCGGTTACTTTGCCGCCCACGGGCAAATTCCCTGGTTTGTTAACGGGATCGCATTCGCGGGTGATTACCTGTCGGCCGCGTCGTTTCTGGGCATCTGCGGGATGATCGCCTTCTACGGGTACGACGGGTTTCTGTACTCGATCGGCTACCTGGCCGGCTGGATCGTGGCGTTGTTCGTGGTGGCCGAGCCCATGAAGCGGCTGGGCAAGTTCACGTTCGCCGATGCGATCGACGCGAAGTTCAATTCGCGGGGAATCAAATTGGTCGTCGGCATCAGCACGCTGGTGGTTAGCATCTTCTATCTCATTCCGCAGATGGTCGGTGCGGGAGTGCTGGTCCAGCCCTTGCTGGGCTTTCCGCATTGGGCCGGGGTCGTGATCGTCGGCGCGGTGGTGATTGTTATCGTGGTGACCGCCGGCATGGTCTCGACGACGTGGGTGCAGTTCCTCAAGGGTTCGTTGCTGGTCGTCTTCAGTACGGTGCTGACGGTGATGATTCTGGCGAAAGGCTTTACCGAGGAAGCAAACAAGTTTCAAACGCTCGGCCCGTTCTCGAAAAGCGATCTCGCCGGCGGCGAACTAGGCGGCCCGAAACTTGTGCCGGCGACAGGTGCCTGGACGGAGACCGAGTTCGTTCGCACCAAAGACGCCAAGGGCATCGTCACCACTTGGAAACCGACGGAAAGCGACGACGGCAAGACGGTCACGCTGCACGAAGCCCAAACGCTGACGAAAACCGGCGACGGTAAAACGCTCGTTAACGGTCAGATCAAGGGAACGAAGAAGGGCGAACCGGAATTGCAGCCGGTCGGACATATCAGCAAGTTGCCCAACGGCGAAAAGGAAACCGGCTCGCTCGGTCTGCTCTCGTTCTTCAGCACCATGCAGAAAAGTGAAGTCGTGCTGTGGGGGAATCAGAAGGTCACCGAAGACGACGGTTCGACGACCACCGTTTACTTCCAGAAACCGACACCGGGTAGCCGCGTGCTGCGTCCGGGCGAACACCCGCGATTCAAAGGCATCCGCAGCGACAATTTTATCGACAAACTCAACTTTCTCTCGCTGATGCTCGCCTTGTTCTGCGGTACGGCGTCGTTGCCGCATATTCTGATCCGCTATTACACCGTGAAAGACGCCGCTTCCGCGCGCAAAAGTACGATCGTGGGCATCGCCAGCATTGGGTTCTTTTACGTGCTCACCTTTTACATGGGCCTGGGGGCAATGACCAGCGGGGCGATGGACGTCACCAACAGCAATATGGCGGCTCCGTTGTTGGCGAAGAGTATGAATGAATTGCTGTTCGCGATCATCTCGGCCATCGCTTTCACAACAGTACTCGGTACGGTGAGTGGTCTGATCCTCGCCTCGGCCGGAGCCGTGACGCACGATTTGATCTCGAATACGTTTAACGTGAAGCTGGACGACCACGAGAAGGTGCGCGTCGCGAAAATCTCTTCGGTTGTCGTGGGCGCGATTGCCATCGTGCTGGGCATCCTGTTTGAAGAAATGAACGTCAGCTATCTGGTTGGCTGGGCCTTCAGCGTGGCCGCCTCGGCGAACCTGCCCTCGTTGGTGATGATTCTGTTCTGGAAAGGCGTCACCAAGCAGGGGGTGATCGCTGCGGTCACCGTTGGCATGACCAGCTCGCTGGGCTGGATCCTCGCGAGTGCCGACTCATTCGAGAAAGTCTACGGCTACACGAATGCAGAAGCGGTCGATGCGGCGTTGGTGCCGTTCAGCCAACCGGGCATTGTGACCATCCCGCTGGGGTTCATCACGTTGGTGGTGGTGTCGTTGCTGACGAAGGGAAGCAACGAGAAGTTGCCGGCCTGACGACAGTCATGTGTCGTGTTCGTCCAATCGTCAGTCGGCTGACGCCGGATACTTCAATTCGGGTAACCTTACAACGTGCGTGCGGTAGGTTTCGCCGTCGAGTTCGATGACACGGTATCCGGGCGGGAGCGAATCGAAGGAGGGTTCGTCGTCGCCGGGAACGAATTGCACGCCGGTCGACGGAGTCGTATGCAGACTCGCGTGGGCGACGGTGCCGGTGAATTCGTGGTGGACGTGGCCGGTGAAGACGGCTTTGACCTGTGGCGCGGCGGCTACGATTTCGACGAAGGGGTGTGGCCTGCGCAGACTGATGCGATCCATCCAGACACTCCCCACGTCAATCGGCGGATGGTGCATGAAAAGCAGCGTGGGGACGTCGGCGTTTTCGCGAAGCCGTTCGCGCAGCCAGTCGAATTGTGCCGGTTCCATGCGTCCGGAGACTTCGCCCGGCCAATGGGTGTCGAGACCGATCAGCACCCAGCCGGCGATGTGACGCTCAAACGTCACCAGTTCCGAGTCGGTCGGGACGAGTTCTGGGAAGGTTTCGCGAATGAGGCGACGGTCGTCGTGATTTCCTGGAATGATCGAGCAGGATGCGACTCGATTTCCCAACGCCGTGCGCAGAATGTGATAGGTTTCGGCTCGTTCATCGTGGGTGAGGTCTCCCGTGATGACCGTGCCGTCGAAGTCGTCTTCGTGCGACTCGATGTATTCCAGAACATCGTGAAACGTGTCGCGAGTCGGAACATCGCGCAATCGGGTGTCAGCCTCGGCGAAGAGGTGCAGGTCGGTGAGTTGCAGCAGCCGTGTTGTCATGTGAAGTTCCGGTGCAATGGTTTCCGGTGCAGTGGTAATGGATGGGGTGATTCGTCGGACAGAGCGGCAACGTTGTGAGTCGGCAGCGTGTGTAAAGGTACTTTATCACTCGTCGTCAAATTGCGTTAACAACCGGTGGTTGTCTTCATGCGGATTCCTGTGGATTGTGTGTTGTCTTCCGGAAGCAGGCTCTGACAATCGTTTCGACCGGTCATTCTGGGAGATACAAGCCATGTGGCATTCAGGTTGCATTATGGATGTTGGAATTTCGCATCATGTCGACAGACGCCGGTCGAGCGAACTCGAAACCGGACTGTGCGTTCCAGCTTTCGCGGCATACCGCAATGGCTTGAGCGTGTCGATGTGAGCAGTCGGAGTCAACAGTACGGAAAGCCGCGTATCATGCCATCCCCCCCCGACTGGTTGTCCCACTTGGCGGATCGCGTTGCGGAACAGTTTCACGCAACCGATGTCCTTTCGCCTTTGGGATGCCATTTTTATCACAACCTCGCCTTGGACCAATGGGAAGTGACCTTGTTCGCTTCCAAGACGGAAATCGTCGGCGGCAAGTTGGATGGGGTGGCGACAACATCGAACTTCAGCCTCGATCTGAAAGAAACATTTCAGGTATTCGATGAAGTGACCAACTTCCATTGGCAGACGGCTTCGCTGGGGCCGGACGACGATCTCGGGCCGCATGTCTCGGTCGAAGGCTTGTTCGAAGGGAACTCCGTCTGGGTACGCGTGCTCTCGAATCCACCGGCACAGTTTGACACGGGACGCACACTCAACGCATACAGCTTGCGACTGGAAGACGTCTGGTAGGCCGCTCCCGCTGTGATTGTCCGGCTGATGTGTCAAAGTCGCTCGATGGCCTCGGCCACGGCAAAATCCCGGCGATCATCGCGAGTGAGCCGCATAGCCACGCAATTCGGATCGTGATCGAGTAGCGCCAGCCAGTTTTCGTCGGCGATACGTCCAAGCACGTCTGGCTTTTTGCGTCGGGTCTGTAGCAGGTCGACATCGTAGGCCATACACCACAGCGTGGGCAGATGCCGCGACGTGGGGCATAAATCGCCCAGGAACACGGCCGTCTGGCGTTCGCTTTCGATGACAAGAGCCTGATGAAACTGTGTGTGACCGCCGGTGACGATGGCACGAATGCCGGGAACGATTTCGACGTCGCCTTCGACAAGCCGTAGCTGACCGGTTTCGCGTAACGGGTGTAAATTCTGTTGCGGATACGCGCCGCGTAGTTCGGGTAAGTCGGCCGTGGCGATCTCCCACTCGCCCCGCTGGGCGACGTACTCGGCATTGGGGAACGTGGGTTGCAACGCATCTTCTTCGTTGTACCTGGTTGCTCCGCCGGCGTGGTCGAAATGGAGATGCGACAGGATCACGGTATCGACATCCTCCACCCCAATACCGACTGCTTCCAGATTGCGCACCAAAGGGTCGCCCTCTTCCGAGGCGAAGATCTTCCGTTCCTTGCCAGAGAGTTTCGACCCATAGCCGGTGTCGATAAGAATGACGCGACCGTCAATTCGTAGAAGCGTGCAATTCGTTTCCTGTTCGATGTTGCCCCGTTCATCGGGAGGAAACAGGCGACTCCACAGCGTCCGGGGGACGACACCGAACATTGTTCCGCCGTCGATGTGGAACCGTCCGCCCGAGACGGTTGTCAGCTCGAATTCACCGAGTTGCATCGCGGGGACTCCGTTGTTTTTCGTCGAACCCAGTCTGTGTGCGGGCCGTGGTCGTTAACTGTCTGTCGGTCCGTTATCGCCGATCATGGTGTTGACTGATTCAGCACTGCCGAAAGCGAACAGGCTATCGCCCGAGTGCAGGACGGTCGAGCCGGGAGGCGGCATGAGGCGTTCTCCATTCGCACGTCGAATTCCGATGACCATGACGCCTTTGTCGCGGAGATCGGTTTCGGCCAACGGTTTGCCGACGTAAGGGCTGTTGGCGTCGATTTGCACGTCGGCCAATTCCAGTTCGTTGCCCCGGTCGTCGGCGATTTCGAGGAAGTCTTCGATGCTGGGGTTCAGCATGAAACGGGCCATTTTGACCGCCCCGCTGCTGAACGGGCTGACGACGCGCGTGGCCCCGGCCCGTTCGATTTTCTCGATCGCCTTCTCTTCGCCGGCCCGCGCCACGATCTGCAACTTGGCGTTGAGCATTCTCGCCGAGAGCACGACATAGACATTGTCGGCATCGGTCGAGAGCACCGACGTCAGCGCACGAGCACGCTCGATCCCTGCACGGACCAGTGTGTTATCGTCGGTCGCGTCGCCCAGCACATACAACCAGCCGTTCTCTTCACAACAAGCAGCGGCTGCCTCTTCATCGTGGTCGACGACAACGAACGGCCGGCCACGTTCCGCGAAGTAGTCGCAGATGGTGCGGCCCATGCGACCCATTCCGCAAACGATGAAATGGTCGTCCAGTTTTGCGATGGCTTTTTCCATACGTCGTCTCTCCAGCAAAGAACGCACTTGGGCACTGGCAATCCACTGCCCCAACTGAAACGCGCTATACGTGAACGTGCCCAATCCGCCGATCAGGTAAACAATAATGAATGCCCGACCCGCGTCGCTGAGCGGAATGACTTCCGAATAACCGACCGTCGTTAGCGTGAGGATTGCCATGTACAGACAATCGAACCAGCGCGCCCCTTCGATCAGGCGAAGACCGAGCGTGCCGACTAATGTTAGCGACAGCAACAGAGCGATAATCGAGAATAGCCGTCGCATAGAGGGAACCGAACACGTCCGTGTTGAAACGATCCAGCGAGCAGTTTACAGACCGAGCAGAAGTTTCGATAGCAGAGTTTTCGGTAAGTCGGGCTGCACCAACCGTTCGGGGCGATCCAGGTTCGCCAGCACGTTCTCCGCGGCCAGGTATCCGCTGCGAACAGCGCCTTCCATCGTGGAAGGCCAGCCCGTTCGCGTCCAGTCGCCCGCCAGTTGCAAATTGCCAATCGACGTTTGCTGCGGCGGCCGAAATTGTTCTGCACCGGGCAACACCGAAAAGACCGCCTGATGCTCGGTCACCACCCGAGAATGAGCGAGCGAGGCCTCCGCCGCGACCGGCCAGACATCCGCCAGGTCGGCCACGACCGCTGTGATAATCTCCGCCTGCGACATTTCCTTGAGATTCCGGCTGGCACTGATGATGACCTGATAGTAATGCAGACCGCGCGTTGTTCCTTCCTCAGCTTGCTGCTCCTGCTGTAACGCCGTCCGATCGAACATCCACTGGCTAAGTCGATCAACAAACACCGCATGCGGCAGTGGCGTGATCGGCCGATCGAACCACAAATGCACGCTGGAAATCGGAGCCGACTCAAAACGGGCAACGTCTCGAATCGACTGTTCATCACAAAGTGATTCCGGTAACAACGACGCGACGCGATGATGAGGGACCGCCAGGATGACTTGGCTCGCAGGCAATTGCGCGCCATCACGCAACTCGACGGCTGTGATTTCGCCATCGGTTTCGATCAACCGTTGCACACCGGCTTGCAATCGAATCTCGACGTTGCGCGCGGTCAACCAGTCGGTGATGCGTTCGCCGTACAAGTCGTCGAGCGGAACGCTGGGAATGTCGACTTCCCAGCCGTGACGATTGGTGAGAAAGCCGTCGACCACCACCTGCCACGCGCTGGAGACATCAATGCGGTCCAACGACTCCGACAGCGCACTGACAAGTAGCACATGCCAAAACCGGCCGATGACGTTTTCCGGCTGCGCATGTCGTGCAAGCCAATCGGCGAATGACTCTTGGTCGTTCGCACCCGGTTTATGCTTCGCCAACGCGCGAATTCCGCGTGCCAAGCTGCGCCGATCTGACGAGGACAAGTACGACAGCGAGCGAAACGCCGACAGGAGATGAAAGGGAGCCGGCCAACGCGAAGCGGCGAAGCGGTCGATCGTTCCGTTCGGCCCTACGAAGAACAATGCCTGCTGTCGGCGAAAGAACGCATCGATACCAACCGTCTCGCAGAAGTGGCGAAAGTTGGTGCAGCAACCCATCGCCACATGCTGGCAATTGTCGATTGTCTCACCGGTTTCCCGATCGAGAAACGACCCCGCCCGGCCGCCTAATCGCGGTCGTGATTCCAGAATCGTGAGACGCACACCCCGCGCAGCCAATGCCACGGCCGCCGCCAACCCGGCCAATCCGCCCCCCACGATAATTGTTCGCTCGCCCGTTGCCATATTCGTGATACTCTACAATTTTGAGCAGCCTAATGTAGAGCGACCTTTATCTTTTATTGTTTAACGGCAAGCCGCAGGCGATTGTTTTGACCGGAAACGCAGACGCCTGCGGCTTGCCGTTAAACGATCCGATTCGTAGTTTTGAGGTTAGGAAAACACAAGGGAACAAAATTGTGGGCAGTCGTTTCAGCCAAGCGGTGCGTACGTTCGGTGGTGCGTTGTTCGATTTCGTTCTCCCCTAATCGTGTCCGCTTTGTGGAAAGGACCACGCGTGGGAATCTGAAAATGGTCGCCGTGATCCCATTCCTCGTCTGTGTGCAACCTGTTGTGACGAACTCGTTCCCGAGGAACACGCCCGTTGCGACCGATGTGCGGCACCGGTGGGCCCGAATTTGGAGACGTCTGCCGGGTGCGTCCATTGCCGTAGCGATCGGTTCGCGTTTGAGCGGGTCATCCGGTTGGGTGTGTACTATAATCGCATGCGATCCGCTTGCCTGCAGGCGAAGAGTCGACAGGGGCGACCATTGACGGCTGCGATGGCCGATGTCCTCTGGGAACGCGAGAAGTCCTCGTTTCTTGCCGATGCGTTCGACATCGTGGTTCCCGTTCCGCACCACTGGACAGCACGCCTGACTTCCGCCCACGTCATGGCGGAAACGCTGGCAGGTGTGTTGTCGCGCCGGTTGCAAGTCCCTCTGGGCAGCCATATACTCGCAAAGGTTCGTCGAACGCCGACTCAAACGTCGCTGACAGCCAGCCGCCGGAGAACCAACCTGCGGCGAGCATTCCGGGTTCAGAGCCATCCAGATGTCGAAGGCCGTTCGGTTTTGCTGGTCGACGACGTTTTGACCACGGGAACGACGGCCAATAAAGTTTCTCGTGTCTTGAAGCGTGCCGGGGCGGGGCGAGTCGTTGTGGCCGTAGTGGCACGCGGACTTGGCCAGGATCGCGTTGCAACGTAGTAAGATGCCAGTGAAAGTCCGGTTGACGATGCCCACCGAGACGCCCGAAAAAGAGAAGACGCGCCAATCGCAAACGACGCGATTTTTCCTCAAAGGGCTGACAATCAGCCTGCCCCCCGTGCTCACGCTCGTGATTTTGATCTGGGCCGTGAGCATGCTCAACAACTACATCATTCACCCCACGAGCACCGTCGTTCGTTACACGCTGGCGCAGTTCGTCGAGCGAACACGCCCCACCGATCAATTCGTGTCTTGGGACCGCCTGCCGCCGCTGGAGTATTGCGATCGAAATTACCGCATCACACCCAAGCTGAAGAGTGATCTCGAGGAACAAGTCGCAAACACGGCTGCCGGGACGATCTCATCCGATCTCTTCAAAGATCGGTTCGATCAGATTTATGTTCCGTTCGGCCACGAGTCCCTACCTTACGTCGATTACGCGGAAGTCGCCGGCCGGGTCGGGGCGAGTGCGATGCCGAATTCAGCCATCGGCGTGTACATGGAACTGGTGACCAGCCGGTATTTCAAGAGCCAATTGGGGCTGGTGGCGGCCGCAGTCAGTGTGGCGATTATCGTGCTGTACTTTATTGGGGGATTCGTCACCGCCCGTGTGGGGCGCTGGGCCGTTCGGGTGTTGGAAACGAAATTCCTCGGCAAGCTTCCGTTAGTCAGCAACGTGTATTCGTCGGTCAAACAGGTGACTGACTTTTTCTTCACCGAAAGAACCGTCGAGTACAATCGTGTTGTAGCCTTGGAGTATCCGCGGCGAGGTTTGTGGGCTATTGGATTCGTCACCAGTGACAGCATGCTCGAAATGACCGTGGCTGCTGGAGAGCCGCTGGTGACGGTTCTCATGCCGACCTCACCGATGCCGATGACCGGGTTCACCGTCAATGTCGCACGCAGCGAGGTGGTCGACCTGAACATCACGGTCGATCAAGCGTTTCAGTTTTGCCTTTCCTGCGGTGTGCTCGTCCAGCCTCAACAGCAGGTCACGCCGGAATTGCTACAGCAAGAACTCGCGAAACGATTTTCGACCGCCGGTGAATTGCCGAATGTCACCGTTGCAGAACCCGCGCCCACACCCCCGGCCGCATCTGCCCCGCCGACGGAGTCGGATGCGAAATCAGAAGACACAGTCGACGGAGAGGCGTCGTGAACGTTGCCCCTGCACGAATCGCCACGCGCGGCAGCCGTCTCGCACTTTGGCAGGCGCATCACGTAGCCGACTTGCTGCGCGCCGCCGATCCTAGTCGCGAAGTGGAATTGGTCGAAGTGTCGACGGTGGGCGATCGGGTGCAATCGGAAACGCTGGCCAGCTTCGGCGGGTTCGGTATTTTTACGCGTGAAGTGCAAAAGGCCGTGCTCGACGGTCGGGCAGACATCGCCGTGCATAGCCTGAAAGACTTGCCGACCGACATCGTCGAAGGACTCACACTGGCCGCCGTCCCCGAACGGGGCGACGTCGGTGATGCCCTTGTGCTGCCGCAATCATCGAACACCGGCTCATCGGCAACAGGCGTCACACTGCACGATCTGCCGCAGGCCGCGCGCATCGGCACGGGCAGCCTGAGACGACGTGCCCAGCTTCTGCACATCCGTAGCGATCTTGATCTGCTCGAAATTCGCGGCAATGTCGAAACCCGACTGCGCAAGCTCGACGAGGGTGAATACGACGCACTGATTCTCGCGCAGGCGGGGCTTCGCCGTTTGGGTTTGGGCGACCGTATCAGTGGCGAACTTGGCCCACCGGAACTGTTGCCAGCCGTTGCGCAAGGAGCACTCGGGCTAGAATGTCGAGCCGACGATGAAACCACCAAGTCACTCTTGTCCGACATCTGCGACGTGACAGTCTTAGCGGCTGTCACAGCAGAACGGGCAATGCTCGCAGAACTGCGCGCCGGCTGTCACGCGCCGGTCGGAGCGTTCACTCGGCAAGAAGCCGATCGTTTGACGATCGAGGGAGTCGTGCTTTCAGCCGACGGGAGCGAACGGATTGTCGCCGAGGTGACAGGATCAGCCGACGAAGCCGAGTCGCTCGGGCGATCACTGGCTGAAGCGTTACGCGGCCTGGGAGCCGATCGACTTGTTAAAGAGTCGCAAACCGATTCCTGAACCTCGCGGTGAAACGGCCCAATGAAACGACACAGCGAAGCGCCCCGTCAATCGTAGTCGAACTCGCTCTTGCTGGGAGCGGGGCCACGGTTGAGTCGAGACAGGCGATGCGGTTGGAGGTCGTGGAGGATATCCCCTGGCGTCGGCCAATCGCTGATTTTGGGGACGCCGTTGCAACCGGTTGCAACGCCCAACAGCAGGGCCAGCCCGAGATACCCGACAGCGCGCACTGCGACGGTCAACATTCGTAACGATTTCATCATTCGCCTCCCGCTGGGGATGCCGCCGACCGGAAAATTACCAGTCGGCATTTTAGCTGAGTATGAGAGAGGCGAGGATTCTAGCAAGGTCGCCTGTTCAGGCAAGACCAATTTGATCGAGACCTGTTCGACCGAGAACCAGCGGGTCAAGAGTCCGTTTCAGGCGGTGCGATGCCGAAATCCTCGATCGACAGCAGCGATCGGAACGGCAGGCCCCGGTCGGCGAAATTCTTTGCTCCACCCTGCATCCGGTCGACAATTCCCACAACCTGCACGACTTCGCAGCCGAACTCGACAAGGCGATCGACTGCCAGCAACGAGCTACCCCCGGTGGTCACCACATCGTCGATGACGACCACCTTCATGCCCGGTTCGACGGGGCCTTCGATGTACTTCTGCGTGCCATGCCCCTTCGACTCCTTACGGACGAGGACGCCTACGAAGTCGCGGTCCTGCTCGGCGGCCACGGCGAGCACGCCGCCGATGATGGGGTCGGCCCCAATCGACATGCCGCCGATGGCCTGAAAGTCGACATCGGCGAGCAGTTCTAGCAGTCCTTCGCTGACCAGCCGCAAGCCGCGCGCGTGCAGCGTGATTTGCTTGCCGTCGAGGTAGTAGGTCGATTTCTTGCCCGAGGCGAGCGTGAAATCACCGAATTTCAATGCCCGTTCACGAAACAGGTCGATCATGGCGTCGCGGTCGTACATTTCGTGGCCTTTCCGGCGAGAATTTGTCGCAGGCCACCGTAGCAACTGGTCACGGAAATGCAATCGGACCGGTCGTCGTCAACGAATTCAAGGACGAATGACGACTTCAGACCCTTCACCCAACAAGTCGAACACTTCCGCCACGTCGGCGTTGTGCATGCGAATGCACCCCCGAGATTGGGCCCGCCCGATCGATTTCGGGTCGATCGTTCCGTGGATCCCGTAACCTTTTCCGATATCGATCCACCGTTCTCCCAGCGGGTTGGCGGGGTCGTCGGCTTCGATCACGACTCCATCCATCCCGAAGTACTTCGGATTCACAAGCCGAGTCATCACTTTGAACCGACCGACGGGCGTTTGGCCGTCTTTGCCGATTCCCACCGGGTAGCTACGGACGAAGTACCCCTGGTTGTGAATCGTCATCTCGAACGTGCTCAACTCGATGTACGCCGAGAACGGCCCCTTGATAACCTTCAGATCCTGGCCCGCGCGAATCTTCCGTGGGTCCACCTGGTTCAGCCGCACCAGGTACTGCCAGGGGACGCGATATTTCTTCGCGATCAGTCTGAGTTGATCGCCCGGCTGAATCTTGTAAGGCTCCATGTAATGTGGCAGCCGCGAGAAGTAGATCGAGCTGGCCGTCCCTTCGATCCGCTTTTTGATCGCGCTTCGACGGCGTGGCTGGTCCCAGTAGATGGCCGACAACTCGCGATGGGCAGCCACATAATCTCGTTCGTCGATCAGGTCATCGATCGCGGACAATTCGATCGCAGGCCCACGTTTGGGTGACAGTGAAGCCGGCCTCTGCGGTTTACCGTCGGTTCGCGCACGCTCACCGGCGATGGTGACAACGTTCGAGGGCTTGTTCGCACTTTTATCCTTGAACTCTGCTTGTGTGACGGGACGTTGGGGAGAGGACGAACTAAAATTCGGCGGCGCGTTCGGAGGAATCTCTCGCAACGGACGATCGCTGTCCGCTTCTTCAATCGGCAGCAGTCTCGGTGCGCCGTCGGTTGGGGGGGGCGACCATTCCGATCGATCAGCAAACCCATCAAACCCCTCGTCACTCGGTTCGGTTTGTTCGGTGAACACGATGGGATCGTCGGCAATCGAGACGCTCGTGTCGGACGACGCCGAACCATCCCCTGAGATCAACGCGCCGGACTCGGACTCTCCGAGATCCATCGGCAGCCAATCCATCTGCCAGGCGGCGATCACTCCGCCCCCGACGAAAACTACAGACCAAAAGGCATACGAGCCGGGCAACCGTTTGCGAGTTCGCATCCGCATGCTCCCGTTCCTCCATGAACGCCCAACAGGCTTCCAAGCCATCGCTTCCAACTTTGCGACGACGCGAAATCGTCAGTCGCCAACTCGAAGCGAACGCGGGAGCGTATCACAACAGGCGAAATGGGGACACAGAACTTCGGCGGTCGTGCAACACGCGGTTTTGCTTGGGGTTGCGGCGCACGGTCCCTGTGGGAGAGTGATCGACCCCGGTCGAAAACACCGGGATCGATCATGGCTCCGTTATGGTTTGCTGCGGGGGCTATTCAGGGCTGTGGATGGTTCCACCGAACCCAGCCTCTTCGAGCGCCTTGCCGAAACGACCGTCCTCTGCCGGTTTGGCCGTTTCGTCCACTTGGCAGGTCACCTGTTTTTTTGAAAAATCGATTGTTACGTTCCTTACACCCGGTAAGGCAGCAAGTGCTTCTTGCACTTGCGGGGGTCAGCCGACCGGTCAGGTCATGCCGGTGACGTCCAGCGTCACCGAACGTAAATCGCTATCTGAGACGGGTTCTGCTTCATCGGCCGCTTGCTGACAACCAACGGCCAGCACGACCAACGAAGCAAAGACGAGGCCATTGCTTCCCATTCGTCGAATCATAATTCCTGCCCTTTTTCAGAAAACATACTCTGTCTCGACAGTCGCAGCCGTTATCACCAGCCACTTCTGTCTCCCTAGGGCAAGATTAGCGATGTCGCCCGAACAGAGCTAGATCGTTCTTGTTTGCTGCAACCTGTGAATGAAAAAGCCTTGCGACGAACCGCAAGGCTTCTGTGAGTGGATGAGAGGGACGGCTCGGCCACCATGCGTTTCTGGATCCACTCGTCACCGTTGACGCACGTTCTCGCCTTCGTTCGATGGAATGACCGTGTTGCGAGCCAGGGGGCACACACCGGCTGCGGAACGGCGCGTTCCGTGAGGGTATCGTCTGCTCAACCGGCCGCCGAACGATCTGTTCAAGCCAGTGTAGGCTCGGCTGTAAACACCGGCGAAAGGCGCTGCACTTTCCGACCGGTGTTTACACCAGCCTGATCAGTGGCGAACGGGAATCCGCAAACGCACCGTGGCAATACCGATTGCCCGAGGAACTGAGTAGATCGTCCTCGCCGTTTCGCTCTCTGCCACCTGCGAGTGAACTGTTTCAGACCACAGACCAACCCCAAGACAACCGGTTTCGCCGCCTGCCCGGTCTGTCCCCACTGGCCCCACCGTGAGGGCCGACCGAACTTGCCGATGTTCATGGAGTTACGGCACAGAACGGCTCGCTTGCCTTATTAAGATATTTTACCGCAACCCCAGCGTCGTCAATGGGCCGTCTCGCGGCCCTCTTGTTGAAAGCGGTCACGTCTGATCCTCAGGTGTGAAGGAAATGGGGGACGGTCATGCCGCCTTGCCATTCTCTGCATCGGGCATCAGATCCGCCATGCGGCATTTCAGCGACTTGGCCAATTTCTCGACCGTTGCGATCGTGACGTTGCGCTGGCCGCGTTAGACCATGCTGACGAACGTGCGGTGCAGACACGCGAACGCCCACCGTGAACCTGGCTGCCATTTCGCGAAAACGGTCGTTTGATTTGGTGTCCGCGATTCGACGAGTTTCGCGGACAGAATCAGCCCGAAGCGGGTGTGTCCGGCAGCCAATCTGGTTTCAGCGATGGGGAACCGACTTCTCTCGGAGCGTCGTTCCACTTTCTTGATCCTACGCAATCAACAAAGAGTCGGTGTGCGCGTTGTCACGAGAATTACTTCCTGAATTTCAATCTGATTTCCATCGCACGTCAGAACACGTTTCCTATGTCCGCTACGCGCCCTACCGAAAGAATCTACTCAGTAGGACATAGTGAGACTCAGAGACGATGGCGTAACCGCAAGCCTGACGTTTCTGCAGAACGGGGACGTTCCTCGCGGCTGTCGTCGAACTTCTACCCGCTCTTTCGCGTGGATCACTTTTCAGCACCGCTCGTCTGTTTCGTGATCGGTTTGACCCACGACACCTGAGTAATCAGGTGGCTCAGCGAGGCGAAGGAAATGTGTGCATTGGTGGCATACCGCGGGGTGGAATTGGCCGGAAATGTGGCCAGTGAGGCGTCACCGACCAGGAAAACATTGAAGTCGCGAGAGAGGTTCTCATAGCCGGCCGTCGTGCGACAGAAACACATGTCGGTGGCATACCCGGTCAGCAGTACGTGACGAATTCCGTTCTTCTTGAGGAACTTCTTGAGCGGACCGTAGCCTTCAGCGTCATAGATCACGACATCGTCGCGGTGTACTGTGATGTCGCGTGTGACGGGAATCGGCAGCCCCCAGAAACCGGCGTTGTTGAACTTGGCCCCCGCATCGAGGCCGGGGAATTGGCGGAAATAATCGATGACCGGTTGTTCGTTTGACAGAGTGAGGCTTGCAGGCAACCGCTGCCCCTTGTACGAGAATCCGTTCAGTTTCTCGGCAAGCTGTTTCTTACCGGCCTTCCACTGCTGATTCGTGGGACGGCTGGTATACGATCGATAGAGAAGTTTGCGAATCGGGTCTTCGTTTCCGGGCAAGCTATACATCACAAGCGACACTTTCTTCCGCAACCGTTTCAGGAAAGGATCGATGACCTCGCGGGTATGTCGTCCGGCAAGATGGTTTTTCTCGGGCGTACAAAAGTCGGCCACTCCGGCGGGTTCCGGCGTTTTCCAGCCCTGCCCGTCGTCGATCCCCCAGGGATGAACCATAATGACGGCCGTTCGATCGGCACGCAGCCGGTTGGGCATTTCGATGATCCCGCGCGCGTTATACGAGAACCGCCACGCACGCACCGACAAATCGGCGTTGGCGTCGTCAACCAGTCGCGGCGCCTCGAATCGTCGCCTCTCGTTCACGGGTTGAACGAATTCCGGATAGTCCGCCAACAACGGCTTGGCGTTGACCAATGCCCTCAGCGTATTGGAATACGTTCGTTGCGTTGGTTGTTCTTCCGCCTGTGCAGCGCCGATGACGACGGCCAACAGTCCCACGGCTGCCAGTCCTCTTCCGGTCAGATGTCTGAATGCTGTCATCGAATGTCCCCTGTCATTGTCTATTGCAAGGATGCCACTGGTTAACCAACGTGTTTACCGAATTGTTGTCTCATCGACGCACGCGTTCGGCAATCGAGCTGAGCCCGACGACGTTTGCCTTGTCTCTGGCTTGATTCGCGAGATCGCAGATCAACTTGATGGTTTCGAACTTGGGATCTTCGATAACCAGGCAGGATGGGTGCGCGAGAAAATCAAAGACTGCGCCGTTTTCGATCACCCATTCCATCGACAGTCGAACCGCTTTGAGAAAATCTTTCAATTTCCAATAGTGGGTACGGAAAGCGGTGACGTCGCTGATCGGGCTCATGGGAATTTCGATGAGCCCGGTCGGATAGACAAACGGCTGAGCTTGCTGCTGTGCCTTTACAATGGACGCGAAGACGTCGGCGGTTGGGGGCACTTTCGGTGTGCCGGACTTGTGGGGGGGGTATTTCGAGCTGACCCACTTGAACCCTTCATCGGTCAGAATTCGCTGCACGTCGGGGCGGCCTACCAGTCCGTTGTGCGATCCGCCGGGAGTGCGAAAACCGTCCGGTGTGATTCCCGCTCGCTGCTTCATGGCCGTTGTTGTTGTGCGAATATTCTCACGAATAAGCTGTGCGGCGCTCCGCCCCCGAATCAACCAGGGTGATCGCTGGAACCGAAACTGGGTCGCTGCGGGCTGTTTCGCCCACACGTTGACGTGATCGTAGGTGTGATTGCCGATTGGATGGCCGGTCTTGGCGATCTCTTTCAGCCAATCGATGTTGCGTTACTCCAAGACTCGCCCCACACAGAAGAAGTGAATCAACGCACCGCGATCTTTGGCAATTCGAGCGGCGTCGAGCGAGTATTTCTTCGTTGCCTCATCGAGATTGCCTTTTTGGTAATCCCACTCCATCATGTTGCGCTGCGGATAGTGACGGCTCATTTCCAGATCGAGTGTGATGGCAATCTGCGCTGGTGGCTTCGCGTCTTTGGTTCGAGAATATCCCAAAGCAGTCGCCATTGTGCCGCCGACCGCGCCGGCAATCATCGCTCGGCGTGTGAACGCCGGGGGGCTGTTTGAAATTTGTCCGCTGGTGTGGGTCATCGTACGCTCTCCCGTCGCCTGGTCACTTGGAATTGCTCTGCACCTACTGAAACAAATCCCTCAACTCTTGCGGTTTCAGCGACTGCAGTATCTTCTCGGGCATGATTGAAATCGCCGACTCCTTGAGAAGTTCGACGTCCGACCGAGAACTTGGTGATGACGACGTTGGCCCTGACGAATCTGACGGCTTCGCCACGAACCCGACTTTCGATCCAGCCGACTGGATAATAGGCAGTGCAGATCGCGCAGCATGTGGAAAGGTCCGCTGATGAACTGGTGGCCCTGCTGGCGCTGGCCAAGGTATGGCCCTGATCCGGCTGAGTGTCAGAGCACCCCACTCTTACCGGTGAGGTCGTTCTGACCTACTCCCAATCTCTGTACCACTCCAAGTGAGAGAATCGGGGTTGAGAGGTCTACCCGCGTGATCCAATTCGGCAACGATGCCTTTCACGATAGGAGCATCAGGATCCTTGTCCTCCTCTAATGTCTTCATCAATGCCCTCATCGAGTTGGCTCGAATCGATTCTGTCCTCCAGGAGCCGGACGGTCAGCCGAACGCTATCGGGCGCCAAGTTGAGTTCTCGCGCAATCCATCGCGCCCTGTTTGCCTGAGTGTCTTTCAGGCCATCCGGGACAGGGAGAAACCAGGCCGTCAACGCCAAGAGAACGATGACACTGGCATGCACACGTTTACCGGGATTCATTTTCGTAGACCAAATGCGTGGCTACCGTTGGCTGCTGTCAGAACTCAATCGAGAATTCTCAGGTGAACTCTGTGCTGACGACGACTACGTCCGATTGACGGCATCGTACCGGCTCGAAACGTGTTCTGACACGGCATTCAGGTTTTCGAATTGTTTTTCGCTCTATTTATCTCACGAAAATTCAGAGCAGCGGCCGTCATGGCGCACTGTTTATCTGGTAATGACGATCAGACGACAATTCAGCATACGGTTGTTCCGCTGCAGCCGTGCGATCCGCTGTAGAATGTCGCGAACGAGCGTTCGACGAATGGCGATCCCCGTCATTTGAAACGTCACGTATCGGGCGTGATGGGCGATCTTCGCCTACATGCGATCCGCGCGTCGGACATTCGACCTCCTCGCCGAACGCTGCACGAGGGCGACCTATCTCATCGACGCTTCTGGCATTGCAACGCCAAGCGGAGGCATCCCGAAAATCGTTCGTTTGATCGGGCACGCGGACAGTTAACTTTGGGCCCGGCCGTGTCCGTTGCTACGATAAGCCTCGTAACAGATGATGGGGCTTGTTTTTTCGCGCCGCCAATCTGGAAATCACGCCTGAGTACCGGACAACCGACGAAAGGATGACAGCAATGATTGCAGAAAAAGTCTTGGGGGTGTATGCCTCTGTCGGCTCTTTATCACCCGCTGAACAGGCCGAATGGTACCGGAGAGCCTCGCGGGAATGGGGCATCAATACGTTTGAATTACCGCTCTTGGCTGGCGTGCCGTTGCCTTCAGAACTTGTGGAAACCTTCAGCGCACTCCGGGCCTCGCTCGTGGTTACGCTGGTGGCTCAATGGGCGGCTGGCGGGCAGAAGAACCCAGCATACGGCCTTTCCTCGGTAGATGAATCGACACGGATGACAGCAGTGCTCGATGTTTGCTCAGTGCTGCAGCAATGCTTGGGGCTCTCCAATCAAGGCATACGCATCCGCAATGTGGTTGTGCACACGGGTCAAAGGTCTGGGCATTCCGTCCAGCAGGCCATCGCCTTGAGCCGCAGCCTTGTCGATCTGCGCCTGGTGTCCGCCACCGTCTTTCGTGACTGCGCGTTGACGGTGGAAGTTACCGACTGCCTTCCTGCAGATCACCCGATCCCGTTCCCTGCAGCGAAGAAAGCTTCACTCGCGTTGGCGGACCTGATCGAGACCATCGCCAGCGTCAATCGGGAAACTGCCGCTGGAAGCCCAATCCCGCTCTTGCTCAACTGGGGACGCCTGCTAATCAATGGTGACTCCCCCTTGGCCATTCTCGACCAGATCCTGGTTTCTGCATTGCCACTGGCGGGCGTAATCTTATCCGGAGCGGGAGCTTCCGTAGACGGATATCGAGATTCTCACAACTCACATCTGGACCCAGACAGCGGCTTCACAACAGTCGATGCCAAAGCCTGTGCGGCCGTCCTGAAATTGAGTCCCCAATCGACGTTCCTGGGGATGAAGTGCAGCCGCGCCAAGGGGGATGAAAATCTATCGATCGATGAGGTCTTGACAGCACAGGCGGAGTTGCTGAACCAGATCACATAACTGAGCAGAAAGGCCGGACTGGAAATGGGGGAATTCCATGAGGAAATCCATCTGCCGTCGTACAATTCACTTGAGAATCTGACGCACCCCTCGCCCGGAAGAAGACATGCGGCGGCCTAGGACAACGCCCTCCTGCCACTGTTCGGCACCAATCAAAAATGGGTCGTTTGATTTGGTGTCCCGCGAATCGACGAGTTTCGCGACCACCATCCGATCGAAATGGGTGTGACCGGCCTCAGATCACGACAAAGTCGACAGCGCGCCGCTGCTGTCACCTAGCTTGGCGATTTCGACGTCCATCCGGTTGAGCATTGACAGCCACAGGTTGTTCAGCGGTGTTTCCTTGGGGTAGCGAATGTGACGTCCCGTCGTCAGTGTGCCGCAGCCGCCTCCTGCCAGCAGGATCGGCAAGTCATCGTGATTGTGCGCGTTGCCGTCGGAGTTGCCGCTGCCGTACGCAACCATTGCGTGATCCAGCAGTGTGCCGTCCCCTTCGGGCGTATCGTTTAGCTTCTTCAACAGATACGCCAACTGCGTTGTATGGAACACGTTGATCTTGCGAATCTTTTCCTTATTGGCCGCATCGTTTCCGTGGTGCGAAAGGTCGTGGTGTCCTTCAGGAACGTCGATGAATGAGTACGGCTTGTTGCTGCCCTCGTTGGCGACGACGCAGGAAATTACCCGTGTCACATCCGCCTGAAACGCCAGCACCATCATGTCGTACATGAGACGAATGTGTTCGTCGTACGCAGCAGGAATGCCCTTCGGCGCGGTGTAGTCCGGGGTCTTGACGGGCGGCAGTTTCTCGGCGCGTTCGATCCGCAGTTCAATATCGCGGATCGCGGCGAAGTATTCGTCGAGCTTGCGCACGTCATTCGCGCCTAATCGTCCGGCAAGATCCTTGGAATCTTCACGGACGAAGTCGAGGATACTCTTGCGCTGTGCATCGCGCTGTGCACGTTTGGCGTTGGGGACCGTGGAGAACAGCCTCTCAAACGCCAGTTTGGGATTCACTTCCTTAGGCAGTGGCTGCGTGGCCGAACGCCAGGACATGGTTGACGAATAAACGCAGCTGTAACCCGAATCGCAACCGCCGGCCATCGCACCATGTTCACAACCGATTTCCAGCGATGCCAATCGGGTCTGACTGCCGATTCGCTGTGCCGCGACCTGGTCGACGGAGATACCCGCCCGAATGTCCGTGCCGTCGGTCTTGCGTGGTTGAGCCCCTGTAAGAAACGCGGCCAGTGCGCGCGCGTGATCGCCGCCGCCGTCGCCGTTGGCACGCGCTTTGTCGACGGTCAGCCCGCTGAGCACCATCAGCTTGTCTTTGACCGGCGCCAGCGGTTCAAGGATCGAAGGCAGATCGAAATCGGCGCCTTCCTTCTTTGGCGTCCAGTCGACCATGTTCTTGCCATTGGGGACGTAGATCAGCGCCATGCGGTTTGGAGTGGTTTGTTCCGAGCCGGCCGGTTCTTCGGACCAAGCCTTCGACGGCCCCATCGCGTCCAACCAGGGCAGCGACATCGCCACGCCGATTCCGCGCAAGACTGTGCGACGCGAGAGCTGTTTAGTCCAGTTTCGCATGTGTTCCTCGTCTTTTTGTGAACGGATCGCTCTTCACGATTTCTGTCACGAGTACGGAAAACTTGTTGTTCTGTGCTGCGGCCCTGGTCACGATGCGTTCGATCGCCGGACGGTCGTAGTATTCAAGGCCGCGACCCAGGGCATAGGTTAGCATTTTCTCCGCCAGACAGCGGGCAAATAGTCGTTTCTTATCTTTGAGGATGGTCTTCAGATCGGCTGGACCGGAAAACTTTGTCCCGTCCGGAAATTCGCCGGATGCATCAATCACAAAGTCGCCGTCCTTCTCCCGGAATGCTCCAATGGCATCGTAGTTTTCAAGTGCAAAGCCGATGGGGTCCATTTTCGCGTGACAGTTTGCACAACTGGGTTTCTTCCGATGCAGTTCCATTCGCTGTCGAAGGGTACCGCCCGTGATCGCCTTCTTATCGTTGGCCAGTTCAGGCACGTCCGGAGGCGGGGGTGGAGGCGGCTCGCCCAGGATCTGTTCCAGCACCCAGCGGCCTCGCTTGACTGGCGAAGTCCGCGTTGGATTGGACGTAACGGTCAGTACGCTGGCTTGAGTCAGCAGTCCGCCGCGTGCTCGACCTTGCAGCGACACGCGCTGGAAGGCCGCGCCGCGAATTGGCTTGCCTCGTGGTCCCTGTGGCTTCTGGCCGACTCGATGACCGTTGGTGTCGACAATGCCGTAGTGTTTGGCGAGCGGTTCGTTGAGGAACGTGTAATCGGCATCGAGCAGATTGAAAATGCTTCGATCTTCACGCATCACCGATTCAAAGAACAACCGCGTCTCGTTCAACATGGCATCGCGGAGCCGGTCGTTGAAAGACGGAAACAGCTTGGCATCAGGTGTGGACCGCTCCAGCCGCTGCACTTGCAGCCATTGCATGGCGAAGTTGTTGACCAACTCGGCGGACTTGGGGTCGGCCAGCATGCGGCGGACTTGAGCAGCGAGATTCGCAGTCAGTCGCTTCTCGCGGGCCAGCTCGAACAACTCCGCGTCCGGCATCGTACTCCAAAGAAAATACGACAACCGCGACGCAAGTTGATACTCGTCGAGCGGCCGCATGTCAGGACCGGGCGGGCGGTTGTCCAGTTCGACACGGAATAGGAACTTCGGCGAGCAGAGCACGACTTGGATTGCCTGCTGGATCGCGGCTTCCCACTTCGCCCCGCCGGCTTGAATATTCTCCACATATTTAGTCACTCGCGCCAGTTCGCCTGCTTCCGGCGGTCGGCGATACGCATCCGTAAGTAATCGCGTTAGAACCTCGCGCGTCTTCTGTTCTGACGACGCATTCGGAGCGCACGCAAGGATCTTCAGCTGCGACTTAGGTCGCGTCTCAAGCGGTCCTTCGCTCCACAAGTGCTGGATGTGAAGTACGGGCGGCTTCTCACCTTTCGGCGGCCTGACGATGGCGATGCCCGCGCTGCTGATACCGCCGATCCGGTTGATCGGCACTTCGATCG
>Ga0115002_10002198_pt1 | contig 25750 bp, 22 predicted proteins | sample ArcticOcean_MG_C_8_FD_89576 | JGI IMG/M metagenome (GOLD analysis project Ga0115002, IMG submission 89576) | Marine microbial communities from western Arctic Ocean - ArcticOcean_MG_CB11_86 | ecosystem: Environmental > Aquatic > Marine > Oceanic | place: Arctic Ocean: Canada Basin | collected... | reverse complement strand
GACAGTAGTTAGTCGAGAAGTTCCTCCGAACGACATGGGTGTTGTCACGTTTGGTCAGATTCATGGAGGATCAGCACCGAATGTTATAGCCGACAGCGTAACCGTCGAAGGGACTGTGCGTGCGTACACGGCTGAAACTCGAATTCTAATTATGCAGTCGCTTGAACGAATTTCCAGCAATGTCGCTGCAGCTATGAGGGCAACGACATCATTTGAACGAATTCATGGCGCACCTCCGGTCATCAATGATCCCGAGGTTGCTGCTTGGGTAACTCAGCAGGCGAGTTTGGTTGTTGGTGAAGGCAATGCCAAGGAGTGGGAGCCTGTCAGTGTTGGAGACGACATGGCAGAGTTTAACGATCGTGTGCCTGGCGTGTACTTCTTGCTCGGAGCGGCTCACGACGATGCGAGAGTCGCTGAACGGGGCATTGAAGGTCATCATAACGCCAAGTTCGACTGGAACGAAGACTGCTTGCCGGTTGGCATAGAAGTATTTGTGCGGTCGGCAGTCGACTATTTGTCGTAAAATCCTGTTGGTTTGAGTACTGATTTGTTGCCTGTGGAAGCAACAAACCGTCCGAACTCTTCGTCAACAGTAAGACATGAAAATAACAGCTTTGGCTAGCGTAATTCAGATCGTCGGTGCGCTCTGGCAGATATTCATTGAGGTTGAAACTTCGCTTCGTACGATCTACCTGCCTGTTTTGGTTGTAGGAATCGGCATTGCTGCTCTCGCACTATTCAGCAAAACGCGCTGGCTGCTTTGGGCCTCATTTGTTGTTTGGCCGGGCACGATAATTGGCGAACTAGTGTTTACTGGGATTGCCCTACTTACCATCGGCTACGACACTACGGGCTTGGGAAGGCGTTGTAGCGATGATCATCGTCATTCTCGGTATATTCATTGGTTCCAGTGCCGGATTGATCACAGGCGGAGTGCTCGGCGCGTGTAAGACACGCCGAGCTGGTTCGACTAGTGATAGCTTTTGTGGTCTAAACGACCGGTGCTGAGCCGCCGTCTACATTGATGGCTGTGCCGGTTACGTAGCTGGCCCGTCCTGACGCTAGGAAGCAGATCACATCACCGGCTTCTTTTGCTTCACCAATTCGTCCAAGAGGAACGCCACCGCCGAAGGTTGCCCAATGATCGTCGAGCGAGTAGCCCGGGTCCTTGGCGTTGAGTCCTTCCCAGCGAGTTCGGTGTTGGCCTGACTTCAATACACCAACGCAGATCGTGTTCACTCGGATATTGTGCTCGGCAAGTTCGCCAGCCCACGACTTTGTTAGAGAAATACCCGCTGATCGTGACAAAGAAGTCGGTTGCGAACCGGGTCGAGCAGCCTTGCCGCCGGGAGTGGTCGTATTGATGATCGCACCGGTGCCAGACGCTTTGAGGTGAGGCAGCGCCGCTCGTGCGCAGTAAATCGCACCGTAAATCTTGATTCCGAAGTCGGTTTCCAAATCAGCGTCGGTCATCTTCTCGAGCGTTGTCGCCGAAGAAGTGCCTGCGTTGTTGACTAAGATGTCCACACCGCCGAACTCGATGACCACTTTGGCTACCATCGCCTTGACGCTGGATTCGACAGATACGTCGGCTGAGACACCGATAACTTCTCCACCTGATTCTGCTTTAATCTCGGCAATAGCGGCGTCTAGCTTAGATTGTGTTCGTCCTACGATGGCGACTTTCGCACCTTCCCTCGCAAGTGACGTGGCTGCTGCTTTTCCTATACCGTCGCTGCCGCCTGTGACAATCGCAACTTTGCCGGTTAATCCTAGATCCATCGTATCGATTCCATTCTTTAGCACTTGTTCATATCAAGCGGGATGACGGTCCCAACTGTTTCTGTCGTTGCAGAGCACATCGGAGATCGTCACTACCGTTGTTACGACGGATTATAAACACGAAAAATCGTAAAATTATTTAGAACTACGTTTTATAGCGTGTGAGTTGTACTGTTAATAACACTTGTGTGATTTTTCCGTTGTCATTGTCGGTTGTATACATGGCGAACGATCACGGCATCCAATGAGTCACATAGTCGATATATCAAGTTTGAGTAAACATTAGATAGGTAAAAGAAGTGAATAATGGTCAACGCTTTGAGCCACTTACAGTGCCGCGTAGAGTCATTTTGGGACCTGGGCCTAGCTCGGCGAACCCACGAGTTCTTCGTGCGATGTCGCTGCCTATCATCGGTTACCTCGACCCTGCGTTCTTCGAACTTCTCGATGAATTGACCGGAATGCTTGGGGAGATTTTTAAGACCAAGCAACGAGCATTCGCTGTGGCTGGTGCTGGATCTGCCGGGATGGAAGCCGGCCTTGTGAGTCTGGCTTCGCCTGGCGACACAGTAATTATTTGTTCTTACGGTTATTTCTGTGAACGGCAGATCATTATGGCCGAGCGACTTGGGTTCAACGTCGTTCCACTCCGAACAGAGTGGGGTAAGTCGATGGATCCGCAGGTGCTTGCGGAAGCTTTGAAAAAGCATCCTGAAACTCAACTCGTGCTCGGTATTCACGCCGAGACTTCGGTTGGAACCATTCAACCAATTGCCGAGTTTGCTCATCTTGCTCACGAGGCTGGTGCACTATTCATGACCGACGTCGTGACCTCGCTGGCTGGATGTGATCTCAAATTCGACGAGTGGGAGTTGGATTTTGCTTACTCAGGTTCGCAGAAGTGTCTGGCGGCTCCTCCTGGAATTTCTCCGGTGGCTATTTCAGATCGTGCGCTTGAGTACATACGGAACCGTCCTAAGCCGCCAACTTCGTGGTATTTGGATCTTTCATTGATCGCTGATTACTGGGGACCGGATCATATTGCTCACCACACGGCGCCAGTAAGCATGATTTACGGGCTTCGTGAAGCAGTAGGAATGGCACTTAACGAGACTCTTGAGGTTCGTTGGAAGCGTCATGAGGCGAACGCTGCTGCTTTGCGGGCTGGATTGGTTGCTTTGGGATTGGAATTGCCAATTTCTAAAGACGAGCGTTTAGATCAGTTGACGATCGTGAAGCTTCCGAAGGGAATCGACGATGTGAAGCTACGCACCCAACTTCTTTCAGAATATTCAATTGAGGTTGGTCGTGGGCTAGGCAAATTCGCTGGCGAAGTAATTAGGATCGGCCTGATGGGCGAATCATGCGTGCCTGCAAACGTGTTCGCACTACTCAACGCTCTTGAGAAGATCCTTCCTGAGCACGGATACGAGGTTGCTAAGGGAGTTGCATCAGCGGCTGCAAGTGCGCAGTTGGCTGAAAACCCTTCACCCGTCTACACTTCTTAGGAATTCGGCGTGGGTTTTCGGTTGATTAGCTGTGACTAAAGTTCGAGTGCGTATGCCTGATCGAGTAGGTCGACAACGTATCTGACCTTTGTCAATCGAGTATTCGAGTCTTCTTTGGCGACCTCTGTAAGAGCGAAATCCAGTTGCATGGCGCAGCCGGGATTGCCCGTTGCCACGATCTCTGCGCCGGTATTCAAAACATTTCGAGCTTTGCGTTTGCCTAGCTGAGCAGACATCTCACGCTGAGTTAGGGAGTAGGTTCCGGCAGATCCACAGCAAACCGCTGCTTCGCCAAGCTCGATCAACTCTAGTCCTGGAATCGAGTTGAGTATCGCTCGTGGTGCGTCGGTGATTCGCTGAACGTTCAATAGGTGGCACGGATCTTGATATGTGACCTTCACGTTTAGCGTCTTGGTGGGCGCCTCGAATTCGAATTCGACCAGTAATTCATGAATATCTTTGGTTAGTTCGGCGACCTTTTTTGCCTTATCGACATAGTCAGGTTCGTTGAAGAGTAGCTCTCCGTAGTCTTTCATTGCTGCCCCGCAACCGGCCGAAGCGGAGACTATTGCGTCAGGATTCGATGACAAAAATGAATCGATATTCTGCTTTGCCATCTCGATTGCTGAGTCTGGTTCACCTGAGTGGGTGTTCAGAGCGCCGCAGCAGCCTTGTCCGTCCGTGAGGTGCACTTCTATACCGTTGCGGGTGAGAACACGCACTGTGGCTTCGAGCGTATCGGCGTGTGTTAGCGCCATCACGCATCCTGCCAACATCGCTACTTTCGCCTTGCGAACGCCCTCAGCTGGGTGAATTTGCCCTTTGGCTACGAAGAAATTATCTGATAGCTCGGGCAGATATGCGTCGGCGAGTTCGGCGTCACCGGGAAGGAGCTTCAGCAGACCAGTGCCGCGTGCGATTGTTCGCATTCCTGATTTTTTGTAGAACTTGAGAGCGCTGCCCGCCATTCGCAGTTTTACGGGCGATGGCAACATCGTGTTGTAGCCGATAGAGCGTGCGGTGCGTTCGGTAAACGATCGTTTGGTGTGTTGTTCGACTTGCGCTCGTGTCGCTTCCATCAGCTTGCCGTACTCCACGCCTGAGGGGCAGGCCAGTTCACAAGCGCGGCATTGTAGGCACAAATCCCAATGTCCAACTACGGACGGGTTCATGTCGAGTCGGCCTTCGTTGACCGCTTTCATCAGTGCGATTCGACCACGAGGAGACTCAGATTCGAGTCCGGTTTCAAGATAGGTAGGGCATGCCTGAAGGCAGAATCCACAGTGGACACACTTGTACAAATCTGACTCTTGCGGCGCGTGAGGTCCTGAGAATCCTGGGAATGTGCCGGCTGGTCCGACCGACACTGTTGGCTTATCTATCGACATCGAAGCGGTTATATCTTTCCTGCGAATCGCCCGGGGTTGAGTGTGTTTGTGGGGTCGTATTGCGCCTTAATTCGACGCATTAGATCGATCGAACTTCCGACGTCACTGAATACGTCCCTGCTTTGTTTCACGTGCAACGGGCATCGTTCGATTACGTAGGATCCCGAGTTCTTTGAAATCTCATCGACGATTATCGTGGTGTAGGCGGAAGCATCTTCGTTATTTTCAGGGTTAGATAGCATTGTCGAAGCTCCGAACCCGAGATCAGATATTGTTGAAATATCGTGACTGTGCAAGTTCATAACCTTGGAGCGAGTGGCTGTGGAGGCTGCAAGAGTTGCGAGAGGGCGAGATGTCATTCGCACTGCCAATGTAGAATTTGATTCGGCTTTTTCGAGTTTAGCCCATGCTGACCTTTCGGCAACATCGTTGAGCACAGCGTAGCCTGTCGCACCGGCGGCGCCAGCTGCACCAACAACCTCGTTGACTTGTCGTTCAATGGAACGAACACCACCGCCGAGTTTTATGAGGAGGGTGGTCACATCGTCAGTGGATACCACTTCGCCGGCTGCCTCTACAGTTTGCGTCGCTAACGGACCAGATATTGCGGAGATTGATTCTGGGAGAAAAAGTCCGTTAACGAGCTTCATTCCAACTTCGTTAGCTGTGATCTCATCATCAAACCAAGCGATGATGGTTTGCTGCTCGGGCGGTAGTGGAAGCAATTTGAACGCCGCCTGCGACACTATTCCAAGCGTGCCGTAGGCTCCGGTGTGAAGACGGTGCAATTCATAGCCTTGCACGTTTTTCACGACTCGTCCGCCGGTTTTGGTAACTGTGCCATCAGCAAGAACGATCTGCATGCCGATCACCCAGTCTCGAATTCCGCCGGTCGAAGATTGACGGCGTCCGGGAGCATTGGAAGCGACCGAACCGCCGACCGTTGCCTTTTCGGGATTACGTACTTCAAAGGCTAATCGTTGGCCTTCTTTGGCGAGTATCGTGTTCAGCGTGCCGATAGTCACACCGGCGTTTGCCACGACTGTCATATCACCGGACTCGTGTTCGGTCTCCCCGATGAAGTCAGAGAGATCAATAGCAGTGTCGTAACTCGATGGGATATTACCCACGCCGATACGGGTTCCTCCGCCCCACGGCGTGGCAGATCGACCAGATGCCGTTATTGAGGACAGCGTGTTGGAAAGCTCATCCAGGGTTTCTGGACGCTCGATTGATGCGGGAGTTATTCCGTCTAGCGAATGGCTCAATGTCGTTATCTTAACCTATGCCTTCGCCGCGACGGCAGACGTTCGCGGTGCTGAATGCATCTGTGGCTTCCAAGGGGCGGTGTCCCAAAGGTGATCGCTGATAGCTGCAGCATCGTTGATCGCTTCATTTGGAACATCTTCTTCCCACGCAACAAGATTCTGTTGGAGTTGTTCTAGAGTTCGAGCCCCGACGATGCACGCGGATACAACTGGGTGTGTTCTCGCCCACTTCAGCGCAAGAGCCATCGGAGAAACTCCGTACTTTTCGGTGACCGCTATGAATTTTTCCATTGCATCGAAAGTTGCTTCATTCCAGTAGGTATTTTTATAGAAATTGGCGGCTCGGAAGTCGCCAGAGAAACGACCTCCACTTGAGGATTCTTCTTTGAAATTGCGATGTTTGCCGAGTAGGAACCCGCCAGCCTGAGGCGAGTAAACCATCGCTCCGACGCCTTCTTCTTGGCAGAGAGGGAACAACTCTCGTTCAGCCTCTCTGTATAGCAAGTTATAACGAGGTTGCACGGAGTTGAACTTGCTGAAACCATTCTTGTCTTGCGCCCAAAGTGCTTCCGCTAGCTGCGGACCTGAGAAGTTTGAAACGCCGATGTAGCGCGCCTTGCCGGAACGAACAACATCGTTGTACGCCTCGACTGTTTCTTCAATAGGCGTTGTTAGATCCGGGGCGTGAATTTGGTAGAGGTCTACATAGTCGGTGCCGAGTCGTTTTAACGAATCGTCGATCGCTTGCATCACGTACTTTTTGTTCACACCGACATCGTTCGGATTTGGTCCGACTTGGCTTTTGCCCTTAGTCGCTAGAACTACTTCCGAGCGTCGTGTTTTAGTGAATCGTCCGACGTTCTCTTCCGAGAGTCCATCGGTGTATGAATTTGCAGTGTCAATAAAATTCACTCCACCGTCGAATGCTGCGGACATAATGCGGAGAGAATCTTCAGCATTTGTCTGTCCGCCGAAATTATCGGCACCGATGCAGTATTCAGAGATTTTCAGCCCAGTTTTTCCGAGATTTACGTATTCCATATTGATCGCTTCTTATTTCGCTGCCGAAGATGTGGGTAGAGTGCCGAAGGCTTGTCCGGAATTAGGTGGGTAAGCCATTGGAGCTTGCGCTTCAAAGTCGTCAGCTACCGCTCTTACTTTCGCCATCACTTCGTCGGGAACTGATTCTGACCACGCTTCGAGTATGCCCTTCACGTGCTCGACTTTACGAGCTCCGAAAATCGGGGCAGTAACGCCAGGGAATTCTGAAACCCACTGAAGAGCCAATCGAATTGCTGGCTGCCCGTGTTTTTCAGCGATTGCCGTGAATTTTTCAACTGCCGTGAATGTTGCGTCGTTGAAGTAGCGAGATTTCAGACCGCCACCCTTTGAGTCGTCTCGAAGATCGAACTTAGAACCGGCTACTGCTTTCCCAGATTTGCCGTGCTGGCCTGTCAGCATTCCGCTAGCGAGAGGGGAGTAAGGGATCACCGCGACGTCATGCTTTTCGGCGAACGGAATCATTTCTCGGCCTAGTCCTGGCTGGAGAATGTTGAAAACACTCTGGATTGCCTCGAAGCGGTAGAGATTACGTACGTCAGAAGTCCAGAGTCCTTTTGCAAGCAGCCACGTTGGAAAGTTTGATGCAGCGGCGTATACGATCTTGCCTTGGTGGATCAGATCATCGACCGCACGAAGCGTTTCTTCGATTGGAGTTTCTGCGTCCCACGAGTGGCAGTAAAGCAGGTCGATTCGATCAGTGCGGAGGCGTCGAAGAGATTCTTCAACTGCTCGCACGATGTGATATCGAGAGGCACCTTGATCATTTACCCCGGGTCCTACGACTGAACGATACTTTGTTGCCAGAACAACCTGATCTCGTCGATTGGAGTTGGCGAGGTAATTGCCGATCATCGACTCAGAACGACCTTCGTTGTACGAGTCTGACGTATCGACGAAATTTATACCGCCGTCGAGGGCTGTGCTGAGAATTTCATGAGCCGTAGGCTCATCACATCCGTACGGATTTCCGTAGTTGTCGGTTCCCAAACAGATATTCGAAACCTTGGTTCCGGTACGGCCTAGCTTTACATATTCGATAGGAATTGGATGACTCCTGGTGTAATGGTTCTTTAGCGTACTGTTTAGGTTGTTTAGAGATCAATCCAGCGAGATTCTTTGACGGATTTATAAGCAGCATCGACTATTTCAGCTGCCTTCAAACCATCGTAAAAACTGGTTTCAACAATTGATTGATCGCCGGCGATGATCGCATCGGCGAATAGTTTGTAAGGCTGAGGGTATTCAGGGCCGGGATCAAGCTGTGCTACTGGATCGTTAGGCCCGGTTACTCCCAGCATTCCATGTCGACCATCGGTAGTGATTCGCCCTTTTTCTCCGGAGATTTCCACACGTGGTGAAGTCTTGCCGTCTGGGTCGGTTCCGCGTGATGCGAACGACGTGTGGACGACCGCCATACCGCCGTTCTCCCATTCACACAGGAGACCCGACACGTCAGGCACATCTACATCAACGCCTTCTGGGTTATCGGCGGTTGGTCGGTGCGGATTCGTGGTGTCGAATGACGCTACAACTCGTTTCACCTCGCCGTTGATGAACCGTAGCATGTCGAACACGTGGATGAGTTCGTACATTGACCCTCCACCGTTCTCAGATCGGAATCGCCAAGTCAGAGTCTCGGGTCGAGCGTCGTACTGGTGTGACATGCCCCACCAAAGGTTCGCATGGTAAATGCGCCCGACGAAATCGTTATCTAAATATCGCTTGATTCGACCCATCATAGTGTTGCCACGCTGGTTAAAGTTGGTCGAATGAATTACTCTAGCCTTTTCAGCCGCATCGAGCATTTCTTTAGAATCGATCGCGGTAAGTGCGAGAGGTTTGTCGCAAAGAACGTGCTTGCCAGCAGCGATGGCGTCGAGAGCAAGTTCTTTATGGGAACCGGTTGGAGTTATGATGTCGACAGCGTCGATATCATCCATCTTCAACATCTCGTGATGATCGGTGAAGCCGTTCGGAATGTCCCATTTTCCCTGAAACTCGGCTAAAGCTTCGGGATTACGGCGTACGGCCGCGACTACCTCAACATTTTCGAGCTTTGAGAACTGTTCCATGTGGGTGTTGGCGAATCCACCGACACCGATGATTCCAATACGAACTTTTCCGGATGCTGAAGGCACAATCGATCCTTAATGAGCAACAGAGAGCGTTAGGTAACGGCTTGTTGTTTCGAGGTTCTGCGGACGGTTTTTCAACGTTGTGATGAAGGTCAGATCGTTGAGGCAATCAGTTTAGCTAAATCCGACGGACTAAATTCGTTCAGGGCTTCGTATTTATTGCCAGTCTTGAGTACCAGTGGGGCGGAATGACTCAGCTGTGATTCCGTACGCCTCGCCATGAACTGCGCCACCCGGGAACACTTTGCCGGGATTGAAGCGTTCAGCGAGAGACGGTACATCTATCGGGGCGTCCTTTGGAGATTCACCGATAAATGCCGTGCGAAGCCTCGACATAGATTCGAGATCATTTTCAGTGAACACGAGCGGCATGTAAGCCTGTTTTTCGATGCCGATCCCGTGTTCTCCAGAGAGCGCCCCCCCGGCAGCGACACAGGCTTCTAATATTTTAGCTCCGGCGAGAATTGCCTGCTTTACTTCCGCAGGATTGCGTTCGTTGAAGAGAATCGCTGGGTGAATATTTCCATCGCCGGCGTGGAATACGTTTGCGATGGTGACTTCTAGCTCGGCAGCGATTTGATCGACTTGCTGTAAGACCTCTCGAAGCTTCGTGCGAGGAACCACGCCATCAACGAGGTAGTAAGTTGGAGCGATGGTTCCGTATGCGCCGATAGCGCCTTTACGGGTCTCCCAAAGTTTGGCTCGAGTCGCTTCGTCATCGGCTTCACGAATTTCCATGGCGCCGTTTTTGTTGCATATGGCGAGAACGGTTTCGGTTTGTTCTTCGACCGATTCAATTAGCCCATCGACTTCTACGATCAGTACAGCTTGAGCTTCCTTTGGGTAGCCGGGGTGGTAGAACGGCTCAACGGCGTCGATTGTGTTGCGGTCCATCATTTCGAGGGCGGCTGGAACCATTCCTGCGGCGATGATCTCCGAAACGGTGTCCGAAGCAGCATCCATAGTGGTGAATGCCGCGAGCATGCTGTGTATCGTCTCTGGCTTCGGCAGAAGCCGTACTGCGATCTTGGTGACGATCCCAAGTGTGCCTTCCGATCCAACAAATGCTCCACGGAGGTCGTACCCAGAAGATTCGCGTTGCGTCCCACCGAACCACGTTCGCGATCCATCAGCAAGAACAACTTCGAGCCCGAGTACGTGATTTGTCGTTACGCCGAGGGCAAGACAGTGAGGTCCACCGGCGTTTTCACCGATATTTCCGCCAATAGTGCAGGTCTTTTGGCTGGCAGGATCGGGGGCGTAGAAAAGTCCGAGGTGGCTGACTTTTTGCGATAGGTGGAGATTTATCATCCCCGGCTCGACAATGGCGACTCGGTTTTCGGCGTCGACTTCGATTAGCTTAGTGAGTCGGGTCAGAGCGATTACCACTGAGTTGCGAAGGGGCACCGCACCGCCAGAAAGACTCGTTCCAGCTCCACGAGCGACGATGTATGCCCCGTGCCTATTGGCGATTTTTACGATGGCAGCGACTTCTTCAGATGTTGAAGGGAGCACAACCGCTTGTGGCGATGCTTTGTCGATTGATCCGTCGTATTCGTAGACCAATAGGTCTTCGGCTTTCCAGATGACGTAAGAATCGCCAACTACGTGGGAAAGCTCTGAGATCATCGTCGAACTGACTGAAGTTTCAGTGGGCATGGGTTAATTGTTACACGGGGTTAGTGACTTACCAAGCCCTAAAAAATCGTTCCTACGCCAGTTACATTTCGGACTATTTCACGGTCTTCCTGATCTCGAATGATCTTTGCGGTCATTTTATCAGGGTCACCCCATTGATCGAGCAGGATTTTGAGCAAGCGCGCCTGAACTTCTGCATGCTCGGGAATGCTGGCGAGGTTAGTGAACTCTTTTGGATCGGATTTCAGATTGTAGAGTTCGAGTTCAGCTGGATCGCCGTGTCCGTAACAGAGCTTCCAATCGCCCGATCTGACCATTCCGAGGGCACGATCGGTACCGTGAGCGAAATGCTCGGAGATCGCAACATTGTTGAGGGTTGAGGTGTCGCCTTCGAGTGCGGGAACTAGTGATTGCCCATCAAGGTCCCATTTAGCGAGTTCGATTCCGGCGATGTCGAGGATCGTAGCGACTGCATCGACGTTCGATACTGCCTCGCCCACGCGCTGACCACCAGCGAATTTGCCGGGCCACGAAATCTGTAGAGGAACGTTCGCAGATTGTTCGTAGAAGCACATTTTTCGCCAGAGACCGTGTTCGCCGAGCATGTCGCCGTGATCGGAGGTGTGAACAATTACGGTGTTTTCTGCGAGTCCTTGTTCTTCGAGCACGTCCATAAGGTGACCGATCTTATCGTCGAGATATGTGCACAGACCGTAGTAGGCAGCTCTTGCACGGGCTATTTCATCGTCAGTCCAGTTTCCATCGAGACCGAACATTTGCCTTAAGCGATTCGCAGACTCTGGAAGTTCGTCGAGATGGCCTTCGGGTAAGTCGGGCATATCGACATTGTCGGGGTAGTACTTCGAGAAGTACGGCTCGGGAACGATGAACGGGAAGTGCGGCGCAATGAAACCTACGCACATTGCGAAGGGCTTATCTTGCCTTGCAGGGTCGGAGAGATATTCGACGGCTGCCTTTTCCATAGCATCGTCAGCTTCGATCATGGGACTGACTCCGGGGTCTGCCTCACGTACGCCGTACCAGGGTTCTCCGGCAGTAGGAATGCCGTCCGACCAGCGGTAGTGATCGAGTGGCGCTTCGATGTGCGGATCGCGCGAGAGCTGCTTCTCGAATCCATGAAGCGGATCGGGGCCCACGAGGTGCATCTTGCCGTTCAGAGCAGTGTCATAACCCTCTTTCCGCAACAGATATGGCCAGGTGAGTTTGTCGACCGGCATCGGCTTCGTGTTGTCCCAAACTTCAATGGTAGAAACGTACTGACCCGTCATGAACGATGCCCGAGACGGGATACACAAAGGCGAATTGCAGTAGTTCGCCTCGAAGGTCACACCTTGCTCCGCAAGGCGGTCCATGTTCGGCGTTTCGATGATCGGATGACCGTATGTCGACGAGAACTGAGCTCCGTGCTCGTCGGACATGATTACGAGGAAGTTTGGTTTCGAGTTCGTACCTATTGGAATTCTCTTTTGATTTCAAACTGTTGGCTATGGATGATCCGTTTTTACTACGGCGTGATGACAGCGCGGGTTACCTCACTACCTTTTTGAGTGCCTAACCATTCGGCGGTTTCGAACGCTTTTCCGATCTGGTCGAGCGGGAACTCGTGTGAAACCACGCTAGTGAGTGGGTACTTGTCGGCGGTTCGTTCCAGGAAGTCGATAGCGTTCGGGATGATCCACGGATCGTAGTGCTGAATGCCGTAAAATCGCACCTGATTGGCAACCATCGTCGAAACGTCGATAGTGGCGAACGAATTAGGAGAGATGTGGCCGACTTCGAGGTAAATCCCTCGCATCCGGACCATTTTGAGCCCTTCTTCGACAACGGCAGGGAAACCAACAACTTCTATTACTTTGTCGGCACCGATACCGTTGGTTAATTCCATCACGCGGTCAATACGGGATTCGGGAGTGTCGTACTCGTTCATATCGATCGTGTGCGTGGCTCCGCACTGAATAGCCAGATCGAGTCGAGGCTTTTGGCTATCGATCACGATTACTTTCGAGGCGCCGAGTTCGCGTGCGACTGCAGTAGCGTTCACCCCAAGGCCACCAGCACCTTGAACAACGATGTTGTCTCCGAGTCGGACACCACCGAGGTGCAGTGCTTCGTATACCTGTGCTAGAGCGCAATTGATTGGCGCAGCGGCAGCGTCACTGATGGAGTCAGGGAGCTTGAATACGTAGTTTGGGCTTCGCAAGTAGTAGTACTGAGCGAATCCGCCGTTGCACACCGGCCATTCGTCGAGCGGCTTACGACCCGTTCGGAACTTGCAGGCTCCAAATTCGCCCCGCAGGCAGTTGTAGCAACGGGCGCAAGGGAAGAAGTAGGAATATGCGACTCGGTCACCTTCTTTGAGCGGTCGACGCATTGAGTCGGTGGTGATCTTGTCGCCCATTGCGGCAACTTCACCCATCATCTCGTGACCAAATACAAAAGGATCACGCGGTGGTGCACCTTCGGGGATGCCGTCACCACGCCACACGTGGAGGTCAGATCCACAGACGCTTGTTGCTTTTACTCGAATCTGAATCGCATCCCGTTCAAGCTCAGGGAGTGGAAGTTCTCGCATCTCCCAGCTTTTGTCGGCGTCGTGCCAAACTGCTGAAGTACCCATCTGTGCCATCGTGATCTCCTGAATGATTGCCCGAAATATTCAATATGCGTCTAGTGAATTTCTTGCGGCGAAACCGATGGCAAATAATCTATTCCCGTTCGCACGAAGTCACAATAAGCAGCAAGACCAATATTTCGGTCACCCAGTTGGCAATTTCAGAGAATAGAATTTTGCTGCCGGTATTCGTGAACGTGGATTTCGGCTCTTCGAGTGGTGCGGATAAACGCATAAAAAGTGAGCAGGACCGAATGACAATATCGAACTGGCGATCGCGAGCAGGTACAACATTCCAGACTGAAAAGCGGCCCGCTGCGGGCTCAAAAGGTGTGGTTGTAACCAATCACCCGCTGGGATCGGCTGCTGGATCTGAGATGCTTTTGGCGGGCGGGAATGCTGTTGACGCTGCCATCGCTTCACTTTTTGCCCTCACAGTTGTCGAACCGATGATGGTCGGTATCTTCGGTGCAGGTCACATGAATGTTCGACTTGCGAACGGCGAGCATCACGTCATCGACGGATACACCACTGCTCCCGCGGCTTCTACCGAAGACATGTATACGCCGGTAGCTGATTCGGGGCCTGATTACTTAAAGAGTGTCGGCGATCTGAGTTCGATCGGGTATCTGTCGATTGGCGTTCCGGGAAACTTGAAGGCGTGGTCAGAGGCATTGGCAGAGTGGGGGACATTGTCGCTTGCTGAGGCTATGGAACCTGCAATTAGGTTCGCTTCTCGAGGGTTCAAAGCCAGCGAGTATCTACACGACACAATCGTGCAAATGAAAGATGTGATCAGCAAATTCCCAGAAACGGCGGCTACTTACTTGCCGAACGGGAAACCTTTGCAGCCGGGTGATCACGTTGATCGTTCGGACTATGCCCGAACATTGCGGGCAATATCGGAAAACGGGCCGGATCATCTTTACAACGGCGCACTCGGAAATATCGTTTGCGACTATCTGAGTCGAAACGGCGGAATTATTACTACTCAGGATTTGTCGGACTATAAGACAGTTCGGCGAAAGCCGATCAAAGGCGAGTACCGGGGGTACGAAGTGTTTGGCCCGCCACCTCCGTCGGCGGCTGGTGTTCACATCACAGAGATGTTGAATATTTTGGAAGAGTTTGACATTGCTGAACTGGGGTTCGGCACGGCTGATTCGATTCACCTATTGGCAGAATCGATGAAGAAGGCGTTCGCAGATCGAAATCGATACACGGGCGATCCTGAATTTGTCGAAGTGCCGGTTGCTCGGCTGATTTCGAAGCACCATGTCGAAGATTTCATCGACAGTATCGACTTGGATAAGGCGTCGTCTGAGATGGAGTCTGGATCGAACGAGCCGGATCACACGACTCACATTACTGTCGCTGACTCAGACGGAAACGTTGTTTCTGCAACACAGACGATTAACGAATTGTTTGGATCGAAAGTGACAGTTCCTGGTACTGGAATGCTGTTGAACAACACGCAGCAGATGTTCGATCCACATCCGGGCACCGCTCTATCTGTTCAGCCTCGCAAGCGCGTTACGAGCAGTATGGCCCCGATGATCGTCATGAAAGAGGGATTGCCAGAGTTTGCATTAGGTCTTCCCGGTGGTGTGAGGATTTTTACCTCGGTTCTACAGGCAATTGTGAATCTAATCGACCACAGGATGTCTGCGCAGGAAGCCGTCGAAGCTCCGCGTATATGGACTCAGGGGCAGGATGTGGAGATTGAGGTCGAGGTGCCAAACTCTGTTCGATCGGAAGTGGCTGCGAAAGGACATCGAGTGACTCCGGTGAATGCGATAGGCGGAGGAATGAACATTGTGCGGTTCGAGCCGGGTGGAATTATTTCTGGCGCTGCTTGCTGGAGGGCTGACGGTCACGCTGTTGGGATTGGCGGAGGCCACGCTCGACCAGGCGTCAGATTCCGACCTCTCGCTGGGGATGAAGAAATCACTGCGGACGATGTATTGAATCCGCAAATCGATGATGCCTCTACGCGCACTTCAATTAATCCGGAAAGTATGAACGAAACCAATAATGATGGAGACGAAGATCAAAGTGCCTAATCACCAACTCATCTGTGTGGATTGTTCGTCAATGCAAGATCCTTCTGTCACCGATTTGTATTGCTCAGAGTGTGGTGGACTGTTCACTATCGAATATCTGGATGCTCCGGATGGGACGATGCCTCGATTGCCGATGGACGAGCCGTTACATTCAAATTCGCTGGGCGAAGGTAATACACCACTGGTCTTTCTGGATAAAATTTGCGAGGAATTGGGACTGGGGTCACTCTGGGCTAAGCTTGAATTCATGGCTCCGACAGGTTCGTTTAAGGACCGCGGTTCGGCAGTCCTCACTACGATGGGGCGCGATTTAGGGGTGACCGAATTCATTGAGGATTCATCTGGGAACGCGGGGGCTTCGCTTTCAGCTTACGGTGCAGCGGCGGGTCTGAAGATGCATGTATTTGCTCCTGCCAGTGCGGCTAGCGGAAAGCTGGATCAAATTCAGGTTTTTGGTGCGAGTCTTTACAAAATCGAAGGTCCTCGTCAGGCTGCTACAGAAGCTGCGGAAGAGTTCATGAAAGACCGCGGGCTTGTTTACATGTCGCACAATCTGAGTCCATATTTCTCGGAAGGTATGAAGGCGGCCAGCTACGAAATAGTAGACGTATTGGACGACGGAATAGATCACGTCGTTTTGCCTGTGGGAAATGGTTCGCTACTGATCGGTATGGTTCGTGGATATCAAGAACTATTTGAAACAGGAATTATTAGAAGAATCCCCAAATTCCACGGTGTTCAAGCCCATGCAGTACGCCCAGTTGTGGCTGCATTGAACGGGGAACAGTGGTCGCATGATGATGTACAACCAACCAACGCTTCAGGAATTGCGGTGTCAAAGCCGCCACGACTCAAAGAGATGATCGAAGCGATTCGGGTAACAGGGGGTTCAGGAGTCACTGTTTCTGAAGAATCCTTGACCGAATGGCAGGCGAGATTGGCTTCGTCAGAAGGTGTGTTCGCCGAGATGACTTCGTCCGGCGCATTCGCTGGATTGGCGCAGTTGATCGAGTCAGGTGTGATCGAACGAGACTCGAACGTTTGCGTCCCGATCACCGGAAGTGGTCTTAAAGAGCCACTTAATAAGTAACTGCAAAGCTGCTAGCTGTTGATCTGAGCGAACACTTTTTCGAAACCGGCAACTGCGCCTTCGATGACCCAATCGTCAACACAGTAGGATGCTCGGAAGTACCCGGGTGTGCCAAATCCAACACCAGGAACAACCAGAACGAGTTCTTTTTGCAGCTGAGCAACAAACTCGGTGTCGTTAGGTATTGGCGATTTTGGGAACACAAAAAAGGCGCCATCAGGTTTCACGCATTCGTATCCGATTTTGGTGAGCGCTCCGTATAGCAGGTCTCGCTTCTTGCGGTAGATGTCGACATCTACCGTTTCTCGCTGTAAGCCGGCAACGACGCGCTGCATTAACGCAGGAGCGTTAACGAACCCGAGGGTGCGGAGCGAGAAGTTTAGGGCATCGAGTAGGTCCGGATTACCGGGATCATTCGGGTTCACAGCGATGTAACCGATTCGTTCACCGGCGAGGCCGAGATCTTTCGAGTGAGACGTTGCCACGATCGATCGTGGGTGGTGTTCGAAGATGAACGGGTAGGGCGCATCTGTGTAGATGAGCTTTCGGTACGGCTCGTCGGAGATCAGATATATCTCGGTTCCGTACTTCTCTTCTGCCCGGTGTATTGCCGCTCCGACCGCGGCTATAGATTCTGCTGGATAGATCACTCCTGTGGGATTATTTGGTGAGTTGATGATTACGGCGCGGGTTCTAGGGCCAATCGTTGCTTCCAGCGATGTGATGTCGGGAAGCCAGTTTTCGTCGCAGGTGGCGATTTTCGATACGCCGGTTTGGTGTTCAACATAGAACACGTATTCACCAAAAAACGGGGCTATGAGAACGACTTCGTCGTCTTCGTCGAGGATCGATCGAAGGATGGTATTGATTGCACCTGCGGCCCCGACCGTCATCAGAATTTCAGATCCAGTGAACGGAGTGCCGGACTCTTCAGCCAGAACTTCGGCGACTTTTGCACGCACTTCAGGGAATCCACCGTTGGGCATGTATCGATGAGTACCACGCGTTTCTTCGTCAATCAGGCGCTGTAGTTCTGTTTTGAACTCGGTTGGCGGTTCTAGAAGTGGGTTTCCGAGAGAAAGATCGAACACGTTCTGTTCTCCGTGAATTTTTCTCAGTTCGAAGCCTTGTTCGAACATTCTGCGGATCCAGGAACTGTTATTCATCTGTTCTCGAACTTTTCGAGATATCGCCATTCGGGCTTCCTTAGATTATTGTGAACTTACTGAGCAGCGGCTATCAACTTAGCTAGATTTCTCGTCGTTGGTTGCAGAATATTCGGTCTCGGAGTCATCGGTGTCATCATCATCTGGGTCGGGCTTATCTTCTTCTTTCTTCTGGCCAATTTTGAAGAAATCTTTCATGAACTGAGGCCCGCCAGAGTAGGGGTTGTCGACTACATATGTATTGGCGATTTTATCGTGCCAACCTTGACGTTTAGGATCAAATATCAACCAGAATATACCGACACCGGCGGCGAGGAAGGATACGAGTTTACCGATCATCTCTCTTGGAATAGCAGCAGGTCCAGGTGTTCTGCCATCTTCGTCGACTACAACGATTCCAGCTACCCATTTGCCGGGAGTTCGGCCCCAGAGAATGGTCGGGATGATGAAGTAGCCAAAGAAGAAGATAAGGTCAGGTGCAACCGCTTCTTCGCTGAAGATGTTTCCGTTTGCGACCGGAGCGATTGTGTAAATGATCATCATGATCAACCCAAGGTCGATCGTGAAAGCGTACAAACGACGCATCGGCCCAGCGAAGATCATTGGGTAAATCGTCGGGCCATCGGGTTTTTCACGAGTCTCTTGAGATTTCGTCTTTTTGTCGGTCTTGGCTTGTCGGTCGGCTTTGTAGCGAAAGGTTGTCGGGCGCTTCCGCGGATTACCGCGTTTCTTTGTTCCAGAAGGCATATATAGCCAATATTACGGCTCAGTGGCTTCCACGGCACTACAATCTGGAATTAGAATCGGCGCCATAGTCACTATTTTTTTAGATCGGTTGCTTTACTAAAGCGAACGACTTATAGGAGTTTCCACATGGCAGGTAGGCTCGAAGGCAAGATTGCACACATTACAGGCGGCGGTTCCGGACTTGGCGATGCGATGGCGCACCTGTTCGCATTAGAGGGTGCTCGGGTTGCCGTTTCCGATCTAAAACTAGAGGCAGCTCAGAGCGTCGCTGGCTCTGTCGTTTCGGCCGGCGGAGATGCAATCGCACTGGAAGGCGATGTGTCGAAGCGTGAAGACTGCGAACGAATGATCGCCGATACAATATCGAAACTAGGTGGGATCGACGTTTTGGTAAACAGCGCTGGAGTTACTCCACGCTACGCACCCAAAGAGTGGGATTTTGAGCAGACGTGGGACTGGGTAGTGAGCGTCAATCTGAAAGGTACGATGATGATGTCTCGGCTTGCCGTCGATCACATGAAGACCCAGAATTCGGGTTCTATTGTGAACATGGCGTCGATTATCGGTCTTGTCGGCTACGCACAGGGAATAAGTGATGGATTTAACCCGTATCCCCACACCAAGGGCGGAGTCGTGCAGATGACTCGCGACATGAGCATTGCGCTTGCAAAGCAGGGCATACGGGTGAATTCGTTGTGCCCAGGCTTTACTTACACACCGCTTGTTAGCACCTTGGTTGAAGATGCCGATACGCACGAGCGCCTGAAGTCACTTCACCCGATGGGGCGACTAGGCGAACCAAAAGAGATCGCCAATGCAGCGTTGTTCCTTGCCTCCGACGAGGCATCGTTCATTACTGGCGTGAATTTGCCTGTTGATGGTGGTTATACCGCTCAGTAGGGTTTGGCGGTCATGACCTAGAAGATTGATGCTGGGTCGACGACCGAGAGCAGCTTTCGGTTTTCGACCAAGCGTTCTAGATTACTAAGTGCGAATATAACGGCTCGTTCATTGCCTTCACCGGTGCCGCCTGCCCAATGAGGTGTGACGATAGACGTTGGCATGTCGAGCAGTGGATTGTTTGGATAGGTTGGCTCTTCTGCGAGAACGTCGAGCCCTGTGCCAGCAATTTCGCGATCTTGGAGGGCTTTGATCAGATCTGTCTCGTTATGTACTGGACCGCGGCAGGTGTTGATGAAAATGGCTGTCTTCTTCATGAGACCAAATTCGCGTGCACCCATCATGCCTCGAGTCGAGCTGTTCAATGGAACGTGAACGGTAACGATGTCGCTGACTCGCAACAAGTGATCCAATTCGACAGCTTGAGCACCTAGCTCTTGATCTCGGCCTGGCATCAGTTCCACTACATCGTGATAGATCACTTCGCAGTCGAATCCGGAGAGTCGTCGAGCAACCTGTCGTCCGATGTTGCCGAACCCGATGATGCCAATCGTTTTTCCATTGATTTCAGTACGGACTGGTAGTTGGTCGACGCCGTCGCGCCAATTGCCGTCTTTCGTGTTGCTCCATGATTCCATCATTCGCCTGTAGACACTGAGCATTAGAGTTATGGCGTGTTCAGACACGGAAATTGCGTTGGAACCGCCGTTGTTTGCAGTGCTGATACCTAGGTTGCTTAGTCCAACCACGTCGACAGAGTCATACCCAGCTGTCAGAAGTTGTACAAGTTTCAACTTGGGGAGCTGTTTAGCTACGTCCAGTGGAATCGATGCGAGCCAAGGAACTGCAGCGTCTGCATCTTTAAGTGCTTCGATCAATTCACCCGGTGACGCGGTGGGATCGGCGATAACTACATTTACGCTGTCGGGAGCGTGTTTGTTCAGCAGATCCCAACGTCGTTGGTGTTCGGCAGTGGCGAGATTGGCAAGAAAGGCGATTGTGGGCATTTAGAGATAGGATTCCATGCGGTGTAGGTACTGTAGTTGAAATCGTTCGGAAGCGTACCACCGATGTTGGGCGATTGGTTGAGCGGGTCTTTCTAAACTAGGCGGGCTACGCGTATTCCTGACTTGTAAACATCTTTTACTTTCCAGAGTGCGTTTAGATCGGCAGTGGGGTCGCCAGCTACAACTAAAATATCACCCGGACGACCAGCCCCCAACGTTCCCGCTTGATCGCCTACGGCAATCGATTCTGCGGCATGGCTGAGTCCTGTCACCAAGGCTTCGGTCGTTGTAAGGCCAGCTTTGGTCAGCGCAATCATTTCTTTTACGAATTCACCGGGCGGGTATGCTCCCCACGGTGAGTCACTGCCAGCGATCATTCGTACGCCCATGTTCACCAGCTTGTTCACCGAGTCGACTCGAGTTTCTAGCGATTGCTTTGAGTCGTCGATGCTGGCCTGTTCTTCTTTGGTTAGCCAGCCGCGGTCGTATCCGATCCGTTCGGTTAGCTCGATGCCGGATTGGACAACGTGCAATGTTGGGTTCACCCATGCTTTCGCTGCAGCGAGCTGCTCTGCGAGGGGTTCGTTGAACTCGTACATACCGGTTTCATCCTCAAAGACGCAGTGAATGATCATGTCGACACCGGCGTCGAGAGCGTTCTTGATGCCCTGCATCGAGGCACAGTGTGCTGCGGTTAGTTTTCCGAAACGGTGAGCCTCTTCGACTATTACCGCCATCTCCTCGACGGTGTAGGAGGCTTGAAGTGGATTCGACGACCATGTCGACCCACCGGTTGCCATAATTTTGATGAAATCGGCGCCTTCTTTGATCAGTTTGCGAACTTCAGATCTAACGCCTTCGACTCCGTCAGCTTCGGAACCGCAATACCAGAAGTGACCACCTGTGATCGTGATTGGTCGACCTGACACGACCATTTCAGGTCCTTCAGAAAGTCCTCTTTGGATTCCTTCTTTTAGTGAGAAACCAACTCTATTTTTAGCTCCGTTTTCACGCGCTGTAGTTACGCCGGCGTGAAGGAATATGCGGGCGTTTTGGAGGGCTCGCATGAGTAGAACATCATCTTGTTCATTTCCAGTGATATCACCGTGGGTACCGTCGCCGGGGGCCATCATATGAGTGTGCCCATCCACCAGTCCAGGGAGAATTGTTGCGTCGCCGTAATCTTTGATAGTGAGGTTTGCACCATCTGGTGCGGAAAGCTCACCGACAGCACCAATTGCCGCGATTTGCCCGTCGTTGAGGAGAACTGCCTTGCCTGAAGAAGCAGGTGAGCCAGTGCCGTCGAATATTCGTGCGGCTTTGATCAAGGTGAATTCGTTGGATTGATTTGTTGCCAAGTGATCTCTCCGAGGGGAAATGCGTGTGTATTACGCAATGTTGTCTCACATGGACACGTTTCGCGCAATTACAGAGTACGGTCGAATAGCTAGATAACGCCTAGTTCGGCGAGGGTCTTCTCTAGAACAATCTGTGAAGTGAAATGGTGACCGATCATGCCAGAATCTTGTGCGGCTTCAACGTTCACCACTAGGTCGTCGATGAAAAGAATTTCTTCTCTTTGGACGTTTGATTTGGTGAGCAGTGAGTCGTAAAACTCAGGCTCAGGCTTCATTGACCTTACTTCGTAGGAAACGATAACAGGATCTAGTTTGGAACTAAACGGCAGGAATTTTGCGGCTGATTTCCAGTGCGGCTCGCTCGTGTTTGAAACTAGAGCGATTCGATGGTTTTCAGCTATTCGAGCGACAAGTGGAAACATACTTTCGCTTGGAATGAGAACACTGTCGTATATCTGGGTAAATTCATCGAGAGGCATATCGATGCCGAGGGCGGCTAAGGCTCGTACTGCGTGTTCGTAAAAGGTGACACCGCCGCGTTCAAACTTTTGCTTTTGATCCGGGCCAAATACGATCTCGTAGACGTCTTCCCATCGTTTATCACAGAGTTCAGCAAGTTGTTTGGATGCAGGCATTTCGTCGACATTACATAAGACGTTGCCCAGATCGAATGATACGAGGGTTATCGTTGGTTTCATTGCTATTTTAACGTTGTGTTCAGTTCGTGTGAAACGTTGGCGAGCATGTCTTGAAGTTGCTTTGTCGTTGCGTCTAGGGGTGGGTTGCCGCCCATTTTTACCAGCACAGTTCGTAAATATTTAGGGTCATCGTAAGATTTACCAGTGTTCTTGATCTGGCTCACAGAATCAGGATTTAGGATCGATTCGGCCTTCTCTGGGAAAATTTCAACGAGCTCTTCATCAGGAAGGGCTTTGAGCACTTCTATGGGAAGATCTCGTTTTGGATCTGATTGCCCGGCGCTGGTGCCCACAGTCGACTTTTGATCGTCTGAATCATCTTGATTCGAAGCGACTATCGCAAATCTTATTCCGACCACGAGTCCGATTACAACTGCCAGTGCGATAACGATCTTCACAAACTTAGATTCCTAGCGCGGGTTGCCGACTATTCGTGTCTGAGCGCTTCGATTGGGTTAAGAGAAGCTGCTCGAACTGCCGGGTAGATTCCAAAGAACAAGCCAACTGCGACTGATACTGCAAGTGCAATGAATGCAATGTGGGTTTCGATCACTGTTTCTATGATGTCACCATCGACGGATGCTCCGTCGCCGAAGTAGGCAATTGTCCAACCGACCAGCACGCCGAGTAATCCACCACCGAATGTCATCAGAACGGCTTCAGCTACAAACTGTAATAGGATGTCTCGACGTTTAGCTCCGACGGCTCGGCGTATACCGATTTCGCGAGTTCGTTCTGTTACAGACACCAACATGATGTTCATGACTCCGATTCCTCCAACTAGAAGCGAGATCCCTGCGATCGATCCAAGAAGTATTACGAACGTTCCCTCTGTTCCCTCAAGTGTTTCTATGGTGTCTTGCTGGGTAATGATAAGAAAATCGTCGTCGTCATCGACGCCAAGTTCGTGGCGTAGTCGAAGCACGGTAGATATATCGGTTCGGGCGTCATCAACGGTGCTCTCTGACGTTGCGAGGGCATTGATCGATGAAACGGAGATCGAATCGACCGGGCCTTTGCCATTGTTCATTCGATAGTGTGCCGTTGTGATTGGGATTAGAACGGAGTTGTCTGGATTGAATAACGAACCTTCCTGACTTTCCAATACGCCGACAACTGTGAACTCGCGTCCTGAGATTTTTATAGTTGCTCCAATCAGGTCTCTCTGTGCGAACAGAGTTTTCCTGATTTCAGAGCCAAGAATCACTACGTTGGAGATGTTTGCGACGTCGGCATTCGAGATATTTCGACCCGATTCAATGATTAGGTTTCGGGCTTCTAGGTATTCGGCTGTTATGCCTACTCCACTAACAAACATGTTTTCTGAACCGAAAGTTGCTGCTCCTGAGAACGAGTTTTCGGGGGCTACGAGCCGGACATCAGGAGCAAAGACATCGTCTTTGAGAGCTAGAGCGTCGGCCAGACTCAGGACATCAGAGTTTCCTCCGCCACCAAAAAAGGTGAATCGAAGCGCCTGTGCTCCGGGACTAACAGTTATTAGATCGGCACCAAGATCGGAAATTCGTGATGTTACCGAGACTTGCGCACCTCGCCCAACTGCCATCATGGCGATCACGGACGAGACGCCGATAACGATCCCCAGAAGAGTTAACCCGGCTCTGAGTTTGTTGGCTCCAATAGAAGATAGAGCAGTTGTTAGCAGGAGACCGGCGTTCATTCTGACGTCTCAGCGCTTACGTTGAGATTGCTGATGGGAGTATCGCGGTCTGTCACGATCCTATCTTCGACGATTCTGCCGTCACGGAATGCGATCACACGCTTCATGGCTTCAGCTACCTCGGGGTCATGAGTGACGACAACGATTGTTTTGCCATCGACTTCATTGAGTGACCGAAGCATCTTGATCACTTCACCACTAGATTTTGTGTCGAGGTTGCCCGTTGGTTCATCCGCAAGAATTAGTTCTGGATTTTTGACCAACGCACGCGCGATACCGACGCGCTGCTGTTCTCCACCCGACATCTGCATTGGTCGGTGGTCGTATCGTTCGGACAGACCTACTCGGTCAAGGGCAGTTCTTGCTGCGGCTCTGCGATCCTTGCCGCTGTATCCACTCGAATATTTTAGGGGTAGCTCAACGTTGCTGAGAGCGGTCTCTCGTGGTAGCAAGTTGTAGCTTTGGAACACGAATCCGAGCTGACGTGAGCGAGTTTCTGCAAGTTGGTCGTCAGATAAACCAGAAACATCTTGTCCGTTGAGTACGAACGAACCCGACGATGGTTGATCGAGACAGCCGAGCGTGTTCATCAACGTCGATTTACCTGAACCAGATGGTCCGATGATAGCGACCATCTCACCTTGATCGATGGTCAGACTGATGCCATCGAGCGCTCTTACCACGTAAGTTCCGATCTGGAATTCACGCGTGACTTCGGTCAATTCGATGACTGGAACAGGTTGGATGGTGTTCGTGGTCATCGACCGCCACCACGTTGTCCGGTGAATCCGCCCCCAGGTAGGCCACTTGGAATTCGGATAGTGCCGCCGCCGCCGAACAATTGCTGGAGTGGGTCGACAGAATCGGCGATTGTCATCAAGACTTCTTGACCTTCGGTGAGACCAGACTCGATGACTACCCAGAAATCGTCGCTAGCTCCAAGTGTGATCTCAGTTGTGATGAAGCCGTTTTCAGTAACGACGTCTACAGTTGATAGTGTAAAACTGCCGCCAATAGCTTGGAGCGGGACGAGTAACGCGTTATCGATCTGATTCAGTACGATAGTCACCGTAGCACTGAGTCCTTCGATGAGATCGACGTCATCTGGTGGTATTAGCGCGATTGTAAGCGGGAATTCAATCACACCTTGCAGGTTTACGCCGTCACCTATCTCGTCTACCAGCCCTTCCAGAACTTGATCAGGCAAAGCGTCTAAAGTCACAGCTACTTGATCGCCGATTTTTAGCGAAAGAACGTCGATTTCATCAACGGTGCCGTCGACTGTGATCACTGTCGGGTCGAGTATGTCGATTGTCGGAGTGGCTCTGTTGACTATGTCACCTGGCGCCACAGATATAGACGAGATAATTCCAGCAAACGGAGCTGTCAAATTCACCGCAGCCAGTTCGCTGCGGGTGTTGTCGAGATTAGCGCTCGCCTCATTTACCGTTGCTGTAGCCTGTTTGATCTGAAGTGCATCGAGCGCACCAAGCTCTGCCAAAGTGGTCTCAGCATCTTTTTCTAGTTCAATCTTTTCAGCTAGTGTCGCAGCGAGAGCATCAATATCGATGTCGTTCACACTCTTGGTTAAATCTTCAACAGCGGTCTCAGCATCTTTTTCTAGTTC